>Ga0210388_10000062_pt1 | contig 153033 bp, 130 predicted proteins | sample IncBWC19OmetaG_FD_155485 | JGI IMG/M metagenome (GOLD analysis project Ga0210388, IMG submission 155485) | Forest soil microbial communities from Barre Woods Harvard Forest LTER site, Petersham, Massachusetts, United States - Inc-BW-C-19-O ...
GCGAGATGTACGAAAACAACCCGCCCTGATCCGTAAAACTGCCCCGCATGCGAGCCCCCGACGATTCATGATATACATTGAATCATCAACCGTAGGCCCTGACGAGGGCTTTTTCAGCAGACTGCTAGCGTGCGACGTGGATCGATGTTTGCTGCGTGCCGGGCGGCAATCAGCTCAATTGCCTGTAGCCCGGATGCAGCCAGCGGGTCGCGCGCACGCGCGGGCCGATGGCGAAATCCGGGGTTTTTCACGGTTGATGTCGCGTTCCCGGATTGCGCCATCGGGCTACGAAGCTGACCGTTGCACACGCGGCTATCGGGCGCATCCTGCGCCCGGCATTCCCTGCGCCCTTTGATTGGGCGAAAAATAACCGAATACCTCGCGCATGCGATGCGGCGAGAATGCGGATGTATGTCTCATCGTCATTGCGAGGAGCCCTCGCGACGAAGCAATCCATCGCGCAGCAAGAAGAAAGATGGATTGCTTCGCTGCGCTCGCAATGACGGTGTTGAGTGAAATTGCGATGAACGCGAACGGACGCTGCGGGGGCGGCCTACCCGCGCGTCGTCAGCGGCTGTTCGATCACGGGTCGTGCTGCGACCGGCGGGTTGGCGGTTTGGGCGGCGAGTTCGCCGATCAGGCGGTCGGCGTCGGCGGCCATGTTGTCCGGCGTCTGCAGCACCAGCCGCTCCAGCGCCCAGCGGTAGGAGGAGACCCGCCGCTCCAGGCATTGCTGCACCCACTGCACGATAAGGCTGTTCTCCTGCATGCGGGCGACCGCATCGCTGCGTTCGCGCGGCGACAATTCCGAGATATGCGCCAGCGCCGCGTTGCGTTTCTTGTCGAGGTCGATCACCTTCACGGCGTCGGCGTAGAACGGCTCGAACCGGGTGATGTCGTCGCGCACGTCCTCTATCAGCTGGGAATAGCGCGACGCATAGGAGCGGTGTGGCTCGTCGATCAAGGTACGTCCATAGGCGCTGCGGTCGAACACGACCTGCTGCCGCCATGGCGAAGCCAGCGACGTGTAGTCGCCGAACACGCTCTTCCAGGCGGGGCGCGAATGCGGCGGCTCGATCAGCGGGTAAGCCAGATCGCGCAGCAGTCGCTCATTGTCGGTGAGCTGGAATTGCGACGCCTGCAGCCCGACGCTCGAGGTCGCCTCGCCGCCGATCCAGCGGTGCATGTCGTCGTTGAGAAAATCCGACCGGGTGCGGCCGAAATCGCCGCCGCTGCAGCCTGCAAGGGCTGCGCCGGCCAGCAGCAGTGCAAGCACCGGCGATGCGGCCGGTGCCCGCCCCGGGGTCCGGTTCGGGAAGGATGTCTCCGGCATGGCTGATAGCCCTGATATCAGCGCCGGCGGCGACGGCCGCCTGGGGCTGTGCCTTCTTCCGGTCCGCTTCCGCCGTCGGTGCCGTCGGCATCGCGTTCGATCCGGACGACGGGAAGGATCAGCAGCGCTCCCATGCCCTCGCGCGGCCCGCCATCCATGGTCGAGCCCACCCGCCGCGACTCCGGAAATTCAATGACGGTGCCCATGTCTCATCTCTCTGGTCGTCGCTCCCGGAAAACGCGTTCCCGGTGACATGCAATCATTAAGATCAGGACGTGGTTAACGGCATCTTAATTTGCAGGCGCGGCGTTCGATTTCACATCCGCGCCGTAAAAATGCATCGCCAAGGCACAGCTGCACCTTGAATGGCTCGATCGTCTTCACAGATCGTTTTCCTTAACGAGCTGTTAAAGCAACCGAACTAGGCTGGCTGCAGGAATTACTCAGTCGCGTACCTGGCATGACAACACCTCCATTTTTCCCCGGCTTCGACGGCCTGATGACGCTGTCCCGCCGCGAGGGCGTCGACATCAAGCCGACGCTGCTGCGCGTGCTGACCGATCTCTATGTTCAGGCCAACGCGCATAGCGCCGACGAAGAGCGGCAGTTCGTCGAGCTGACCTCCCGCCTGATCGACGAGGTCGACGACGCCACCCGCGCCGCGGTGCGGGCACGGCTTGCGATTTATCCCGGCACGCCGGAGGCGGTGCTGCGCAGGCTCGGGCTGACGCCGGCAAGTGCGGATTGGCTGCTGCCGCTGGCTTCCGAGATTCCCACGTCTCCACCGGTGGCGCCGCCGGCCAAGGCACCGACCGAGGCGCAGTTGCGGATGCAAAGCAATCTGTCGATGCAGCCGAAGGACGCCGCCGACATCAACGACATGTTCTCCCGCGCCAGCGCCAGCGAACGCGCCCAGATCCTGCACAATCTGCGGGAAACCCCGTTGCGGGCCGCGGCGCGGATTCCCGAGGCCCGCGCCAGGCGCTCGGTCGAGGCGCTGGAAATGGCAGCGTTTTCGGCCGACATCGAGAACTTCACGCTCGAACTCGGCGAGACCCTGATATTGACCTGGCGGGTGGCGGCAGCCGTCGTCAACGATCCCGGCGGCGAGCCGCTCGCCTGCGCCGCCAGGGCGCTGGACATGCCGGGCGCGGTGTTTCAGCGGGTATTGCTGTTTCTCAAGCCCGACATCGGCACCTCCGTGCACGCCGTCTACCGGCTGTCGAGGCTCTACGACCGGTTGAGCGAACGATCGGCGCTGATCATGCTGGCGGCCTGGCGCGGCTCGACGCTGGCGGTCACCCGCGCCAAATTCCGCCCCTCGCTCTACGACGACGAACGCAACCGCGCCCGCTCCGCGCCCGCGCAAACCCGCAACCCCGCGCAGCAGCCCGGCTCCGGGATTGTCAAACGTACTGGTTCCGAAGGTTAAGCCCGCGCCAGATCCAGGAAATGCCGCCCTGCCCGGTCCTCGGTCTCGACGATCCAGGCATCGGGATCGAAGCGGATTTCCTTGGCGAGACGCTCCTCCACGGAAGCTTCCGGCAGCGGCTCCTTCGATGTCGGCGTGAAGAAGCGCTCGATCGGCCGGCTGTCGTCATAGACCGTCTGCGGCGCCGGGATATAGAGCATGGCATTGCCGTCGAGCAGCGCCACCTTGACGAACACGGCGCCCGCCTCTTCCGCGCCGCGCCGGCGCACGGCGCCGAACACGCCGGCGGTCTGGCAGCGGCGCAAATAGGCCGCCACCCAGATACTTGATTTCAATCGCATGCGCCGGACGATAGGCCAACGCCGGAGTCGAGGCTAGCCTCGGGATTTCCGGAAACCGGTGCTTCGGGAGCCGTCAGCTCCCGGCACCAAGCGGAAACAGAAGGGCAGCGGCATCATCCGCGCCAACGTTTGAAGATCGCATTCGGACGCCTCAACCGCCTTCATTTTTGTGCAAGAGCTGAGCCGCCAAATAATCGGAAAAGGCTCGCACCTTGAGAGACGGGCGACGGCCGCCCGGGTAGACAGCGTGCAGTTCGACCCAATCAAGTTGATAATCGGAAAGCAGCGCGACGACGTTGCCTGCCTCAAGCTCGGCCCGGCACATCCATCGCGAGGCGACGGCTATTCCGAGCCCTGCTTTGGCGCAGGCAATCACACCATCGGCTGAGGTGACCTTGATCGACCCTTCCACGGTTACGGACGCTGTTTTGCCCGATCGCGTGAAACTCCAGCCGGTCCGCCCGGAGAGACCCGGGCCAAGAATGCACTCATGCCCAGCGAGATCGGTCGGCGTTTGCGGAGTTCCCTTGCGTGCAATGTAACCGGGCGAGGCAACGACGAGGCGCGGAGCCTTACCCAGTAACCGCGCGCCGAATCCGGAATCCGGCAGAGAACCTAACCGCAAGGCCATATCGGCGCCTTCAGCGATCAGGTCCTCGGTCCGGTCGGACATCAGCAGCTCGATGCCCAGTTTCGGATGCTGCGCCACGAAACCAGGCAGGCGAGGGATAACTTCGCGAGTTCCGAATGCCCCGGACAACGCCACCCGCAGTGTGCCGCGCAGGCCATCCACGCCGCGCGCTGCATTTTCGGCGTCGTCGAGATCACCGAGGATTTGCCGCGCCCGTTCGAGAAACACCCGGCCAGCGTCGGTCGGGGTGACGTGCCGTGTGGTGCGCAAGAGAAGCTTCACGCCCAGCCGCGCCTCGAGGTCTGCCACCATCCGCGATATCGAAGGCTGCGACACCCCTAGTTCGCGCGCGACGCGAGAGAAGCTGCCGGTCTCACCGGCGCGGACGAAGGCGGTCAATTCCCGGAGCCGGTCACTCATACACATGGCGTATAAGTCAGATGCGCTGCGCTCGTCTACTGCGCGCGCCCGTTCGACATTATCTTTTTGTACAGCCGGACAGCAGGCCGGCTGCCAAAGAGAACGAGACAAGGAGGCGCCAATGACGACGACAGCCCTTATCACCGGAGCGACGAGCGGTATCGGCCGCGCGGCAGCGGATAAACTGGCGCAGTCGGGCGTTCATGTCATGGTCGTAGGCCGCAATGTGGAACGCGGTGAAAGGACGATTGCCGAAATACGTGCGGCGGGCGGCAAAGCCGATTTCATCTCGTCCGACCTTCGCGATGCCGCGAGCGCCCGAGCGGTCGCGAAAAAGGCCGTTGAGTTGGGAAGCGGTCATGTCGACATTTTGATCAACAACGCCGGCATTTTTCCGTTCGGCCCGACGCACGAGATGAGCGAGCAGTCGTTCGACGACGTCTATGCCCTCAATGTGAAGGCTCCCTATTTCCTCGTCGCCGAGCTTGCTCCGTTGATGGCGCAGCGAGGCAAAGGCACAATCGTCAACCTTTCAACGATGGTGGCCGATTACGGCGCAGCGGGCTTGAGCCTTTATGGATCGAGCAAAGCCGCCATCAATCTACTGACCAAAGCGTGGGCAGCCGAATATGGGCCCAAGGGCGTCCGCGTCAATGCAGTCAGTCCCGGACCGACACGTACCGAAGGCACGGCGGTAATGGGCGACGCCCTGCAACAACTCGCGGCGCAAGCGCCGGCCGGGCGCCCGGCCGCGCCCGAGGAGATTGCCGAGGCGATCGTGTTCCTGGCGAGCGACCGCGCCAGCTTCATCCATGGTGCGATTCTGCCGGTCGATGGCGGCAGAACCGCCGTATAGATTTCGTCGTCCTCTCACGCGGGCGGGACGTCAGCTTCGTGAATGACCCCGAGCGACCATGCAGCCTGCGCGCGGCGCGCCGCGTCTTACCGCCACCAGCCCTGTTGGACGGGGGGACGATAGTACTGGCCGCCCTGCCGACGCGTAGTGGCGGGTTGCGGGTCCGGATTGGGCCGGAAAAAGAAGAAGCCGCCGCCGTCGCCCCAGGAGTTGCCGCTCGCGACGTTGACATCGACCGCAGGCGTAGGCCGGCGCGTGATAAAACCGCCCTGGGGCTGGTTGTTCAGCACCACGACGAACTCGGTGCGATAGTTGGTCTCGCTGCTCAGCGGCTCATCCGAAATGATGATCGAGGATCGCGGCAACGCGGTCGGCGCGATGCGATCGAGCACATCCTGCGGGATGGTGACGCGGTCGAGCGCGTCCCTGGCGTCGTCGCCGTTGTCGATCGTCACCACGCTCCAGCGCAGGCCCGTGTCGTTCTTCGCCATCGCCGTGAAAATATGCGTACCGATCGGCTTGTCGGGATTGCGGATCGTGACCGGAACCTCGATGGTCGTATCGAACACCTCACCACCTCCATCCGGCGCCGGCTTATGCGTGTTGCGCCGTACGTAAAGCTTCTGCGTCGCGCGACTGATATAGACAGAGACCGGCTCGAGCGCGAGCTTCGCGTCTTTCGCCGCCTTGGCGGTATCGGACTTTTTGGTCGCGGCCGTCTTGGCGGCGTCCTTGGCTGCGGCGGCGGCGTCGAGCTTCGATTTCGCATCGGTTCTGGCGGCCTCGAGCTGGGTCGCCAGTTCGGCGGCCTTCGGGGCGGCCTTTTGCTTCATGTCCTCGGCCCGCACCGTGGCCTGTTCCGTCCTTGCGGCGGCGAGCGCCTTGTTGGCGAATGCGAGCTCGGCGTCGGCGCGGCTCTTGAGTCCTTCCAGCTTGCGCAGCGAGGCGTTAAGCGATGCCGTGTCGCGCACTGCCGTGGCTGCGGCCTTCTTCGTCTCGTCGGCCGCCGTGGCGGCCTGCTCGGCCTCGCGGGAGAGCGTTTCGGCACGCGCGGGAGCAGCCGCGATGGCGTCCGCCTTCGGCACGAACAGCGCCGGATGCGAAAACTCCACCGGCTCGGCATCGATCGGCGAGATGATCACCCGCATCCCGATCTCGGTCTTGTCGAACAGCTTCTCCGCAAAGCCGTAGGGCATCCGCACGCAGCCATGCGAGGCCGCAAAGCCGGGCAGCGGCCCGCCGTGCAGCGCGATGCCGTTCCAGGTGATGCGCTGCATGTTCGGCATCCAGGCATCGTCATACATGGTCGAGTGGTGGTCCTTGTCCTTTTCGATGACGGCGAAGACGCCAGCCGGCGTCTCGCGTCCCGTGGTGCCGGTCGACACCGGCGCACGCAGGATCCAGCCGTCGGCGTCGTAGAAAGTCACCCGCTGGCTCTTGATCGACACGATCGCCATGATCGGCTCGCCGGCCGCGCGCGGCGCCTCCGCCTCGGTGGGAGCTGCCGGGCGCGCCGCAGCGCCGGCGGTCGACGCCGTCACCGCGGCCACCGCCGCCACCGCCGCCAGCGTCACAATGGCCGGAAACATCCAACGCCGCATCGCCACGGCGGGTTGCGCCATCGTGAATCGATTTACCATTTCCTGCCCCGGTTGAAATGCCTGTCCGCGCTTGCGTCGATCACGTATCACCGTCCCCAGCAATCAACGCTGTCAATTCACCCCTACGGACTATCGGCGCGTCCCAGTGGCAGTCCTCTAATATACGACAGCCAGCGCAGGAGGAAGGGTGGCGGCCGAAATTGGTATCTTTGAGACGTGTCGACGGGCGCCGGAGGCAACAAGGGTAATGACCAAAGGCGCCATGCGGGAAATTGTTCCCAACGGCTCGGTCCCCCTGCTAGTGTTTGCGCTTCCGCAAGTCCACGCGAGGGGGCGACATGCGTTCATCTGCAGCATCCATAGCGTTGATCCTGGCGATGTTTTGCTGCGCTCCAGCAATAGGACAGACGCAGCAGCAAATCGATTGGTGCAGCGGCAAGGGCGGTGCGAGCCCGGACCTGATCATCGGCGGCTGCACCGCGATCATTCAGTCGGGCAAATTTGACCAGGCAAGGCTCGCGATCGCCTTTTTCCTGCGAGGCAAGGCATACGGCGCCAAAAGCGATTCCGAGCACGCTCTCGCCGACCTGAACCAGGCCATTCAGCTCAATCCGAAATATGCGGGCGCCTACGCCGAGCGCGCCGCTCGATACATGCAGTCGAAGGATTATCAGGCCGCACTTCGCGACCTGGCCATGGCGATCAAGCTGGAACCCAACCAGGCCACCCCATGGGCCTACCAGGGCGATGCACTTTATGCGACAGGGCAGGAACAGCAGGCGATCGCGAGCTTCGAACAGGCGATTAAGCTCGATCCCAACTGGATGTGGCCGGCGAACGACCGGGGCGAACTCTATGCGGATCGCGGCCAATACCAGGAGGCATTGCACGACTTCGATCACGTGGTTGCCGTGTCGGCGACCTATGCCATGGGTTGGAACAACCGCTGTCGCGTCAATGCGATCCTCGGCCGGATCGATCAAGCGCTGAAGGACTGTGACGAAGCGCTCAAGATCAATCCGAACTTTACCAACTCCATGAAAAAGAGCGGACGGGTCAGCGCACGTCAGCATCGCGCTTTCGCTCTCCTAAAGGCCGGCCGTTACGATGAGGCAGTCCAGGACTACGCGCAGGCGCTGGAGATTCTTTCGAATGCCGAATCGCTTTACGGCCGCGGCGTGGCAAAATTGAAAAAAGGCGACAAGACGGGTGCCGAAGCCGACATGGCCGCCGCCAAGTCCCTCGATCCGAAAATCAGCGAAAAGTTCGAGCGCTTCGGGGTAACCCTTCAATAATCGTCGCGGCGGTTGTCGTCGGTAGCATCCTATGACACCATCTGGGTAGATGCCTATGCCCCGCCGGAAATATGCTTGGGAAAAGCTATCGGATGAGCAGTTGCTCCGGCGACGCCTGAGTAGTCTGAGGGTTGCGATCGAAGGCACTTGGCTCGAGGATTGTATCAGCACTCTTTACGAAGAGCTCGAAGAGCGCGGCATCCGGCTGCGGCCACATACATGGATATCGAGCGAATGGTTCAGTCCGGCAGATGTGCCCGGCATTGCCATCCCGTTCTATCTCACCCATCCCCGCCTGATGAAGCTCGAGAAGAAAATGATGCTCGACGTCGAGGGCGGCACCTGGTCCGAATGCATGGCCATCCTCCGCCATGAGGCAGGCCATGCCATCCAGCACGGCTATCAGCTGCAGCGCCGCCGGCGTTGGCAGCAGCTGTTCGGTCGGTCCTCAAGACACTACCCGCGCTACTACCGGCCCAATCCGGCCAGCCGGCAATATGTCCAGCATCTTCGGCTCTGGTACGCGCAGAGCCATCCGGACGAGGATTTCGCTGAAACCTTCGCGGTGTGGCTGCGGCCGCGTTCGAACTGGCGGACGCGCTATGCCGGCTGGCCGGCGCTGAAGAAGCTCGAATATGTCGACGAACTGATGGAGGAAATCGCCGGGAAGCGACCGCTCCTCACGACGCGGGAGCGTGTCGATCCGCTGCATGAACTCAGGCAGACACTCGGCGACTACTATAAAAAAAAGCAGGCGTTCTACGCCTTCAAGGCACCGAAGACTTACGACCGCGACCTCTCCCGGCTCTTTTCCGCCGATCCACGGCACCGCCGGGGGCAGCCGGCTTCTGCATTCATCAGGCGGCACCGCGCCCACATCAGGCAGCTGGTTGCGCGGTGGACGGGCGAGAACCAACTTACGCTTGACGCTGTACTTGACGACATGATCTCCCGCTGCCGCGAGCTCAATCTGCGCGCTGTCGGCTCCGATCGGAAGCTTGTGGCTGACTTCACCGTCCTGTTGACCGCCAAGACCATGCACGCGCTGTTCGGTCCTTCGCGGCGAAAATGGATCGCGCTATGAGACGCCTGCGCATTCTGGTGCTCATGCACCCGGACTTCGTACCCCCGGACTCCAGCGACGGATACACGGCGCGGCAAATCAACGAATGGAAAACGGAATACGACGTCGTGAGCACCTTGCGTGCGGCCGGCCACGATGTTCGCCCGCTCGGTGCACAGGAGGAAATCAAGCCGGTGCGCGAGGAGATCGAAAGTTTCAAGCCGCACGTGGTATTCACGTTGCTGGAGCAGTTTCACAACGAGCCGACCTATGACCAGCACGTCGCAAGCTATCTCGAACTGATGCAGATCCCGTATACCGGGTGCAACCCGCGCGGTCTGATCTTGGCGCGCGGCAAGGATCTGTCCAAGACATTGGTGCACCATCGCCGGGTCGCGGTGCCGGCGTTCGCCGTATTCCCGATGCGCCGAAAGGTCAAACGGCTGGCGCGTCTTGCGCTGCCGTTGATCGTCAAGAGCCTGAACGAGGATGGATCCCGGGGTATCTCACAGGCATCCGTCGTCGATACGGACGAGAAGCTCGCAGAGCGCGTCGCCTTCATCCACCAGCGGATCGGAACCGCCGCGATCGCCGAGCAATATATCGAGGGACGCGAGCTTTATGTCGGCGTGCTCGGCAACAATCGGTTGCGAGTGTTGCCGGTTTGGGAATTGAACTTCGGCACCATGGGCGGCCAGGCCATAGCCACCGAGAAGGTCAAACACGATCCCAGTTATCAGGAGCGCGTGGGAATTGTAGATGGGCCGGCCAAGAACCTTGCGCCGGAGCTACGCGCCCGCATTCAGCGAACAGCGAAACGCATCTACCGAACATTGGGGCTCGATGGATACGCGCGCATCGACTTTCGGCTCTCTGCCGACGGCACCCTGTATTTCATTGAAGCGAATCCCAATCCCGAAATCGCGAAGAGCCAGGAGTTCGCTACAGCGGCCCGGCATGACGGACTTGATTACCCGGGCCTCTTGCATCGCATTCTGGCGCTCGGAATAAGCCGGGCAAACGCCGGCGCATCCGTAGGCTGAGCGGGTATGCGGAAGAGAGATTCCCATGCCCGATTCGTCTTTGTCCGGCTGTTTTGGTCTGCTCGAAGACTCGCAGCCCTGAGGATGCTTTTGTTTCTGACCCGACAGCCCAAATTGCGCCCATAGGAGGCCTTTTTTCCTTTCGCCTGTCGGCACCAACGGGACGAACTGGGTCGGTCAGATGATGTCCGTTGTTCGAGGCAGACCGCAAATGGCCCAAAAGCTCCAATTCTGGGGCGTTTGACCCAGATCGGACATGGCGTCGGTGCAGGCCAGCACCCGGCCTTCCCCGCACCCTCTGCACTCCCGGCGGAGCGCGATTTCTGTGTCGGTCATGGCGCGGACCTGTCCTGCGGCCCGCATGTGCTGTGATTCCTTGCCTTCAAATCATGGAGACCTGTACTCTGCAGAGGGAGACTGACGGATGACCGCCCGCCTTGAACAGACAGGATTGATGTCGGTTGCCGATCGGGTGATCGGGGTCGCGACCGGCCGCAGGCGGGAAGCCGCGGCAAGCGGCTCCGCGACGCCGCCTGCCGCAGCGCAAGTCACTTTTGCCGTCGCGAGCGGTCAGCGCGAGCTCCGACTCGATCTGTTCCGCGGCCTCGCCTTGTGGCTGATCTATATCGATCACGTCTCGCCGGATGTCCTGACCTGGGGCACGATCCGGAACTACGGATTCAGCGACGCCGCGGAAATCTTCATTTTCATCTCCGGCTTCACGGCCGCACTGGTCTATGGCAGGGCGATGTTCGAGTCCGGAATGCTGATTGGAACGGCGCGCCTGCTGCGACGGGTCTGGCAAATCTACACCGCGCATCTGCTGCTGTTTCTGGTGCTGATCGCCGAGATCGCCTACGTCACGGCGGTTTCGGAAAAGCCCTTCTACATCCACGAAATGGAGGTCGGGGATTTCTTCAAGGAGCCCGGACAAGCGATGATTCAGGCGCTGTTGTTGCGCTTCCGGCCGCTGAACATGGATGTGCTGCCGCTCTACGTCGTGCTGATGGCGTTTCTTCCGCTCGTGCTCATGCTGGCGCGATCGCAACGGGATCTGCCGTTGATCCTGTCGGTCGTGCTCTACATCCTGATGATCCGGTTCGATCTGCATTTGGCTACCTATGGGGGCGGCTTCTGGTCGTTCAATCCGTTTGCGTGGCAGCTTCTTTTCGTGTTCGGCGCCTGGTGCGCGCTGGGCGGCGGACGGCGGATATCGCCCATCATCAACTCGAAGGTGACATTCTGGGTGGCCGTCCTCTATCTCTGCGCAGCCTTCTTCATCACCATGACATGGTATTTTCCCTATCTGGAGACCCTGCTTCCGGCCTGGCTGATCCGTGCGATCTACCCGATCAGCAAGACTGATTTCGACGTCTTGCGGTTTGCCCATTTCCTGGCGCTCGCCGTCGTCGCCCTGCGCTTCGTGCCTGGCGACTGGCCGGGACTGCAATCGCCCTGGTTCCGGCCGCTCATCCTGTGCGGACAGTATTCGCTACAGATCTTTGCGCTCGGGGTCGCCCTGGGGTTTGCGGGCTATGCGCTGCTGATGGAGCTTTCCGCAGGCTTGCTGCTGCATGTCATCGTCGGCATGGCAGGCATCTTGATCATGTGCGGCGTCGCCACGATCTTTACCTGGTACAAGCGGACCATGAGCGGGCGCGGACGCGCCAAGGATGCTGTTGCGACCGGGCTGACGACGCAAAGTCCATGACGGCGCCGACATGAATCTCGAACTTCGGCCATCGCCGGTTGAGGCAACGCCCATTGTGCAACCAGGCACAATCGGGGCAGGGCCAGACTGGCGAACGGGAAAGGCCACTCGTCCGCTCGCGTCCTCCGGGTTTTATGATCTTGCGACCGGCGGCATCCTTCTGGCGCTCGCCGTCGCCGTGTTGTTCACGTTCAAGGACTACGCGATCTCCAACGATGAAGCCGTGCAGCATCGCTACGGCGAATTGATCATTGCGTACTACCGCAGCGGATTTGCGGATCGCGATCTCTTCACCTTCCAGAACCTCTATCTCTACGGCGGCCTGTTCGACATCATCGCGGTTGCCCTGGCTCACATCACGTCCCTCGATCCCTACGATTTGCGTCACATCCTCTGTGCGATGACGGGGATCGGCGGAATCGCCGCCAGTGCCGCGACCGCGCGATTGATCGCGGGACCGCGCGCAGGCCTGATCGCGGCGGTGGCGCTGGCGCTGTGCGGCGCATGGTATGGCGCGATGTTCAATCACACCAAGGACATTCCGTTCGCCGCCGCGATGATGGTGGCAACGCTGTTTCTGGTCCGCTGCGCCCGCGCGTTGCCCTCGCCGAGAGGTCTCGACGTTGCAGCCTTCGGTCTTCTCGCCGGCGCAGCACTCGGCGTGCGCAGCCTTGGCCTGCTGCTGATCGTCTATCTTGCTCTCGCCATCTTGCTTTATCTTCCCTGGGGCGATCGGGGGCGGCGGGCCCGCGCGCATTTTGCGGCGCGCTCCGCGTTGAGGATGTTTCCGGCCCTGGCACTGGCCTACATCATCATGATCCTGGCCTGGCCATGGGCCGCGCTGTCGCCGCTCAATCCGATCCGCGGACTGTTTGCCTTCTCCGAATTTCATTATTCCATACGCACCCTCTTTGCGGGGCAGATTTACCAGATGGGCAACGTGCCTCGCATCTATGTCCCGGGCTATGTCCTGATCCGTGTGCCGCTGATCACGCTTGCTGGCGCGTCGCTGGCGCTCATCTCGTTTTTCCTGCGGCCCTTCGAGCGCGGCGGGACGCAGCGGTGGCGCGATATCGCGATTGTATCGCTTGCCGTGATCGTGCCAATCGGCTGCCAGGCGGCCTTTGATGGACCGGCCTTCACTGGAATGCGGCATTTCCTGTTCGTGCTTCCCCCGATCGCGACGCTGGCCGGCGTCGGCTTCAGTCGGCTCCTCGACGGACTCGAATCGCAAGGGCGCCGGGTCGCATCTGCCGCGGCCGTCGCATTGATCTCGGGATGCTTCCTGTGGGAGGGCGCGCTCCTCGTCCGGCTGCACCCCTACGAGAGCCTGTCCTACAATGCCCTGGTCGGAGGCCTTCAAGGCGCATTCCGCCGCTACGACATGGATTACTGGTTCAACAGCATGCCCGAGGCGATCCATCAGCTGGAGGCGTATCTGCGCACCCAGAAACCGCTGGACCCGACCCAGCCCCTGAAGATCTATTCGGTCGCTGTTTGCGGGGAACGTCTGACCTTTGATCGGACGGTCACCCTGCCACAATTGAAATGGGATTTCAGACCGGCATGGAAGGACTCCGAGTTCTTCATCGCGACGACGCACATGAATTGCGACCGCGATCTCGATGGCGAGATCGTCGGCACCGTGGAAAGATTTGGCGTTCCCATCGCCTATGTGAAGGACAGGCGGGCCATCGTGGGGCGAGCCGCCCCAAGCCTCGCATCTGCGCCACCGTGAGAGTGCCGCTCGCGCGTATCACGGCTGCAATCAATCACGGCTTGGCGAACACCACGGGGATGAGACGAATGAGCGAATTGCTTCCAGGTTTCAGGCAGGACCGCATCAAGACGAGCGGCGCGGAGATTGCGCTGAGCCATGGCGGAAAAGGCCCGCCGCTGCTTCTGATGCACGGCAATCCCTTCACGCATGTTTGCTGGCACAAGGTCGCGCCGCGGCTGGCGGAAGAATATACCGTCGTTCTTCCCGACCTGCGTGGCTACGGGGACAGTTCCAAGCCTGAAGGCGGTCCCGATCATTCGGCCTACTCATTCCGCGCCATGGCACTGGATCAAATCGAGGTCATGCGTCACCTCGGCTTTGAAAAATTCCATGCCGGCGGACACGATCGCGGCGCGCGGGTGCTGCACCGCCTGTGCCTCGATCATCCGGATGCCGTCGCCAAGGCGGCGTTCGTGGACATGCTTCCGCAGCATCATTTGCTCAACAACGTCACCAGGAGCTGGGGCATGTTCTCCTGGCACTGGTTCTTCATGGTGCAGCCCAATCCCACGCCCGAGACCATGATCAGCGCCGATCCAGAGTTCTTTTTGCGCCGCAAGCTTTCCAAGACCGCGCAAGGAACCAGCTTCTTCGATCCCCGCGCGCTCGCCGAATATCTCAGGTGCATCAGGAATCCGGAGACCGTCTACGGCATGTGCGAAGATTACCGGGCCACCTTCGGCGTCGACCTGGAGATGGACGGCGCGGACTTCAAGGCCGGACGAAAGGTCACCTGTCCGGCGATGATCCTGTGGGGCGCAAACGGCGGCGTCGGACGCAACCACGACGCCGCTGCGATCTGGTCGCAATACGCGACACAGATCGAGCGCACGGCGACGGTGCCGTCCGGACACTACCTGCAGGAAGAATGTCCCGACGAAACCTATCGCGAATTGCGGGATTTTTTCACGTCGGCATGACCCCCGAGAGAATTCCACAATGTCTGACGGAAATGGCGTTTCCGGAGCGAATCGGCCCCAGCGGACATTGACGCCGGTGTTCCAGCTTGTATCAATTGATCCTCGTCAATCGGCTTGGGGCTTGTTTTTGGCTGACGAGATCATCGACAGTAAAACTTGAATGCATCGATCATCTGGCGTCGCCGGATTTCCGCGAGTATTTCCCGGCGTAGCCCGGACTATGAACAAGATGGATGGGGCATAATGGCCAATCAGGACAAATTAGCTGTCTCGGCTGCCGTCGAACGTGACCTCCGGCTTGATCTGTTCCGCGGCATCGGGCTGTGGATGATCTTCCTCGATCACATTCCGGACGACTTCGTTTCCTGGCTGACGCTGCGCAATTACGGCTTCAGCGATGCCGCCGAGTTCTTCGTGTTCATTTCCGGTTACCTCGCCGGCTACATCTACGGTCCGATCATCCGCGCCGGAAACTTCCTCGCCGCGCTGAAGCGGCTGTGGACCCGGGTCTGGCAGATGTACGTCGCCCACATCATGCTGTTCCTGCTGTTCACCGCGCAGATCGCGCGCACGGTCAGGAAATTCGACAACCCGATGTATGAGGATGAATTCAACGTCCACAATTTCCTGCAGCACCCGGACGTCCTGATCGGGCAGGCGCTGACCTTGCGTTACAAGCCGGTCGATCTCGACGTGCTGCCGCTCTACATATCGCTGGTAGCCGCTTGCCCGCTGATCCTATGGTGCCTGCTGCGCCGCCCGAACTGGACCCTGGTTGCCTCCGTGCTGCTGTACATCGGCGCACGCATCTTCGACTGGAATCTCGCCTCCTATCCGCCGGGGACGCACTGGTACTTCAATCCGTTTGCCTGGCAAATGATGTTCGTGTTCGCGGCGTGGTGTGGTGTCGGCGGCATCAACCAGTTGCAGGCCATCATCCAGTCGCGCCTGGCGCTGATCGTGGCCGTGGCGTGGTTGGCCTTCGCGTTCCTGATCGTGATGACCTGGCACGTCCCAGTCCTGGATGCCATGGTGCCGAAATGGATGATCAAGGCGATCTATCCGATCGACAAGACCGACCTCGATATGCTGCGTTTCACGCACTTCCTGGCGCTGGCGCTGGTGGTCTCGCGGTATTTTCCGCGCAAGGCCGAGATACTCTCCTCCAAATGGCTGCGCCCGATGGTGCTGTGCGGTCAGCATTCGCTGCCGCTATTTTGCTTCGGCGTATTCCTGTCCTTTGGCGCGCATTGGATCCTGGTGCAGCACGCCGCGGGCGGTGCGCGCGCGCTCTGGATGCAACTGCTCGTCAGTGTCGGCGGCATCGCGATCATGATTGGGCTTGCATGGATTCTGGATCGTGCCGAGAGGGTCCCGACCCTGTTCGTCGATACGGGCGAGTTCGACACAGCGACGGCTGCGAACCCGCGAAAGATTGATCCGGCGCCGGCATTCCAGGAAGCTCCGGCAGAAGCCGGGGTGACCGCATCTTAAGGCGCAGCGCGCCGGTCGGCTCGGGGTCGCGCAGTAGTCAGCAAGGCTACCGCGCGTCGCACCCTCACAATTTGTGCCCCTTCTGGCGCAGCGCCTCGGTGAGACGCGCGCGCAGATCGTCGGCCGCCTTGCGGCTCGCATTCTGGGTCACCTGATTGGTCTGCTGCGTGACGGCTGCCGCTGTTTCGAGATACTTTTGCCCGACCGGCCGCTGAAGGAACGCCTCCATTTCCCGCATCTCGTCGACCGTATAATTTTTGGCATAGACGGTGGCGACGTCATTGAGCATCGCCGCATAGTATGGCGCAAACGCAGCCTCGACCATGGGCTGCATGCTATCGTAATCGCTTTCGATCTCGGGCCGGTCTTGGGTAAGCGTGCGCCTGAGGCCGAGCAGGATGGCCGGCAGCAGCGCCTTGTAGTGCTCGGGCAGCTTCATGGTAGCCACCAGGCTGCGCGCCGCGGTCATGGCCTCGGGCGACGGGGCTTGAGCCGATGCCGTGCAAATTGAAAACAATATGATGCTGGCGATGATCGAAAGTCGTCTGAACATGGGTTTCTCCGGTGAGAGACCATGGGATGATACTCGAAAATCGCCTTTCCCAAAGGACTCTTCCGGATCGCACCGCAATGCGAAAGGCGGCCACGACGTCCGGGAGCATGATCGGGAAAAGTGGACGCCGGTTTTCCGAAAGGTGTTGCTCAATCAAAAAGCTAGTCGATCGGATGGCCGGTCGCCGCGGTGAGCTCGCGCACCAGACGATCGGAGATTTGTCCCGTCACCGGCAGCTTGCGCTCGCGCTCGAATTTCGCAATCGCCGCCTGGGTGTCGGGACCGAGGGTGCCGGTCGGCTTCAACTGGCCATAGCCATATTCGGTGAGTGCGCGCTGCACCGCCGCCACGCGGCGCACGGCCGGACTGACTGACGCCTCGGCGCGGGGGGCAAGCGGGATCGACGCCGGCGGCCGCAACGCGTTGGAGGGCGCCACCGGCGCAGCCGCGGTCGCCTTGACGAGACTGGTCAGCGGATCGGCTGGTTTCGGATCGGCAGGTTTTGGCTCCAGCTTGGGTTCAATGACGGGCCTGGGGTCCAGGACAGACCTGGTTTCTGCAACAGCCGTGTCGGCTTCGGCCGGACGCGGGCGCGGCAGGGGACTGGCTGACGGCAATTCCGCTACCGGCAGCGCGACAACCGAGCCGAACATCGGCGCCGGATGGTGCCCGGTCTGCAGGAACAACGCGTTGGCGATGATGGCGCTGACGGCGGCAAACGCCAGCACGCCGGCAAACAGATCCTTGGGGCTGTGAAGCAGAATGCGCAGCATCAGGCCGCGCTCGGTCTCCGCTTCGATCGCGGCCGCGCGCGCGCCGCGGCGGCGCGGCATATCGTCATCTCGTATGACTTTTCTAGGCACTTTTCTTCACCTGTGAGGCTTGGTTCTGGGCTTGGTCCTGAGCTTCGTCTTGAGGTGCGGGCCGCGACGCCGGCGCCAGCGTTGCGATATTGCTCGATGGCTGCTTTGCCGGCGGCGTGAAGGCCAGCGGCAACGCCACCGTCACGGTGGTACCCTCGTCGATCTTGCTTTGCACGGTCAACTCGCCGCCATGCAGGCCGACCAGGCTTTTGACGATCGACAGGCCGAGTCCGGTGCCTTCATGCCGGCGCTGATAGGTCTTGCCGGCCTGGAAGAAGGGATCGCCGATCCGCTTGAGATCGTCGGCGGCGATGCCGACGCCGGTATCGGTGACGCGAAGCACCAGCCGCGCTCCCTCGACGGCTGCAGATACCGTCACCTGCCCGCCGCGTTCGGTGAACTTGATCGCATTGGACACCAGGTTCAGCGCGACCTGCTTGAACGCACGGGGATCGCCGGTCATGTCGGGCAGATCCTCAGGCGTCCGGGTGACCAGATCGATGCCGCTTTCGCGCGCCTTCAGCGCCAGCAGGCAGCAGCAATTGATCAGGGCGGCCCGCGGCGCGAACGGCTCCGGCGAGATCTCGAAATTGCCGGATTCCATCTTGGACATGTCGAGGATGCCATTGACCACCGATAATAGATGCTGGCCGGAATCGTTGATCAGCTGGGCATATTCTCTGCGGCGCGCCGCATCCAGCATCAGTGCATCTTCCTGCACGATCATCTCGGAAAAGCCGATGATGGCGTTGAGCGGCGTGCGCAATTCGTGGCTCATGGTCGCGAGGAAACGGGTTTTCGCGGCATCGGCCTGCTCGGCGGCGGTGCGCGCCAGATCAAGCGCCTGCTCCTGGAGCTTGCGGTCGGTGACGTCGCGCATCACGGCAACCACCTCGGCCTCCGACCCGGTGGCCGGCTGCGAGGCCGGTTCGAGCGGCCGGCACCGCATCTCGACCCAGATGAAATCCACCTGATGCTGGCCGCGCTCGCCGCGCGAGGGCTCGCGCCGCAAGCGGAATTCGACGCTGCGCGCCTCGCCGCCGCGCCCTGCGTCCGAAAGCGCGGTGAGATAGGCCGGCCGATCGGCGACGTGGACGCGCTCGAACAGGCCGTGGCCCAATAGCCGCGCCACCTGCGTTCCCAGCATCGCCTCCACCGCCGGCGAGATGAACTGCACCGCGCCGTTGCGGCGATGGCGCGAGATCACGTCGCTCATGTTGCGCGCCAGCAGGCGGTAGCGGTCCTCCTCGACATTGAGAAGAGCGACGCTGGTACGCGCCAGCGACTCCGCGGCAAAGGCAAGACCCCCGGCATAGAGCGTCGCCGACGCCACGGCGAACGCCATGAAGACGCCGCGCAACGGCGGATTCGGATCAACCGGCGGCAACAGGCCAAAATGCCCCGATACGATCAGCAGCGCGGCGCAGGACAACGCCAAGGCGGATGCGAACGCGACCACGCGGCGCGATGCCGAAAGCGCGGCCTCCAGCGGAACCACCACCAGCCAGACCGCGGCACAGGATTCGATGCCGCCGGTGACGACGGAAAGCGTCATGACGAGCCCCGCCAGCGCAAGCGACGACAGCACGTGCGCTCCTTCGTAACGGCCGGTGCGCGACAGGAACCAGGACAACAGAATGGGAGCGATCAGCCAGGCGAAGGCCGCGACCTCGAGCGCGGTCGGTGCGCCGCGCATCGCAAGATACGCCGGAAATGCCGCAAACGCCGCCAGGCTTCCGAGCAGCCGCGGCGCCATGAAAGCGCGATGCCGGGCGCGCGTCAGCGCGTCGTAGCGTGCCGACGGATGCAGCAGCGCATCGAGACAGTCGCGGATGATGTTCAAAACAGTCACGGTACTCGCGCTTCGGCTACGTCGTTGGACAAACGCGCCGGAACGCCCCCTTTATCGTTGCGCCAACGTGTCAGAGCGAAATTAAGCGAACGCTAAGGCGTATCCGTCGGTCGCCGAAGACCGTATGTTCGCGGGGGTTTCGCGCTGCATGCGGCCGCTCATTCGATGCAGATGGTGAATGCCGGGTTTCCGGCACGCAGCCGGTATGGTTTCGAAATGGTGGATGGCCGTTTTGGCCCGTCATTTTGCGAAAAAGCCGCCATCAATCGAAAATTTACACCGAATCCAATCAGTCGGATTTATCGCAAATTTTCGATCATTTAACCTCAATGCAAACACTTGCGATTTATCGACGGCTGTTAGTCAGGACGATGGCGATATCGCCGCGACGGAACGACAAGAGACGACCGGGACCGCGAGATGTTTTTTCTGCTTCGCATGGCATTCTGGCTCGGGCTGGTGCTCGTGCTGTTGCCCAGGGAGAAGACGCCTGAATCGGAAAAGCAGCCGCAGCTGAACGCGTCGGAGGCGGTGTCGGCCGCGACCGCGGCGGTCTCCGACATGAGCCAGTTCTGCAAGCGCCAGCCGGCGGCATGCGACGTCGGCGGCCAGGCCGCGACCGTGATCGGGCACCGCGCCCAGGAAGGCGCGCGAAAGCTCTACCAGATCATCACCGACAAGACCGACAAGCGTTCCGACCATGCCGACAAGCGCGCGCCCGAGCATACCGGCTCGATCGGCGGCATGGAGCAGGCCGATGCTTCGTCACCGGACGTCGCGCCGCGCGACACGCTGACGCCGGATGATCTGATGGTCGAGTGGCGTCCCGCGCCCTAGCGCAAAACCCGGCCGGAACTGTCTCAATTTCATCCGGCATATCGCTTTCGACCTCGCGCCATCCTATATATGGCTCCTCGGATTGAGCGCGGGACACGATGACGATCGACGAAATCAGGGATAATTTTGCGCTGCTGGAGGATTGGGACGACCGCTACCGGTACGTCATCGAACTCGGCCGCACGCTTGCTCCGATGCCGGAAGCCGAGCATTCGCAGGCCAACAAGGTGCAAGGTTGCGCGAGCCAGGTCTGGCTCTCCAGGAAGATCGACCGCGGCCATGCCGGCGAGCCCACGCTCAACTATCTCGGCGACAGCGACGCCCATATCGTGCGCGGCCTGATCGCGATCCTGCTGACGCTGTATTCCGGCCACACGCCGCAGCAGATCCTGGCCACCGATGCGATTTCGGTGTTCGACGAGTTCGGATTTCGCGAGCACCTGACGCCGCAGCGCTCCAACGGCCTGCGCTCGATGGTCGAACGGATTCGCGCCGACGCGCGCGAGGCGCTCGCCGCCGCCAACTGAGAGCCGGCTCTATTTTTGATTGAGCATGATCTCCGCGCAAACGCGTTCCGCGTTTGTCGCGAGGGAAAACCAGTGTCCGCTTTTCCGGATCATGCGCTATTTCCGCCGGCGCCGTTGCTGGCCGAGCCCCATTTTCTTCGCCAGCGCCGAACGCGCCACGGCGTAGTTGGGCGCCACCATCGGATAGTCGGCCGGCAGACCCCATTTGTCGCGGTATTGTTCCGGCGTCATGTTGTATTGGGTGCGCAGGTGGCGCTTCAGCGATTTGAAGCGCTTGCCGTCCTCCAGGCATACCAGATAGTCCGGCGTCATCGATTTCTTCACCGACACTGCCGGCTTGGCGGGTTCGGCGGTGGTCTCCACCCGGCCGGTCGAAACCCGCAGCAGGGCGCCGTGAATCTGGCTGATCAGGTTCGGGATTTCGGAAGCCGGCGTCGGATTGTTGCTGAGATAGGCCGACACGATATTGGCGGTCAGGTCGATGAAACTCTTGCCGGCGCTGTCGGTCATGGCTCGAATCCTCTAGAGATCATCGCACAGTATCCCGCCTCGCCAATACGCTTGCGGCGACTTGCACTACTTGCCGAATATGACCGGATTACTCGCGAAGTGGCAAGAACGAGGCCGCTTTATTTTCCGCTGCCCTCGCCACCTGAAGTACAGCGCGTTCAGGGACGGTGATCGAGGTGCGCGCGCAGTTCGTCGATGGAGGCAAACCGCATCATGCCTTCCGGCATCTGGGCCTCGATCGAGCCGTCGGAGTACAGCGAATAAGCCATGCCATCGACGACGCCTGATTTGAGCACGGTGACCTGCGGCTGAACGTCGCTGCGCGCCGTCGGCGGTTGGCGCTCTGCCACGGGAGCTGCAGCTCCCGGTTCGGTAAATGTCGATGGCGCGCGGCCAATACGGCGTGGCGGCGGGATCTCGGCGCTCCTGGCGCGCTCCGATTTCGGCCAGGCGTCCTCGAAGGTCGCGGGCGGCGGCGGCGCCTCGGCCGGTCCGGCGGGAGGCGGAGCGGCGACGGCGGGCTGCTCGGTCGCCCTCGCCTCGAGGCGCTCGCGCTCCTTGCGCGACGAGGAGGAAAACAACAGATTGCGCCGCGGCTTTGCCGCCGGCTCGACCGGCTCCGGTGCGGGCGGCGCCTCGCCGCGGCCGCGCGAGACTGTCTCGTCCTGCCATGGCGCTGAAACGGCGTGGCCGGCCTGGTCGGCCGAAGGCTGGTCTCGGCTGAACAGGAAACCGCCGTCTTCCGGCGCCTGATCGCCGAGCGCCGCACCGAGATTGGGCGGCGCTGCCGCCGCGGCGGCGCGCGATTCCGCCGGCTGAAGGCCGAGTTGCCCGGCGATTTTCTTCAGCTCCCGGACGACGATCCAAAGGGCGAACATGATGGCCCCGGTGCTAGCAAAAATTGCACCGATCAGGAGCAGCGTATTGCCGAAACTGAATTCCTTGACCGGCAGGCCAAACAGAACCGCCAGCGCACCCGCCAGCACAAAGACGATCCCGCCGACCAACAACACAACCACCATCGAACCTACCCCCCGGCCGCGCGAAATGGGCGCGGGCCGCCTATGCCACGATACCGTCATATTGTCCGCATCGCCAACGGGCAATTGCGGAGCCGGTTCCCGAAAAGGACTACAATCGGGAACCGATCGAGCCCGCGCATGAGCCGATGAAGGATTTTATCGTAAACCTTTGCTGCGCCGCAGCAGCGGAAATTACGTCACAATTGCCAATTACTGGGGGGCAGGAACTGCGCTATACGGATGCCGGGGAACGAGGCTCAAAAGCGCCGCATTTGGGCCAAGGGGACACCGGGTTACCGACAGCATGTCATCCATTACGACTTCCGCCATCGACACGCCGTCGCGGCGCTCGCTGGAGCGGACTTGTGACGACCTCGCCATCCTGGTGCTGGCCGCGGTTGCCTTGATCGCGGGCCTGACGTTCCGCGATTACGGACTTGGCTGGGACGACTACACCCACGCCGAATATGCCGACCTCCTGCTGCGCATGTACGGCTCCGGTTTCAGGGACACCGGCGCGCTGTCGTTCGCCAATCTCTACATGTATGGCGGCGGCTTCGACATGGCGGCCGCGCTGTTGCACAAGGTCATCCCGCTCGAATTGTTCGAGACCCGCCGGCTGCTCGGCGCCATCGTCGGCGTGATCGGCCTTGCGATGACGTGGCGGCTCGGCCGTCGCGTCGGCGGTCCGCTTGCCGGCCTCGCCGCGCTGCTGCTGCTCGTGCTGTGCCCGACCTATTACGGGCACATGTTCATGAATCCGAAGGATGCTCCGTTCGCGGTAGCGATGGTGGTGCTGATGCTCGGCCTGGTCCGGCTCGCCGAGGAATATCCACAGCCCTCGCCGCGGACCATCCTGATCGTCGGCCTCGGCGCCGGCCTCTCGATCGGTTCGCGGATTCTCGGCGGTCTCGCGCTGGTCTATGCGCTGATCGGCTTCGTGCCGCTGTTCGTGGAGGAATTCCGCAGCCTCGGCGCGCGTGAAGCGATAAGGCGCTTCCTGCATGTGCTCTACGTGCTGACGCCCGGCCTGATCTTCGGCTACCTGGTGATGGGGCTGATCTGGCCGTGGTCGATCATGGAGCCGGACAATCCGTTCCAAGCGCTGACCTATTTCTCGCACTTCTTCGAGAAGCCGTGGAAGGAAATGTTCGACGGCGCGCTGGTGTCGGTGCCCGACATGCCCTGGTCGTACCTGCCGACGCTGTTCGCGCTGCAGCTTCCCGAAGTGCTGCTCGGGCTTTCGATTGCCGGCATCGCCGGCGCGTTGGTGGTGCTGCCGCGCGGCGACGTGTCGGCCCGGCGCAAGACCATCCTGTTGATGCTGATGCTCGCCGCCGCGCTGCCGCTCCTGATCGCGATGGTGAAGCGCCCGGCGCTCTACAACGGCATCCGGCATTTCATCTTCGTGATCCCGCCGATGACCGTGCTGGCCGGCACGGCATTCGCGTGGGGATTGAACCGGCTCGGCGAGCATCGCCGCAGCTGGCAACCCGCGGTAATTGCGATTTTCGTGTTCGGCCTTTTGTTGCCGCTCGGCGAAATGATCCGCCTGCATCCCTATCAATACACCCACTTCAACCACATCGCCGGCACGGTGCGCGAAGCCGACGACCGCTTCATGCTGGATTACTGGGGCCTGGCGTTCAAGCAGGCTTCCGACGGCCTGCGCCAGGAACTCGACGAACGGCAGGAAGTGGCGCCCCACGGGCGCAAATGGAAGGTCGCGGTATGCGGCCCGCAGCGCCCGGCGCAGGTGGCGCTCGGTCCCGACTTCACGATCGGCTGGGACAGCCACGCCGCCGACTTTGCGATGACGCTGGGCGAGTTCTATTGCAAGGGCCTCACCGCCCCCGTGCTGGTGGAAATCAAGCGCGACGACGTGGTGTTCGCCCGCGTCTACGATATCCGCGGCCGCAGCATTTCCAGCCTGCTGGCGATCCCGGCGCCGTAGGCGCGAGGCATGCCTGCCACAACGGTTCCGCGCCTTGCTGCAAGCCTGCCGCAGGACTAAGTTCGCTCAACCATTCAAAACGGGAGAATCACCCATGTCGCCAGCCGAAGCGCGCCTGATGGAAGTGCCGGCGGAAATGACCGAGGCCGAATGGACCCAGCGGATCAATCTGGCCGCCTGCTACCGCCTGGTCGCGCTCTATGGCTGGGACGACCTGGTCGATACCCACATCTCCGCGCGGGTGCCCGGGCCGGAGCATCATTTCCTGATCAACCCGTACGGGCAGATGTTCGACGAAATCACCGCCTCCAGCCTGGTGAAGGTCGACCTCGACGGCAACCAGCTCACCGAGAGCGAATACCGCATCAACCCGGCCGGCTTCACCATCCATTCCGCGATCCACGAAGTGCGTGAGGATGCCGGCTGCGTGCTCCATCTGCACACGCCCGACGGCACCGCGGTGGCGAGCTGCATGGAGGGCCTGCTGCCGATGAACCAGACCGCGCATTTCGTCACCCACGATCTCGCCTATCACGACTATGAGGGTGTCGCGCTCGATCACGACGAGCGCCCGCGCCTGCAACAGGACCTCGGCGACAAGAACCACATGCTGCTGCGCAATCACGGCACGCTGACCGTCGGCCGCTCGGTCGCCTCCGCCTTCGAACGCATGTACCACCTGGAGCGCGCCTGCACGATGCAGGTGCGCACCCGCATGCTGGGTCCGACGGCCTATCCGATCGAGAAGGCGGTGGTCGACAAGAACGAAACCCTGTTCAACAATCCGGAGCGCGCGGAATTGCGCTCGACCACGCTGGTGTGGCCGCCGCTGCTGCGCAAGCTCGATCGGATCGACGCGAGCTACCGGAGTTGAAATTTTCGGATTTCGGTGTAGAATAGCATCTAACAACCTCTGCACTTCCGGAAATCAAAACGCCGCCCAATTCCGGGCGGCGTTTTTCATTTGTAGGGAAGCGTAGGATGGGCAGAGCCAACGAGTCGCGCGCACGCGCGACCGATGGCGTACCGATTTCGAGAGCGATGGTGGGCACCGCGCCAAGGGCGCCTTTGCCCACCCTACGAAACATCGGAGAGGTTACCGCGCCTCGTCCGCGAACGCGCCAAGTATCCGCGCCCATGAACGGATGCCCTTGTGGAAGCTCTTGAGGTCGTATTTTTCGTTCGGCGAATGGATGTTGTCGTCGTCGAGCCCGAAGCCGACCAGCACGGTATCGAGGCCGAGCGTGCGCTTGAAATCGGCGACGATCGGGATCGAGGCGCCCGAACCCATCAGCACCGTTTCCTTGCCCCACTCCTCCGTCAGCGCGCGGCTGGCGGCTGCGAGCGGCTTCATCTTCCAGTCGAGCGCGATCGCCGGCGCGCTGGAATGGTCGCCGAACTCCGCGCGGCAATCTCCGGGTAGCCGTGCGGTGACGTAGTCGCGAAACGCCTTTCGGATCTTGAGGGGTTCCTGTCCTTCCACCAGCCGGAACGAGACTTTCGCGGAAGCCTCCGCCGGGATCACGGTCTTGGAGCCTTCGCCGGTATAGCCGCCGATGATGCCGTTGACGTCGCAGGTCGGGCGCGAGGAGATCTGTTCGATCAACAGGCGGTCCTTTTCGCCGGCGGGAATCGAGAGCCCGATCGGCTTCAGGAAGGATTCCGGCGTCAGGTTCAGTTTCTTCCACTGCGCCAGGATATCCGGCGGCAAATCCTTCACGCCGTCGTAGAAGCCGAGAATGGTGATGTGGCCGTTGTCGTCGAACAGGCCGCCGAGGATACGGGTCAGCACACGGATCGGATTTTGCGCCCCGCCGCCGAACACGCCGGAGTGCAGGTCGCGGTTGGCGGCCTTGATCCTGACCTCCTCATAGACCAGCCCGCGCAGCGAGGTGGTGATCGCGGGCGTATTGGGATCCCACATGCTGGTATCGCAGACCAGGGCGAAATCGGCTTTCAGTTCGTCCTTGTTCTGCTCGAGGAACGGCACGAAATTCTTCGAGCCGATTTCTTCCTCGCCCTCGATGATGATGGTGATGTCGATCGGCAGCGAACCGGTGACGGATTTCCAGGCGCGGCAGGCTTCGACGAAGGTCATCACCTGGCCCTTGTCGTCCTCGGCGCCGCGCGCGACGATGATCTTGCGTCCGTCGGCATGCGTCGTGACTTCAGGCTCGAACGGCGGCCGATGCCAGAGATTGAGCGGGTCGACCGGCTGCACGTCGTAATGCCCGTAGAACAGCACATGCGGCCGTGACTTGCCATTTCCTCCGCCGTTGCTTTTGGCGACGATGGCGGGATGACCGGCGGTCGGCCTGACCTCGGTCGCAAAACCGAGCGTCGCGATGTCCTTGGCCAGATGATCGGCGGCCGTCTTGCAATCGCCGGCGAACGCTGGGTCGGCCGAGATCGACTTGATCCGCAATAGCGCGAACAGCCGCTCCAGGCTGTTGTCGAAATCGGCATCGATGCGGTCGAGGACCGGTTGCAATTGCGGCGCGCTGGACATGTCGGGGCTTCCTGGCTTGCGAGGCTATTTCGGGACGACAGGTTGTAGCGCGGTAGCCGCCGGAGACAAAGAGCCGAGCTCGCCTTCCTCGGGCGGATGCAGGATGTGCCAGACCAGTCCGGCGGCGATGACGGCGGTCGCGGCGAGGTTGTTGCCCCAGGCCTGCAGCTCGTTGGGAAAAACCGGAAACGACAGGCACATCAAAAGCCCGGCGATTGCCAGCGTCGCCCATGTGCCGGCCCGTACCGCCACTCGGGGATCATAGGCCGCCCGATGGATCAGGATCGTCATCGGAAAGAACAGCCACATGAAATAATACTGGCGGGCCAGCGGCGAGGCCACGATCATCAGGCAGAACAGGATACCGAGTTCCTCGGCATTGGACCTCGGCGTCGTCTTCGAGCGGGCCGGCATCACCGCGAGAAAGCCAAGCCCGATGAGGAGCGAGATAGCCACGACGATCCAGTTCGCGGTCTTGAAGCTGACATCCATCAGATTCATGTAGGCCGGCGGCCGCGCCGGATTGTCCTGGTTGTAGTTGACCGGGCGCACCAGCCGGTGCGTCACCGCGATGATGGATTGGTTGACCCACGACCAGTTCTGCTCGCCGCGCTGGCCAAAACCCTGCTCCGAACTCGTGCCCACCATGCCCTGATACCAGGTCTTCAATTCGGCGACATTGTGCTGGAAGCCGCGCACCGGTGCCGGAACGATGAACAGGAAAACCCCGAGGAATACGATCATGCTCGCGGCCTCCGCCCAGCGCCGGCGCCAGATCAGATAGGGAAACACCGCGACCGGAAAAACCTTGATCGCGGTGGCGAGCGCAAACATGCTGCCCGCCATCCAGGGCCGCTCGTGCTGCAGCAGCCAGAATCCGTACAGCATCATCGCCAGCAGCACGAGGTTGGGCTGCCCGAGATCGAACATGTCGAACACGAAGGTGACGGTGACGAAGCCCGGCAGCGCGAACAGCCACGGGCCGGGTATCCGCCCGGAGCCGGTCATGGCGTTGGAGAATTGCGCGGTCATCCACCACGCCACGGCATTGAAGACCGACAGGCAGAGATAGAGCGGGATCTTACCGAACCAGGCGGGAATCGCGAGCAGCACCGCCGACAGCGGCGGATAGATGAATTCGAAATAGTCGCCGGGATCTCTGGGGTAGAGGTCCCTGCCCTGCAAGACCTGCTGGCCGGCCCAATACCACAGCGGATAGTCCTTGGTCTTCCCGCTCCCCCAGATTTCCGGCCCCAGAACGTCGGCCGTCAGCGCAATGCAGCAGACCAGGAAGAGCACATCGATCGGCGCTCGTAACGACGGATATCTCAGCACGCGCACCTTTCAGGATATCGGAGGAAGGCCACGCCGCAGCAAATGGCCATGGGATTTCAAACGCTATCGTCGCAGCAGCCCGCCGAGCGCGCCGCGCACCAGTGAGCGTCCGACCGAACCGCCGATCGAGCCGCCGACCTTCTTGCCGAGGCCGGCCACCACCCCGCCGACCACCTGGTTGGTGACCGATCGCGTGACGTTCCGCGCGATGACCTGACCGGTCGACAGCTTGCCGCGCCGCACGTTGGTGCCGAAGATCGTCCCGACGATCGCGCCGATCCTATCGAGAATTCCGCCGCCACCGGGGGCGGCCGCGTTGCCGGCCACGCGCTTCTGCAGCACCTCATAGGCGGATTCGGAATCGATCGTCGTGTCGTATTTGCCCTTGACCGGGCTGTTGTCCATGATCGCCTTGCGTTCCTCCGGCGTGATCGGCCCGATCCGCGCCGTCGGCGGCCGGATCATGATGCGCTCGACCATGGCCGGCGTGCCGTTGCCTTCCAGGAACGACACCAGCGCCTCGCCCTTGCCGAGTTCCATGATGACTTGCGCGGTGTCGAGTTTTGGATTGGGCCGGAAGGTTTCGGCCGCCGCCGCCACCGCCTTCTGGTCGCGCGGGGTGAAGGCCCGCAGCGCGTGCTGCACGCGGTTGCCGAGCTGGGCCAGCACCTTGTCGGGCACGTCGATCGGGTTTTGCGTCACGAAATACACGCCGACGCCCTTGGAGCGGATCAGCCGCACCACCTGCTCGATCTTGTCCATCAAGGCCTTCGGCGCATCATTGAAAAGCAGATGCGCCTCGTCGAAGAAGAACACGAGTTTTGGTTTTGGCGGATCGCCGGCCTCCGGCAACTCCTCGAACAGCTCCGAGAGCATCCACAGCAGGAAGGTCGCGTAGAGCTGCGGGCTTTGCATCAGCCGGTCCGCGACCAGGATGTTGACCATGCCCCGCCCGTCGCTGTCGGTGCGCATGAAATCCTTCAGCGCCAGCGCCGGCTCGCCGAAGAATTTGGCGCCGCCCTGGTTCTCCAGTACCAGCAGCTGGCGCTGGATGGTCCCCACCGTCTGTTTCGAGACGTTGCCATATTGCGTGGTCAGCTCATTGGCGTGTTCGGCGATGAAGGAAAGGATCGCCCGCAAGTCTTTCATGTCCAGCAGCAGCAAACCCTGCTCGTCGGCCACCTTGAAGGCGATGTTCAGCACGCCTTCCTGGACATCGTTCAGATCCATCATCCGGGAGAGCAACAGCGGTCCCATTTCCGAGACGGTGGCGCGCACCGGATGGCCCTGCTCACCGAACACGTCCCAGAAGATCGTCGAAAACCGGTCGGTCTGGAAGCTGAGGCCCATTTCGCTCGCCCGCTTCAGGATGAAGTCCTTGGCCTCGCCGGCCTCGGAGATGCCGGAGAGATCGCCCTTGATGTCGGCTGCGAACACGGGAACCCCGGCCCGCGCAAATCCCTCCGCCATCACTTGCAGCGAGACGGTCTTTCCAGTTCCGGTAGCACCGGTAACGAGGCCATGGCGGTTGGCCAGCGCCAGCGTCAGCCATGCCGCTGCCTCACCTTTGCCGATGAAAATCTGCTCGATCGTATCGGCCATCTTGGTATCGGAGGTAGCCATTGCATTGCCTCTCGCCGCGCCGCAGGGGTCTCAGCCGCCGGGCGGCAGTATCATAAGGCATCTTGCAGGCCGATTGAAACCGGTCAAAGGCTGCCCGAGGCCGTCATTGAATCGGTTTGCCGCAGCCGGATCGACCACCGCTTCGCAACCAACGAAAGTCTGAATGCGGCTCCTCAGATCACCCTGGCTCTTGCATTGCTGCAACACTCGCGCCGCCATCGAAGCTGAATCGCGCTTTGGAATGCGTGATCGCTTGTAATTCACTGCACGGAAGATCAAGATAATTTCGACAAGCAAGGAGCCGGCAGGAAGCCGGTTGAGGCGGGGCAATATGGACGAACTGATAGGGCGGCTGGCTGCAAAAGCCGGCATCGATGCTGCCGTGGCCGAAAAAACCATCGGCATCGTTCTGGGTTTCCTTCGCAATGAGGGCCCTTCCGACAAGGTTCAGGTCTTGATCGACGAGATTCCGGGCGCGGAAGCCGCGATCGCGGCGTCCGGCGGCGGCGGTCTTGCAAAGTTGATGGGCGGCGGCCTGATGGCGCTCGGTAGCAGGCTGATGGCGCTCGGTCTGGGCATGGGTGAAATTCAGAGCGTCGCCCGTGAACTTTTCAGGTTCGGCCGCGACAAAATCGGAGCGGATCGAATGGGCGAGATCATCGCGGGGACACCGGGGCTTAGTCAGTTCGCCTGAAATCAGTTCGCCTTAAGCACCTTTTCATATCGAGCACCATGACATATCCAATCTCCGAGATCGATGGTCTGCCATCCTTCGCCGCCTCAAAACTCAAATCGCTGGGCATTCGCACCACGGATCGGCTGCTGGAGGCGGCGCGAACCGTCAAGGGCCGCAAGATGCTGGCGGCAAAGACCGGGATCAGCGAACAGCAACTGCTGGAATGGGCCAACGTCTCCGACTACATGCGGATTCCCGGCATGGGCAAGGCCAAGGTCGGGCTGGTGCGCGCCGCCGGCGTCACCACGGTCCGCGAGCTCGCGCTGCGCAATCCGGCGCGCCTGGCCGAAAGCATGAAGGAAGTGAATACCAGGCGCAAACTCGTCCGCGTCATGCCATCCGAAAAATCGGTCGAGCAACTGATCGCGCAGGCCCGAAAACTTCAGCCCAAAATCAGTTATTAGACCCGGCGAAAGCGGCCTGGCGGACGCCCGCGCGAGGCGGCCGTCACGTCTTGACTCCCACGAGCGGACCGCGCAAAGCGACCGCATGATCGCGACCACGTCCAGACCCGCGCCCACCGCCGCCACGGCAGGTCGTCCGCTATGGCCGGCGCTATTGTCCCGGCCCTACCCGGCCGTGATGGGCGTGCTGAACATCACGCCGGATTCCTTTTCCGACGGCGGACGGTTCGTCGCGCCGGAGCATGCGCTGGCGCAGGCCCGCCGCATGATCGCCGAGGGCGCCGACATCATCGACATCGGCGCCGAATCCACCCGTCCCTATGGCGCCGAACCTGTTACGGCCGAGGAGGAATTAAGACGCCTGCGGCCGATCCTCGCCGAGGTCGTTTCGCTCGGCATTCCCGTATCCATCGATAGCATGAAACCGGCCGTCACGGATTGGGCGCTGGATGCAGGCGCCTCGATCGCCAACGACGTCTGGGGCCTGCAGCGCGATCCCGCCATGGCGAGGCTGGTGGCGTCGCGCCGTTGCCCCGTGATCGTGATGCACAACCGCGACCGCGCCGATGCCGGCATCGACATCATGCAGGATATCGCCGCTTACTTTGCCCGCTCGCTCGAGATCGCCGACCAGGCCGGCATTTCCCGCGAAAACATCGTGCTCGATCCCGGCATTGGCTTCGGCAAGACCCCCGAACAGAGCATGACCGTGCTGGCCCGGCTCGATGAACTCGGATCGTTCGGCCTGCCGCTGCTGGTCGGCGCGTCGCGCAAGCGTTTTATCAGCTCGGTCACGCCCTCGGAGCCGCATCAGCGGCTTGGCGGATCGATTGCCGCCCATGTCGTGGCGGCGATCGGTGGCGCGCGGATCATCCGCACCCACGATGTGGCCGAAACCGTGCAGGCCCTGCGCGTCGCGGCGGCGATCCGGGACCGGCAATGACCGATATGATCTTCATCAAAGGCGTCGTCATCCACGCCCGCCACGGCGTCATGGAACATGAGACCGAGGTCGGACAGCGTTTCGTCATCGATCTCGAATTATCCACCGATCTGTCGGAATCCTCGCGCACCGACAAGCTCGCCGATACCGTGTCCTATTCCAACGTGGTGGCGACCGCGACCTCGGCGTTCAAGAATGCCAACTACAAGCTGCTGGAACGCGCGGCAGGCGCGGTGGCCGACGCCATCTTGGCGGCATTTCCCCGCATCAGCGCCATCAAGGTCACGGTCCACAAGCCGCATGCGCCGATCGCCGCGATCTTCGACGACGTCGGCGTGGTGCTGACGCGCACGCGCCAGGCGCCGCGTGGCTAGCGTCCTGATCGCGCTCGGCGGCAATGTCGGCGACGTCCGCGCGACATTCAAAAAAGCCATCGCCAATATCTGCGGCATGACGCAAGGTGCGCTACTGGCGCGCTCGTCGGATTATGCCACCCCGCCCTGGGGCGACGAGGCGCAGGCCCGCTTCGTCAATGCCTGCATCGAAATCGAAACCGGCCTCGATCCGCATGCGCTGCTGTTCACGCTGCACAAGATCGAACACAAATTCGGCCGCGACCGGCCCAAGGAGACGCGCTGGGGCCCGCGTACGCTCGATCTCGACCTGATCGCCTATGATGACGTCTCCATCGAGAGGCCGGAACTGACGCTGCCGCACCCGCGGACCTTCGAGCGCGCTTTCGTGCTGGTGCCGCTGATGGAGATTGTGCCGGACCGTGTGATCGCGGGACGCAGCGTCGCCGCGGCGCTCGTTCAGCTGTCGACCGAGGGGATCGAGCGGCTACCCGAGCTCTGCTAGACCGCCCCGTCCGCCCGAAAACAACCGTTTGGCTTCACGGTCCGCACGTGGCAATTTCCGGCCAAACACGCAAAACGGCTCGAAGGAAGCGCCCGGCCGAATGACATCTGAGACCGAAGACCTGCAGCTGGCGGCGGATTTTCCGCCGGCGGGCTATGACGACTGGCGCAAGCTGGTCGATGGCGTGCTGAAGGGCGCGCCATTCGAGAAGCTGATCGCCAAAACCTCTGACGGCCTGAAGATTGAGCCGATCTACCCGCGCGCCCATGGCGCCGCTCCCATCCCGGGGCGGGGTCCGGCCACGCCCTGGCAGATCATGCAGCGGATCGATCATCCGGATGCGGCTATCGCCAACGCCCAGGCGCTGCACGATCTGGAAAATGGCGCGACCGGGCTGGCGCTGGTATTCGCCGGCGCCAACGGGGCGCGCGGCTTCGGGCTCGAGCCGTCGGCGGAAGCCGTCGAGAAGCTTTTGGACGGCATTTTCATCGATGCCGGGATAGCGATCGAACTTCAGGTCGGCCCGCAGTCGCGGATGGCCGCCATCCACGTCGCCGAATACGTGCAACGCAAAGGTCTCGACCCCGCGGCCTGCGATATCCGTTTCGGTCTCGATCCAATCGGCGCCTGCGCGGTCTGGGGATCCAGTCCCTATACGTGGCCCGAGATCGCGACCGCGGTTACAGGCGCCGTCAAGAACCTCGCGGGCATGGGGTTTAGGGGCCCGTTCGCCGTTGCCGATGGACGCGTCATCCACGACGCCGGTGGATCGGAAGCACAGGAACTGGCGTTCGTGCTGGCCACCGGCGTGACCTATCTGCGCGCGCTGGAAGCTGCCGGCGTGGCGCTCGAAGATGCCAGCGGCATGATCTATGCGCGGCTTGCCGCCGATGCCGATCAATTCCTGACGCTGGCAAAGTTTCGCGCCTTGCGCCTGTTGTGGGCACGGATCGAACAGGCCTGCGGGCTCGCGCCGAAACCGTTGTTCGTCGCCGCCGAAACCGCGTGGCGGATGCTGACCCGGCGCGATCCTTACGTGAACATGCTGCGCGCGACGATGGCGACATTTTCCGCAGGCCTCGCCGGCGCCAATGCCGTCACCGTGCTGCCGCATACGCTGGCGCTCGGACTGCCCGACCCGTTCGCGCGGCGCGTGGCGCGCAACACGCAATTGGTGCTGCTGGAGGAATCCAATCTCGCCAAGGTCTCCGATCCGGCGGCGGGCTCCGGCGGCATCGAAAGCCTGACGCAACAACTCTGCGAGGCGGCATGGGCGCTGTTTCAGGAAACCGAAAAAGCGGGCGGCGCATTCGCCGCCCTGGAGCAGGGCGTGATCCAGCGCGAGGTCGCGGCGACGCGGGCGTTGCGCGAACAGAATATAGCCCGGCGCAAGGAAGTACTCACCGGCGCCACCGAGTTTCCCAATCTGCGGGAGGCTGGCGTCGCGGTGCTCGACGCAAAGCCGGTTGTGGTCGCGCCTTACGGCGAGGCCAAATTCAAATTCGAGGCGCTGACGCCAATGCGGCTGGCGGCGCCGTTCGAAATCCTGCGCGACCGTTCTGACCAGATTCTCAGGGATAGCGGCGTGCGGCCAAAGATCTTTCTCGCCAATCTCGGTACGGCCGCCGACTTCACCGCGCGCGCGACATTTGCGAAGAGCTTTTTTGAAACCGGCGGGATCGAGGCGATCGATACCGAGGGGTTCGCCGATCCGACGGCGCTGACCGCGGTGTTCGAGGCTTCCGGCGCGGCGCTGGCGTGTCTCTGCTCCTCCGACAAGGTCTATGCAGGGCAAGCGGTCGCGGCCGCAAGGGCCCTTCAAGCCGCCGGCGCAAGGCATATCTATCTGGCAGGGCGACCGGGCGAGCGGGAAGCCGCGCTGCGCGCCGCGGGCGTTGGCGATTTCGTCTTTGCCGGCGGCGATGCTCTGACAGTCCTGCAGGACGCCTATCGGCTGACGGAGGCAACATGACGACGGCTGCAAAACCTGGTTTGACCGGCGGCTGCCAATGCGGCGCGATTCGCTTTGCGCTGTCGGCGCCGCCGAAAAAGGTCAGCATCTGCCATTGCCGGATGTGCCAGAAGGCATCGGGCGCGCCGTTTGCGTCCCTCGCCGACATCGACCGCGGCGATTTCGCCTGGACCCGCGGCAAGCCCGCGGCATTCCGCTCCTCCACCATCGCCGAACGCGACTACTGCAAAGATTGCGGCACGCCGCTGAGCTTTCGCCCCATCGACGGCCCGCGGATCGAGATCATGACCGGCGCCTTCGACCGCCCGGATCGGGTGGTGCCGACCCAGCAATTCGGCACGGAATCCCGGCTCGGCTGGGTGGTGGCGATCGCCAACCTGCCGAGCCAGACCACGCTGCAGAACTACGGCCCGGAAAAGGTTTCCGGCATCGTCAGCCACCAGCATCCGGACCATGATTAGGGACATAGAAATGACGGTGGCAACTGGCTGTGATATGTTTGCCATCGAACACAGTCCCGTCATGCCCGGGCTAAAGCGCGAAGCGCGTCTTCGCGCAGGTGTCCCGGGCATCCACGTCTTTCTTGCGTCGAGAGCGTTAAGACGTGGATGGCCGGAACAAGCCCGGCCATGACGAACGAGATTTTTGAAATGAGCCGCATACCTGATTTCGCCAATATCGCTTTTGAAAAGACCGCCCCGCCCGAGCCTGCCGGCAGCGCGGAGCCGTGGCTGACGCCCGAAGGCATCCCCGTGAAGCCGGGCTACAGCGAGGCCGATCTCCAAGGCATCGATTTCCTCGACACTTGGCCAGGGATCGCGCCCTATCTGCGCGGCCCCTATCCCACGATGTATGTCAACCAGCCCTGGACTATCAGGCAATATGCCGGGTTTTCCACGGCGGAAGATTCCAACGCTTTCTATCGCCGCAACCTCGCCGCCGGGCAGAAGGGTCTGTCGGTCGCGTTCGATCTCGCCACCCATCGCGGCTATGATTCCGATCATCCGCGCGTCACCGGCGACGTCGGCATGGCCGGGGTCGCGATCGATTCGATCTACGACATGCGCACGCTGTTTTCGGGCATTCCGCTCGACCAGATGAGCGTGTCGATGACCATGAACGGCGCGGTGCTGCCGATTTTGGCGCTGTTCGTCGCAGCCGCCGAAGAACAGGGCGTGCCGCCGGAGAAGCTGTCCGGCACCATCCAGAACGACATCCTCAAAGAGTTCATGGTGCGGAACACCTACATCTATCCGCCGGCGCCCTCGATGCGGATCATCTCGGATATCTTTGCGTACACCTCGCAAAAGATGCCGAAATATAACTCCATTTCCATCTCCGGCTATCACATGCAGGAAGCCGGCGCGACGCAGGACCTCGAGCTCGCCTATACGCTGGCCGACGGCGTCGAATATCTCCGTGCGGGTCTAGCCGCCGGCCTCGACGTCGACCGTTTCGCGCCACGCCTGTCGTTCTTCTGGGCCATCGGCATGAACTTCTTCATGGAAGTCGCCAAGATGCGCGCGGCAAGGCTGCTGTGGGCCAAGCTGCTAAAACCGTTCAACCCCAGGGATCCGCGTTCGCTGTCGCTGCGCACGCATTGCCAGACCTCGGGCTGGTCGCTGACTGCGCAAGACGTCTACAACAACGTGATGCGCACCACCATCGAGGCGATGGCGGCAACGCAGGGCCATACCCAGTCGCTGCACACCAACGCGCTCGACGAGGCGCTGGCGCTGCCGACCGATTTTTCCGCGCGGATCGCGCGCAACACGCAATTGTTCCTGCAGCAGGAAAGCGGCACCAGGCGCATCATCGATCCCTGGGGTGGCTCCCATTACGTCGAGCGGCTGACCCGTGATCTCGCGGCGAAAGCCTGGAGCCACATCCAGGAAGTCGAGGCGCTCGGCGGCATGGCGAAGGCGATCGAAGCAGGCGTGCCAAAACTGCGGATCGAGGAAGCCTCCGCCAAGACGCAGGCCCGGATCGACGCCGGCAAGCAGGCGGTGATCGGCGTCAACAAGTTCAAGCCGCTCGACGAGGCGCCGATCGACGTGCTCAGGATCGAGAATTCCACCGTGCGGCGGCTGCAGATCGACAAGCTCAGGCGGCTCAAATCCGAGCGCAACCAGAAGGACGTCGACGAAGCGCTAGCGGCGCTGACAAGGAGCGCCGGCGAAGGCAATGGCAACCTGCTGGCGCTCGCCATCGATGCCGCGCGCGCCAAGGCAACCGTCGGCGAGATTTCCGACGCGCTGGAAAAAGTATTCGGCCGCCACCGCGCCGAAATCAAGTCCATCACCGGCGTCTACAAGCGGGAGGCGTCCACCATGTCCAACCGGGTCGAAAAAGTGCAGGCGCTGATCGACGCTTTCGAGGATGCCGAAGGGCGACGCCCGCGCATTCTCGTGGCAAAGATCGGCCAGGACGGCCACGACCGCGGCCAGAAGGTGATCGCGTCGGCCTTTGCCGACGTCGGCTTCGACGTCGACATCGGGCCGCTGTTTGCCACCGCCGAGGAGGCCGCACGCCAGGCGGTCGAGAACGACGTCCATATCCTTGGGCTGTCGTCGCTGGCGGCCGCCCACCTCACCGCGGTGCCGGAAGTGAAGGCCGCGCTGAAGAAGCAGGGCCGCGACGACATCATGATCATCGTCGGCGGCGTGGTGCCGCCGCAAGATTACGACGCGCTCTACAAGGCCGGCGCGGAGGCGATCTTCCCGCCGGGCACCGTGATCGCGGATGCCGCCGAGGAATTGATCCACAAGCTCAACGCGCGGCTCGGCCATAGCGAGGCGGCGGAGTAGCTCACGTCATCCTGAGGTGCGAGCCACTTTCGGCGAGCCTCGAAGGATGGTCAACGACGGTGCGTGCGACATCCTTCGAGACGCGCGCGAAGGGCGCGCTCCTCAGGATGACGGCGGTGTATGACGCACTTTCAAATGCCGTGGCGTGCACGCTCCCCCTCGCCTACCACGCCTTGCCGTTGTAAACGAAGGCATGTCCCAGCCGAACAGCGCCCCCGTCGATCTCGAATCCCTCGCAAAAGACCTCCGCGCCGGCCACCACGCGGCGCTGGCGCGGGCGATCACGCTGATCGAAAGCCGGCGCGGCGATCATCAGGCGGCCGCCCGGGATCTGGTGCAGTCGCTGCTGCCCTTGACGGGAATGGCGGTTCGCGTCGGCATCACCGGCTCGCCCGGGGTCGGCAAATCCACCACCATCGACGCGCTCGGGATGTTCCTGATCGAACACGGCCACAAGGTCGCGGTGCTCGCGGTCGACCCTTCCTCGGCGCGCACCGGCGGCTCGATCCTCGGCGACAAGACGCGGATGGCGCGGCTTGCGGCTTCCGAGCGCGCCTATATCCGGCCCTCGCCGGCCTCCGGCACGCTCGGCGGCGTCGCGGCGAAGACCCGCGAGGCGATGCTGCTGTGCGAGGCCGCAGGCTTCGACGTGGTGCTGGTGGAGACCGTCGGCATCGGTCAATCGGAGACCGCCGTCTGCGACATGACCGATTTCTTCCTGGCGCTGATGCTGCCGGGCGCCGGCGACGAGCTGCAGGGCATCAAGAAGGGCCTGGTCGAACTCGCCGACATGATCGCGATCAACAAGGCCGACGGCGACAACGTCAAGCGCGCCAACCTGGCGGCGTCGGAATATCGCGGCGCGCTGCATATCCTGTCGCCCCGCTCCGAGCACTGGCATCCGCCGGTGCTGACCTATTCAGCACTGACCGAGACCGGCATCGATACGCTGTGGCAGACCATCCTCGACCACCGCACCGCGATGACCGCCTCGGGCGAGTTCGCCGAACGCCGCCGCGAGCAACAGATAAAATGGATGTGGTCGATGCTGGAGCAGCGGATGATGGCGCGGCTGCGTGCCGATGCCTCGCTGCGGGCAAAGGTCAAAAAGATCGAGGCCGAGGTGGCCGATGGCCGCGTGACGCCTTCGTTGGCCGCGGAGCAGATCGCGGAGATGCTGGGATGAGCGAAAAGCTCCGTATTCTCGTCACCGGTTTCGGTCCGTTTCCGGGCGCGCCGTTCAATCCGACGCAGCAGCTCGTGAAACGGTTGACGGAGTTGCGCCGCCCGGCGTTCGCCGATGTCGAACTGACCGGGCATATTTTTTACGTCACCTATGTGACCGTCGACCGCGAACTGCCCGAGCTGATCGCCCGGCATCGTCCGCAGGCGCTGTTGTGTTTCGGCCTCGCCGGGCGCACCGCGCATGTCCGCATCGAGACGCGGGCGCGCAACGCCGTCACCACCTCGTTCCCCGATGCCGATCGCCGCCGCGCGCGGAAGGGATCGATCGCGGGCAGCGCCGAGGCGCTAGTGTTCGGCCCGCATACCGCCAAACTGCTGCGCGCGGCCCGCGCCACCGGCATCGACGCGAGGATATCGCGCGACGCCGGGAGCTATCTCTGCAACTATCTGAGCTGGCGCGCGATCGAGACGACCGGTCGCGAGGGCGGCCCGCAACTCGCCGCCTTCGTTCATGTGCCGCTGCTGGCTCGCCACCGCGCGCCGCAACGCAAGGGCGCGGCGCACCGCATCACGCTCGACGAGTTGGTCGACGCCGGCGAGGCGATGCTTGCGGAGATGGTAAGGCTGACGCGGCAAGCGGCATTGAAGCGTTAATTCCCGCAGGCCAACGATTAACCCTACCCCCAACAATCCTCCGCCCTCATCCGCGTCTGCGCCACGCGTCGGCGCATTTTGGCGCTAAGTGGCGTGCATGAACCTCAATCGCCGCCATTTCATCGGCATCTCCGCCACAGGCCTTGCCGGCGCGCTCGCGATGCCGACCCGCGCCATGCACGCGGCGCCGTTGACGTCAGCGCTCGGACGCGACGCCACGCAGTACGGCATCCATCCCGGCAGCCCCGACGACCAGACCAGAGCGCTGCAACGGGCGATCGACGAGGCGGCGCGGGCGCGGGTTCCGCTGGCGCTGCCTTCAGGCGTCTATCGCACCTCGATGCTTCGCCTGCAAAGCGGCACGCAGCTGGTCGGCGTGCGCGGCGCCACAAAACTCGTGTTCAATGGCGGCGCCTCGATGTTTCAGGGCGAAGGCGCTGACAGCGCCGGCATTGCCAACGTGACGCTCGACGGCAGCGGCATTCCGCTGCCGACCCGACGCGGCCTCGTGCATTGCCTGGGCGGACGCGACATCCGCATCACCGATTGCGAGATAGCAAACAGCGGCGGCAACGGCATCTGGCTGGAAAACGTCTCCGGCGACGTCAGCGGCAACATCATCGGCAACACGGCCTCGACCGCGATCGTCTCGTTCGACGCGCAGGGGCTATCGGTCTCGCGCAACAGCATCCTGGGCACCAACGACAACGGCATCGAAATCCTGCGCAGCGCGATCGGCGACGACGGCACGCTGGTCGCCGACAATCGTATCGAGGACATCAAGGCGGGCCCCGGCGGCTCCGGGCAATACGGCAACGCCATCAACGCGTTTCGGGCGGGCAATGTGATCGTGCGGGGCAACCGCATCCGCAATTGCGATTATTCCGCGGTGCGCGGCAATTCGGCGTCCAACATCCAGATTACGGGCAACAGCGTCAGCGACGTCCGCGAGGTGGCGCTGTATTCGGAATTTTCCTTCGAGGGCGCCGTGATCGCCGACAATACCGTCGACGGCGCCGCGTTCGGCGTCTCGGTCTGCAATTTCAACGAGGGCGGACGGCTCGCCGTGGTGCAGGGCAACGTCATCCGCAACCTGAAGCCGAAGCGCCCGATCGGCACCGCGCCCGACGACGACGCCGGCATCGGCATCTATGTGGAGGCCGATAGCTCGGTGACCGGCAACGTGATCGAGAACGCGCCGTCGTTCGGGATCGTCGCCGGCTGGGGCAAATATCTGCGCGATGTCGCGATTACTGGCAACGTGATCCGCAAGGCTTTCGTCGGCATCGGCGTGTCGGTGACGCCGGGCGCAGGCACCGCGCTGGTCAACAACAACATGATTTCGGAGACGCCGCGCGGAGCCGTGGTCGGACTCGACCACGCGCGCCCGGTGACGGGCGATCTCACCGCCGAGGGCGCGGAGCGATTTGCGCAGGTCGTGATCGGGACCAACGCGGTGCGGCGGTAAGCGAAGACAAGGCAAGGGGCGACTGAGCAAGTCATCCTTCGAGGCTCGCCGAAGAGGCGAGCACCTCAGGATGACGTCGGCAGCTCTACATCGCATTGCGAAGCAACGAGTAGCGTTCCGCCATCGTCGCTGCGAAAGGATATTGACAGCAGGCCGCGCTGCGTCATCCTGAGGTGCGAGCCTCTTCGGCGAGCCTCGAAGGATGACTGGGTGGGCATCTATATCTACATGCTGCGCTGCTCCGATGGTTCCTACTACATGGGAAGCGCAACGGGACACGACCTCCAACCGCGTATCGATCAGCACAATGCCGGATCGTACGAGGGATATACTTTTTCAAGACGACCCGTCGTCCTCGTCTGGTCTGAATATTTCGATCGGATTACGGATGGGATTGCCGTCGAACGCCAGATCAAGGGCTGGAGCTGTGCCAAGAAGGAAGCTCTCGTTCGCTCCGACTGGAAAAATCTGAGCCGACTTTCCCGTCGTCGCGCTGGCAAGCCATCGACCGGCTGAGCAGGTCATCCTTCGAGGCTCGCCGAAGAGGCTCGCACCTCAGGATGACGGCGAAGCCGTTACGCGGGGATGACGGCTGCCACCTACATCGCGTTGCGCAGTTGCGGATAGCGTTCGGAAACGGCCGCCGCGATATCGCGCGCCAGGTCCGATGCATCGTCCGTCGGCGGCAGGGATGACACGCCCAAACTGGGATCGCCGGCTACCGGGACGATCGAAATGACCGATGCCGGCGGCTCGGCTTCAATTTTTGCCGGCCGCGGCTGCGGCCGATCGATCCGGCCGGGCAGGCTCTCGCCGCGCGAGGCGGTGGCTGCGGCGCGACCGAGCCAGGAGACGTCAATGGCGGAGTTGTCGCGGGAGGCCTCGCGGCTGGCCAGATCGCGCCAGACCAGCACCGCGGATTTGGCTTCCTGGATGTTCTCGAGAAAGGACACTTCACTGTGATAGCGGCGCCAGCGGCCGGTCTCGAAAAGTTCGGTGAGGTGTTCGAGCCGCGCTTCGGCGAGAGCACACCAGCGCGTGAGCGTATCGCGGCCCCGTGCCACGTCGAGTTGATGGGTCATGAATCAGCCCGCAAGGAGAAAAACGGACGCCGACGCAACCGGGACGAATCAATCGAACATGACGAAGATATGTTGTGGAAAACCTTAACGAAGTCTAGCTATCGAGCGCGATCGGCGCCGGCTTTCGACGGAAAGCCGTAGCAATACGGGGGTTGTTCTCACTATCCACAGTCAAGCCCCGCCGGCATGTCGGCGCGTCGGGCAGAGCCAAAGCCGAAAATGGCGCCGGAAACGAAAGACCCGTCCGGGGGGACAACCGGACGGGTCAAGCCATATGGGCGCTTGGGGTGGATGGGCGCTCGCGCCGAATATAGCCTCGATGGGGAGGGATAACCGCTCCCACGTTAGTTGGTCGCGCAGGGGGCGTCGCACGTTCAAACCGGCTTGCGATTTTTTTAACTTTTTCAGGCCGGCTTTCTTGGGCCAAAATTACTGCGCGGACGAGTGTTTTGCCTCGTCCACGACCGGTTTGTCGGCGGCCATGGTGGCTGGCGGCTGATTCAGCGCCCTGGTCGCGGGTTCGTCCGGCGGCACGGAAGTCTTTGCCGCGGCGACGGGTTCGGAGGCCGCGACAAACGGCGCCGCGGGCGCGGCGATCGTGGCAGTGACGGCCGCAAAAGCATCGGCTTCGCCGGCGCCGAACAGGTCGTCGCGGCCGGGAGCGCCCAAATCGCGGGCAGTCTTGGTCAGGATTGCGCGCACTCCGTCCGGCTTCAACGCAGGATTGCGCTCCAGCATCAGGGTGGCAAGGCCGCTGACGTAGGCTGCGGCAAACGAGGTGCCGGAGGTCATCTGATATTTGCCGTCCGGCGCCGGCAGGAAGATGTCGACCCCGGGTGCTGCAACAGCGACGAAGCTGCCGCGGTTCGAGGCCGGAAACAGCCTGTCCTCGGCGTCGGTGGCGCTGACCGCAATCACGTTGGCGTCGGCGGCGGGATAGAGCGGCGGCGATTTCGGCCCGGCATTGCCGCTGGCTGCGACCATCACGATGCCCTTGGCGGCCATCGCCGCGATGCCGCGTTCGATCAGCGCATCGCTGGGGCCGGCAAAGCTCATATTGACGATCTGCGCGCCATGCGCAGCCGCATAGTCGAGCCCCTTCAACACCACGTACGACGTGCTTTCCGCTCCTTTCGCGGCCGTGCCGAAGGCGCGGATCGCCAGGATCTTCGCCGCCGGCGCGCTTCCCATCAGCCGCGCATGCGCGACGATGGCGCCGGCAACGCCGGTGCCGTGGACATGCGGGCCTTCCTTGCTGGCGAGCGCATCGAAGCTGTCGATGATCGAATTGGCGAATTCCGGATGTTTGACGTCGATTCCGGAGTCGATCACGGCGACGATGACATTGACGCCGTGCGCCAGCGTGTGCGCCTCGGGCAGGCGAAGTTTGGCCAGCGCGTATTGGGCGGGATCGCCTTCGGTCGGGACCTCAGGCTGTCCCTGCAGCAGGTAAATGTAATTCGGCTGCACCGAACGAAAGCCGGTGTCGGTTGCAAGTTCGCGCCTGACGGTCTCGAACGAGCGGCGGTCGGTGATGCGGAACAGACCGATGGTCGCGCCCACCAGCGGGAAATTCTGCGACTCCAGGCGCGCAAGGCCGTGACGCCGTGCCAGCGCATCGGCCTGCACATCCGACAGCGAGCCGTCGATCTCGGCCACGATCTCGCTTGGGACCGTGCGCAGCCCGAGTGCCGCCGTCTGCGACAGGTTGCTGCGCGGGCCGGCGTTGCCTTTCTTGCCCGACGAACCTGCGACCGACCTCACCGGCTGACCCTGGCAGTCGCCGTCGCTATTGCGATAGGCGTAGCCGCAGCCGGAACGGGTCCTGAGGTTGGGGGAAGTTCTGTCGATCCCGGAGGCCGCGGTAGCGGCGACGTCGGCGTTGATCCGCGGCGCAATCACCGGGCCGACCGTTGGAATGCGTCCCTCGACCCTGATGCTCGGCGTGCGCATGATGTTTTGCGCATGAAGCGGCGCGGCATCCAGACACGCCAGCGTCAACGCCGCCGACAACAACAAAAACGCCGCGCGCCGTGCCCTCGTCCGCCAGGTCAGGGGATCAAGCATCTTGAAACCTCGGGCTGATGCGCTCATCGCAGAGCGCCATGCGGATCAGGGCGTCGGCACCGCGAGACTGACGATCTTCTCGTTTTGCAGCCTGCTCATCAGGCCGGCCGTTTCATCCTTGGTCATCGGCTTGTTACCGAATTGCAGCCGGAACAGGCCGCCCTTGGCGCCGTCGACGATCGAGGCCTGGTAGTTGTCGAGCAGCGTCGTGATGTCGGCGACGCGTGCCTCCGGCGCGAAACGCACCAGCGCGCGCGGCGGAGCGGCCGGCCCCAATTCGCGGGTGATCGGCTCGTTCATGCTCAACGACGCCGTCTGGAAAGTGGAATTCTGGTTGTTCACCAGCACCGCGCCGATCACGGCGGCCTGCAGCACCAGCGCCACCGCGGCAAGACTCGCCGACCAGGCCAGCGTGCGCGGTGACAGGCTCGCGAAAAATCCGGCGAAGCGCGCGGCGAAATGGCGCGAGGACCGCGGCTGCCGCGCAGGTTCCGCGTCGATCGCCGCGAACAACTTCTGCATGGCGCGCGCCGACGGCGCCCCCAGGCTTTCGTTGAGATCGATGGTCTCGGCGTATTCTTCCCGGATCACGGCGTATTGCCTGGCGAGCTCGGGATCCCGCGCCAGCGCTTCCTCGACGCGGCGAGCATCGCGCGCGTTCAGCGTGCCGGCGGCATGCCAGGGCAACAGCATTTCCAGCTCGCTGGGCTCTTGCTCCAGAATTTTCTTGCTCGCTGCCATCATGGCCAACCTCGCTCGATGCCGGCTGCCTTCAGCAGCTCGGCCAGTTTCTTGCGCGCATAGAACAGGCGCGTCTTAACGGTGTTTTCCGGAATGCCGACGATTTCAGCCACCTCTTCCACCGACTTCTCGTGGTAGTAGACGAGATCGACGATCTCCCGATGATCCGGCGAAAGTGCCGTCAGGCACTTGCGCAACGCTTCACTGGTATCCTTCTTCTGCACCGCCACTTCCGGATCGTCGGAAGAATCCTCGATCGCGTTGGCGGCCTCGTCGTCCAGTTCAACGTCCTTCCTGCGCCGCAGCGAGGACAGGGCCTTGAATCGCGTTATCGCCAGGAGCCAGGTGGAAACCGCGGATCGGCCTTCGAACTTGCCGGCCTGGCGCCACACATCGAGAAAAACCTCGCTGATGAGATCTTCGGCGATCTGTTCGTCCCGCACCAGCCGGAGCCCGAAACGGAACACCCTGACATGATGCCGTCCGTACAGCACCTGCATGGCGAGGCGGTCGCCTTGAGCGATCCGAGCGATCAGGACGTCGTCCGTAGCCGCCTGTGTCGCACTCAATGGCCGTCTCGCAAGGTTTGTCGGCTTTCCTTGGCCGGTGGTTCGATGGCAAAGGCAAGATTCTTCAAATTACCATAAGTCAGGGACCGCATCTGTGATGTACCACACATAACGCGATCTCGCGGCAGCGCCCGCGCGACCGGCAGCCAACAAACCGAGAAATATGGTATCATAATACAGAAATACTTTCTACACGCCCCAGCCATTCCGCAGCCAACCTTAGCAAGGGCACGCCGCACAAAACAGCGCCTGCAGGTCGATCCGCGCGACGCCACCGCCCGGCACCGCCTGATCCGGCCCCGTCAGGATCGTCGGGGGAAGCTAATTTCCTTTGTCAAACAAGGAAAATACCGAAATCCCGCGGGCGGGAATCGGTTCCAAAAGATACCAAACCTAAAGGCTTTCCCACTTAGATTTTTTGCCGAGTTCCATTGACGGCGAGATCATGGCCACCGCTGCGTTTCCGTTCCTGAATCCAATTGCGGCCGAGCCCGAAAGCGTGGGCCGGAAGCCTTCGGCGAAGGCGTTGTCGCGCCGCGCCAGACAGCGCCGCCAGATTCAGGGCATGATCGCGGCGAGTTATGTCGTCGACGCCCTGATCCTGCTGGTCTACGCGCATGCGGGCACGATCCCGGCCATCATGGGCCCGGCATTCGCCGCGAGCGGGTTGGCCTCCGTCGCCTTCTATCTGCTGCTGTCGGAAACCGGCTTCACCGAGCGCTTCCACGACCATTATTTCGTGACGCCGCAGCTGATCGTCTCCGCCGCGATCATGCTGACCTTCACCTACATCGTGCCCGAAGTCGGCGTCATGTTCCTGTGCACGCTGTTCGTGGTGTTCAACTTCGGTTCGCTGCGCTCGACGGCGCGGCAAACCGCACTGGTCTGGACCGCCACCGCGCTCGGCCTCGCCGGGCTGTTTCTGTTGACCGACAAGCCGATTTCCCTGCCGCATGACAGTTACCTGGAGCGCTTCGCGACGATGTCGGTGTTCGTCCTGACCATCGGCCGCTGCATGTTTCTCGGGATGTTCTCGAGCCAGATGCGCCAGTCGCTCTACGCGAGCGGCGTCAAGCTGAGGGAAGCCTACAAGCGCATCGAAGAGCTCGCCGAACTGGACGAGCTGACCGGCTCGTTCAACCGCCGCTGCATCATGCGGATGCTGGACGACGAGATCGCCCGCGCCCACCGCATCAATGCGCCCTGCTCGATTGCGCTGATCGATCTCGACTGGTTCAAGCGCATCAACGACGCCTTCGGCCATCCGACCGGCGACGAGGTGCTCCGGACGTTCGCCATCACCGTGTTCGCCAACATCCGCAGCATCGACCGCTTCGGCCGCTACGGCGGCGAGGAATTCCTGCTGCTGCTTCCCGATACCTCAAGCGAGGCCGCCGCACCCATCCTGGATCGGCTGCGGGCGATCATCGCCGATCTCGACTGGAGCGCATTCTCGCCGGGCATGACGGTCACGATTTCCGCCGGCCTCGCGACGCTGGCCGCCGACGAGAACCCAGACACCCTTCTCGCGCGCGCCGACAGCGCGCTTTACGCAGCCAAGGCACGAGGACGCAATCGCATCGCCAGCGCCTGACCCGCCACCTTCCGTTTCCCGGACGACGGAGAAACCGTCACCGGTCCAAAATACCCGAACGCTCCAGGATAGAGTCATGAGTTCGAAATCCGCTGCCACCTCCGAAAGCCTGCTCGATGAGCTGCAGACCACGCTTGCGCACGGCACCGTGGCGCGGCGGGTGGAAACGCTCCGCCGCGTGACCGACCTGTTCATCAACGGCGCGGTGGATTTCTCGGACGAACAGATCGGGCTGTTCGACGACGTGTTTCAGTGCCTGATGGAGCACATCGAGATCTCCGCCAAGGCGCTGCTCGCCAATCGCCTGGCGCCGCTCGGCAGCGCGCCCCCGCTCACCGTCCGCGCGCTGGCGTTCGACGATTTGATCGAGGTCGCAGCCCCCGTGCTGTCGCAATCGGAGCGGCTCGACGACGAGACGCTGATCGAGACCGCGCGCAACAAGAGCCAGGCGCATCTGATGGCGATATCGACACGGCGGGTGCTGAGCGGCGCGGTCACCGACGTGCTGGTGCTGCGCGGCAACGACGAGGTGATCCATTCTACCGTCAACAATCCCGGCGCGGAATTTTCCGAGCGCGGCTTCACCCGGCTGGTCGATCGCGCCGAAGGCGACGACAATCTGGCGACCTGCCTCGGCATGCGTCCGACGATCCCGCGCCATCTCTATTTGAAACTCATCGCCAAGGCGTCCGCGACGGTGCGGGAACGGCTGGAGGCCGCCGACCCGCAGCGGGCGGCGGAAGTGCCGACCGCGGTGCGCGAGGCGACGCGGCGCGCGCGCGCGGCGCCCTCGGCCATCAGCCGGGAAACCGCCATCGCGCACGCGCTGGTCAAATCACTCTACGAGGACGGCAGGCTCGACGAGCATCAGTTGGCAGCGTTCGCCGAGGAAGGCAAGTTCGACGAAGCCAATGCCGCGATCGCGGCACTCGCCAACGTGCCGGTGTCGATCGCCGAGAACATGATGATCGAGACCCGCGCCGAAGGCGTCATGATCCTGGCCAAGGTTTCCGGGATGTCGTGGTTCACCGTCAAGGCGATCATCAACATGCGCGACGATCTCTCCGGGATGGAGCCTGCCGATCTGCAGGCCTGCAAGGCCACCTATGAGCGGCTGCGGCCCTCGACCGCACAGCAGGTGTTGCGTTTCCACCGCATGCAGCAGAACGCGTCGCCGGCGGCCTGAGCGGTTTGCGGCGCTGCCTCAATATCTCAGCATCCTCGATCCCGCGAGCGCACCGATTGCGGTGATGAGCGCGGTTCCGATCGTGTACCAGGTCGCGACGAACAGCGGCGAATCGTCGGTGCAGTGCGAGGCGTAGAGCGTCGCCGCCAACCCCGCCGACAACAGCCCGGCGAGGGCGCCGGCGAGCGCGGGCCGGGCCGGAGCGCCGTGGCGCAGGCCGAGCAGCGCCGCCGCCAGCAGCGGCAGCGACATCAGCGGAATGGCCGTCATGCAAATGCGCGAGTTGCTGCCGACCAGACGGGTGATCATCGGCAGCCGCTGCGGCAGCATCATTTCGCTGGCGATCCCGCCGACCAATAGTCCCGCCGGAATCAGCAATAACCATGCCCAGCCGCGCAGCGAGGCCTCGGGCCGCGCGAGATGCAGGCTGAGCACGATCGCCGAGATCGCCAACGCCAGCGTCACCGCGAACTTCAGGTCGAAGAACGGATTATGCATCGCGGTCATGACGTCCGGACGGACGCCGAGGCCGAGAAAGAAGATCGCAAGCGAAACCGGCGCTGCCGCGAGCAGCGAAAGCGCCAGCACCAGGCCGACCGGCCGGGCGCGGTGATCGTCTGCGGCGAGCGTTCGAATGAGCTGATCGGTTTCCACGATCATGGCTCCCGTAGTTTGGCGGTGAGGCTGGCGAGCCCGCGATGCAGCGCCACGCGCACCGCGCCCTCGCTCATGGAAAATTTCGCAGCCGTGTCCTTGATCGACGCGGCCTCGACCGCGATCGATTGCAGCACGTCGCGCTGGCGCTGTGGCAGTGAGGCCAGCCTGGCCGCGACTTCGCCGGCGGGCGCGGTTTCGGCGGCCGGCTCGCTCGCAATCGTCTCGGCGAAGTCGTCGATATTGACGAAGATACGGCGGCCGCGGCGGCGCAGCGCATCGATCAGCTTGTTGCGCGCGATCGCAAACAGCCAGGGGGCGAACGGCGCGTCGGCGTCCCAGGTATGCCGCTTCAGATGCACCGCCAACAAGATATCCTGCACGATGTCCTCGGATTGATCGACCGGCTGCCCTGCGCGCGCCAGACCGCGGCGGGCGGCGGCCCGCAGCACCGGCGTGACAGCCTTGAGCAGACGATGATACGCCGCACCGTCGCCTGACATGGCCGACCGCATCAGGCCGGTCCACTCGTCTTCACGTTCGCGCACGCGCGCTCCCACACTGCAATTCGGTCGATCTTTCAATTTGTTACGTTACGAAAGCATTGATCACGAAGTCGTGATCGGAGCCGCCTTCGGGCCCAAGCAAACCGCAACCGATCTAACCACCGCTGGGGCCGCTGCTGCATCCGTCAGGCTCATAACATCGATCGCCTCCGCTGGCACCCGCAGCCTTGATTCCAAAAAAACTTTGGCGGCTGGACACCTTGCCGGCCGTGGCGGCGGCAAAAATGCTGCCCCGCTTTCGCCCGGTGTAACCAGAAGATTCCCTTATTTTGCCCCGTTGCCGACACGCCACGGGGGCTCCTTTCGCTTCGGGGACTGGCAAATTGGGGAGATTGCCACATGACGATCAAAGCCAGCGGGCGCTCGGCATTGATGGCCGCAGCGGGGTTGTTGATTTGCCTCGCCGGACCATCGCAGGCGGCGGTCACTGACGGCGCGGCGAAACCGGCGACGGCCAAGGCTCCGGTTGCGCTGAAATACGCCAGGCACGGCACACACCACCTGAGAAAGTACGCCCATCATCGACCCGGCCAGGTTGTTGCGTTGAAAGCTTCCGGCGACAACAAGCCCTATGCGGCCGACGACGCCGACCATGCAACCGTACTGCCGCCCTCGGTGGCCAATGCCAATGCGCAACTGGCGCAAGCCGATACGCCGAGCGGCAACGCCGCGCAGGCCATGGCCGCACGGGCCAACAATCTTCTGCAGGCCGCCCCGGACAAGCCGGTTGATGTCCAAGCTCAACCCACCGCCGACACCCAGGTCGGCTGGCCCGATCCGCTCAAGGAGGGCGATCGCGCCCAGCGCGACCGCGCTCAGGCTGTCGTGGCGGTGGCCTCGACCGAGGCACAAGCCGCGCCGGTTGCACCCGCGACGGCCAACGGCAGCGAATCCTCCACCTGGGACCAGACCTCCCTGATCGGCAAAATCTTCATCGGCTTCGGCGCGCTTCTGACGATGGCCTCCGCCGCGCGCATGTTCATGGCGTAGACCAAGCCGTCATCCTGAGGTGCTCGCCTCTTCGGCGAGCCTCGAAGGATGACTGGCTCCGCTGCCAGACCCCATCCTTCGAGGCGCGCAAGGGCGCGCACCTCAGGATGACGTCGGTGCGGATCGCCCCTACTTGATGCCACCCCCTCGAGCGGGCACATTGCCCGCGACATCGTCAGGGGTGGACCATGAGCACGTTCGAGCACATCATCGTCGAAAGCAGAGGCGCGGTCGGCATCATCACGCTGAACCGCCCGAAAATGCTGAATGCCTTGTCGTTCGACGTATTCCGGGAAATCGCCGCCGCCGTCGACGACCTCGAGGCCGACGACAAGATCGGCTGCATCGTGCTCGCCGGCGGCGAGAAGGCGTTCGCCGCGGGCGCCGATATCAAGGAGATGCAGCCGAAAACCTTCATCGACATGTTTTCTAGCGATTTTGCTTCGGTCGGCGGCGACCGCATCGCCCGTTGCCGCAAGCCGACGATCGCCGCGGTCAGCGGCTACGCGCTCGGCGGCGGCTGCGAACTGGCGATGATGTGCGACATCATCATCGCCGCCGACACCGCGAAATTCGGCCAGCCCGAGATCACGCTCGGCACCATCCCCGGCATCGGCGGCACCCAGCGGCTGACCCGGGCCGTCGGCAAATCCAAGGCGATGGATCTGTGCCTGACGGGGCGGATGATGGATGCGGCGGAAGCCGAGCGCTCGGGCCTCGTCAGCCGCGTCGTGCCCGCCGGCAAATTGATGGAAGAGGCGCTGGCGGCGGCGGAAAAAATCGCATCGATGTCGCGACCCGCGGCGGCGATGGCCAAGGAGGCCATCAACCGCGCCTTCGAGACCCCGCTGTCGGAAGGCATCAGCGTCGAGCGCAATTTGTTTCATTCCACCTTCGCACTGGAAGATCGCGCCGAGGGCATGGCCGCGTTCATCGAGAAGCGCAAGCCGGTGAACAAGAACAGGTGATCGTCGTCATCCTGAGGTGCGCGCCATCTTCGGCGCGCCTCGAAGGATGGATACAGCCCGTGGCCCATCCTTCGAGGCGAGCCCAGCGGTGCAGTGCACCGCTGGGCTCGCACCTCCAGCGACAACGGCGACGCCGTTGCGCGGGGATGACGCTCCCTATGAGCGACCGAATGAGTTATCCCGCCCGGCTCCTCACCAGCGCCGCGCTGACCAGCGCGCGATAGGCGCGTTCGGACAGGCTCGTGGGCTTGTCGAGCCCGAGCCGCGCCAGGCATTCGGCGTCGGCCGCATCGGGGCTTCGCGCAAAACCCTGCCACAACATTCCGGGCAACCGCAGCGGCGAGGCTTGCGCATCCTGCAAAAATTGCAGCGCCAGGATCAGCCGCTGCTCGACATCGGTGAAATCGCTGCCGAATGGAAACGATGGCAGCAGCCCGGCCTCGCGCGCGGGCTTTAGCGCACGCGCGATCCGTTCCGGAACATTCTCGCGGTGAGCGGCGGGGATGACAAAATCCTTCGGCAGCTTGCCGGCGTCCTTGGCTCTCCGCGCCAGTTCGTCCTGAAAGCGGCTGTCGGCGACCGCGAGCATGGCCGTGATCACGTCGGCGTCGGATTTTCCCCTGAGATCGGCGACGCCATATTCGGTGATCACGACGTCGCGTAGATGCCGCGGAATGGTTTCGTGACCATAGTTCCAGCGGATGTTGGATTGCGTGCCTCGGCCGGCCTGCCGCGTCGCCTCGACCGAAAGGATCGAGCGCGCGCCTTGCAGCGCAAACGCCTGCGCCACGAAATTATACTGACCGCCGACGCCGCTCACGACCTGCCCGTCTTCCAGCCCGTCGGAAATCACGGCTCCCAGGAGGGTCGCCATCATGGCAGCGTTGACGAAACGGGCATCGACGCGGGCGCGCCGTTTCGAAACCTCGTCGCCATAGATCTCGTTGGTGAAGGAGACCGGCATCATCTGGATCCGCGCGATCTGGCCCTCGCTCATCTCGCGCAGCGCGCGGTAGAGCGATTTCGGCCCCAGGAAAAACGCGCCGTGCAGCACCACGCCATCGACCTCGCGCTTGAGGATGCCGGCATCGATCAGGCCGATGAACGCTTCCGTCACTATTTCACTGAGGCCGTAGAGCCCGCGTTCGAACGCGCTCGTCTCCAGCGCCGCAGGCACTTCGGCGCCAGGCGAAAGCTGCTTCATGATCCCGCAAAATTGCGCATTGTCGCGGTGGCGGACGATCAGCCCCTGCGCCAGCGCGTCGCCGATCTGGCCGATGCCGATCTGCAGAGTGCCGCCGTCGCGCACCAAGCCCGCGGCGTGCAGCCCGATCGCATATTTGGTGTCGGCGATCGGCTCGGCGGGCGGCGCGAACAACGGAAAATCGGTCGCGGGACTGTCGAGCACCGCGCTGAATTCATCCGCCGGCAAATCGCCCGCGCCGGGCATGAACGGCAGTTCGGAATTGACTTGCCCGATCAATTTGAACGATGCCCGTCCCTCGGCGCGGGCGCGCAGCACATCGAGCGTGGTGTCGGTATTGCAGCTCAGGCTGTAGCGCGCGACACCGTCGATGACGCGCTTGGCCACCAGTTGGGTGACGACGTTGAGCCCGCGCGCCAGCAGATACATCGAGGCATGGGTGTAATTGGCGGAAATGTAGTGCTGCTGCGCGAACGGCACGTGCAGCCATCGTCCGGCGAGGAAGAAGAATTCGATCACCTTGATGTTGGGCGGCAGCGCGCCCGCATGCAGCGGTGCGGCATAGGCGAGGTCGGGATAACCGCCGAACAACCGGTCGATGACGGGCGCGATGAAGCGCCGCTCCAGCAAGTTTGACGGTTTTGGTTTTTCCAGCGTCAGCGCGGAGAAAAACGTCAGGCTGATCGAGCGGTCGGCGTCAGCGCGCGCATAGAGCGCGTTGACGATGTGGTTAGCCTTGCCGAGCCCGAGCGGCAGCCCGACCACGAGATTGGTCCCGACGTCGCGGATGATATCCTCCGCGATGGCCTCGGGGTCGGTGAACAGCTTTGGCATCGGTGAAATCCAGCAGCGCCCGGAATCGGACGCCAGCAGCTATAGCCTATTTCGGGCTGCTAATCTGACGCGCCGTTCGGGTAATCCGATCGCGGCCACTCGCCAATCTTGTGCTGGGGATTATTCGGCCGAGCAGACCGGCAGGATGACACTGCCCGGCGCGGCTCTACGGGTTCTGAGCCGCAGCGCGTGACGCGGCCTGCTCGCCTTGCCGCAACGCTTCCCGCTGATAACAGCGCGACCATTCGGCGGCCTTGCGCAAGCCGCCGAACGGAAACAGGTGGAATCCGGCGATTGGCGCGGTTGCCGACGCGGGCGCCGAGCGCAGGCTGCGCATGACGTCATCCGGCCCGGTATCCGTCAACAGCCGGCCGAAGCGGCCGATCTGGCCGCGCAGTGCGCGCATCGAATTGCCGACGCCGCAGCGGAGCGCGAATTTCGTCAATGTCGCGGGACTGGCCGGACCGGCGAGGCCGACGATGACGGGAAGCTCGATGCCGTGTGCCTCGAGTTCGCCGATCCAGGCGAGGATGGGTGCGGCTTCGAAGCAGAACTGCGTCACCACATCGACGCGGATGCTGGTCCGCCGTCCCCAGTCGCGCCAGGCCTCGAGCGCTTTCAGCGCGGGCGCCGCAGCGAGAAAGGGATGCCCCTCGGGATGACCGGCAACGCTGACGCGCGCGAACCCATGCGCCTCGATCGATCCGCCGGCAGCAACGTCGAGGCTCGACCGGTATGGCCCCTTCGCGGCCGCCACATCGCCGGCGATCAAGAGGATCCGCGTGACAGCGGCCTCGCCGACAAGCCGCGCCAGAAAATCGTCGAGCGCCTCGCGCGAAACCATTTCGCGGGCCGCGATATGGGGGACCGGGTTGAAACCGGTGCGGCGCAGCGCCGCGGCGGTCGCGACATTGTGCCGATAATTGTCGCCGGGCAGGAAGGTGATCGTGACCTCGGTGCCGGCGGGAAAATGATCCGGCAATTCCCGCAGCTGATGGCCGCGCGAGGAGACCTCGACCGAAGCCTTCGACAGCAGCGCGGCGAGATCGCGGGGAGCGTGATCGGATGCAGACACGGCTCACTCCCCCTAGAGGCGGCGGCGCGAAATCACATAGGTCTCGTCGTTGAACCAGAGGCCGCCATGCTGCTTCAGCACGGCGTCGGTGGCCTCGAGATAACGGCCGTCGCGGACCACTTCCGACAGCCTGCTGTCCTCGATCTGCGCCACATAGATCGCGGCGTTCCAGGCCGCGAACAGCGTCGAGGTTCCGATCGGACCACTGACTTCGTCCGGCAGCGTGTGCATGTGGTAGCGGAAGATCGATCGCGCATCGGAGGAGGCGTTGAAATTGAAGTGCCGGGACGCGGCGCCGAGTTCATGCTTGACCTGACGCAGGATGGCATAGCGGTCGGTCTTGAAGGGATCCTCGCCCGGCCAGACCCGGTCGATGATCTCGATGCCGGGATCGCGGCCGTGGGAATGGATGCCGATCAGCCTCCCGCCCGGCCGCAGCGCGCGGACCAGCGGGGTCACCACCTTGGAGGCCTTGAACTCGACGCTGGCGCGCGCCCGATAGGGCTGCGAGGCGATCACGAGATCGTAGTCGGCCATCACCCGTCCCGGCCGCGGCATGATCGGATCGAGCAGGAAGGAGTGATCCTCGCGCCGCAATGTCAGGATAATCGGCCGCGTATAGACGGGATTGCCGGTGGTCGGACTGATCCCGGCCCGCCAATTCTCGGCCAGAAAACCTTCGAGCTGTCCGATCTGCTCGGCAAAGCCGTGCGCGGTATTGCCGGTGAGCGCGACATCCTTCCAGATCAGGCCCTGCGCCGAAGTCACCGAGCGCGGCGTCAGCCACGGCGCCTCCGCGTAGTAGAGGTTGGTGACGACCAGCACGGTCGCCGGATGCTCGAACAGCCGATCCGCCATCTTCTCGAGCATCAGCCGCACATCCTCGTAGCTGATTTCCTTGGCGACGACATAGAGCGGCATGGTCGGGAAGCGCGCATGCACCGAGCGCATCACGCGCGACAGCACGGTACCGTCGCCGACACCGGCGTCGAAGATGCGAAGCGCCGGCGGCGCCGGCTGCAGATTGCCGAGCTCGAGCGAAATCCGGTTGGCGATTTCGGTCTTCTCGCTGCAGGTCGAGACGAACAGCAGGTATTTCTGCCGGTTGTCGAAGAACCGGAACCCGGCCGGGACGATGTCGGCTACGACCGCTGCACCGTTGACCGGCTTGGCGCCCGCGGCAGCTTTGGTCTGCGCGGGGGGCTGCATGGCCCGATGTTCGCTGAGATAGGCGCGCACCTTGTCGAGCGTGCCGGTGGTGATCCGGGCGCCGTCGCGCAAACGCGACACCAGTTTGCCGTCGTTGACGACGAGCCGCCCGAAGGTGGATTCGGCCGTTTGGGTCGCGCGGCAATAGTCGCGGATTTCCCCGAGAATCTGGTCGGAGGTTCCGACGGTTTGGCCCTGGTGTTCCCCAGTCCGCATGGTCATCTCCTGCGGTTTTTCCCTGATGGTATCAAGGAACAGCCACAGGGAAGCGTCAACCACAAACGGAGTGGGCAGAATTCATGGGCATACGCCCACATCAGTACCGAAATTAGCCGTGGCGCCCCGGCCATTGCGGCGGGTGACTGCCGAGCGGCATCGCGGGTCGCTCCCAGCGCGCCGGCGTTTTCGACAGGATGGCGGAATGGCTGACCGCGCGCAGCGGGCCGAAGCCCGATGACACCTGTTCGAAGAAGGGACTGACCGCGTCGGCCTGCAAATCCGCGGTTTTGAGGCCGTCGGCGACGCGGCCGAGGTTCCACAGCCATCGGCCGGTCTGCGCCAGCGACACCCGGACATGCCAGCTGCCGCCTTCGCACGACTGGCGCGCCTTCGCCATCATGGCGCCGAACGCCATCAGGTAGCCGGTGGCATGGTCGAGCATCTGCGCCGGCAATTCCTTCGGACCGTCGATGCCGGCGGCCTGGCCTTCGGCATGATTGAAACCGGTCGTGGTCTGTACCAGCGAGTCGTAGCCGCGGCGCTCCGCCCACGGCCCGGCGTGACCGTAGGCCGACAGCGAGACGTAGACGATGCCGGGATTGATGCGGGCGGCATCCTCCGGCGCGAAGCCGAGGCTCGCGATCGCGCGCGGGCGATAGCCTTGCGAAAAAATATCCGCAGCGGCGAGCAGATCGCGCAACACGCCCCGTCCCTGCTCACTCCTGAGATCGACAAAGCTCGTGAGCTTGCCGCGTCCGGTGTCGATGGTGAGCCAGGGAATCGCCGGCAGATCGGGACTGGAGATCAAGAGCACATCGGCGCCATGGGCCGCGAGCGTGCGGCCGGCGACGGGAGCAGCGATCACCCGCGACAGGTCGAGCGCGCGGACCCCTGCAAGCGGGCGGTCGCCCGCCGGCCAGGGTTTTGGCGCGGCCTCGCCGATTTTTTCGATTGTGATGGTCGGCAGCGCCGCCAGCGCCCGGGCGTGCGGCGACGCCGACCATTCATCGTGCGAGCGCATCATCGCGACCACGCCGCCTGCGGCATAGGCCGCGGTCTCGAACGCCTCGGCTTCCCAGCCCATCAACGCGGCCTGGACCTCGTCGCGCACCGGCTTGCAGTTCAGCACCTTGCAGACGGCGGCCTGGTGATGGGGAAAATTGGTGTGCAGCCGCACGTAACGCCCGTCGCCGATCTTGTAGACGCCGGCGATGACGTCCCAGGTCGGCGGCGGCGACTTGCCGTCGACGCGCAGATAACGCTCGCTGCGGCATTCGACGACGGCATGGCGCATGTCGACGGTCACATCCTGCGATTGCCCCGAACGCAGTTGCCAGATTTGTGCGGCCGCAAGGCCCGCGGCGGCGACGCTGGCCTGCGCGGCGGCCGCGACACGAAACGACGACGGCAGTTGCGGTTCTTCCCCGGTCAGCGTGACGGCATCGAGCGTGGCAGGCTCGCCGCCGGCGAGTGTCCAGAGATCGGCGATGATTTCGCGGGGGCTTTGCATGAGGATTTTCCGGCGTGTCGATCTCGCAATTATAGCTGCTTGTGCAAAATAGGCGAGAGCGGCTCCCACCGTCATTGCGAGCGGAGCGAAGCAATCCATCTTTCTTTTTGGTGCTCGATGGATTGCTTCGCTGCGCTCGCAATGACGACCGGCTCAATGAAAATCCCGCGAGGGCGGCAGGATGCGCACATTGCGGGGATGGCGGATTTTCTGGGCGGGATTGTCCGGATGCTGGCGCCGGTCATCATGCAGCGGTTCGATCAGCGCGGGACCTGCCGGCACGGGGTGTTTCCGGCCGAGCGCGTCATTGGCGAGACCGACGAGATCGCGGGAGCGGTCGAACAATTTCTCGGCGACGAGATGCACGACTTTCTCCGGGCTGCTTTGAATGGTGCCCTCGACCAGCACCAGCCGCGCGCCCATCACTTCTTTGCGGAATTTCTCCATCACCTTCGGCCACACCACGATATTGGCGATGCCGGTTTCGTCTTCCAGCGTCATGAAGACGACGCCCTTGGCGCTGCCCGGGCGCTGCCGCACCAGCACCACGCCGGCGCAGCGGACATATTGCCTGTCGCGGGCATGACAGACGCCGTCGCAGGCGATCACGCTTTCGCCGGCAAACATCGACCGCAAAAATTCCATTGGATGGCCCTTCAGCGACAGCCGGATGGTCTGATAGTCGGCCACCACCTGCTCCGGCAGCGGCATCGCAGGCAATGCTTTCGCATTTTCATCCGGCTGCTCGCGCGCGGTGGCCGCCTCGAACAGCGGCAGCGGCACGTCGTCGGGCAGCCGGCGCACCGACCAGAGGGCGGCGCGGCGATCCAGCCCGATGGAGCGGAACGCATCGGCATCCGCCAGCAGCATCAGCGCGCGCTTGGGCAAGCCCGTGTCGCGGGCGAAATCCTCCAGCGAGGTGAACGGACGGCGCTGCCGCGCGGCGATGATGCGCTCGGACCAGTCTTTAGTTTCTCCAATGTCATTCCGGGGCACGCCAAGCGTGAACTGCGATGTGCAATTGCACATCGGAGAATCTCGAACTTCCGGGTTCGTCGCTATCGCGACGCCTCGGAACGACAATTGAATTTCTTTCAGCCTTTCCTCGTCCGGATCAACCCAATGAAATCCGTCGATCTGGCGAAAGCCCAGCCGCACGGCGCAATACTCTCCGTCGCCCTGCTCCAGCGTATTCTGCGCATGACTGAAAGACACGTCGATCGCGCGCACCTCGACGCCGTTCTTGCGGGCATCGCCGACGATCTGCGCCGGCGCATAAAAACCCATCGGCTGCGAATTCAACAGTCCGCAGCAGAACGCGTCGGGATGATAGTGCTTGAGCCAGGACGAGACATAGACGAGCTGCGCGAAACTCGCGGCATGGCTTTCCGGAAAGCCGTAGCTGCCGAACCCCTTGATCTGCTCGAAACAATTCTTGGCGAATTCAGGCGCGTAACCCCGCGCGATCATGTTGCCGATCATCTTGTCTTCGAATGTGCCGATGGTGCCGACATTGCGAAAGGTCGCCATCGAGCGGCGCAGCCCGTTGGCTTCCTCTGGCGTGAATTTTGCGGCCTCAATCGCAATTCGCATTGCCTGTTCCTGGAACAGCGGCACGCCAAGCGTCTTGTGCAGCACCCGGTACAACTCGTCCGGCGGTCCATGCTCGGGCGAGGGCGAGGGATAAATCTCCTTCTCGATGCCGTTCCGCCGCCGCAGATAGGGATGCACCATGTCGCCCTGGATCGGGCCCGGTCGCACGATCGCGACCTCGATGACGAGGTCGTAAAATTTTCGCGGTTTCAAGCGCGGCAGCATGTTCATTTGCGCCCGGCTCTCGACCTGGAACACGCCGAGCGATTCACCGCGGCACAACATGTCGTAGACTGGTTCATCATCCTGGGGAACCGTCGCCAGTTCGTGACGCTTGCCCTTGTGATCGGCGATGAGATCAAAACATTTTCGGATGCAGGTCAGCATGCCCAAGGCCAGCACGTCGACCTTCATCATCTTCAGCGCGTCGACGTCGTCCTTGTCCCATTCGATGAAGGTGCGATCGTCCATCGCGGCATTGCCGATCGGCACGTAGGTGTCGAGCCGGTCCTGCGTCAGCACATAGCCGCCGACATGCTGCGACAGGTGCCTCGGGAATTCGATCAGTTCGGTTGCCAGTTCGACGGCAAGCTCAACCATCGGATTTTTCGGATCGAGCCCGGCCTGCTTGACCTGCATCTCGTCGAGGCCGTCGCCCCAGTTCCCCCATACCGTATCGGCCAGTGCCGCCGTCACATCCTCGGTCAACCCCAATGCCTTGCCGACATCGCGAATCGCACTGCGTGGCCGGTAATGGATGACGGTCGCGATAATGGCGGCGCGATGCCTGCCATATCTGCGGTAGACATATTGCATGACCTCCTCGCGCCGCGAATGCTCGAAATCGACGTCGATGTCGGGCGGCTCCAGCCGCTCCTTGGAGATGAAACGCTCGAACAGGAGATCGACCTTGGTCGGATCGACGGAAGTCACGTCGAGCACATAGCAGACGGCCGAATTCGCCGCCGATCCCCGGCCCTGGCAGAGGATTTTCTGCTCACGTGCGTAATGGACGATATCGTGCACGGTGAGAAAGTAATGCGCGTATTTGAGCTTGCGGATCAGGCGCAGTTCCTTGTGCAGAACCTTTTTGGTCTTGGGCGAAATCCGGATCGGAAATCTCCTGTGCGCACCCTGCCAGGTCAGATCTTCCAGATGACGCTGCGCGGTCTTGCCCGGCGGTACCGGCTCATCGGGATATTGGTATTTGAGCTGATCGAGCGAAAAATCGATTCGGCCGGCAAACCGCATAGTTTCCGCAATCGCTTCGGGCACATCGTAGAACAGCCGTGCCATTTCATCCGCAGGCTTGAGATGACGTTCGGCGTTGGCTTCAAGGCGCTTGCCGATGGCATCGATGGTCGTCTTTTCGCGGATGCAGGTGAGGACGTCCTGCAGCTGGCGGCGCGCAGGGTCGTGATACAGCACCTCGTTGGTCGCCAGCAGTGGTACGCGGGCGGTTGTGGCCACGCCATGAAGTCGCGCCAGACGACGCCTGTCGTCGCCACGATACAAAAGGCTGGCCGCAAGCCACACCCCATCCGCGCGGCTGCGCCACAATTGATCCAGAACCTCGATCGATTTCGTCGCTTCGAAGCGATGCGGCAGCATCACGGCGAGAAGCTGCCCCTCGGCGAATTCCAGCAGGTCATGCAGCCTGAGATGACATTCCCCCTTTTCAGTACCCTCACCTCGTTTGCCCCTGGTCAACAACTGGCACAGCCGGCCATAAGCCGCGCGATCGCGCGGGTAGACCAGCACGTCCGGCGTGTCGTCCATAAAAACGAGACGCGAACCGATCAGGAGTTTGGGCTTGTGATTGACCTTTGGATTTTCCAGCTCCTTGTAGGCCCGCACCACGCCCGCCAGCGTATTGTGGTCGGCAATGCCGATAACGGGAAGACGCAGATCGCTCGCCTGATGTACATAATCCCGCGGGTCCGATCCTCCCCGCAGGAACGAGAAGTTCGTCGTAATTCCGATCTCCGCGTAAGCCGGGTTCATCATGCGAACAACCCATGCATGTACCAGTTCGGCTGAACCGCCCTGCCCTCCTGCTGTTCGATCTCGCGGTCGTAAAGTCCGTCGCGATAGAGCCAGAACCGCAAGCCCGCTTCGTCCTCGACGCGGAAATAATCGCGCGTCAGCATCGTCCCTTCCGCACGCCACCATTCCATGGCGACGCGCTCGGGACCTTCGGCGCGGACCACGGCGTGGGTAGCGCGGCGCCAGACAAAGCGCGCGGGCGGGCCATCCGGCACCTGGGCGATGACTTTTATTTGCTCCGGCCGATCGAACAATCGCAACGGCCGCAGCGGCGGTTCGCCTTCGGCACGCGCCGGCCAGACCGCGTTTGTGGCAGCCGTCAGATGATGCTGCGCCGGCGCCGCCAGCACCGCGCGCTCCGGGATGTGGGTGTCCTGCGGCAGGTGCACGACCACGCGTTTTCCCCCGATGCGCGCGGCGATGCGGTCGATCAGGGCGGCCAACTCGTCATTGTCGTGCACATTGGCATCGAGATCGCGCTGTTCCTGCACGACGATCTCGGTGCGGCTCGCCGACAGGCGGATCAGATCGAAGCCGAAACCGGGATCGAGCGGATCGCTCAGGGCGCCGAGCCGTTCGCGAAACAGCCGGTCGATCACCTCACGCCTGGTCACGGGCTGTCCGGTGTCAACCATGATAGTGCGGACCGCGCCGTCGGTGCGGAAGAAGCGGGCTTCCAGCCGCCGCGCGCCCTTGCCCTGCTGCGCCATCGCCGCAACCAGCATTCCGGCCAATCTGGACAGGGTCGCGGAGATCACCGTTTCGGTCGTCACCGGTTCGGCGAAACGTTTCTCCACAATGTAGTCCGGCAGCGGTTTCAGGGGGCTGATCGGCGCATCGCCTTGTCCCAGCGCCTGCTCCAAAAGATTCGTAAAATCAGCGCCGAAGCGGGCGGTGATTTCATGCCGGGCACGGGAGGCGACGTCGCCGATGGTTTTCAAGCCGGCGCGGCGCAGGCCGGTGACGACGGTGGCATCGGCGCCCAGCGCCGATACCGGCAGCGGTCCGACCGCATCGGCTTCCTCGCCAGGCGAAACGATGCGGCCATGGACATGACGGGTCAGCGTGCGCGCACACACCGCGGTGCCGGCAATGGCGGCGCTGACCGCAAAGCCCTGCGCGGTCAACACGTCGCACAACAGCCGCATCATCGCAGCCTCGCCGCCGAACAAATGGACACAGCCGGTGATGTCGAGAAACAGGCCGTGCGGGAAATCGAGCGCCACCAGCGGGGTGAAGCGGTCGCACCAACCGGCGATGGCGTTCAGCGCCTGCGCGTCGGCGGCCTCGTCGGCGTCGAATACCCGCAATTGCGGGCAGATGGCACGGGCGTTGGCGAGCGGCAAGCCGATATCGAGGCCGAGGCGTGCTGCCGCATCGTCGAGCGCGAAAATCTGCAGCGCATTGTTCTGCTTGGCGACGACGACGCTGGGATCATCGGCATTTTGGCCGTTAGCTGGCGCGGCGTTGTTCCGCGCGAGCTCGCGCTTGATGCGATCGATGGGCAGGCGCGGCAGCCACAAGCTGAGGATACGCCGACGGTTGACCGAAAAGGCACTCATCACATTTCCATTCCATGATCCACCGGCCGACAGGGCCATGACGGTTGCGGACAAGCTGCGTGTCGAACAGCGGCGCGCCCCACGCGCTCGCCAGCAAAGGCGCCTGCATAGCCGGCGGCGAATGCGCCGCGCGCACGATCCATCTTGTCTCCGCCGTCGAGGGTTGTGGCTCCGCCGCCATCCGCAGCAACAGGCAGGTGACGCCCGAAGCCTGCGCCGCCAATGTCAGCTTGCGGCTGGCGACGAGATCGAACTGACGCGCCTGCCCCCAGACTTCCAGCACGACTACGCCAAGCGCATCGCAGGCCAGCGCATCGGCGGCACTGCGCAACGCGGCGTCCACATCCACAGCGCGCACCGTCACCAGGCGGCGCGGATCGAGCCCGAGTTCGACGAGCCCGCTCATCGACAGCGCGCCCGATTCAATTTCGGTGAAATCCTGACGTATCCAGACCAAAGGCCGTCGCGCCGCCGCGCGGCCCGCAAGCCCCGCGACAAAACCAGTCGCCGCGGCGCTGTGTCGGCCGGTTTCCGTGAACACCTCATGCATCGCGCCCAAAGCCAGACCGCCCTGCAGCAGCGTGTCCGCCTCGGCATGCCCGAGCGCCACCCTGCGCGGCGCGTACGCATCGCCATGTGCCTCGATGCGCTCGATGTTGCCGCGCAGAGCCGCAAGCGTGTTCGTGCGTGCGCCGCTCATGCGCCGCTCCCGGGAAAGATCTGGACTGCCAACCGGTTCAGGGAGAACCAAAAGCTGGATCATTTGTTCATGATATGTTCTAATATAAAGCTAACAAGGTCAGGAGAGTCAATCGGGATCCGGAGTTTATGTTTTTTCCAAGCAATCCCAATGGGATCGGAGGAACTCTTCCCGTCCGGCCAGCATTAAAGCTGACCGCGGCAATGACACTCTCAACGATATCTGGAGAAATGCCGATGCCGACCGCCTTCCTCAGCCTCAAAACCCTGCGCGAAGAGGCGGCCGGTTGCCGCGCCTGTCCGCTCTGGAAAGATGCGACACAGACCGTGTTCGGCGAAGGCCCGCCACACGCACCGCTAATGCTGGTCGGCGAGCAGCCCGGCGACAAGGAAGACCTTGCCGGCAAGCCGTTCGTGGGGCCGGCGGGACAGATGCTCGACCGCGCGCTCGAGGAAGCCGGCATCGACCGCAAACAGGCCTACGTCACCGGTGCGGTAAAACATTTCAAATTTGTGCTCAGGGGAAAATTTCGCCTGCACCAGAAGCCGACGACCTCGGAGATCAGGGCGTGCCGGCCATGGTACGAACGCGAACTGGCCGCGATCAGACCCGCGCTGGTGGTGGCGATGGGCGCGACCGCGGCGCAATGCGTGCTCGGCAAGATCACGCCGATCAACAAGAATCGCGGCCGCCTGATCGATCTCGAAGATGGGATCCAGGCGCTGGTGACGGTGCACCCGTCCTACCTGTTGCGATTGCCTGACGAGGATGCCAAGGCACGGGAGTACGAACGCTTCGTCAGTGATCTGAAAATTGCCGCGGCGCTTGTGGATAAGTCCCTGCATGCGGCCTGAACTTGTCCGGAAAGGGTCGGCTGTTCCTTGCTTTCCCGCTTCTCCCTCGCCGCAATATTGCTGCGCCGCAACTTCAACGCTCGCACTTCACGCTCCTGTCACATGCCCCAAGCTAAAATCCCCCCATTGGGACAGGGGAATATCCACATGAGCGATATGGCGTTACCGGGTTCGATCGAGCCCGCAATCCGGAAAGGTCCAGACCTCGATGGCGGCTTTCATCCGCTGACCGGTATCATCTACATGGGAGTGGTGACGGCAGCATTGCTGTTCGTCGCCTACAGCATCTACCTCGACATCGATGCGACCGGCACCAAGGTGACGACCTATCTGCCGTACCTTCTGCTGTTCGTCGCGCTCCTGATTGCGCTCGGCTTCGAATTCGTCAACGGCTTTCACGACACCGCAAATGCTGTGGCAACGGTCATCTATACGCGCTCGATGCCAGCCCACATCGCCGTGGTCTGGTCGGGCATGTTCAATTTGTTCGGCGTGCTGCTGTCGAGCGGCGCGGTGGCCTTCGGCATCGTGTCGCTATTACCCGTCGAATTGATCCTGCAGGTCGGCAGCGGCGCCGGCTTCGCCATGGTGTTCGCGTTGCTGATCGCGGCCATCATCTGGAACGTCGGCACCTGGTATTTCGGCCTGCCCGCATCGAGTTCGCACACCCTGATCGGATCGATCATGGGTGTCGGCATCACCAACGCCCTGATCCGCGGCCGCGACGGCACCTCCGGGGTGGACTGGTCGCAGGCGGCCAATATCGGCAAGGCGCTGCTGCTGTCGCCCCTGTTCGGCTTCGCACTGGCGGCGGTCTTGCTGTTCGTGCTCAAGACGGTGATGGCCCACGCAACGCCGGCGCTGTTCGCCGAGCCCAAGGGCGACCAGCCGCCGCCCTGGTGGATCCGCGGCATCCTGATCCTGACCTGCACCCTCGTCAGCTTCTTCCACGGATCGAACGACGGCCAGAAGGGCATGGGCCTGATCATGCTGATCCTGATCGGCACGGTGCCGACCGCCTATGCGCTCAACCGCGCACTGCCCGACAGCCAGATCAAGCAGTTCAGCGTCCATTCGGAAGCTGCCAGCGCGGTGATCGAAAAGAAGGGCGCCGGCTTCAACATCCTGGGCAATCCGCGCCCGGCGGTGACGAGCTACGTCGCCGAGCACCAGATCAATGAGGGAACCTACCCGTCATTGGCGGTGCTGGTTAAGGACATCAGCAACCAGGTGACTCAGTACGGATCGCTGGCAAAATTCCCGGCAGACGCCGTCGGCAATACCCGCAACGACATGTATCTGGTTTCCGAGGCGCTCCGCTTCCTGATGAAGGACAAGGAGAGCGAACTCAACAAGGATGAGGTCGCGACCCTGAACAGCTACAAGGGCTCGCTCGACGGCGCGACCAAGTTCATCCCGACCTGGGTGAAGATCGCGGTGGCCATCGCGCTTGGGCTCGGTACCATGATCGGCTGGAAGCGCATCGTGGTGACCGTCGGCGAGAAGATCGGCAAGACTCACCTGACCTATGCACAGGGCGCCTGCGCCGAGATTACCGCGGCGGCGACGATCGCAGCCGCCGACGGCTACGGACTGCCGGTGTCGACCACCCACGTGCTCTCCTCCGGCATCGCCGGCACCATGGCGGCCAGCGGCTCCGGGCTGCAATGGTCGACGATCCGCAACATCGCGCTCGCCTGGGTATTGACATTACCGGCCGCGATGATGCTCTCCGGCTTCCTTTACTATCTGTTCTACAGCATCCTTTAGGTCGCAACCGTTCGTCATATTGCAAAGGCCCGCGCAACTGCGCGGGCCTTTTGATTGATCGACTGACGGCTCACGCCGCCAGCGTGTTCTCGACCAGCTTGATCCAGTACGAGGTGCCGTGGACGATCGCCTCGTCGTTGAAATTATAGGCGGGGTGATGCAGACCGGCGCTGTTGCCGTTGCCGCAGAAGATGAACGCCCCCGGCCGTGCCTCCAGCATGTAGGCGAAATCCTCCGCCCCCATCATCGGCGGCGACTCATGAACATTGGCGTCGCCGGCGACTTCCTTCGCCACCTGGATGGCGCGGTCGGTCTGCGAGGCATGATTGACCGTGACGGGATAGCCATGCTCGTAGGTGAGATTGATCTTGGCGCCGGTGATCTGCGCCACGCCGGCGACGACCTCACGCACCCGCTTCTCGACCAGTTCCCGCACCTCCGGCGTCAGCGTCCGCACCGTGCCCCTGAGTTCGGCGGTTTGCGGGATGACGTTGCGGGCGTTGCCGGCATGGAACTCGCACATCGAGATCACGGCCGATTCCAGTGGATCGACGCTGCGCGCGACGATGGTTTGCAGCGCCGTGATCAGCTGCGCGCCGACCAGCACGGAATCGATGCATTTATGCGGTCGCGCCGCGTGCCCGCCGAGCCCTTCGATCTTGATGTCGATCGAATCGGTGGCGGCCATGATCGGACCGGGCCGGATCGCAAACGAGCCGATCGGAATGCCCGGACCGTTGTGCATGCCATAGACCTGCTCGATGCCGAAGCGGTCCATCAGCCCGTCCTTGATCATCGCGGCGGCGCCGGCGCCACCTTCCTCGGCGGGCTGGAAGATCACGACCGCATCGCCGGCGAAATTCCGCGTCTCGGCCAGATAGCGCGCCGCACCGAGCAGCATCGCGGTGTGCCCGTCATGGCCGCAAGCATGCATCAAGCCAGGCGTCTTGGAGGCATAGGGCAGACTGGTCGCCTCCTCGATCGGCAACGCGTCCATGTCGGCGCGAAGCCCGATCACCTTGATGTCGCCATTGGCCGCCCGTTTGCGGCCCTTGATGACGCCGACGACGCCGGTGCGGCCGAGTCCGGTGGCGACCTCGTCGCAGCCGAACTCCCGCAACCGGTCCGCCACGAATGCCGCGGTGCGGTGCACTTCATACAGCAATTCCGGATGCTCGTGGATATCGCGGCGCCAGGCCTGGATGTCGGGTTGCAGATCGGCGACGCGGTTGACGATGGGCATGGATGTTCTCGGTTTTCGGGGTTGAGTGCTCGCCCCTGTCTAACACGCGGGGATGATCTGCCCAACACCCTCTGGAGGGCTTCAGACGACCCTACGTCGAAATGCGGGTGAACGGCTCTCACGCGGCCAGCGTGTTCTCGACCAGCTTGATCCAGTAAGAGGTACCGAACACGATCGCCTCGTCGTCGAAATTGTAGGCGGGGTGATGCAAGCCGGCGCTGTCCCCGTTGCCGCAGAAAATCAGCGCACCCGGCCTCTGCTCCAGCATGTAGGCGAAATCCTCCCCCGCCATCAGCGGCGGCATCTCGTGAACGTTGGCGTCTCCGGAAATTTCCCTGGCCGCCCGCGTCGCGACATCCGTTTGCTGGGCATGGTTGACCGTCACCGGATAGCCGTGGGTGTATTCCAGATCGATCCTGGCGCCGGTGATCTGCGCCACACCGGCGACGACCTCGCGCACCCGCTTTTCGACCAGTTTTCGCACGCCGCCGTTCAGGGTGCGGACGGTGCCTTTCAGCTCAGCGGTTTGCGGGATCACGTTGCGGGCATTGCCGGCGTGAAATTCGCAAATCGAAATCACGGCCGATTCCAGCGGATCGACGCTGCGCGACACGATCGACTGCAGCGCCGTGATCAACTGCGCGCCGACAAGTACGGAATCGATACATTTGTGCGGGCGCGCGGCGTGCCCGCCGAGCCCCTCGATGTTGATGACGACGGCATCGCCTCCAGCCATGATTGGACCGGGGCGAATGGCGAACGAGCCGACCGGAATGCCCGGACCGTTGTGCATGCCATAGACCTGCTCGATACCGAAACGGTCCATCAGCCCGTCCTTGATCATCGCCACGGCGCCGGCGCCGCCTTCTTCGGCCGGCTGGAAGATCACGACCGCGTCGCCGGCGAAATTCCGCGTCTCGGCCAGATAGCGCGCGGCACCTAGCAGCATGGCGGTGTGTCCGTCATGGCCGCAAGCATGCATCAGGCCCTTGTTCCTCGAGGCGTAAGGAACACCAGTCTCCTCCTCGATCGGCAGCGCGTCCATGTCGGCGCGAAGTCCTATCACCTTGACGCCGTCCTTGGCCGCGGGCTTGCGGCCCTTGATGACGCCGACGACGCCGGTACGGCCGAGGCCGGTGGCAACCTCGTCGCAGCCGAATTCCCGCAACCGATCCGCCACCAATGCCGCAGTGCGGTGCACTTCGTACAGCAATTCCGGATGTTCATGGATGTCCCGGCGCCAGGCCTGGATGTCGGGTTGCAGATCGGCGACGCGGTTGACGATAGGCATGGCAATACTCGGTTCGCGGTTGTTGTGTCATCTCTAGCATGCGTCGGCGGTCTGCCCATTACTTCTCGCGCGCGGAAGTGGAGTGTCAGCCATGCCTGCGACAGGTGTCACGGATGTGCCCAAACGGGGCACTTGTCCCCGCCGGCGTCGTCTGACTGTATGAGGCCGGAAACGACCGGAAATGCAGAGATGACCAAGCGGCTCGAGGGGGAATACGACTATATCGTCATCGGCGCGGGCACCGCCGGCTGCATCGTCGCCAACCGCCTGTCGGCCGATCCCGGAAATCGCGTGCTGATCCTGGAGGCCGGCGGCAGCGATAACTGGATCTGGTTTCACATCCCGGTCGGCTACCTCTTCGCGATCGGCAATCCCCGCTCGGACTGGATGTTCCGGACCGAGCCGGAAGCCGGCCTCAACGGCCGTTCGCTGGCCTATCCCCGCGGCAAGGTGATCGGCGGCTCCTCTTCCATCAACGCCATGATCTCGATGCGCGGACAAGCCGCCGACTACGACCATTGGCGTCAGCTCGGCCTCGCCGGGTGGGGTTACGACGACGTGCTGCCGGCGTTCCGAAAGCTGGAGGATCATTTCCTCGGCGAAACCGAGCACCACGGCACCGGTGGCGGCTGGCGCATCGAGGCGCCAAGGCTGTCCTGGGCGATTCTGGATGCGGTCGGCGACGCCGCCGAGCAGATGGGCATCCGACGGATCGCGGATTTCAACACCGGCGACAACGAAGGCGTCGGCTATTTTCATGTCAACCAGAAACGGGGACGGCGCTGGTCCTCGGCGCGGGGATTCTTGAAGCCGGCATTGTCGCGTCCCAACCTGCGGCTCGAGAAGAATGTGCTGGTCGACCGCCTGATCGTCGAGGACGGCCGCGCCAAAGGCGTGCGATTCATCCGGGACGGCGAGGTCGTCGAGGCCCGCGCCAAAGGCGAAGTGATCCTGTGCGCCGGCTCGATCGGATCGGTCCAGGTGCTGCATCGCTCCGGCATTGGGCCCGCGGAATGGCTGGCGCCGCTCGGCATCGCACCCTTGATCGACCGGCCCGGCGTCGGGCGCAACCTGCAGGACCATCTGCAGCAGCGCGCGATCTACAAGGTCGAGGGCGTGCGCACCCTGAACGAGACCTACTATTCGCTTCCCCGCCGCGCTTTGATGGGCCTCGACTATGCCTTCCGCCGTCGCGGGCCGCTGACCATGGCGCCCTCGCAGCTCGGGATCTTCACCCGCTCCGATTCCCATCGCGGCCGCGCCAACATCCAGTTCCATGTGCAGCCGCTGTCGCTCGACAAGTTCGGCGATCCGCTGCATCGCTTCCCGGCTATTACCGTCAGCGCCTGCAATTTGCAGCCGACCTCGCGCGGCACCGTGCGCATCCGCTCGGCCGGGCCAGCCGAAGCGCCCGCGATCGCGCCGAATTACCTTGCTACCGGCGAGGACCGCCAGGTCGCCGCCGACGCCATCCGCACCACGCGGCGGCTGATGCAGCAGAGGGCGCTTGCGCCCTATCACCCCGACGAATTCCTGCCGGGCCCATCGGTCGGCGACGACGATGCGTCGCTGGCGAAAGCCGCCGGCGATATCGGCACCACGATCTTTCACCCCGTCGGCACCGCGAAAATGGGTACCGCCAGCGATTCCCTCGCCGTGGTCGACGAACGCCTGCGGTTTTTCGGGCTCACCGGCCTGCGCGTCGCCGATGCGTCGGTGATGCCGATGATCACCTCGGGCAATACCAATACCCCGACCGCGATGATCGCCGAAAAGGCCGCGGCGATGATTCTGAAGGATTCGCGATAGGTTAGCCATGTAGCGCTCCTGCTCGCACGATTTCACGTAATCGTCATCGCCCGAGCCCGCCGAACCCTCCTGGCCGGGAATAAACCGGCCCGCTCCCCGATCTCGTCCCCGGAACCCAATCATGGGTCTCATGGAGAAGAGGCGATGAGCAATCACGACCATAACGACGACGGAAGCGGCGTCAGCCGCCGCCGCGTGCTGGAATGCATGACCTGGGCCGGCACCGGCGTGCTCTGGACCATTTCGGGCGGCGTGCCCCGTTCGCTGGGCCTGGTCGGTTCGGCGCAGGCGGCCGAGCCCGCCGGGCTGAGCTTCCTGCAGATCAGCGACAGCCATGTCGGCTTCGACAAGCCGGCCAATCCGAACGCATTGGGCACGCTGGAAGAGGCCATCGCCAAGGTCAAGGCGATGCCGATCAAGCCGGCCTTCATGATCCACACCGGCGACATCAGCCATCTGTCGAAGGCCACCGAATTCGACGATGCCGAGCGCATCATCTCGCAGGCCAAACTCGACGTGCATTACGTACCCGGCGAGCACGACTTCCTCGACGAGGAGATCAAGTTCTACAAGGACCGCTACGGCAAGGGCACCAAGGGCGCCGGGTGGTACTCCTTCGACGCCAACGGCGTGCATTTCATCGGCCTCGTCAACGTGGTGAACCTCAAGGCCGGCGGGCTCGGCAATCTCGGCGCCGAGCAGCTCGAATGGCTCGAGGACGACCTCAAGGGCAAATCGAAATCCACCCCGATCGTGGTGTTCGCCCACATTCCGCTGTGGACGGTCTATCCGGAATGGGGCTGGGGCACCGAGGACGGCGCCCGCGCGCTCGACTACCTCAAGGGGTTCGGTTCGGTGACCGTGCTGAACGGCCACATCCATCAGGTGATGCAGAAGGTCGAGGGCAACGTCACCTTCCACACCGCGCGCTCGACCGCGTTCCCGCAGCCGGCGCCGGGCACCGCGCCCTCGCCCGGTCCAATGAAGGTTGCCGACGACAAGCTGCGCACCATGCTCGGCGTTGCCAGCGTCAACTTCAAGGTCGGCGAGCAGCGGCTTGCCATCATCGACACACCGCTCGTGGGCTAAAGGAACCGGCACATGATCTCGCTCTCGCTCCGCAGCCTTGGCCGCCTGGCCATCGCCGCAACGCTCGCGCTCGTTCTCGGCAACTTCAATGCCTATGCCGCGGACACGGCGGTCACGATCGACAACTTCACCTTCTCTCCGGCAGAGCTGACGGTGAAGGTCGGCACCACGGTGACCTGGACCAATCACGATGACATCCCCCATACGGTGGTGTCGGCGGGAAAATTCCGGTCGAAGGCGATGGATACCGACAACTCGTTCTCGTTCACCTTCACCGATGCGGGCGAATACAAGTATTTTTGTTCGCTGCACCCGCACATGACCGGGACGATCAAGGTTGAGTAACGGACCAAACCAAGGCATCACTGCAATGCCCGGCCGGTGGCACCAGACCGGCCGGGCAGATGCATTTCCACCGAAGGCCGGGCAAAGCGTCATGCCGCTCAGGGCTGCCAACGACGATCCGGACCGGGCACGGCGCTTTCGCGACGCGGCCCTGCCGCATCTCGACGACGTCTATACGCTGGCGCGCTATCTGCTGCGCGACGCCACCGATGCCGAGGACGCGGTGCAGGAATGTTTCTTGCGCGCGCTGAAGCATTTCGACAGCTATCGCGGGCCGGCGATGAAGCCATGGCTGTTTGCGATCCTGCGCAATGTCTGCCGCGCCGAATATGCAAGGCGCGCCAGCGCGCCGACCGATACCATCGACGACGTGCCCGAGGAAGCCGGCCAGACGCCGCTGTGGCGGGAGGCGCAGGAAACGCCGGAGACCGAGATGCTGCGCCAGCGCGACGCCGGCGCGATCCAGCGGCTGGTCGCAGCCCTCGCCGAACCGTTCCGGGAGACGTTTGTGTTGCGCGAAATTCATAACCTGTCCTATCGCGAAATCGCCGCGGTCGCCGAGGTTCCGGTCGGCACCGTGATGTCCCGTCTCGCGCGTGCCCGCGCCATGCTGCGCTCGGCCTGGACAGCGGAAGAGGAGCCAGCGAAATGACCTGCGACGAGGCCAGCATTCTTCTTCACGCGCTGATCGACGGCGAACTCGACGCCGGCCACGCGCGCGAGGTCGAAGCCCATATCACCACCTGCCCTTCCTGCGCCGCCGAGTTGGCCGCCTATCGCGCCATGAACAGGCAGATCGCCGGCGCCGAGCTGCGTTACACCGCGCCTTTGGCGCTGCGCCGGCGCATCGAGGCGTCGCTGCCGCAGGCGCAAACACCCACGCAAATCGTGCTGAGCCGGCGCGCGGTGCTGCGCGGCTTTGCGATGGGATCGGCGGTCTCGGCGATCGCCGCCACCGGCCTCGTCGCCATCGTGCTGCGCAACGACGACGAGCAGCAGCTCACTTCCGAGATCGTCTCGGCGCATCTGCGCTCGCTGCAGGCCGGCCACCTCACCGACGTGATTTCCACCGACCAGCACACCGTAAAACCGTGGTTCAACGGCCGGCTCGACGTGGCACCTCCGGTGATCGACCTCACCGCGCAGGGTTTTACCCTGGTCGGCGGCCGGCTCGATTACGTCGATGCCCGCCCGATCGGCGCCATCGTCTATCGCCGCCGCCTGCATGTGATCAATCTGTTCGTGGCGCAAACCTCGAACGCCGAGCCACGCGCGGCGAAAACCGAAACCTTCCAGGGCTTCAACATCCGCCGCTGGAGCGAGGGCGGGCTGAATTTCTGGGCCGTCTCCGATCTTGCCGCCGACGAACTCGCCGAATTCAGCGACAAGTTCCAGGCCTCGATGAAGAGCAGCGCGGGGTGAGGCGTCGCTTGATCGTAGGGTGGGCAAAGCGAAGCGTGCCCCACCATCTCTCACTTGCGTTGACATGGTGGGCACGGCGCAAGTGCGCCTTTGCCCACCCTACAGATTCGAATTTCAAACAGCGTCATTGCGAGCGCAGCGAAGCAATCCATAGAGCAACAAAAAGAAAGACGGATTGCTTCGCTGCGCTCGCAACGACGCTGAGACATGCCTTCGCGATCTCGCCGCATGCGCTGCGCGAGGTATTGGTTTATTTCCCGCCCTCTTCAAACAAAGGGCGCAGGGAATGCCGGGCGGCCGATGCGCCCGATAGCCGCGTGTGCGATGGTAGTGGGTGGAATGCACACGCGTTAGCAGGTCACACCGGAATCACCCGGCATTCCCCACGCAATGGTTTACGGATTATAGCGCGCTCTCCCCGGTGCTCCGGGCCTTTTGGCCACCGTCATCCGCGTCACTTCACGCGAACTTGACACCAGCGTCGGGGTGCCAGGACCACACGCCTTCTCCGTCCGCCTCCAGTGCCCTCGTCAGATGCACCCTCGGCGTCCACCGCATCCCACCCCGCGTTTAGTGACGACCGCGAAACGCCCCTCATAATGAGGCGGGACAAGACGCAATATAGGATATTCCGAATATTCGGTAAAGCAGAATATTTTTGCATGAAGGGCTTGACTAGCAGGGTCAGATGAGGACAGCGGGGCGCCGGTGATTTGCCCGTCGAGGCAGAATGTCCAGCATCGCCGTAACTTCTAGCCGGCGACGTGCAGGCTGAGCCCCGCCCGCTTCTGCAGGTAGCCGATCACGCTGAAGAGATTTTTGGCTTGCGGATTGCCGCGCGGTCCGAACATGCGGATCAGGCTCTTTGGCGGCGCGCCGGTCGCCTCGCCGAGTTCTTCGAAACCGACGGTCGCCTTGATGTAGTCGCGCAGGATCGACTTGCCGCTCTCGACATCGCCGCTCAGCATTGCATCGATGCCTTCGCGAAGCAGCGCCTCGGCAAATTTCTTGTCGGCCTTGACCCGGCCCTGCACCAGGTCCCTGAAGCTTTTTGTACGTGCCATCGTCCGTCTCCGTTCAATCTTGCTCGCGCTTGCTCCGCTTGTAGTCCTGCCAGTAGGCATGCGCCGCATCGATGTCGCGCTGCTGTCGCTTCTTAGTTCCACCCGTCAATAGGACGACGATCGTCTCACCATCCCGTCCGAAATAAATCCGATAACCAGGACCAAAATCGATCCGATATTCCAGCACACCCTCTCCAACGCCTTTGACGTTGGAGAGATTGCCTTGCTCGATACGGGCGAGCGCGCGGACGATCCTGGCGCTGGCTGCGCCTTCCAGTTCCGCGAACCATTCGGCAAACGGACTCTCGCCGTTCGCAGCGAGGTAGTACCGGACTTCAAGCATGCCGGTGGGTAACACATATGTTACCCTGTTTCAAGGAGAAAGGCGCCGCGGCAATCCGCTTCATTATCGCACCAAAGAGAGCCCGGAGGATGGGTGGAGCGCAGCGATACCCATCGCCTCGTCATGTGCGTGCAAAAGATGATGGGTTTCGCAAACGCTCAACCCATCCTACTGCCTACGCCGACCGTCTCACCGCATTATCCACGAGCGTCTTGCCGAGCGACCAGATCGCGCCGGGGACCTTGTGGCTGGAGGCGATGACAGCGTCGAAGGCGGTCTCGATCCAGGTGCAGTCTTGCTCGGTGATGGTCAAAGGCGGCAGCAGTTTTATGGTGTGGCTGCCGTGACCGGAGACTTGCGTCAGGATCTTGTGGTCCTTGAACAGGGGCACCGTGATGAGCTGGCAGAACAGGCCCTTGTTGGCGGTCTCCAGCACGTTCCAGGAGGCTTTCAGGCGCAGCGATTTCGGCGGGCCGAATTCGACGCCGATCATCAGGCCCTTGCCGCGGACTTCCTTCAGCAATTCATAGCCGGGGACCATGCGAGTCAGCGCCAGCCGCAGCTCGGCGCCGCGCTTGGCAGCCTGCTCGATCAGCTTTTCGGATTCGATCACTTCCAGCGTGGCGATGCCGGCGGCCATTGCGAGGTCGTTCTTGGCAAAGGTCGAGCCGTGCACCACCGCGCGGTCCATCTGGTTAAAAATCTTGTCGAAGATGCTCTTGCGCGTCAGCAGCGCGCCGACCGGGACGTGGCCGCCCGACAGCGCCTTGGCCAGCAACACCATGTCGGGCTCGACGTTCCAGTGCTCGACGGCGAGGAAGCGGCCGGTGCGGCCCATGCCGGTCTGGATTTCGTCGGCGACGAACAGCGTGCCGTATTTGCGGCACAGGGCGGCCGCGCCCGGCAGGAATTCGTCGGTGGGCATGTTGACGCCCTTGCCCTGGATCGGCTCGACGATGAAGGCGGCGACCTCGCGCGACGACAGCGCCTGCTCGAGCGCTGCGAGATCGTTGAAGGGGATCGACGTGCATCCCGGCAACAGCGGCTCGAAACCGGCGCGGAAATTCGGATCGTCGGTCAAGGACAGCGCGCCATAGGACAGGCCATGGAAGGCGTGGGCGCAATAGACGATGCCGGGGCGGCCGGTGGCGCCGCGGGCGAATTTGATCGCGGCCTCGACGCATTCCGCGCCGGAATTGGCGAAAAACACCTTGTCCAGATACGGGACATAATCGAGCAGCCGCTCCGCCAGCACGCCGGCCAGGGTGGACACGTCGAGCTGCACGAGATTCGGCAGGTCACTGTCGAGCACGCTTTTCAGCGCCTGGCGCAGCGCCGGATGGTTGCGGCCAATCGCAAAAACGCCAAATCCGCTCAGTAGATCAAGATAGCGCGCGCCGTCGCGATCGAACAGATACTGGCCCTGGCCCTTCTGGAAGCCGACATCATAGCCTATGGTCTTGAGGACCCGCACCAGTTGCTCATTTAAGTGGCGCGTATGCATGGAACTGCGCTGCGACTGGCGGTCCACAAACATCTCGGAAACGTCTAGATTGGAATATAACATCAGCTACATACTTCGGTTGATGACGGTTTCGTCAACTGAAAACGTTCAATGCGGCGTTTTGCCCTCATCCAATTAAGCACAGGTTGAAGCCATGTTGCACCGCCCACGAAACATCTTGCGTACCGTATTATATTCGGGATTTTTTTTCGCGACAGGCCTTGTGCCGGCCCTCGCCCTCGACCCTACCGGCGATTGGCGGGTGGCGGACGGCGTCGCCAATATCCGCGTCGCGCAATGCAACGGCGACATGTGGGGCGCGGTCTCCTGGGAAAAGGACCCTGGCGGCCACGATGAGCACAATCCCGATGTCTCGAAACAGAGCAGGCCGACGCTCGGCATGCCGATCCTGATCGACATGAAGAAGAAGCCCGGTGTCGATACCTGGGAAGGCCAAGTCTACAACGCCAAGGACGGCCAGTATTACAGCTCCACGATCAGGCCGCTCGATCCCGACCATATGGAGATTCAGGGCTGCGTGCTCGGCTTCCTCTGCGGCGGCGAAACCTGGACCCGGGTCGCAGGTCCGATTCCCTCGAGCCCCGTCAACAGCATGGCCAAGGGCGCAGCGAAGGGTGCACCGCCCAATGGGCCCAAGGCATCAGCCGCGCCCAAGACCACGGGCTCCATCGGCTCCATCAAGGGTCAGAAACAGACGGCCTCAGCCGACCCGGTCGGCGACATCTGCCTACTCCCCGATATCGCGCGGTTTGCCCATTAGCGCCGGCTGGAACAGCAGCACCGCGGCCAAGGTCGTCACCAGCGACAGCGCCAGCAGCTTGCCCATGCTGGAGGTGCCCGGATGCGACGACAGCCACAGGCTGCCGAAGGCGGTGGCCGTGGTCAGCGCGCTGAAGAAGATCGCCCGGGTGAGACTGGTCTGCAGCAGATTGGTGCGGCCCGACCGCCACGCCGTGACGTAATAGATCTTGAAGGCGACGCCGATGCCGAGCAACAGCGGCAACGCGACGATGTTGGCGAAGTTCAGCGGCAGGCCGATCAGCACGCAGATTTCCATCGTCACCGTGCCCGCCACCAACAGCGGCACCAGCGTCAGCAGCACGTCGGTGATCCGCCGCAGCGCGATCCATAACAACAGCGCGATCACCGCCAGCGCGTAGATACCGGCATGGATGAAGGCGTCCACCACGGTGTCGCCGGATTTGAGGATCGATACCGGGCCGCCGATCGCGTTCGGCTCGGCGGTGAGCACCGCGTTGGCGAATCTTCGCAGATTGTCGTTGTCGTTGGGATCGCCGCGCGGCAGCGCCTCGACCCGTTGCAGGCCGTCCTTGGTCTTCCAGGCATTGACCAGATCTGAAGGCAGCGTCTTCTCGGTGACCGGCTCGGCCTGCAGCGACATCTTGAGCTGGGCGAGTACGATCTGCAGCGGCGTGACGAAGATCGCCTGCGTCTTGTTGCGCGTCTCCTCGTTTGCCTCCGCGAGCTTCGCCAGCGCATCCGCCAGCCGCCGCGACGCCACCGCGCCCGGGCCCTTGGCATCGCCCGCGGTCCTGCGCAGCATGTCGGCGGATTCCTTCAGCGAATCGACGTTCTCCTGGTCGCCGGGGGCTGCGTCGATCGAGTCCGGATTGAGCGCGGGATTGAGGACCCTGGCACCCTGCGCGATCAGCTTCAGTTTCGGCGCCTGATCCTCGGGCACGAAACTCGAAAGCGACATCACCCGCAGCACTTCCGGCAATTTCTCGAGGGTGGCTTCGATCTTTTTGGCATCAGTGTCCGAATTGGTCAGGACGTCGATGGCGTTGGCGCCGGTGTTGGGGTCCTTGCGCAGATCGAGAAAGGTCGCAATCGATTCGGCATTCTTGTTGCGCAGGTTCATCGGGTTGAAGTCGAACTTCATGAAATACAGCAGCGGCAGGCCGGCGATCGCAATCGCGAGCGTCCCGACCACAATGACGATGCGGTGCTTTTCCAGGAAATGGTCGACCGGGGCGAGAAACGCGTAGCCGACCGGTTCCTTCTCGCCGGGCGGGTTGAGCAGGGTCAAGAGCGCCGGCAGCACCGTGATGCTGGTCGTGAACGCGACGATCATGCCGACGCCGGCAATCGCCCCGAGCTCGGAGATGCCCTTGTAGTCGGTCGGCAGGAAACACAGGAATCCGGCCGAGGTCGCCATCGCGGCGAGCGACAGCGGCACCGCCGCGCGCCTAGCGGCTTCCGCCAGCGCCTCCCGCAGATTGTCGTTCTTGAAACGCTCGGAGCGGTAGCGAACGCTGAACTGGATGCCGAAATCGACGCCGAGCCCGACGAACAACACCGCAAACGCGATCGAAAGCAGGTTCAGCGAGCCCACCATCATCAGCCCCAGCGCGGTCGTGATCGACAGCCCGATGAACAGATTGACGAACACCGCGAAGATGATTTTCGCCGAATGCAGCGCCAGCCAAAGGATGATCAGCACCACGATCACGGTGCCGATGCCGTTGACGAGGGCGCCGTTCTGGACGGTGGCGTATTCCTCGTTGGCGATCGGAACCGGCCCGGTCAGCCTGACGCGGGCCTGGTACTTGGCCGGAAAGTCAAGATCGGCGGCGGCCTTGCGGATCGCATCGGTGGCGTCCTTGCCGGGTTCCAGCGCGTTGTAGTCGAGCACCGGCTTGAACTCGATGAAGGCGCGGCGGTCGGAATCAGTCAAAGGCGTAGCGCTGACGAGCTGGCGCCAGGAGAAGGTCGCGGTTCCCTTGTTCAGCACGTCCTCGACCGTCTGCGCGATCAGGTTGAAGGGCCGCGCGGTGTCGTCGAGCTTGACCTCGCCGCGCTTGACGCCGGCAAGCCCGGTTTCCAGCGCACCGGTCAGGCCGCGGATCGAGGGATCGCCGGCCATGATCTCGATCAGCGGCGCAGCCTTCTCGAATTGCGAAATGATCTTGCCGACCTCGTCCACGGGCAGGAACAACAGCCCGTTCCTGTCGAAGAATTCGCCGGAACCGAGCGGCTGCTGGGATACGAAGTTCTTGCTATCGCCCTTGAGTTTTTGCTCGAGCGCCTCGGCCGCGGAACTGGTGAGTTCCGGCGTCGGCGCTTCCACCACGGCGAGAATCGTGCTGTCGCGGTCAAACGCCGTGTCGAATTGCTGGTCACGCTTGCGCCAATCCAGATTGGACGAAATCAGCGTGTTGATGTCGGTGTTGATCGAGAAGTGGTTGGTTGTGTAGTAGCCGGCCGCGACCGCCAGAACGAGCGCGACCAGGACAGTGAGAGGAGCAAACCGCGTGCAGGCTTTGACAATCGATACAACAATACTTGTCAGCACATCTTTTCTTTCTAATGTTAACGGCGCGCCGGAAACGTCCGCTATCTATCGGAATTCACAAGCCGATCCAATGTTGCTTTTTAATGGTTTTCCAAGAGGACGCGGGGGCTTGCAGCATGCCGGTCAGCATAAAGCGTGCCGAAACGCGATGAGAGGTTGATATAGCCGGGATTGACGCGCGGTAAAGTGACGAACAAGTGAGGGTTTTAGGGGTTTATTCCCGGCGATCTCTGGATTACAGTAACATGATACCGCAATCTTCGCATCTCGCCGGCCGTTGCGCGATCCGCCTTTTCTAGCCGATGGTTTTTTGACACAAAGCCCTGTGCCGTCATGCGGTTGGGGGCGCGCAAAGGGGACGATGCGGGAACCGGTGTGGTGCGGATATTGCACCTATATCGCTGGTGGACGGAGATCGAACAATGAGTTTGGTGCAACTTGCGTAACGGGCATCCCATGGAAGTGTATCTGGCACAACCCCGCGGCTTTTGCGCGGGCGTGGTGCGGGCCATCGAAATCGTCGAGCGGGCGCTGGAGAAATACGGGCCGCCGGTCTATGTGCGGCACGAGATCGTGCACAACAAATACGTGGTCGAAAGCCTGAAGAACAAGGGCGCGATCTTCGTCGAGGACCTCTCGGAAGTGCCGCCGCGGGCGGTCACCGTGTTCTCGGCCCATGGTGTGGCCCGAAGCGTGGAAGAAGAGGCCGCCGCGCGCGGCCTGCCGGTGCTCAATGCCACCTGCCCGCTGGTGACCAAGGTCCATAATCAGGGCAAGCGCTATATGTCGAAGGGACGGGCGCTGATCCTGATCGGCCATGCCGGCCACCCCGAGGTCGAGGGCACCATGGGCCAGGTTCCAGGCCCGGTGCTGCTGGTCCAGAACGTCGATGACGTAGCGGCGCTGACGCTGCCCACGGACACCCCGGTCGCCTACATCACCCAGACCACCCTCAGCGTCGACGACACCAAGGACATTATCGCCGCCCTGCAGGCCCGATTTACAGATATTCAAGGCCCGGACATCCGGGATATCTGCTATGCGACACAGAACCGCCAATCTGCGGTAAGGGACCTAAGCAAGCTGGTGGACGTCATTTTGGTGGTGGGGGCCGCCAATAGTTCCAACTCAAACAGGCTGCGCGAGATCGGCACCGAAGTCGGTGTTCCGAGTTATCTCATTGCCGATGGCAGCGAGCTCAACCCGGACTGGCTCAGGGGTGCCAGGGCCGTCGGCATCACCGCCGGCGCCTCGGCGCCCGAAGTGCTGGTCGACGACGTAATCGAGGCCCTGAGGCGCATCGGACCGGTGACGCTGTCGGTGTTGCCCGGCCGCGAAGAAAATATCGAATTCCGGCTTCCGGCAGAACTCGCCGCGGGCTGACCTTATATCTCTGGTGGGACCAAGACCAAGAAAGAATACCTGTAATGGCAATACCGTTTTTCAAGGAACTGCGTATCGGCGGCTATCTGATCAAGCAGAAGCTGATGGGCCAGAAACGCTATCCGCTGGTTCTGATGCTGGAGCCGTTGTTCCGCTGCAACCTCGCCTGCGTCGGCTGCGGCAAGATCGACTATCCCGATGCCATCCTCAATCGCCGGATGTCGGCGCAGGAATGCTGGGATGCGGCCGACGAATGCGGCGCACCGATGGTGGCGATTCCCGGCGGCGAACCCTTGATCCACAAGGATATCGGCGAGATCGTGCGCGGCCTGGTGGCGCGCAAGAAGTTCGTCTCGCTGTGCACCAACGCGCTGCTCCTGGAAAAGAAGCTGCATCTGTTCGAGCCCTCGCCCTATCTGTTCTTCTCGGTGCATCTCGACGGCCTGAAGGAGCATCACGACAAGGCGGTGTCGCAGGAAGGCGTGTTCGACCGCGCGGTCTCCGCGATCAAGGCGGCCAAGGCCAAGGGATTCACCGTCAACGTCAACGCCACCATCTTCGACGGCCATGCCGCCGAGGACATCGCGAAATTCCTCGACTTCACCACCGAGCTCGGCGTCGGCGTCTCGATGTCGCCGGGCTACGCCTATGAGCGCGCCCCCGACCAAGATCACTTCCTCAACCGCACCAAGACCAAGAAGCTGTTCCGCGACGTGTTCGCGCTGGGCAAGGGCAAGAAGTGGAACTTCATGCATTCCGGCCTGTTCCTGGATTTCCTGGCCGGCAACCAGAGTTACGAATGCACGCCGTGGGGCATGCCGGCGCGCAACATTTTCGGCTGGCAAAAACCCTGCTATCTGCTCGGCGAAGGCTATACCAAAACCTTCAAGGAGCTGATGGACACCACCGACTGGGAGACCTACGGCACCGGCAAGTACGAAAAATGCGCCGACTGCATGGCCCATTGCGGCTACGAGCCGACGGCGGCAACCGCTGCGCTGAACAATCCGCTGAAAGCCTTCTGGGTGGCGCTACGCGGGGTCAGGACCACGGGGCCGATGGCGCCGGAGATCAGCCTCGATAACCAGCGGCCGGCGCAGTACATCTTCTCGGCCGAAGTGCAGAAGCGCCTGTCAGAGATCCGCCGCGACGAGGCCCTCGCCGCCCAGCAGAAAGCCTCGACAGCCGCGTAACGAGCGCAGCGCGCGATTGAAATCGATGCCGGTGGCGACCAGCCCGCGCAGCGCGGTCGGATTGCGCGCCACCCCGCGCAGCACCTTGCGCAGATCGATGTCGCCGTTCGGCTTGATCGCGGACACCGCGAGCGCCGGAAGTGCGCGGCTCGCCGGGTCGGCGATGACGCGCAGCGCCGCGAAGGGCAGTCCGGCTTCCTCGGCATAGGCAGCCGCGATATGGCTTTCCATGTCGACGGCGGCAGCACCGGTCTCGAGCCGCAGCGCGGCCTTGACGTGGCGGGCGGCGACCACCTGCTCGGCGCCGGCAAGGCTGCCCCTGACGACCCGCCGGCTCCCCAGCGCGACGCTGGCGATCAGGTCTTCGTTCAGCGCCAGGCCGGCTAGCCACCGCGCATCGCCCGCCAGCACCTCGGTCGCCACCACGACGTCACCGGATTTCAACGAGGGATCGAGGCCGCCGGCTACGCCGAAGCTGATCACGCCCCTGATCGTGGTGGGATCGAACACCGTGAGCAGCGCCCGCAATTGCCGGGGATCGCTACTGCTGCAGATGACGGTCATGCCGGGCCCGGCCGCGATGCGGGCCTCCTGCACCAGACCAGTCACGATCAGAACCGGCCGCGGGTCGATTCGATTGACCGCGGACGTCGTGTCCCCCGCCCCCAATTTCACATCCCGACCCCTACCACCCCAAAGTTGGTGTTCCTCAGGTTCCGATACCGCGCCAACGCCCACAGCGGAAAGAACTTCGGATAACCATGGTAACGCAGATAAAACACCCGAGGAAAGCCTGTTGCTGTATAGTGTTGCTCATCCCACAGACCTTTTTCGGTCTGTGTGGCTATTAGGTACTCCACGCCCCGTAAAACCGCGGGATTTTGGACCTCACCTGCCGCCATCAGTCCAAGCAAGGCCCATGCCGTTTGCGAGGCGGTGGTGGAGGCGCCCTCGAATCCCCGGTAATCGAGCTTGTAGCTCGTGGCATCCTCGCCCCAGCCGCCATCCGCGTTCTGGATCGAAACCAGCCAGTCCACCGCCTTGCGAATCATCGGGTCGCCGTGGTCGACGCCCGTGGCATTGAGCGCGCACAGAACTGACCAGGTGCCGTAGATGTAGTTCAGCCCCCAGCGGCCGTACCACGATCCCTCCGCGAGCTGGGTCCGGCGCAGATAGGCGATGCCGTCCGCAACCGATTGGCTCGTTTGCGCGGTCTCGCCGAGTTGCGCCAGCATCGAGACGCAGCGGGCGGTGACGTCCTCGGTTGGCGGATCGAGCAGCGCGCCGTGATCGGAGAACGGAATGTTGTTGAGGTAATATTCGAGATTGTTGACGTCGAAGGCGGCCCAGCCGCCGTCGCGGCTCTGCATGCCGCAGATCCATTCGCGCCCGCGCGCGATGGCTTCGTCGTAGTCGGCGCTGCCGCTGGCGCGCCGGGCGCGATCCATCGCCATCACCACCACCGCGGTGTCGTCAAGGTCAGGGTAATAGGCGTTGTTGTACTGGAACGCCCAGCCGCCGGGGCGGGTCTGCGGCCGCTTCACGGCCCAGTCGCCCTTGACGTCCAGAACCTGTTTCGGCAGCAGCCAGTCCAGCCCCTGTTTGGCGGCTGCGATCGCTTCCGCGCCGCCGGCTTCGGTGAGCGCATGACAGGTCAGCGAGGTATCCCACACCGGCGAGACGCAGGGCTGGCAATAGGCCTCATGCTCGCCGATCACCAGGAGCTTGTCGAGCCCGCGCCGCGTCACCGCGCGCGGCGGATAATCGGGGCCCTTGCCGAGCACCTCGTACATCATCACGGTGTTGGCCATCGGCGGATAGATCGCGCCCAGGCCATCCTCGCCGTTCAGCCGCTCCTCGATGAAGGCAACCGCGGCGTCGATCGCGCGCTGGCGCAATCTCTTGGGAAACAGCGGCTCGATCGCGCGCAGCACGGTGTCGAGCGCGCGGAACATGACAAACCAGCCCCAGCTCTGATGCGGCGCCTTCGCCGTCATTCCGATCGAATGCGGCGGCTGCAGGAACAATTCGTCGATGCCGACGCCGCTGACATTTTTCGCGCGCGGCTTTAACGCCGCCAACACCATCAGAGGCACGATCGTGGTACGCGCCCAATATGACATCTTGTTGAGATGGAACGGGAACCACAACGGCAGCAGCATGATCTCGACCGGCAGCACCGGCACGCTGCGCCAGGTCATGACCCCGAACATCGCCAGCATGAATCGGGTGAAGACGTTGCTGTGGACGGCGCCGCCGCGCGAGCGGATCGCCTCCCGCGCGCGCACCATGTGCGGGGCGTCGACGGAATCGCCGATCATCTTCAGCGCGAAATAGGCTTTCACGCTGGCGCTCATGTCGAAATCGCCGTCATGCACCAGGGGCCAGCCGCCGTGGGCGCCCTGCACCCGGCGCAGGTAGTTCGCGATCTTGGCTTCGAGCGCGGCGTCGACGGGCTCGCCGAGGTAATGGCGCAGCAGCACATATTCGGCCGGGATCGTGCAGTCGGCTTCGAGCTCGAACACCCAGTGTCCGTCCGCCTGCCGATAACCCAGTAGCGCGTTCGTCGCGGCTGCGATGCACGTCTCGAGCCGAGCGTCGGTATCGCCTCCATCTGGCTTGTTGCCGGAATGCATCTGGCTCGAGATCCCCGTCGTCTTTGCCCTGTAGTGTACCCTGCCCGGTCTTACCCGAAAACCCGGCGCTCCGAACGGCCGATCAGGTCCGCCGCATGGCGAGCACGAGGTCGGCGGCGCGGTCGCCCGACCGCACCGATCCCTCGATGGTCGCCGGCAACCCGGTATCAGTCCAGTCGCCGGCGAGAAACAGGTTTTTCAGCGCCGTCGAGGCGCCCGGGCGCAGCGCATTCTGCTCCGGCGTCGCCTCGAATGTGGCGCGGCGCTCGCGCACGATCTGCCAGGGCGGCAGTTCGCCGGAAACCCCGCCAGCCTTGCAGACGTCCCGCCAGATCGCCTGCGCCAGTTCCTCGCGCGGCATGTCCACCAGACGGTCGGCATTGCTGATGGTCACCGACAGCCGATTGGGAAACGCGAACAGCCATTCCACCAGCCCACCGACCACGCCTGCGATCGGCGGCATGTCGCGCGGCGGATCGAAGCGAAAATGCGCATTCACGATCGCCCGGAATTTCGAAGGCGTTTTGAGACCCGGCAAAAGCGTAGCGGCTGGCCGCGGCGGCACCGCCAGGATGACCGCCTCATTGTCGCCGATCGCCACCGTGTCGCCGCCGAATCTCAGCTCGGCAACGCGGCCGGAAGCAAGCCCGAACTCGCGCAATTCGTGGCCGAACTGGACGCTGGCGCCCTTGTCCTGCAGCAGCTTGATCGCGGGCTCGACCAGCACCGCGCTCAGCCCCTCGCGCGCGATCAGCGGCCGGCAGGCCTGCCCGCCCGCCAGCAGCGTCTCCCGTACCACCGCGCCAGCGAGGCCCGCGGAGCCCTCGGGCGGGTCGACGTTCAGCGCCGCCAGCAGCAGCGGCTGCACCAGCCGCTGGTACAGGGTTCCCTCGCAGGGAATTGTCTTTCCGACCAGTTTGCCGGTCCCTGCCCATATCAGAGGCATCAATGCGAGATAATCGAGCAGGCCCGTGTCAGGCACCCGCCGGGCCTCATCGAACACCCACAGCGGCAGCCGGCTTTCGCCGAGGTCGAGCTGCCAGCGCTGTCCGGTCGAGAGGTCGACGAACGGAAACTGGGCGCGCTTCGGCCCGACCAGCCCGGCCTCGGTCCCGATCGAGCGGGCGTAGGCCAGCGCGTGGCGATTGCCCGAGAGCAACAGGTGATTGCCGTTGTCGATGGTGAGATCGGTGGCGGCGTCGAAATAGGACCGGCAGCGGCCGCCGGCCTGCTGCGTCGCCTCGTGGACATGCACCTTGCAACCCGCATTGGCGACCCGCACGGCCGCCGACAGGCCCGAGATTCCAGCGCCGATGATGTGAACAGTGCCAGCCATCAGATCAAGGCATAGCGAAGAAGGATGGCGGTCTTGGCCATCTTGCTGACGCGGACCGGCGTGCGCGGGCCCGCAAAACCCCTGGCCACCAGCAATTCGAGAATCGCGCGATAATATTTCGACATGATCCGCGGCGCCCGCACCGCGCGGCGGCGATTGCGGCGCATGACTTCGTCGGCCTTCTCGAAATGCGCCCGCGCCCGCGCAACCAGCGACGGGCAGGCTTTCGGCAGCGCCCGATCGGCGACCACCTTGAGCGGATCGTCTGACGTGATCCCGGCGAGCAGAAGGCTTTCGCGCGGCAGATAGAGCCGGCCGATCGCGGCGTCCTCGTCGATGTCGCGCAGGATGTTGGTCAGCTGCAGCGCGCGGCCGAGATGATGCGCGAGCAGGATGCCGTCCTCTTCGGGAAGGCCGAACACCCGAACCGACAGCCGTCCGACCGCGCTCGCGACGCGGTCGCAATAAAGATCCAGCGTCGCCAGATCGGGAGCGCGGATGTCCTGCGGCACATCCATCTCCATGCCGTCGATGATGGCGAGGAAATCCTCGCGCTTGAGGTCGAATCTTCCGACAGAGGCGACGTAGTCGGAGAGCCGCGGCGGCGGATGGCCCCGATACAGCGCGTCGATATCGTCGCGCCATTGCTGGAGCGCGCCAAGCCGCTCGGGCCGCGGACCCTCGGAATCGGCGATGTCATCCACCTGCCGGCAAAAACTGTAGATCTGGAACATCGCCTCGCGCTGCTCGCGCGGCAGGATGCGCATCGCGGCATAGAACGAACTGCCGGACGCGGTGGTCCCGTGATCCGGGGTGACTGCCGCCTCTGACGTCATGCGCCGGCCGCCGGTTTCGAGACATGCCGGCGTCCGACCGCGCGGCGGGCCATTTCGCCGGCCATCCCACCGAGGCTGAAGAAGAGCAGTTCGACCGCGTTGAGATGCACCCTTTCGCTCAGGGGATCGCGCAGCTTCAGGAGATGGACGATCTTGTCGGCAAAGGCCTGGATCACGGAAATCTCGAGCCCGAGCCGGATATCCCTGACCTCGGCGCTGAGCGATTTGCTTTCGTCGAGCAGCACCTTGGTGCGCACCGCGAGCGCATGCAGGCATTGCAGCAATTGCGGCGAGGCCCGGCCCTCGCCCAGCATTTCGACTGAAGCGCCGCTGGCCACCAGCGCGTCGCGCGGCAGGTAGACGCGGTTGAGGTCGCGAAAATCCTTGCCGCAGTCCTGCAGGTGATTGTTGATCTGCAAGGCCGCGCAGAGCGCGTCGGAAGCCACCCAGGTCGAATTGCTCTCGCCGTGGACGTCGAGCATGAAGCGTCCGACCGGCATCGCCGAATAGCGGCAGTAGTGGATCACCTCGTCCCAGTTCTCATAGCGAAGCTTGGTCACGTCCATCCGGAAGGCGATCAGGACGTCGAGCGCATGGCGCGGCGGCATCGAGCGCTCGGCGAGCGCCCGCCGCAGGTTGACGGCCTCCCTCTGGCTGTCGCCTTGCCCCAAGAGTTCGGCCTCCAGGAGATCGAGCAGCCCGAGCTTCTCGTTCGGATCGAGCGTTGCATGGTCGGCGATATCGTCGGCGGTCCTGACAAAATTGTAGAAGCTGAGAATAAGCGCCCGGTGACGCGGATGGATGATCCATGACGCGACCGGAAAATTCTCGTCGCGGTGGGTCTTGCCGGACCGCAATTGGCTCGCGCTTGTCATCAGGAACTGGGCATTCGCCTTGAAACACGGGCTTCGCACGGCCGCCGATTGGGCGGGCATGCGAAGAGATCGCGGACCCCATATAGGGGAATACGACGGTAAAACCAATGCTTTCCGGGATGCTCGCGACGATCCGGCAGCGTCCGAACAGGGCCGGAAAACCGGCCCGTCGGAAGATCCACCGGATGCGAACGCGGCTCTATTGTCCGTGATTCTTCAGCACCAGATCGCAGGCCTTGCTGATCTTGTCTCGATTCTGCTGCAGACACGCCAGAACCGCGAAGTCACCCTGATCGATCACCGGCCGGCAGTGGCGCTGCACGTCACGCGAACAGGCAGCCTGCTCCTCCGGCGTGCCGCTGCGTTGCTGCTGGGCGAGAGCGGCCGTGGAAACCGACATCGACAACAGGATGAGTGGCAGGAAAAATTTGTACATTGTGGTCCTTCATTCTGACGCAGAGACTTTAGGTCCCGCACGGCGCATGTCATGGCCGGGACCAATGATTCGGATTGCAGACACCGCGGATCGCAGCAACGACAAGCCCAGAAGCGCTGGCAAATGCGGCCAAATTTGCAGTGGCCTTAAACCCCCAATAGCCGACCCCGGGGACGACCTCAATGCGGCGATTAACCGCTTGATAAAGACACATTATTTCCCCGTTGGCCGTTTCCAATTGACCGTTGCAGGCAAGCCACCATCGGAACTTGATGTGCGAGGCGGCCAAACATGGCGGAATCCAAGCATTTTTGCCGGATTTCCTTCGGGCAAAATCAAGTTCGCCACCGTCGACCGGTTTGTGTATTTTGGGGGATGTTGATCCATCGGCGAAAAGCAGGTTCAGCGCCATTGCGGGGCGGCGGTCGAATTGTCATTTGAACCTGACAAACTGCGGCGACACTAAATGTTCGATGCGGCGAGACGTATCTCGGCTGAGAACGTCAAATTAAATGGGAACGCGATATGAAACTGTTTGGTTCTAGCCTGTTCGGACATGCCATCAAGGCCGCCGGCATTGGCGCGGCGCTGATGCTCTCGGTATCGGCAGGTCACGCGCAGACGAGTCCGTTTGCCGGCTTCAATGGCGCCTGGTCCGGAAATGGCACCGTCTCGCTTTCCGACGGAAGCACCGAACGCATCCGCTGCAAGGCCGAATACCAGGTGAATGGTTCCGGGCTCGGCCTGAAGCAGAGCCTGCATTGCGCCAGCGACAGCTACAAATTCGATCTGGCCAGCGACGTGACGAGCCAGGGCAACCGGATTTCCGGCAGCTGGACCGAAGCCAGCCGCAACATCTTCGGCAATCTGCAGGGCACCGCGGGCGGCGGACGGATCGACGTGTTCGTCGAGGCCAACGGATTTGCCGCCAACCTGACGCTGACGACCACCGGCAACAAGCAGACCGTGGAGATCTCATCCAAGGGCGAGATCCGAGGCGTCAATATCACGATGGTGAAGAGCTGAGGCGCGCAAGCCGCTCAATCGTGATCCGATCGGATTGAAAGCCCGGTCGGGCCACGCTTTTTCGACCCTATTCCGCTCTGACGGCCACGTTGAATGTATTGCCGTTGACGGTGCGTAGCTGCAACGTCGCGGCACTGGGGAGGCTGGCACTGTCGGCATTGCCCGTGGCGGGCAGCGTGATCGTCCCGGTAGCTCCCATCTTCGCCTGCAAGCCGAACGGACCCGCCGCAAAGCGATTGTAGGCGAACTCGTTGCTGATGGCGGAAGCCGGCAGCCGGCTCAACGCCGTGCCGTCCCATTGCTCGAGCACGGCGCCGTCACTGGACTTCAGCACCGCCATCATCACGTTGGAGGGCGAGGCCGGCGTGCCGCCATCGAGAAAGGCATGGAAACGCACGGCGCCGCTCGGAAGCAGGACGCCGTCCGTCAGACTGAGATGATGCTTGCTGGGGCTGACCGGGCCGCCATGAAACGGCGTGATCACCGAGCCGCGATAATAATCGTAGGTGGCGACATTGAACACGACGGTCGTGGCAAACACCACGAGCGCGAGCTTCTGGAAGGTGCCGCTCTGCATCGGAAGCGGCAAGGCGCCGGACATCCAGCGAAACCAGCCCCGTTCGGCGAGCGCCGGCCTGCGCGTCAGCAGCACGTTGTCGAGCGAGAAGGCGCCACTGCCGCCAAGCATAAGCGTAGCACCGATCGCGAGATTGCAGGCCGCCATGGTCCATTCATCGATGCAGGTCGCACCCTGCCACCCGAACATCAGCATCAGCACGACCGAGAAGCCGATCGAAGCCAGTGCCGCGGCCCGGGTAAGAAAGCCCGCCATCAAGCAAAGTCCCGTGATCAGCTCGGCGGCGCTGAACAGGATCAGCGAGGCATAAAGCAGATAGAAATGCTGCAGCAGAAAAGCGATGACATGGTCGGTGCCGAGCAACGCGCCCGGCATCGCCGACTGGAATTTGTTGGCCATCCAGCTGGCCGCGTGCGGATCGAGTTTGGCGGGCGCGTAGATGAAGCGGCGCGAACCGCCGCCCCAATAGACGAATCCCTGAATGAAGCGGATCGACAGCAGCCCCAGTGCCGCGACGCGCAGCGCGTCTGCCTTGCTGCGTTGGGCGGCGGGATTGGAGACGGCCGCGGCGCCGTCAAACGTAAGAGCGGACATGGGATGCTCCTGTCGTAAACGAATTCAGTGGGCCATGGCGGGTTTGAAGCCATAGCGCGCGAAGATTTGCAACGCCTCGGGCGAACGGATGAAGTCGAGCCAGGTGCTGGCCGCGTCCGGATGAGGCGCGTCCTTCACCGCCGCGCCGGCATAGACCGCCGTCGCATTGTCGGCGGCGGGGATGACAACGTGGCTGATCGGATGACCGGCCTGTTCCTGAAACTCGGCTTCGGACTGCCAGGTTACGCCGGCGTCGACGCGCCCCTGCATGATGAATAGCGGGGTCTGGCGATGATGTATCCGGGTCAGAGTCGTCGTGCCGTCCTTGACCTTGGTATCGTAAACCATCTTCTCCAGGGCAGCGCCGCCGGCCTTGGTCAGCGCGATCTTGATCTGCCGGGCGACGCCCTCGAATTCGGGATTGGGCGTCGCCAGACGTATGCCCGGCTTGCCGAGATCGGAGAGGCTTTTGACCTGCGCCGGATTATCCTTGGGCACCATGATCGTGAGATCGTTGGTCACGTAGGGAACGGCGGGTCCGGCCAGCACACCCTGGTCGATCATCTCGTTCACCTTCATGAGGCCGGCAAAATAAGCATCCGGCTTCACGGTCCATGTCATGTTTCCGACGGTGATGCGGCCGCCCGCCTCGATCTGCCTGGCGAGCAACCCGGGCGGAAGCGTTTCCCAATAGATGCGCCCCTTGTATTCGGGGTGATCCGCCTCGAAGGCTTTCACCAGCGGCGCCATCGCGAAAAAATAATTTCCGCCGACATAGAGCACGAGTTTGGGGGCGTCGAGATCGCCGTGAAAATCGGCAAGATTATCGACCTCCGGCACGGTGAAGCCGAGGCCGCGATCGACGGCATCGTTGTTGGCTCCGTGCTGCCAGGGCGGAAAAACGCTTTCCGAAACCTCGGCGGCGGGCTTCCCGACTGCGGTGACGGTTTGCGCAAGCGCTGCCGTCCCCAGCAGGGCCAGCGCGACCGATCCGAACAGAACAAGACGAAGAAGGCATCTCATGATGGAGCCCAGTGTTACTTTGCGTAGTGAAAACCGGCTTGCTGCAACTCCGGCAGTGTGCCGACGGCACCGGGGATCAGTACCACGCCATTCACCAGGTGGTTGGTCAATTCAGCCGCGAGCGCGGCATGAGAGAGCTTGTCGGGATTGAGCTCGGCCTTGATGAGGGCCGCGGCCTGTTCCCAGATCGCATTGTGGCAGGACATGAACACGACGCCGCGCCGCATCAGCGCGGGTATGGAATTATCCGCGCCCGAGAAGGGCCCCGCCGGATCCTCGTAATTTGCGGGATCGGTCGCCGCCGCCTTCTGCTCGACGATCAGCGTATTGGTCTTGAACTTCTCGCCGGCCAGCCTGGTGAGCTGGTACTTGTCCCACGTCGCCTGATCGTAGAGCGCAAGATGCGCCGTACCATGGGTGCACGAAACGGCAAGGAAATCCGGATGTTTGAACGACCAGATCTGTGAATTGAGCGCGTTCCGCATCAGGTTCAGCCAGGGACTTCCGATGTCGGTATTGTCCCAGACCTGCTTGGACACGGGACGGTAGGAGAGCACTTCGGTCAATGCTTCGTGATCCCACTGATCTCTCTGGTTCAAAATCATCGGCACCGTCTTGAAATCGCGACGGCGGGGTGCCTGCGCCAGACGACTCTTCAATGCGTCAAGATGCGTGGCGCCGGGCGGCGTCAGTGCGGATTCTGTGGCCGAGGGCGCCGGCCTGGCCCGCGCCGACGCAAGGCCGATCGCGCCCGTGACCATGGTCAACGCGAATGTTTGCAATGCCCCCCTTCTTCCCGTGACGATTCTCATCGTAGTTATCTCCCGTCTGCTGTTTTCCGGCAGGTAGGGGGCGGGCGCTTTGGAGACCATTAAATATTTTGATAAGATCAACCGTGCATCGCGATCGGCACAGATCGACGCAGCCATCATTGTTGCCTTGCGGCATGAGACACCGGACGGCCTTCAAAAGGAGTTTTGTCGAAGCTCCGAACCCAGAACCTCGAATCATGCGCTAGCTATTCGCGCCGGTTTCTTCCGGCTTCGTCCAGCCCAGCGCGCTGCGAATTTTCATCGACAGGTTGATCAGGAACATCGCCGTCGGCCGCAGAATGAAGAGATCGGCGATCAGTGCTGCCACCATCGAGAACGCGCTGAGCCAGCCGAACAGCCGCAGCGACGGCAAATCGGAAAACACCGTCACCACCAGGCCGCAGGCCAGCACGATCGTGGTCAGGATCAGCGCCGGGCCGACCAGCACGGTGGCGCGCTCGACCGCCAGTTCGGGGCTGACGCCCGGCCTGGACTCCAGCCGCAGCCGGTTGAGGAAGTGGATGGTGGCGCTCAGCCCGAGGCCGAACGACACCGTGAGCGCGACCACGCTGGCGAACTGCAACCCCTCGCCGAGCAGATAAAGCACCGTGCCCGACAGCACCACCGGGAAGATGCCGGGCAGGATGCAGGAGAACATCACCACCACGGAGCGGAACGCGAGCCCGATGAAGATCGCGACCAGCGCGAATTCGACCGTCAGCCCGCGATTGAGCTTCTCGATCATGTTGGCCGAGTTGCGCGCGGCGATCGCCGAGAGACCGGTGACGGCGATTTCGTACCCCGGATGCTCCTTGCGCACCGCATCCAGCTCATGATCGAGCTTGTCGACCACCGGCAGGATCTGGCTTGAATCGAGGTCGGGGACGCGGCCCGACACCACCACCGCATCCTGATTGGCGGAAATGAAACGCCGCACCAGGTATTTTGGAATCAGGTCGACATATTCCTTCAAGGTTGCGACGTCGGAGCTTCCGGCCTTTTCCGCAAGCCATCGGCGCAGCGTTTCCAGCGACCAGACGTTGGCGACGCCGGGCGTGTCTTCCACCGTCTTGTGAACGTCGGCGATGGTCTGCAGGGTCTCGGGCGCATACAGCGAGGCGCCCTTGGGGAATTCGATCAGCACGTCGATCGCGTTGGCGCCGGCGAGCTTGGCGTCGAGACGCCCGCTCGCGGCGACTGCCTGCTGTTTGTCCGGCACTTGATCGGCGAGCCTATAGCGCGGCTCGAGATGGGCATAGACCGTCGCCAGGCCACCGACGAAGATCACCGCGATCAGGCTGAACAGGCCGGGCCTCGACACCATGCGCACCGCGATCCAGTAGCAGAAATTGCGCAGCATCTGGACGCCGGCGTCGGCGCCCTGGAATTTCACCGCGAACACCTTTTCGTTGCGCACGAACAAGACGCCGAACACCGGCACCAGCGACAGCACCGCGATCAGCGCGATGATGGTGGCGGCAAGGCCCGCCTCGCCGAATTTGCGGATCAGGTCGGAGTTGGAGAATTGCAATGCGATGAAAGAAATGCCGGCAGTGCCGTGGGTCAGCACGCAGGCCGGCCCGACCACGCGCACCGCGTTCTTGAACGCGGTGTATTTGTCCTGGCCGGCGATCAGCCGGTCGCGCGCCGCAAACGTCAGCTGCATCGAGTCGGAGAAACTGATCACCATGATCAGCGGCGTCATCACGTTCAGGAACATGTTGAGGTTGAAATTGGCCCAGCCGAGGCCGCCCAGCGCCAGTACGATGGCGATGATCGGCGGGAATGCCGCGACCACCATGAACGATATCTTGCGGAAGAAGATGATCGCGATGATGCAGCCGGCGAGGATGCCGAGCACGTTGTAGGTCAAGCCGTCGCGCTTGACCGCGTTGCGGATCTCGAGCTGCATGACGGGAACGCCCGACAGTTCGGCGTTGAGCCCGCTGCCGGCGAGATCCTCCTTCATCGCTTTGCGGATATCGCCGACCACGGTGCCGAGCTTGTTGCTGGCGACCACCTCCGGCTCGAGCGACAGCACGATCAGCGCCAGCGTGCCGTCCTCGGACAACAGCTTGCCGCGGATGATCTCGTTGGATTTGACGGTCTCGATGAACTTGTCGTAGTCGGCGCCCTCAGGCAGTTCGGCCGGGAACAGCGCCGCCGGCAGCTTGCCAGGCGCCGGCGCCTGGCGCGCCGAGAACAGCGAAATCAGGCCGCGCGTGCCCTCGACCAGCTGCAGGTCGGTGACGAGGTCGCGCAGCTTTTCGAGGTTTTGGCGCTCAAGCAGCGTCTTGCCTTCGACCACGACCAGCACATCGTATTCGACCGCGGGAAAGCGCTTGGTCTCCGCCTCGTACTGCCGGTATTCCTTGGAGTTAGAGCGGAACAGCTGACTGAGCGAGTCGTCGATCTTGATACGATCGATGCCGAACAGGGCGCCGATGAACAGGCCGACGAGAACGATGCAGGACAGGATCGGCGCCTGGACCGCGATCAGCCCCAGTCGCTCCAGTCCGAAGGCGATGCTGCCCATCGGCCGCTGCTCAACCTTCTCGACATGGACTTCACTGTCGCTGTTCTTTTCGAGCATGCCTTGTCCAGTCCTCTCAATCGGCTCAAACGCTATAGCTTAAATTCCGGGGCGCGAATGCGGCCTCGAACGGGCCTCGATGATCGACGCTAGCCCTTGAAAACATAAGATAAATTTCGCGAGCCCGGTGTAGCAGGTCTTTGCTGCGTCTCGCAAGCGCGCTTGCCTCGCGCAAATCGACGCGCCGGATCGCGATCAGTGCCCGAGGGTCCTGGATTTGCGGCATTCAGCTTGAATTCACGGTGATTTGCCGCGGCAGTCGCTCGCCGCTTTCGTCCTTCAGCGCCACGCCGGTCAACTGCCGCGCCAGGCCCTCGCGAATGAGCCAGGCGATCCGGAAAGCGGCTTCATCATAACCGAGCCCGGCGCCGTGGATGTTGGAGATGCAATTGCGTTCGGCATCGCTGCGGCCGACCCTCGGGGCGTAGGTCAGATAGGCCCCGAGGCTGTCCGAGGCCGACAGGCCCGGCCGCTCGCCGATCAGCATCACGATCATTTGCGCGCCGAGGATGGCGCCGATCTCGTCGCCCAGCGCCACGCGCGCGCCGGTCGCAACCACGGTGCGACCCCATTCGATGCCGTCGTCGGCAAGTTGCGGCAACAGGCGCTGGATCAGCCGAACCGCATGCGCGTTGACCGCCGATGGCGACAGGCCGTCGCCAATGACGATCGCCAGCGGACGCGGTGCATGGCGGCTCGCCAACAGCTGTTTTGAGGCCTGATCGAGCCTTCGCCCGAGATCGGGACGCCGGAGATAATCGCCGCGCTCGCGCGCGAGGCTCGAGACTTCAATCGCATCGAGGCCGAGTTCGGTGAGGCTTGAGACGATCGCCGGCGCGTCGAAGGCGGCGTGAACGGCGTCGCGGGCGCGGGCATGGTCGAGCGTGAAGTCGAGCAGCGCCTTGGTCGGCAGACTGGCGCCGACGCGGCCAAGGCCGACGCGCGCCGGCGTGAGATGGCGCAAATCCGCCAGCGAGCGGCGCGGCGGCGCCGGCGTGTTCGGTTCATTCGGCAGGGACGGAAGCCTCGCGCAGCCGGATCGAATAGTTGGACGCATTCTGCTGGCCGACCGAGGCCGCGCGCGCGAACATGATCAGGTGGTGCCCGATCATCGCCGCGCCGATCAGCCCCTCGATGTCGCCGCGCTTCAGCCGGCCGAGCGCGAATTTCCAGAACACCTTCCGGTAATCGCCGAGCACGCCGACTTTCCAGAACAGGTTGCGCAGCATGATCAGCCCGCGCCTGATATTGGCCCAGCTCTTCATCTCGGGACTGACCGGCATTTTCAGCCGGTTGGCATAGGTATAGTCGCATTGATACTGGTAGCGCGCGTAGAGCTTCTCCGGCTGGTAGGCAAGCTCCATGCATTTGCGCCAGGCGCTGACGACCTGATCGTAGGGCAGCAGGAATTCCACGTTGGATTCGCGGCTGTCGTCGTGATTGAGCCGGTTCTCGCGTTCAAGCCGGTCCCACAGCGGCGTCTGCGGCAGCGCCTGCAGGAGATTGATGGTCAATAGCGGGATTTTGGACTGCTCGACGAAGGCCAGCAGTGCATCCGCGGTGTCGGGCTTGTCGGTGTCGAGCCCCATGATGATTCCCGACACCACCTCCATTCCGTAGGAGTTGATGGTGTGGATGCCTTCCATGATCGGGACCATCATGTTGTGGTCCTTCTGCATCGCCTTCAGCGCGTCGGGATCGGGCGTTTCGATGCCGCAGAAGATGGTGACGAAAAAGGCCTCGCGCATCTTTTCGAGAATTTCCGGCCGCTTGGCGATGTTGAGCGTTGCCTCGCAGGCCAGTCGCGTGACGTAACCGGTTCGCTTCTGCCACTCGATCAGATGCGGCAACAGATCGAGCGCCGCCTTGCGGTTGCCGATGAAATTGTCGTCGACGAAATACACCGTGTCGGTCATTCCGCATTCGCGCAATCTGTCGAGTTCGGCGATGATCTGCTGCGGCGACTTCAGGCGCGGATTGCGGCCGTACAGGCCCGGGATGTCGCAGAATTCGCACTGGTAGGGACAACCGCTGGAATACTGGATGCTGCCCAGGAAATATTTCTTGATCTCGGCGAGTTCGTAGGCCGGAATCGGAAACTCGGTCATCGCCAGGCGATCGACGGTCTTCAGCACCACCTGTTGCGCGGGCCGCGACGGGTCGGCCGCCAGCCGCGCGATCAATTCATTGGTCGCATCGCCGAGTTCGCCGACATGGAGATAGTCGAACGCGGGGTAGTAGTGCGGGCAGGCGCTGACCGAGGGGCCGCCGATCGCGACCGCAAGATCGAAGCCGTGCGCGCGATGGCAGATATCGTTCATCTGCTGGCGCTGGATGTGCATGCCGCTGACGAACACGGCCTCCGCCCATTCGAAATCTTCCCGGGTGGCCGGGCGCAGGTTTTCGTCGACGAAACGGACCTGCCAGTTCGCCGGCAGATAGGCGGCAATCAGCAATAGTCCCTGCGGCGGCATGAAGGCACTGACGCCGTCGGTCAGGGGGTAGGCGTATTCGAACGTCCCGAAAGCCGACGTATAGCGCGGGAAGACGCAGAGAATGCGCCGCATCGTCTTATTTGCCTCAGCCCTCATCGAACTTCCTTTACACGGCCTTCATGCTAGCCCGTCAAGGCTGGGCCATAAATTCCTCAACATTGTGGCAGTGCTTCTAATGCTGAGACGCTCCAAAAGTTGCTTGGGTTCAGACAACAGAGGCGTTCTCGGCAATGAGTTGCAGCGCAAAATCGGGTAATTGCCCGGAATTGCCGGCCAGCCGGAAGGCGGCATCGGCAAGGCCGGCACCCACCAGCCAATCGTCGAATTCCGGCGCCCGCTTCAGGCCGAACAGGTCGCGGATGTAGAGCGCATCGTGGAACGAGGTCGATTGGTAGTTCAGCATGACGTCGTCCGCCCCCGGCACCCCCATGATGAAGGTCACGCCGGCTGCCGCCAGCAGCGTCAACAGATTGTCCATGTCGTCCTGGTCGGCCTCGGCATGGTTGGTGTAGCAGACATCGACGCCGAGCGGCAGGCCGAGCAGCTTGCCGCAAAAGTGATCCTCCAGGCCGGCGCGGATGATTTCCTTGCCGTCATAGAGATATTCCGGGCCGATGAAGCCGACCACGCTGTTGACCAATAGCGGATCGAAGGCCCGCGCAACGCCATAGGCGCGCGCCTCGCAGGTCTGCTGGTCGACGCCGTGATGGGCATTGGCCGACAGCGCCGAGCCCTGCCCGGTTTCGAAATACATCACATTTTCGCCAACGGTGCCCCGCCGCAGCGAGCGTCCCGCCTGATGCGCCTGTTCGAGCAGCGACAGATCGACGCCAAAACTCCGGTTGGCGGCCTCCGTGCCCGCAATCGACTGGAATACCAGGTCGACCGGCAGGCCCTGCTCAATCAAGCCGAGCGTGGTCGTCACATGGGTCAGGACGCAGGCCTGCGTCGGGATCGCCAACCGCGCGATGATCTCGTCGAGCAGACGCAACAACCCGCCGATCACGGCCGGGTCGTCGCTCGCCGGATTGATGCCGATGCAGGCATCGCCCGATCCCAGCATCAACCCGTCGAGGATCGAGGCGGTGATGCCCTTGAGATCGTCGAAGGGATGGTTGGGCTGCAGCCGCGCGCTCATCCGGCCGCGCAGGCCGATGGTGTTGCGGAAGGCCGTTGTCACCTGGCATTTTTTCGCCACCAGGATGAGATCCTGGTTGCGCATCAGTTTTGACACTGCGGCGGCCATTTCGGGCGTGATGCCGCGCGACACCGTGCTCAGGACTTCCCTGTTTGCCGCATCCGAGAGCAACCAGTCGCGGAAGCCGCCGACGGTCAGCGACGAAATGCCTGAAAAGGCCGGCCCATCGTGGCTGTCGACGATCAGACGGGTGATCTCGTCGTCTTCGTAAGCGATGACGGTTTCCTGCAGGAATTGTTTGAGGGGAACATCCGACAGCGCGATGCGCGCGGCAATCATCTGCTCGGCGCTCTCGGCCGATATCCCCGCCAGCCGGTCGCCGGAGCGCGGCGGCGTCGCCTTCGCCAACAGATCGCGCAAGTCATCGAAGACATGGCTCGTGGCGTCGATGGTGTGACGATAGGCCATGGCGGCTCCAGACCGTCGGGGCGACGGCATCGCGATACTATCAGCCGGCAGGCTCGTATGCAGCGCCAGGCCAATTCCGGCCCGCGTCGCCGCGGATTTCCGTAATTATTTGATAATGATATTGAATTCTGCAATTCGCGACAGCTCATCTGCCGGGAAATGGCTGCTGGCGCGCCGCCCGCGACGGTAATATCTTACAATTATGGCGTGAAATTAAGAACTTTTACACTAAGACCCCGCATGGTTTTTGGGCGGCCGACGCTCGCTGTCCGGCCTCTCCGGAGCGGCTTAATTTATGCCTGAAACAGTGAACCTTGCGCGCCCGTCGCAGCTATCGCTCGCCGCCAAACTATATTCGATGTTCGCCCTGTTCGGGGTCCTGATCGCGACGATCGCGCTTCTGTCCGACTTCAACACCAGACGCAGCGCCGATCTGACCGGAGCGATCGAGACCGCCAACCGCGCAGCCCTCAACGTCGAGCGCGTCAATTCGCTGGTCTATGCGGTGGTAATGGAATCGCGCGGCGTCTACATGTCGAGCGAGCCCGCCGACGTGAAGAAATACGGCGAAGGGCTGTTGAAGTTCAACGACAAGATCCTCGGCGTGGTCAAGAGCTGGGAAGCCATCGTCCAGGCCGACGACGCCGAGCAGTTTGCCGTCTTCAAGAAACGCATCGAGCAGTTCATCGAATTCCGCAAGGAACTGGTTCGCCGCGGCATCGAGATCAACGCCGCCGCGGGCCGCGAATGGGGCGACAACGATGCCAACCGCGCGGTGCGCTCCGCCCTCAACGCGGACCTGGAAGCGCTTTCCAAGGTCTATGCCGAACGCGGCAAGCAGATCGCGCACCAGGGCGAAGTCAACCGCGTGATGGCCCTGGTGCTGACCGGCCTCGGCGGGCTGGCGCTGGTCATGGTCGTCATCGGTGTCGTGTTCATCTTCCGCTCGGTGGCGCGACCACTTTCCACCATCACCACGACCATCAAGCAGGTCGCCGAGGGCGACGAGAAGGTCGAGGTTCCGCATACCGATCGCGGCGACGAGATCGGCGCGCTGGCCCGCGCAATCCGGATTTTCCAGGAGGCGATGAACCGCAACCGCAACCTCAATTCGCAGGTCTTGCGCGACTCCGAGGCCCGCGAGGAACGGGCGCGGCACGTCGAAAGCTCGGTGGAAGCCTTCCGCGGCGCGATCGGCAGCGTGCTGCACGCGGTCACCGCCAATGCCTCGGCGATGCGCGAGACCGCGCAATCCATCTCCAGAGTGACGTCGGATGCAAGCGAGCGCGCCGTGGCCGCCGCCAGCGCCACCGAGCAGGCCTCCGGCAACGTCTATGCGGTGGCGAGCGCCGCCGAGGAACTGTCGGCTTCGGTCGAGGAGATCGGCCGGCAGGTCCGCCAATCCGCCGGCGCGGTCGAACAGGCCGGCTTGCGCACCGAGAAATCGGTCGCCGAAATCGAGAGTCTCGCGGCGGCGACGGCGCGCATCGACGGCGTGCTCAATCTGATCCAGACCATCGCCGAGCAGACCAATCTCTTGGCGCTCAATGCCACGATCGAGGCGGCGCGCGCCGGCGATGCCGGTCGCGGCTTCGCGGTGGTCGCCCACGAGGTCAAGGCGCTGGCCGAACAGACCGCCAAAGCGACGTCGGAAATCGGCCAGAACGTCGGCCTGATCCAGACCTCGACCAGGAATGCGGTCGACGCGGTGCGCGAAATCGGCCAGGCCGTGCATGGCATCAATGAGGTCACCTCGAATATTGCCGGCGCCGTCGGCCAGCAGGACGCCGCGACCCGCGAAATCTCGGCGAATGCGCAATCGGCAGCCCAGGGCAATGAAACCCTGGTCGCCAATATCGGTTCGCTCCGCGATGCCATCGGCGAGACCAACAAGGCGGCGTCATCGGTACTGACGGCATCCACCGATCTCAACGCCACGGCGGAAACGCTGTCGAGCGAGGTCGACAAGTTCTTCCAGAATCTGCGCGCCGACCCGATCGCGGACGACAAGCGACGCACCGGCACATAGCCAGGGCGCGAACCCGTCAATTCAGAGTGGTCGACGCACATCCGCCGTGGTGCGCATTCCGGACTCGAGTCGGGCATTGCTGCACGGCCAAAAATGCCACAAGCGGAAGTGACGCGCTCCGTTCGAAAATCTCGTCGGGCCGCCCTATCAGCCCTGTCCGAGCTGCAGAGGAAGTGGTGTCCCACTTACGCCCATCACGGTAAAATCCGCGCGTCGAATATACCCGATGAGTAGCGCATCCAACAATTGTTGTCGTTTTGTAACTTGTTCCGAGGCCGCTAACTGTGTTCGGTAAAACCTGCAAGCTCCGAAGGGGGGTATGATGCACGGGCCAGCTTGGTTAGTCCTCGGGATAGCAATGATCTTCGCCGCATCGCCGGCATGGGCTCAAAGGTACGATCCGAAATATCCCGTTTGCAAGGAAGTAAACGATGGGCAAGGCAGCCGCATCGAATGCTTTTTCACGACAATGGCGCAGTGCAAGGAAGGGACCTTGGGGGGCGCGGCCGGGTTGTGCATCAATAACCCCTATTACGTGGCACCCGCGCCAGAGGCGGCGCCCGCCGCGCAAACGACGCCCGCACCCTCGCCGACCCCGGCCAGATCGTCCCGGCACTGAGCGCCCGGCGACGCGCCATGTCCGTTCGATGCCAATTTCGAAAGTGATCCGCCCGCCGCGATGTCGCGAAATCGATGATTGTGCGACGGATCGATATTGGCTCTACTAGGCCATATACCCGTTCGCCAGTCGCGAGAGATTGTTCGCGATGCAAGATCAAATCGCCAGAACTGTCGGAGCACTGTTCATCAGCCCGGATGGAAAAGTGCTTCTCGGCCTGCGTGCGCCCTCGAAAAAAGTTTGGCCGCGCCATTGGGATACAATCGGCGGACGCGTTGAGGACGGCGAGAGCCTTGATGAGGCGCTTATCCGTGAAGTTCAAGAAGAAGTTGGGGTAACGCCAGCTCAGTTTAGACTAATTACAACAGTCAGAGAGTCGCAGCCTGAAATCCATGGAGATGCGCTGCACCATGTTTATGCCGTAACAGGTTGGCACGGCGGCGACCCGGCCAACGTCAGCGACGAGCACACGGAGCTGAAATGGTTCAGCATCAGCGAAATGCTTCTTCTGACGAACATCGTGGATTCCGACTATCCTCTATTTGCCCAGCTAGCCATGACGGGCAAGGCAACCTAAGGCGTGCAAGCCAGACTCCATTCTGAGCATGGGCCGGCCACTTCCGGTCCGTCCCCAACTCCGGACATTCTCAGCGCCCGTCGGCATGTCTCCGAGGGCGCGGCATCGCTTCCGCAAGAACGGGGGGCTGGAACAGAAGCATGGAATGCTGCAACACTCGACGAGCGGCACACGCGTGAGCTGACGTCGAATCTTTCAGATCACGGCTCGGCGGCGGGCAAAAATGTCGAGAGGTAGCTCGTTCGTTCTCGTAACCTTGCCGAGCGGCGCGATCAGGAAGGCAAGCTGATCTGCGGTGGGATGCTTCACCTTTGAGGGCCGTCCACTATCCTGGAGTCGCCGGTGGGCGTCCAACCAATCCAGCAGCGGCTCGTTATCGCCCTCGGTCCAATGGGCGATGGCCGCTTCATCGCACCATCACATCAATTTCGGCATCAACGCCAAGTGGAGCCCGGCATTGCGGTAGACTTTCATCGCGGCATCATCGTCCTAGCCCGTGATGGTCCGAAGCGTTCTGCGTTCTGCACGAAGCAACCGTCCGGTCCGAAATCTCGGCGTTCGCGCCGCATCCGACGCCATCCGCAGGCTTTGCAAAAATGCCAACGGATAGAAGCGCCGCGATGCGATATGCAGGCGTGTCAACGAAACGAACATCTGGTTCCTTCGGTCGGTGAGTGCCCGAATGCGCGATCGTAATTCAAGCGCCCAGCCGGGGTCTCTCCGTCATCTCCGAATGCATTTTCTCGTGGGAGAGCCGTAGGGGGCATCGACGCTGCCTACGGCAGCTTGCGCGGTAACTTGCTTGATTTGGCCCTTGGGGCAGCTTCCATCATCAACAAGAACAACCGTGCCTCTATTCATCATCATGGGCTCCCGTTTGAGCACCGTCTGCGCATTGCAAGACCCGCTTGCGGCAAGCGACATGGCCACGGCCGCTGTTGCGACAATCCACTTCATCTTTGCCTCCTCCCGATTTGTGCAATTGCCCTCGCAATTAATAAAAAGGGGCAGCCCCGGGCTTCTCCATCATCGCCGAATGCATTTTGTGTCGCGCAGCGGAACCCCGGGCATGGGGTTACCGTGCGTTACGGTTACCATCTTGATCCTGCCCTTCCCGCAGGTGCCATCATCGACGAGAACCGAGGTCCCGTTTCTCATGTCCAGAGGTTCCTGCTTGACGACGACCTGAGCGCGGCAGGTATCGCTCGCGGCGGCAAGCAAGATCAACGCGGCCAGTTGGGTCAAAGGCGTTTTCAAGGCGAGACCCCTTCTGCCATTAATCGATTACTGGTCCGGCGTTCAACGGACGTGCAACACAGGTTCGGGTGCGCTGGGGAAGGCCCGCTCGTTCATTACCGTTGCCGCCGGTGGCGGTTATCAACTTGATCTTTCCCTTCCCACACGTGCCGTCATCCACAAACACGGTTGCGCCGGTTCTTAGTTGGCCTTCCGTCGGTTCTCGGTGGGTTATTACTTGTGCGCTGCAAAGGCAGCCCGCAGCAACCACGAGAGTCAGAGCTATCGATGCAGTAACGATCGTTCTCATATCCCCCTCCCATCATCCGGCATAAAATGCCGCTTTATAAAGAGGCATACTGCTCCCGTTCGCCAAAACAGACCAGTGCTCAGTTTCGAGTTGGCCCCTCGAAACTGAAGTCTATCCGACGTCATCCACTCACGGCGCGGCGTCCGATTTCAGCAGCACTTCGCTGACCTCGTCGGAGAACCTCTTGCTGCGTCCGGCGACGAGCACGCATTCGGGATTCTCCTGGTCCGGGATTGCCCGCGGCATGCCGTGATCGAGCAGCGCCCGCGCGCAGCCGACCCAGTCGCCGCCCTCGACCGGCTCGTTGCAGGAGGCCCATGACAGCGTGCCGCAGGCGTTGTCGCCGTAGCCGTGTTCCTCGGTCCAGCGGGCGCCGTGCTCGAGCAGGAATCGCGTCAATCCGGCGTTGCCGCGAAACACCGCATGATTGAGCGCGGACGCGCTCCAGTCGCCGCCACGCACGGCGATGGGCCAGCCCAGTCTCACCATCAGCCTTGCGCTCTCGTCGGCGCCTGCCGCCGTCATGTCCGGCAACAGCCGCAGCTGCCTCTCGGTGAGACTCGCGGGCAGATCAGGCCGCCTCGAGCCGACGCGGCGGGCCTCCGCCTCGTCGCCGCGCGCGCAAGCGGCGATGAACTGTTCCTCTTCCGGGATCGATTCGACTTCAACTTTCCCACGCAAGAGTTCGGCGACCTCGCTTAGTCCGAATTGCAGCGCCAGCCGGTAACCCGTGATTCCGTCCGGCGTCGCGGCCGACGGATCGGCGCCGGCATTCAGCAGCGCCTCGACATGTTCGCGGGATCGCCGCCGCCGGATCGCCCACAACAGCGGCGAGCCCCAGTCAGCCAATGGCGAATTCCGCGCAGGCTCGTTCGGATTGCCGCCATGCTCGAGCAGGAGTTTCAGCGCGGCGGGGTTCTCCAAATCGAGCGACCGGTAGATGGCATTGGTGCCCTCGATCCCGGCTCCGCGCTCCAGCAGCAGGCGGGCACAGGGGAGGCTCTCCAGCGAATGGTACAGCGATTCACCGTCATCCGGATCGGCGCCGGCATCGAGCAGGAGTTTTGTCAGCGCGACATCGTGATTGCTTCCAGCGGCGCCGTAAAGCGCGGACAAGGGATAGCGATCGTCGGGCTCGCTCAGCGACGCCGGCTCCCAGCGGCTGAAAATGCGCTGGTTGGGATCGGCACCGCAGGAGAGCAGGAATTGCGCGCACCGATGCAGGCGATCGCGAAACTCAGCTACTTGCAGCAGGCTGGATTGGGTGATGGCCACGAGCGGCGGCAATTTCAGTGGGCCGCCCGGTCGATTGATCCAATCGGGCTCGGCTCTCGTCGCCCGCCGCAAAGCATCCTCATCGCCGACGGCGCAGGCCAGATATGGGCTGCCTTCCGCAAGTTGAGGATTTTCCGCCAAGACCCGCGCCGCGACGCGCGGGTTCGCGCGATCGACCGTGCCGTCAACGTCACCGGCATAGACCAGCCCAAGCCAGCGCAGCACACGGGCCGCGTTCTCCATGTGGGAGGTCGATTGCACCTCGACGTAGCGCTTCAAATCCGTCCAGGATGCAAAGCCGTGGTCGCGCGCCACGGCCGATTGGGCGTCATGCAGGCGAAGCCCCAGCGCGGCGATCTCCTCATCGCTGCGGCCTGCGGCGACGGAAAGTGACTGGCGAAATCTCGCGATCGCCTGGGCGTCGCGGCTCCGATAAAGGCGGATCAGTTCCTTGGCTTGTTTCTTGAGATGCTCGAGATTCAAACGATCGGGCGATCGGTTCATTGCAAAACCTCCGTGCTTGAAATCGCCGACGGCCCGCAATACCGGCTGCACAAAGGCTCTATGCTCTATTCATAAGCTGCAAGTGGGTTCAACCCTTCCCGCGGGCCCGGGTGCGGCTTGCACCGCAGATGGCACAATATGGCGGACAACCGCGCCGATCAATCCCCGAAAAAATGGTCACTGCGCTTGCAAATGTTCGGCATCATGGTTGCCGCAAGGCGGCGGCGAAGAATTGTGTGAGATCGTCGCGCGCCTGCTCCCGTGCTTGCGGGTCAGGGCGGACGCGAATGGTTCCGCCCTTGCGCCGGTTGCCCGCGGGGTCGAAAAATTCCCTGGGACCATCGAAGACGTCGAACTCATGCGTTGCGCCCGCAAAGGCCCGTAGGGAAAGGTGCGCGGCGTCCGCCGGCGCGAGTTCTCGCAACATCGTCTCGCAAGCTGCCCGGCCACCATCGTAATCGTCGTCGTCGCCGACGAAGATTCGGATAGGCGCATCAACGAGATCGCCGAAGTCCGCACCCGGCACGTGGTTATAGCGCCAGCAGATCGGATAGAATGCCGCCGCTGCCCTGAAGTGCACGCCTTGGCCAAGCAAAGCATCGCTGTTGCGACGGGTCATCATGAGCATGGTCTCTCGGCCGCCCATGGAACTGCCCATCAGGCCGATCCGCAAAGCGTCAATCTCCGGGCGTTCGCTGAGCAGGCGATAAGCGCCGGCGATGTCGGAAAGCATGTCGCCGAGCCCTGCAGGACGGCTGGATGCGACGCCTTGCAGATCGCGTCCGCCCCATTGATCAATCTCGAGCGTCGCGATGCCGACACGATTGAGCGCCGCCGCGTAGTAGACACCGCGGTAGCTGAGGCCAGAGGTTCCGTGCAACAGGATAACCGCCGGAAGTTTGGCGGCCGCTCCGAGCGGCGCCTGGAATCGGCTCGCTATCATGATCGTCTTGCCGTTCCAATCAACGGGATAGGCGAGATAGTTGATACGGAGCAGCGGGGTGTCCTCCCACGCGTGAACCGCCGGCACGAATGCACCCAGCAAGGCGGCAGCAAGTGCCATCCGTGCATGAAGCGGCGAAACGATCACCGCAATAAGCCGAAACATGCGCATGTGCGATGCTTCCCCAAGGAGGTTCCGATGAAAGCTCCGATCAAGTTCCGAAGATTATCGTGCCGTCGGCAAGCAAATGCGAACTGGCCGGCAAACTTCACGCCAATGTGAAATCGAATTCCGATCGACCGGGCGCGTCGATCTGCTGCGCGGCCACACCCCGATATCGTCTTCCGCTGGCCCTCACACCTGTCGGCCCGCCGCAAATCCGGACGACCACGCCCATTGAAAATTGAAGCCGCCGAGATGGCCGGTGACGTCGATGACTTCACCGATGAAATAAAGTCCGGGGACGGATCTGGCTTCGAATGTCTTCGAGGAGAGCTCGGACGTATCGACGCCGCCCAGCGTCACTTCCGCGGTGCGGTAGCCTTCGGTTCCGTTCGGCCTGACGCGCCACGCCTTGACGGCCGCAGTCACCTTCGCCAACCACGCATCGGAGAAATCGGCGATCCGTTCCGGGCCTTCGACGGTGTCCGCAATCGCGCGCGCCAGCCGTTTCGGAACGAGGCTTGCGAGCGCGGCCGCCATCTCCTGCCGGGGCTGATCGCGGCGCCATTTTTTCAGTGTGGCCAGCACGTCGGTCCCCGGAGCCATGTCGACGACGATGTCCTGACCTTCATGCCAGTAGGACGATATCTGCAGGATCACCGGGCCGCTGAGCCCGCGATGGGTGAACAGCAGCGCCTCGTCGAATTGCGTCTTGCCGCAGGCCACGATCGCCTCGACTGAGACGCCCGACAGATCGCCGAATTTCGAAAGCAGCGCGGTGTCGAACGTCAGTGGCACCAGCGCTGCGCGCGGCGGCACGATTTTTAGGCCGAACTGCTCGGCGATTTTGTATCCGAACCCGCTCGATCCTATTTTTGGAATGGACGGTCCGCCGGTTGCGACCACCAGGGCTCGGGCGCGACATTCACCCTGATCCGTGACGACGGCAAAACCGGTTTCGCGCTTCGAGACCTCCGAAATACGCCCGCGCAGGCGCAATTGTACGTGACCTTTACGGCACTCCTCCAGCAGCATGTCGACGATCTGCCGCGACGAGCCGTCGCAGAACAATTGCCCGCGCGTCTTCTCGTGCCAGGCGATACCATAGCTGTCGACCAGCGCGATGAAGTCATGCTGCGAGTAGCCACTGAGCGCCGAGGTGCAAAACCGCGGATTGTCGGAGAGAAAGTTCGCCGGCGTCGTGTGCAGGTTGGTAAAATTGCATCGTCCACCGCCGGAGATGCGGATTTTCTCGGCTGGATACCGCGATTGCTCCAGCACGAGCACCGAGCGGCCGCGCTGGCCGGCGACGGCTGCGCACATCAGGCCGGCAGCCCCCGCGCCCAGGATGATGACGTCGAACAAGTTGGGTTGCAGATTGCGAGCTTCGGTCATTCCACCAGCAGCACATCCACCGCCACGCTGAGCTTCTGCTTGCGCGATCCGACGATGATGCCGTCGACCGGCGAGACATCGGAAAAATCCCGGCCCACCGCGAGCATGATGTGATCGTTCGCGACCAGGATGTCATTGGTCGGGTCGAGACCGACCCAGCCCATCTCGGAACCGCACCACAGCGAGACCCAGGCATGCGTGGCATCCGCGCCCTGCAGGCGCGGTTTTCCGGGCGGCGGAATGGTGCGCAGATAACCCGAGACATAGGCCGCAGGCAGGCCGAGGCCGCGAAGGCCGGCAATCATCACATGGGCAAAATCCTGGCAGACGCCGTGGCGTTTCTGGAACACCTCCTTCAGCGGCGTCGAGATCACGGTGGCTTTCGGGTCATATTTGAAATCGGTGCGGATCCGATGCATCAGGTCGACCGCGCCGGCCAGAATTCCAGTGTCGGGGGGAAAGCTCGCCGACGCATATCCGGTGACCGGGCCCAGCACCGGCACCAGCGGGCTTGCAAAGACATAGCCGATCGGCGAGGTCGGACCGAGGCTGGTGGCCTCGAACGCCGCATCGCGGACGCTCTCCCATTGCGGACTTGACGCGGTCCGGCCAGGCGCGAGGCGGGAGACTGAGACCCGCGACTTCGAATCGATGCGAAGATGGCGATGCGGGGTTTCGATCGAGATGCTCTCGGTCAGCGTGCCGAAGAAGTCGTGCCGTGAGGTGCGCTCCGCGGGCTTCGGCCGGATCTCGACGCTGTGCGTGACGAGCTCTTGCCCGTCGCCGCTGATGGGCTCCAGCCGCAACGTGCAGCGCGCGAAACTGACCGGACTTTCGTAAGAGTAGGTCGTGACGTGGCGGATATCGTAGATCACGCCAGCCCCGTCAGCTTTTCCGGCCGGCTGGCATTGGGCCCGTGCGGGAAATAATGCAACCCGATGGCGTCGGCGAGGTTGAGCAGATCCTGCTCCAGCGCAAACAGCGTCTTGGTATCGAGGCTTGCTGCCTCCGACGTCGTCAGCGTCGCCTGCAGCGCGACCGCAAGGCGCTGCGGCCGCTCGATCAATCCGCCCTCCTTTAGCGTCGGAAGGCTCGCGATGTGATCGTTCAGCGCCGAGACCTGGAACGCCACCGAGCGCGGATTATAGGGGTCGAGCACCACGAGGTCGCGCACCGGCGCCAGCAGCGGACCGACGAGATAGCGCGAGCGATAGGTGATCTGGCAATCCACCAGCGTCAGCAGGATGTCGAGATCCTCGCCTGCAGCCTCGTCATAGGCGAACTGCCGGGCGAAGCGCACGGTGTTGATGGCGCGCTCGGCTCGGCGGCCCATCTCGAGAAAACGCCAGCCGGCGGCGCGGTTCATGTTTTCCTGCGCCAGGCCTGCAAAACTCGCCAGCTCCTGCAGCGTCAGTTCGGCGGCGATGACGACGCCGTCGTCGTCTTCGACCTCCTGCGCGAGGCGCTCCGTCATCTCGGTGATGACCTGCCAGGCGTCGGGCGAAAGCCGTTCGCGCAAGGACGTCGCGGTGCGCTGCGCCGCGCGCACCAAGGACAGCGCGGAGCCGAACTTGTCCTCGCCTTGCAAGGCTTCGGCGGCGATCCGGGCGGGCAGCACGCGCGCGCCCTGCGTGGTGGCGCCCCAGGTCACCAGCAGCCGCTGGATTCGCTCCAGCGCGTGAGCCATGGTCGAGGAGCCCTTGCCGGGATCGCGCTGCGCGGTGCCGAGCGCGCGCACCAGCCGCAGCGTTGCTTCCGCTCGCTCCAGATAGCGGCCGAGCCAGAACAGATTGTCGGCGGCCCGGCTCGGCACCCAGCCGGCGATACGGCGGATCCGCACATTGTCGCCCGCCGGCAATAGCGTGGTCGGGGAAACCGCCTTGTCGGAGACCACCCAGACATCCGCCGCCCGCGCGCCATCGCCCATCGACACCGCGCGGGCATCGAGTTGATCGGCGATCCGGCAGAAGCCGCCGGGCATGATGGTCCAGCCGCGCGGGGTCGCGGCTGCGAAAACCCGCAGGACAAAGGGGCGCGGCATGATCCGGCCATTGTCCCATACCGGCGTGGTCGACAGCCGCACCACCTCCTGGCCGACAAAGTCGATGCCGCGTTCGCCGATCGCGTTGCGGAGCCGGTCGCGGTCGGCTGCCGGCAACTCACTGGCGAGCACGGGTCCAGTGCCGGGAAAACCGGGGACGCCCCGGCCATAGGCGCCTTCGATCGCGACCTCGTCCAGCCGCGACAGCACTTCCTCGCGCGCGGCCTTCTGGCCGCACCACCAGGTCGCGATGTTCGGCATCTTCAGATCTTCGCCGAAGAAGCGCCGGCACAGGCTCGGCAGGAAGCCGAGTAGCGCGCGCGCCTCCATCACGCCCGAGCCCGGCATGTTGGCCATCACGACGCCGTTCTTCCTGATGACGTCGATCAGGCCGGGCACGCCGAGCTGGGACGAGGCATTCAGCTCGAGTGGATCGAGGAAATTGGAATCCACCCGGCGCAGCAGCACGTCGAGCCGCTTCAGGCCTGCGACGGTACGGATATGGATGCGGTCGCCGCTGACGGCGAGATCGTCGCCCTCGACCAGCAGGAAACCGAGATAACGCGCCAGCGTGGCGTGTTCGAAATAGGTTTCGCTGAACTGGCCGGGCGTCAACAGCCCGATGCGCGGCTCGTCGCGGTCGGCGCTGGCGCGCAAACTATCGCGGAACGCCTCGAAGAACGGCGCCACCCGCTCCACATTCATCGACTTGTAGAGGCTGGTGAAGGCCCGCGACAGCACCAGGCGATTTTCCAGCGCGTAGCCCGCGCCCGACGGCGCTTGGGTACGATCGCCGAGCACCCACCAGCGGCCGTCAGGCCCGCGGCCGACATCGGCGGCGTACAGACTGAGATAGCGGCCGCCCGGCGGCTGGATGCCGCAGACCGCGCGCAGATATTCGGTCGAGCCGGCAATCGCGGCCGCGGGGATCGCGCCCTCGGCGACCAGCCGGCCCTCGCCATAAATGTCGCTCAGCACCAGTTCCAGCAATTGCGCGCGCTGCACGATGCCTGCGGTCAATTGCTGCCAGTCGGCCTCGCCGATCAGAAGCGGCAGATGGCTCAATGGCCAGAGCCGTTCGGCGGTCTCGCCGGGCGCGCGATAGCTGACGCCGGCTTCGCGCAAGTGCCGGTCGGCGGCGCCAAAACGCCGGTCCATGTCCGCGGGGCTCAAGGCGGCGAAGGCGTCGAAGAACCGGGTCCAGACCGGGCGCGGCGCCCCGTCCTGGGCGATATATTCGTCGGGAATCCCCGGCAGCCGCTCGTAGTCGCGGGTCCATTGCGTCACGCGCCGGTTGCCCGAACGGGCCCTGCTGCCCTGACTGCTTGCTTGACCGCTTCCCTGGCCGGTTTGCTCCGACATCCCGACTCTCCAGCTCGATGCTCATTCAATGCAGGAGCGGCGTCCTCAAGTCGAGTGTCAATGGAAATTCAATGGTGCGCTCCTCGCGCGGGGGATCGATCTTGCCGGGCGTATGGCCGTGATCCTGAAACCGCGCCAGCCGCCGCGCCTCCGCCTCATAGGAATTGACCGGTTTGGTCTCATAGCTGCGGCCGCCTGGATGGGCGACATGGTAGACGCAGCCGCCGAGCGAGCGGCCGTTCCAGGTGTCGATCAGATCGAACGTCAACGGCGCGTGAACGGGAATGGTCGGGTGCAGGCCGGAGGCCGGCTGCCAGGCCTTGAAGCGGACGGCAGCGACCGCCTCGCCGGAACGGCCGGTTTCCGTCATCGGCATCCGCCGGCCGTTGCAGGTGACGACGTGGCGGCCCTCGACGAAGCCAGAGGCCTTGACCTGCAGCCGCTCCACCGATGAGTCGACATAGCGCACGGTGCCGCCGGCGGTGCCCTCCTCGCCGAGGACGTGCCAGGGCTCGAGCGCTTGCCGCACTTCCAGCGAAACGCCGCCATGGTGGACCCGTCCGAACATGGGAAACCGGAATTCGAGTTGCGCGGCGTACCAGTCTGGCGAGAAATCATAACCGGAATGTTTCAGTTCGCCGAGCACGCCCAGAAAATCTTCCCAGAGGTAATGCGGCAACATGAAGCGGTCATGCAGCGTGGTGCCCCAGCGCACGAATTTTCCATCTAGCGGCTCGCGCCAGAGCTTGGCGATCAGCGCCCGGACCAGCAGCTGCTGCGCCAGCGACATCCGCGGGTCCGGCGGCATCTCCAGCGCGCGGAATTCAACCAGGCCGAGCCGGCCGGTGGCGCTGTCGGGGGAATAGAGCTTGTCGATGCAGATTTCGGCGCGGTGGGTATTGCCGGTGATATCAACCAGGATGTGCCGGAACAGCCGGTCCACCAGCCATAGCGGGGCCTTGATGCCCTGCGGCGGCACATGGGCGAGCGCCACTTCCAGCTCATAGAGGCCGTCATGGCGCGCCTCGTCGATGCGCGGCGCTTGGCTGGTCGGGCCGATGAACATGCCGGAGAACAGATACGACAGCGACGGATGCCGTTGCCAGTAAAGCACGAGGCTCTTCAACAGATCGGGCCGGCGCAGGAACGGCGAATCCTGCGGCGTGCCGCCACCGACCACGACATGATTACCGCCGCCGGTGCCGGTGTGCCGGCCGTCGACCAGGAAGCGGTTGGCGCCCAACCGCACCTGCGCCGCATCCTCATAGAGGCCGAAGGTGATATCGACGGCTTCGCGCCAGCTTTGCGCGGGCTGGATGTTGACCTCGATCACGCCGGGATCGGGCGTCACTTTTATCACTTCGACCCGTGGATCGAAGGGTGGCGGATAGCCCTCGACATGGACCTGCATCTGCATCTGCGCGGCGGTCGCCTCGACCGCCGTGACCAGTTCCAGGTAATCCTCCAGCTTCTCCACCGGCGGCATAAAGGCGCACAAAATGCCGTCCCGGATTTCGATCGACATCGCGGTGCGCACGCCGCCGCCCTTGAGCTGCTGCTCCTGCACTTCCTGATGCGGCGCCACCTCGGTCTGGGCGGTGGCGTCATACACCGGCAGTTCCTCGCGCGGCTCCAGCGGATCCTGCTCGACGATGTAGGGATATTCCTCGGCCGGAATATGCGGCAATGATGCGATCGGCAGCCGCAGACCAAGTGGGGAATCGCCGGGCGTCAGGAACAGATTGCCGCGGCGCAGTTTCCAGCGCTCGCTCTTCCAGCGCGAGGAAGATTGGCTTGCATCCGCGTTCCAGCGCTGGATCGGCAGCACGAAACCCCGGGGCACGTTGAGCCCCTGGTCGAACACCCGCGCCATCCGCGAGCGCTCTTCCGGATCGGACAATTTGGAATCGCCGGGATCGACATTGGGCGGCAGTCCGGCTTCCTTCTGCAGCCAGTGCGAGGGGTCCTCGAACGCCGGCATGATGTATTCGGAATCGACGCCGAGTTTCTCCGCCGTGGCTTCCGCGAAGCGCTCGGCGTCCTCGATTGCCGCCTTGCGCGGGCTCTCGATGGTCGCAATCAAATCGGCATTCTTCCAGATCGGCACGCCGTCCTTGCGCCAGTACAGGCCAAAGGCCCAGCGCGGCAGGCTTTCGCCGGGATACCATTTGCCCTGCCCGTAATGCAAAAGCCCGCCCGGCGCGAAGCGTGCGCGCAAACGTCGAATGAGTTGGTCGGCCAGTCCGCGCTTGGTCGGTCCCACGGCGGAAATATTCCATTCCGGCGCTTCCAGGTCGTCGACGGAAACGAATGTCGGCTCGCCGCCCATCGTCAGCCGCACGTCGCCCGCGATCAGATCGGCATCGACCTGTTCGCCGAGCCTGTCGAGCCGCGCCCAGCTTTCGTCGGAGAACGGCTTTGTGATCCGAGGCGCCTCGCGGATCCGCTTGACGTTCATCTCGAAGCCGAATTCGACATTGGCAAATCCGACCGCGCCGGAGATCGGCGCCGCGGTGCGGTAATGCGGCGTGGCGGCGACGGGGATGTGCCCCTCGCCCGTCAGCATGCCCGAAGTGACGTCGAAGCCGATCCATCCGGCGCCCGGAAGATAGACCTCCGCCCAGGCATGCAGATCGGTAAAATCGTTCTCGACCTCGCGCGGTCCCTCGATCGGATCGATGTCGGGACGGAGTTGAATGAGATAGCCGGAGACGAAGCGCGCGGCGAGCCCGAGATGGCGCAGCGTCTGGATCAAGAGCCACGCGGAATCGCGGCAGGAACCCGCGCCGGCGGCCAGCGTCTCCTCCGGCGTCTGGACGCCCGGTTCCATGCGGATGATGTAGCGGATTTTGTTGCGCAGCTGCGCGTTGAGCTCGACCAGGAAATTGACCGTGCTGGTCGCCTCGCGCGGAATTTCCGCCAAGTAATTTGCAAATAGCGGTCCGGGCTCCAGGGTCACAAGGTAAGGCGCGAGTTCGGTCTTGAGATCGTTGGAATAGGCGAACGGAAAACTGTCGGCGTAGGGCTCGACAAAGAAATCGAACGGATTGATCACGGTCATCTGCGCCGTGAAATCGACCTCGATCTTGAATTCGGTGGCCTTTTCCGGAAACACATAGCGCGCCAGCCAGTTGCCCTGCGGGTCCTGCTGCCAATTCACGAAATGGTTTGATGGCGTGACCTTGAGCGAATAGCTCAGGATCGGCGTGCGCGTGTGCGGCGCCGGCCGCAGCCGGATGGTTTGCGGGCCGAGATCAATCGGACGGTCGTATTTATAGTGCGTGACGTGATGTAGTGCGACGAAGATCGACACGGACGGAGTGCTCCAGCAGCTTTTTTGAGCAGAACACCGGTTCCGGTATGGATCAAGCACTAACAACGGGCAGGGGATGCCTGATGTAAGGGCGAATAGCGAATAGGGAGTAGCGAATAGGGAACGGTTCCGTTCGCCACTTCCCCATTCGCTATTCGCTCAGTCACGTCGTCGCCCAAGCGCGCTCCAACCCGCCTTACGGGCTTGCTCCCATATTGGGACCCTGCTAGGTTTGTCCCATGAGGATCATCGCGCGCCGTACCTTGCGTGAGTTCGTCGAAAGCCTCGCCGGGAAGAAGGATCAGCCTGCGGTAAAGGCCGCACTGGATGCCTGGTTTTACGAAGTCAGCAAGGCTGCATGGAAGAGTTCGGCTGATGTGAAGCGGCGTTACGCGACGGCGAGCATCGTGAGCGCCGAGCGGATCGTCTTCAACGTCAAAGGCAATGATTATCGGCTCGTGGTGGCGGTCGACTTCGAGAAGGCCATCGTCTGGATCAAATCGATTGGTACGCACAAAGATTACGACAAGATCGACGTGAGGGACGTGCGACATGGCCGCTGAACTGAAACCCATCCGCACCAAGGCGGACTACAAGAATGCGTTTGCCGAGGTGGAACGTCTGTGGGGCGCCAAAGCCGGCACGCCGAAGGGCGACCGGCTCGACGTGCTGGCGACACTGATCGAAGTTTACGAAGCGCGGCACTATCCCATGGACCCGCCCGATCCGATCGAGGCGATCCAGTTCCGCATGGAACAGCAGGGATTGACCCGGAAGGACCTCGAGCCCCTGCTTGGAACCCGTGCCCGAGTTGCCGAAGTCATGAACCGCAGGCGCAGCCTGTCGATCGACATGATTCGGCGATTGCACAAGGAACTTGGCATTTCCGCCGAGGTATTGATCCGTCCAACGCGCGACAACGAGGCGGCGTAAAGCCTGCTTAGCCGGAACGATGCAGGCTACATCGTCGCCCCAAGCACCCACGGCGCAAACTCCGCGCCGCCGAAGTCAAAGCTTTCGCTCTTGGTCGGCTGGCCCGAGGCGGTCTTCAGCATGAGATCGAAGATGCGCTGGCCGCAGGCTTGCACGGTTTCCTCGCCGTCGAGGATGGTGCCGCAATTGACGTCCATATCGTCTTCCATGCGCTTGTACATCGGCGTGTTGGTCGCAAGCTTGATCGAGGGCGCGGGCTTGCAGCCGAACACGCTGCCGCGTCCGGTCGTGAAGCAGACGAGGTTGGCGCCGCCGGCCACCTGCCCGGTCGCCGCCACCGGGTCGTAGCCCGGCGTATCCATGAACACAAAACCCTTCTTGGTGACGGCTTCGGCGTAATTCAGGACGTCGACCAGATTGGTGCTGCCGGCCTTCGCCATCGCGCCCAGCGATTTTTCCAGGATGGTGGTCAGCCCGCCGGCCTTGTTGCCGGGGCTCGGATTGGCGTTCATCTCGGCGCCCTCGCGCGCGGTGTATTCCTCCCACCATCGCATCAAGGCGACGAGTTTCTCGCCGACTTCGCGGGAGACCGCGCGCCGCGTCAACAGGTGCTCGGCGCCATAGGTCTCCGGCGTTTCCGACAGGATGACGGTGCCGCCGTGACGCACCAGCAAATCGCTCGCGGCCCCCAGCGCCGGATTGGCGGAGACGCCGGAATAGCCGTCGGAGCCGCCGCATTGCAGCGCCACCGTCAATTCGCTCGCCGATACCGGCTCACGCTTCACCTTGTTGGCGTCAGCGAGCGCCTCGCGCACAAAGGCGACGCCGGCTTCCACCGTCTTGCGCGTTCCACCTATCTCCTGAATTTCAAGTTCGCGCAGTCTTCCGGCGAGCTTCTGTTCCTTCATCAGCCCGCCGATCTGGTTGACCTCGCAGCCCAGGCCCAGCACGACGACAGCTGAAAAATTCGCATGCCGCGCGTAGCCGCCGAGCGTCCGGCGCAGGATGGTCAACGGCTCGTCCTGGGTCATCCCGCAGCCGGTCTTGTGGGTCAGCGCGACCACGCCGTCGACATTCGGAAAATCCGCCAACGGATTGTCATGGGTGAACGGGTTCTTCTTGAAGATGTCGGCGACGAGACCCGCGACATGCGCGCTGCAATTCACCGAGGTGAGGATGCCGATATAGTTGCGGGTCGCGACCCGCCCGTCGGGACGGCGGATGCCGTCGAAGCTGGCTGGCAGATCGAAATTCGGCGTCGGGGTGACGTTGACGCCGAACGCGTAATCCTTCGCGAAATCGCCCATGCCGCAGTTTTGCGTATGCACGTGCTGGCCCGGCGAAATCGGCGCGGTCGCGAAGCCGATGATCTGGCCATAGCGGCGGATCGGCTCGCCCACAGCGATCGGCCGGATGGCGACCTTGTGCCCAGCGGGAATCCGCTCGACCGTGGTGACGCCGTCGGCCACGACCAGGCCCGGCGGCAAACTCGATCGCGCGATCAGCACGGCGTCGTCGGGATGCAGGCGGATCACGGGGGTTGGGGCCATGGGAGGTCTCCTCAAGGGGGCGAATAGCGAATGGCGAGTAGCGAATAGCGGTCCTCTACCCCTAACCCCTATTCGCTATTCGCCACTCGCTATTCGCATACTCACGCCTTGCCGGCTGAATCCTTGCGGGTCTGGTTCACCTGCATCTTGGCGTAGGTCATCATCAGCCCGCTTTCGTTCGACAGCGTCACCAGCTTGAAGCCCATGTTGATCGCGCGCACCGCGCCCTCGGCGCCGGAGCAGTGGATGCCGGGATGGAGGCCGCGCTTGCCGCATTCTTTCACGATCTTCTCGTAAATCTTGAGGATCTCCGGCTCGTCACGGTCGAGTTTCGGCACCAGACCGTAGGAAAAGCCGAGATCGGAAGGACCGACATAGACGCCGTTGATGCCTTCGACGTCGAGGATCGATTCCATATTTTCGACCGCGGTCTTGGTCTCCATCATCGGCAGCAGCACGATCTCGTCATTGGCGGTCTTCTGGTAGGTGCCGGCCCCACCATACATGCCGGAGCGGATCGGGCCGTTCGAGCGCGTGCCGCGCGGCGGATATTTGCTGTAGGAGACGAGGTTTTCGCACTCTTGCCGGGTGTTGATCATCGGGCAGATGATGCCATAGGCGCCGCCGTCCAGCACCTTGCCGACGATGCCGGGCTCGTTCCAGGGCACGCGCACCATCGGCGTCACCGGATGGCCGTTCATGGCCTGGAAGCATTGCACCATCGACAGGTAATCCTGCACGCCGTGCTGCATGTCGACGGTGACGCTGTCGAAGCCGCATTGCGCGATCACCTCGGCGGAGAATCCCGACGGGATCGCCAGCCAGGCGTTCACCACGGCCTTGCCCGAAGCCCAGACTGTCTTGACGTTATTTGCCACTTTGTTTCCTTCCCTTTTGTTGAATTCAGGCCGTCATTGCGAGGAGCGATAGCGACGAAGCAATCCATTCTTTCTTTCCGGCAGCTATGGATTGCTTCGCTGCGCTCACAATGACGGAAGCTTCGAGGCCGCCGCCCTGATCGGGCGAAGAGTTAGCATGTCCAAAGACTTCGGCAACGAAGTTGATGAGGTTTTGGACCTGGATCGCGACCATGTTCAGAGATTACCTTAAGCACTTACTTTGGCATGTCCACCGAGATAGGCGGCGGCGATGGCCTCATTGCCCCACAATTCGTCGGGCTTGCCGCCGAGCACGATGCGGCCGGTTTCCAGCACATAGCCGTGGTCGGCGACCGAAAGCCCCATCCGTGCGTTCTGCTCGACCAGCAGCACCGTGGTATTGCGCCGGATTTCGGAGATGATGCGGAACACCGCCTGCACGATGACAGGCGCCAAGCCGAGGGAAGGCTCGTCAAGCAGGAGCAGCCGCGGCTTCGCCATCAGCCCGCGGGCGACGGCGACCATCTGCAATTGTCCGCCCGACAGGGTCCAGCCCAGCGCATTGGCAAAGTTGCGGATGTCCGGAAACAGGTCGAACATGGCATCCGCCTCGCGCGACAATTCGGCCTTCGAAGCCCTGCGGTTCGAGCCGCCGAGCATGATGTTTTCCTTCACCGAAAGCCCGGGAAAAATCCGCCGCCCCTCCGGCACATGCGAGATGCCGAGCCGCACGATCGCCTCCGGCCCAAGCCCCGCGATCGAATGGCCGTCGAACAGGATTTCGCCGGCCGCGGGCTTTGCGAGCCCCGAGATCGCGCGCAGCGTGGTCGATTTGCCGGCGCCGTTGGCGCCGAGCAGCGTCACCACCTGCCCCTCGTCGACCCGGAGCGAGACGCCGCGCAGCGCTTCGATCTCGCCATAGAGCACGATCAGGTCGTTGATTTCGAGCAGCGCCATCAGTCGCTCCCGAGATAGGCGGAGACGACGTCGGGATGGCGCAGTACCGCCATGGATTCGCCGTCGGCGATGCGGCGGCCGAAATTGAGCACGGTGATGTGCTGGGCGGCTTCCGATACCAGCGTCATGTCGTGGTCGATGATCAAAATGGTCAGGCCCTGCGCCGCGATGCGTTCGAGCAATTCATGGAGCGCCAGCTTCTCGCTCGAGTTCAGTCCCGCGGCAGGCTCGTCGAGCAGCAACAGTGTCGGATTGGCGGCGAGCGCACGCGCGATCTCAATCAGCCGCTGATGGCCGTAGGAGAAGCTCGAGATCAGTTCGTTGGCGCGGCTGCCCAGGCCGACGAAGGTCAGGGCCGACATCGCACGCGCATTCAGCGCATCTTCACCCCCGCCGACCAGGGCGTTACCGGGCCGCTCGGCGCCGATCACGACATTTTCAAGCGCGGTCATCGAGCGGAACAGGCGGATGTTCTGGAAGGTCCGCCCCAACCCCGCGGCGGCGCGCTGGTGCGGCGGCATCTCGGTCACATTGGTGCCGTCGAGGACCACCCTGCCCGCGGTCGCCTTGTAGAGGCCGGAAAGAACGTTCAGCGTCGTGGTTTTGCCGGACCCGTTCGGCCCGATCAGCGCGTGCACGCTGCCGCGCCTGACCGCGATGTCGACCTCGTCGACCGCCTTGAGGCCACCGAAATATTTCGAAAGGCCTTTGACCTCGAGAACCGTATCGCCTCCGACCGTCGCCGGAACCAGTTGCAGCGCCGGTCCCGTCGCACGGACCTTTGCCTTGGCGCGCCAGCGCTGGGTGGCCAGATTGAAAAATCCCCAGATGCCGTCGGGCATGTAGCGGATGATCAGGATCACGGAGAGGCCGTAGATCGCCAGATAAAGTCCGGGTACGCTCTTGAGAAACCGCAGCCATTCCGGGATCAGGATCAGCAAGCCCGTCCCGATCGCCGATCCAATCGGCGAGGCCACGCCGCCGAGCAGCGACATCGTCAGAAACACCACCGACTCGGCAAAGGAGAATTGATCCGGGCTGACATAGGCAAATCCGCCCGCGAACAGGCCACCGGCCAGTCCGCCCAATACCGCGCTGAGCGCAAAGGCGGAAACCTTGGTGCGGAACACGTCGATGCCGACGACGCCGGCGGCGAGTTCATTGTCGCGCACCGCGCGCATGGCGCGGCCGAGCCTCGTATCCGACAGATGCCAGACGAAATAGCCGACTACCGCCAGCATGCCGACACAGAAGGCGAGATAGGATTGCGCCGACTGGAACAGCGCGGGCCGCCCGATATTCGACACACCGTCCGGGCCATGGGTGAGCCAGATGGTGTTGATCATGACCAGCGTGACGATCTGCTGAAACGAGATCGTCACCATCGCGAGGTAATGCCCGCCGAGCCGCAGCGTCGACATGCCCAATAGCGCACCGGCCAATAGCGCCAGCACACATCCGCCGACTAGGCACAGCCAATAGCTGATCTGGTAGTCGGAGGTTCCGATGCCCACGACATAGGCGCCGAGACCAAAGAACGCCGCCTGAGCCAGGTTGATCTGCCCGCACAGGCCGAGCACGACCGACAGACCGAACACCGCGATCGCAAAGGTGGTCGCTTCCATCAGGATGTTGTGGATATAGCCGTCGAACTGCATCGTGGCGGCGAGCGTCACCACGATGGCGGCGCCGACGAAATATGGGGCGTGCCGCAACAGTAGTGGTTTTGCCGGCGCTGTGGTCACGGTGATCGGCATGTTATCGCTGGGCGCGCTCATGCCTTCTCCGCGACCCGTTCACCAAAAATGCCTTGCGGCCGGAACACCAGGAACAAGACCAGCACCAGGAAGGCAAAGCCGTCCTTGTAGGGCACGGAGATGTAGGCCGCGCCAAAGGTCTCGATGATGCCGAGCGCGAGCCCGCCGATGATGGCGCCTGCAACGTCGCCGAAACCGCCGATGATGGTGGCGGCAAACGCCTTCAGCGCGATCGTCGAGCCCATCTGGATCGAGACGAACAGGACCGGCGCCACCAGGATGCCGGCCAGCCCGCCGAGCACGGCCGAATAGATGAAGGTGATCATGATCATGGTGGAGACGGAGATGCCGAGCAGCGAGGCCATCTCCTTGTCCTGCGAGGTCGCCTGCAGCTTCTTGCCGAGCATGGTGTGCTCGAAGAACCAGTAGTTGAAGATCACCAGCACGACCGTGACCGCGATGATCAGCAAATACTGGCTGTCGAGATAGACCGGCCCGAGCTGGATGCCCGGCGTGTCGAACCAGCCCTCCAGCACCTGCGGCTGCGGGCCGTAGATCGCCAGCACCGAATTGGACATCAGGATCGAGGCGCCGATGGTGGCGATGATGACGGGCAAGAACGTGCGGTGGCGCAGCGGATAATAGACCCCGAGATTGAAGATCGCCCCTAACAACGCCATCCCGGCCAGCGCCAGCAGGAACGATAGCCAGTACGGCCAGCCCAGATCGACCGCGAACACCACCATCAGATAGGCGGCCACCATGGAGAATTCGCCTTGCGCGAAATTCACCACATTGGTGGCGCGGAAGATCAGCACGAAACCGAGCGCGACCAGGGCGTAGACCGCGCCGATGCCGATGCCAGTGAACAACAATTGCAGTGCAAGATCCATGGAAACGCCGGGTCAGGAGAAGCCGAAGGGCAGCATTCGGCTGAGAATCGAAAACGCCGCCGGCCCCTCTCCTGATCGGGAGGGGCCGGCAACGCGATCAATCGTTGAAGTCGATGTGCTTGTCGTAGACGATGGTGCCCTTCTCGTTCCGCACGACGTTGTAGCCGTGCAGGCCGTCGCCATTGGCGTCGAAATTATATTCGCCTTCGGCGCCGGGGAATTTCTTCAAGCCGAGAATCGCCTCACGGATCTTGGTGGGATCGGTCGAGCCGGCCTTGTTGATCGCAGCCGACAGGATGGTGAGGGCATCATAGGGCCAGGCGCTCTGATTATCGGGCGCGGTCTTGTAGGCGTCGCGATAGGCTTTGCCGAAGGCCTTCGACGCATCGCTGGAATCTTCCGCATAGTCTGCGACGCCGTAGGTGCCGAACAGCGCCGGACCTGCGAGCTTGGTGGAGGACACCGCAACGACCGAGGGCGAGCCGACCCAGGGAATGTTGACGCCGAGCTGGCGCAGCTGGCGGGCGAAGATGCCGAGATCGTTTTCGAAGGTGAAGTAAGTACCGAGCACATCCGCGCCGGACTGTTTCACGGCCAGCACGACCGGGGTAAAATCCTGGCTCTGATTGGCGTAGCCCTGATCGAGCACCGCGGGCGTGCCAAGTTTTGTCAGTGCGTCGGCGAGCGCCTTGCCGCCCGCCGTGCCGAACGCATCGGTCGAATGCACGATTGCCCATTTCTTCTTGCCGAGCGTGTTGACGCCGTAATCGGCGATGACGCGGCCGGAATAGCTGTCATTGGGACGGAAGCGAAACAGCCATTGATTGCCCATGTGAGTGAGCGCTGGATCGGTGCCGCCAATCATCACCGGCTTGCCGAGTTTCAAAACGTCGGGCGCCATCGCATGCACCTGGGTCGAGCGGATCGAGCCGAGGAACGCAACGATGTCCGGCTGCGCGGCCAGCTTGGAAAACGCCAGCACGATGCCGGGATTGGTGGTCTGGTCGTCTTCGGTCACCAGTTCTACCTGCTTGCCGAGCACGCCACCGGCCTTGTTGACGGCGGCCAATGCGAGCTTGGCTCCGTTCTGCGCCCAAAGCCCCTGCTCCGCCGCCGGACCCGTCACCGGCACGCACATGCCGATCTTGATGGTCGCGGCTTGGGCACGGGCGCTACTGATCACGTAGGGTGCGGTAATACCAACGGCCAAACCAGCCGCAAAATCGCGTCGCGTAAGCTTCATCCAATCCTCCCTGAGGCCGGGCTTCATTGTCGGCCTTTCTTGATGTTTGCAGTCCAAGAGGACGCGACACCGTTGGCGTATCTACGGCCTGTCACGCCAAGAGTAAATTGATATCGCATCGATTTCGGTGTTGGCGCGGCTTGCTTTAGTCAAATTGATGAGCCGTTGTTTGCTTAAACGCTAAGCAGAGACCCGAGCTATGCGGCGCGCTCGCGGCATCATGCAAATTTGCGGTTACTGGCCCGTCTCCGAGGCTGCTCCGTCGCCCGGCAGCTCCGACAAGCTGCGCTCCAGCTCATGCAGCATCGCCTGCAGTCGGGCGAGCTTGCGCGCGCCATAGCGGCGGGTGATGGCCGAATAGATCGCTTCCGACGACGGCGCCACCGTCTCCATCAGCCTGAAACCCTTGGCCGAGATCGATACCAGGCCGCGGCGCAGATCGGCCTTTGCGACCTTCCGTTCGATCAGGTTGCGTGCCTCCAGATCGCGCAGGATTCGGGAAAGGCTTGGGGCGAGCAAAAAGGCAGTGCGCGCGAGTTCCGTCACCTCGATCATCTCGACGGAAGCCAGCGCCCGCAAAATCCGCCATTGCTGCTCGGTCAGGCCGTGATCCCTGAGCGAGGCCCGGAAATGCCGCATCACCGCCTCGCGCGCGCGCAACAGCGACATCGGAAGCGAGCGCGAGAATTCGCGCATCGGTACCCGCCGAGCCCCGATCTTGGCCCTGGCCTTGCCGGGCGATTTCTTCCGCACCATGGTCGATCTTCCGGGCATCGATCGTGTCAGAGGTTTTGCGCTGCAACAAACGCCAATTCGGTTTGATCGGTTTCACTTAACATGTTAACCAGATTTCGACACCTGCTTTTCTCGCGGATCACGCATGGCCCTCTCCACATCAGAAATCCGCGCCGCCGCCGAGCGGCTGCATCAGGCCGAGAAGACGAGAAAGCAGATCCGGCAATTGTCGCTGGAATTTCCCGCGATCACCATCGCGGACGCCTATGCGATCCAGAAGGCCTGGATCGAGATCAAGCTCGCCGAAGGGCGCGTCGTCAGGGGCCACAAGATCGGCCTGACCTCGAAGGCGATGCAGAGCGCGCTCCTGATCGACGAGCCGGATTCCGGCGTGCTGCTCGACGACATGTTCTTCGCCGATGGCGGGCTGGTGCCAAGCGACCGTTTCATCGGCACGCGGGTCGAGGCCGAGCTCGCGTTCATCATGAAGTCCCGGCTTTCCGGGCCCGGCTGCACCATGTTCGACGTGCTGAACGCGACGGATTTCGTGGTGCCGGCGCTGGAAATCCTCGACACAAGGATCGAACGGGTCGATCCCGTGACGAAATCGACGCGAAAAATATTCGATACCATCGCCGACAACGCAGCCAATGCCGGCATCGTGCTCGGCGGTCGGCCGCTGCGGCCGCTGGATGCCGACCTGCGCTGGATCGGCGCCTTGTGCTATCGTAACGGCCAGTTGGAGGAAACCGGGCTTGCCGCCGGCGTGCTCAACCATCCGGCAACCAGCGTGGCCTGGCTCGCCAACAAGATCGCACCCAACGGGCTTGCGCTGGAGCCCGGCCAGGTGGTGCTGGCGGGATCGTTCATTCGCCCGATCGAGACCCGCAAGGGCGACACGATCCAGGCCGATTACGGACCGTACGGCTCGGTCAGTTGCTATTTCGCCTGATGTCGTCCTGAAAGAAAAAAGGGAGGCCGCACATGCCGCATTTCACCATCGAATATTCCGCCAATCTCGAGGCCCGCGTCGATATAGGTGAAGTCGTCGAGGTCGTCCGCAAGGCGGCGCTGGAGACCGGGATTTTTCCGATCGGCGGCACGCGCGTTCGCGCCATCCGCTGCGAGCACTACGGCATTGCCGACGGCAATCCGCAGTTCGCCTTCCTCGCGATGCTGCTGCGGCTTGGCGAGGGCCGCGATCTTGCGACCCGCAAGAAGGCCGGCGAGCATGTCTTCAAGGCGCTCTCGAGCTATCTCGACCCGGTTTTCGCCAACAGCCAGTTCGCGCTGTCGTTCGACGTCCAGATCAACGACAAGGAGATGAGCTGGAAGCGCAACAACATCCACGAAGCGTTGAAGGCAGAGGCCGTCCATGGATAAGGTCACGCCGAAATCCGAGCTGTTCAAGGCCAATCTCGACCGTGCCGCGCCGTTACTGAAGAAATTGCGGGCCGACGGCATCGGGCACATGATCGACGGCAAGGTGGTGGCGTCGATCTCCGGCGATACCTTCGAGACCAGATCGCCGATCGATGGCTCGGTACTGGCTGCGGTGGCGCGCGGCGGCGCGGAGGATATCGACCGCGCCGCGACCGCGGCGGCGCTCGCTTTCAGGGCTTGGCGCGATATGTCGGCAGCGATGCGCAAGAAATTGCTGCATCGGGTGGCGGACGCCATCGAGGACCGCGCCGACGACATCGCCGTGCTCGAATGCATCGACACCGGCCAGGCGCATCGCTTCATGGCCAAAGCCGCGATCAGGGCAGCGGAAAATTTCCGCTTCTTCGCCGACAAATGCGCCGATGCCCGCGACGGCCAGAACATGCCGAGCGAGGAGCACTGGAATGTGTCGACGCGGGTGCCGATCGGCCCGGTCGGCGTGATCACGCCGTGGAATACGCCGTTCATGCTGTCGACCTGGAAGATTGCCCCGGCGCTCGCCGCCGGCTGCACCGTCGTGCACAAGCCGGCCGAATGGTCGCCGGTCACAGCCGATCTCCTCGCGCAACTGGTCAAGCAGGCCGGCGTGCCTGATGGCGTGCTGAACACCGTGCACGGTATTGGCGAAGAAGCCGGCAAGGCGCTGACCGAGCATCCCGCCATCAAGGCGATCGGCTTTGTCGGAGAAAGTGCGACGGGTTCGGCGATCATGGCGCAGGGTGCGCCGACCCTGAAACGCGTGCATTTCGAGCTCGGCGGCAAGAACCCCGTGATCGTGTTCGACGACGCCGATCTCGACCGCGCGCTCGATGCGGTGGTGTTCATGATCTACTCGCTCAACGGCGAGCGCTGCACCTCGTCGAGCCGATTGCTGATTCAGCAAGGCATCGCCGAAAAATTCGTCGAAAAGCTCGCCGCGCGGGTCAAGGCGCTGAAAGTCGGCCATCCGCTCGATCCCGCAACCGAGATCGGGCCGCTGATTCACGAGCGCCATCTGGCCAAGGTCTGCGCCTATTTCGATGTCGCTCGCCAGGATGGCGCCGTCATCGCGGTCGGCGGCAGGCCGCATGACGGCCCCGGCGGCGGGCATTATGTGCAGCCGACGCTGGTCACCGGCGCGCACGCCAAAATGCGCATCGCGCAGGAGGAGGTGTTCGGCCCGTTCCTGACGGTGATTCCCTTCCGTGACGAGAACGACGCCATCGAAATCGCCAACGACGTGAAATACGGCCTCACCGGCTATGTCTGGACATCAGACATGGGCCGCGCGCTGCGCGTGGCGGACGCATTGGAGGCCGGCATGATCTGGCTGAATTCCGAGAACGTCCGCCATCTGCCGACGCCGTTCGGCGGCATGAAATCCTCCGGCATCGGCCGCGACGGCGGCGATTATTCATTCGACTTCTACATGGAAACCAAGCACGTCTCGCTGGCGAGGGGGACGCACAAGATTCAGAAGCTGGGAGTATAACCCTCAGCCGTCATTGCGAGGAGCGCTTGCGACGAAGCAATCCATCTCTGACTATCAAGAAAGATGGATTGCTTCGCTTCGCTCGCAATGACGGAGTAATTGTCTACCAATTCGCCAAGGACACCTGATGCCCGTTCCGAAACACGTCTTCGATCCGCCGTTCAACATCGTGCGCTGCAGCCATGTCGTGCTCGACGTGATCGACCTCAATGCCAGTCGCGAGTTCTACGAAAACACGGTCGGCCTCCATGTCGAGGATCGCGACGACAAGGCCGTGTATTTGCGCGGCAGCGAGGAGCACCAGCATCATTCGATGGTGCTCCGCAAGGCGGCAACGGCGGCCTGCAACCGGCTGGGTTTCAAGGTCGGCAACGAAGGCGACCTCGACAAGGCAGCCGCGTTCTTTTCGGAAAACGGCATCGCCTATGCGTTTGCGGAAGCGCCGTTCCAGGGTCGCACCCTGCAATTCACCGATCCCTTCGGCTTCCAGATCGAACTCTACGCCACGATGGAGAAGCGCCCGCATCTCTTGCGCCGTTACGACCTCTACAAGGGCTGCCATCCGCAGCGGCTCGACCATTTCAACGTGTTCGCGGCCGAAGTGCAGGACACGCTCGATTTTTACGCGCGGCTGGGCTTTCGGCTGACCGAATATGGCGAGGAGGACGGCCCGAACGGGCGCATCGCCGCGGCATGGCTTCACCGCAAGGGCAATGTGCACGACTTTGCCATCACCAATGGAAAAGGTCCTCGCCTGCACCATTTCGCCTATTGGGTGCCGACCGCGATGAACATCCTGCACCTCTGCGACGTGATGGCCTCCAGCGGCTTCCTCAGGAATATCGAGCGCGGGCCCGGACGCCACGGCATTTCCAATGCGTTCTTCCTTTATATCCGCGATCCCGACGGCCACCGGCTCGAGCTCTACACCAGCGACTATTTTACCGGCGACCACGATCACGAGCCGCTGCGCTGGTCGCTGAAGGATCCGCGGCGGCAGACGCTGTGGGGGGCGCCGGCGCCGCGCTCCTGGTTCGAGCAGGGATCGCCGTTTGTCGGACAGGCCATCCGCGAGCCGCTGTTCGTCGCCGATGTCACGATCGCGGATTAGCATGCGCCGTTTCAACGTCATCCATCGGGGGGTTCATGAATACGCCTTGGCCCACGGCAGCAGCATTGATGCTGGCTTTGGTGCTTGTCATGCCATCCGCTGACCTGAAGGCCGCCGAACTCAAGGTGCTGGCTGGCGGTTCCCTGACCGGCTCGTTCGGCGAACTCGCGCCATCATTCGAGAAGGCCACCGGACACAAGCTCGTCATTCACTTCGATTCCACGCCCAATCTGATCAAGCAGGTGACCTCAGGCGCGCCGTTCGACCTCGCGGTCGTGCCGGTCGACGTCTACAAGGACGCCGCGGCCAAAGCCCGCTTCGCAGGCGGACCCACCATCGAGATCGCCCGCGCCGGTTATGGCGTCATCGTTCGCGCCGGCGCGCCGAAACCCGATATCGGCACGCCGGAGGCGTTCAAGAAGGCGCTGCTCGATGCGTCATCGATCGCCTTCGTGCCGGAGAGCGCGGCCGGCGCTTATATTCTCAAGACGTTCGAACGGCTCGGCATCACTGAGACCATGAAAGCCAGGACCAAGGCGCAGGCCATGCCGACGCAGATCGCGCCGGCCGTCGCCAGAGGCGATGCCGAACTCGGCATATTTGTCGTCAATGTGCTGGTCGCGCCCGGCGTGGAGCTTGCCGGCGCATTCCCTCCCGAACTGCAGCAGGAGCTGGTTTTCAGCGCCGCCATTGCCTCCGACGCCAAGAAAGCCGACGCCGCCAGGGCATTCATCGACTATCTGAAGACTCCCGCAGCAATCGCCATCATCAAGGCCAAGGGCATGACGCCCGGCTGATCTGGATATCCCATGACCGCACCCCGCCTCGCCACCTTTGCCGTCGACGGCTCGACCCGATACGGCGCCGTCATCGACGGCGGAATCGTCGATCTCTCCGCGCGCCATGGGAAGGATTATCCCACGCTACGCGAAGTCATCGCCGCCGGTGCACTCACAAAGCTTGCGGAGGACGCAGTCGGGCGTTCGCCGGACCATGCGCTGGACGCCATCACCTGGCTGCCGCCAATTCCCGCGCCGGAAAAGATCATCTGCATCGGCGTCAACTATCCCGACCGCAACGCCGAATACAAGGACGGCCAGGACGCCCCGAAATATCCGAGCATGTTCCTGCGCATGCCGCGCTCCTTCGTCGGCCACAATACGCCGCTGGTGCGCCCGCGCGCGTCACACCAACTCGATTACGAGGGCGAAGTGGTGCTGGTGATCGGCAAGGCCGGCCGACATATTCCCGAAAGCACGGCGCCCGATCACATCGCCGCGGTGACGCTGTGCAACGAGGGCACCATCCGCGACTGGGTGCGGCATGCCAAATTCAATGTCACGCAGGGCAAGAATTTCGAATCGACCGGCAGCCTCGGCCCCTGGCTCGTGCCCTACACGGATGAGAAGCAGATCGCCGACATCAGGCTGACGACGCGGGTCAATGGCGAGATGCGGCAGGACGACCGTACCTCGCGGCTGATTTTCGGCTTCCGCTATCTCCTCAACTACATCTCGACCTTTACCACACTGGTTCCCGGCGACGTCATCGTCACGGGAACGCCGACGGGGGCCGGCGCGCGGTTCGATCCGCCGCGCTATTTGAAACCCGGCGATGTCGTCGAGGTCGAGGCCGAGGGCGTCGGCGTGTTGCGCAACGGCGTGGTCGACGAAGCAATCAATAATCTCTTGGCAAGCGAGGCGAAAAACCGATGACAGTGAGTACCGGCGGCGAAGCCATTGTCTCGGGCCTGGTCGCGCACGGCGTCGACACCGTGTTCGGCCTGCCCGGCGCGCAGATCTACGGCCTGTTCGACGCGTTTCAGCAGGCGCAATTGAAGGTGATCGGCGCGCGCCACGAGCAGGCCTGCGGCTACATGGCCTATGGCTATGCGCGATCGAGCGGCCGCCCCGGCGTGTTCAGCGTGGTGCCCGGCCCAGGCGTGCTCAACGCAGGGGCTGCCATGCTCACCGCATTCGGATCCAACGAGCCGGTGCTGTGCCTGACCGGACAGGTGCCGACGACATTTCTCGGCAAGGGTCGCGGCCATCTGCACGAAATGCCGGACCAACTCGCGACGCTGCGCACCTTCGTGAAATGGGCCGAGCGCATCGAATACCCCGATAACGCGCCGGCGATGGTTTCGCGTGCGTTCCAGGAGATGATGTCGGGCCGGCGCGGGCCGGTTGCGCTGGAAATGCCGTGGGATGTGTTCACCCAGCGCGCCGAGGTCGGTACCGCCAAGGTGTTTGATCCCTTCCCTGCCCCGCGGCCCGATCCGGACCGGATCAAGTCGGCCGCCGCCCTGATCGTCGGCAGTAAGCGGCCAATGATCTTTGTCGGCAGCGGCGCCATCCACGCGCGCGAGGAAATCCTCGAACTGGCGGAGTTGATCGACGCGCCGGTGGTGGCGTTCCGCAGCGGCCGCGGCATCGTCTCCAACGCCCATGAACTCGGGCTGACGATGGCCGCGGCGTATCGGCTGTGGCCGACGACCGACCTGATGATCGGGATCGGCACCCGGCTGGAATTGCCGACGATGTCACGCTGGCCGTTCCGGCCCGATGGGCTGAAATCCGTCCGCATCGACATCGATCCGGTGGAAATACGCAGGTTCACGCCTGACGTCGCCGTGATCGCCGATGCGCGCGCGGGCACACGCGAGCTGCGCGCCGCCGTCAACAAGGCCGGCTACAAGAAGACCAGCGGCCGCCGTGCCGCGATCCGCGAGGCTTCAGCAGCGGCGCTGCAGGAGATCCAGAAGGTGCAGCCGCAAATGGCGTATCTCAATATCCTGCGCGAGGTGCTGCCGGATGATGCGATCGTCACCGACGAATTGTCGCAGGTCGGCTTCGCCTCCTGGTACGGCTTCCCGATCTTTAAGCCGCGCACGTTCATCACGTCGGGCTATCAGGGGACGCTCGGCTCGGGCTTTCCCACCGCGCTCGGCGCCAAGGTGGCCAATCCGGACAAGCCGGTGGTCGCGATAACCGGCGACGGCGGTTTCATGTTCGGCGTGCAGGAACTGGCGACCGCGGTGCAGTTCAACATCGGCGTGGTGACGCTGGTCTTCAACAACAACGCCTATGGCAATGTGCGGCGCGACCAGATGCAGCGATTCGACGGCCGGGTGGTCGCCTCCGATCTGGTCAATCCGGATTTCGTGAAACTTGCGGAGTCTTTTGGGGTTGGCGCTTCGCGCGTAACCTCGCCCGATACATTCCGCGCCGCGCTGGAAAAGGCGCTGGCCCATGGCGGGCCGTATCTGGTCGATATCGAGGTCCCGAAGGATTCGGAGGTGACGCCGTGGACGTTCATCCATCCGGCGAAGCCGTAGGTCTCTCGCCGTCATTCCGGGGCGCGTCGAAGACGCGAACCCGGAATCTCGAGATTCCGGGTTCGATGCTTCGCATCGCCCCGGAATGACCTTTAAACCGCACGTGCCTTCGCCACCCTCTCCTGCACCCGCGAAGCCGCGATCACCAGAAGTCCCGCACCGGCAACCGACCAGCACGCCACCGGCGCCCAGTGCAGCAGCGGCGCATAGTCGGGGAGTTTCTGCAAACCGCCGGCGACCGCCGCCATCCGCGCAAAGGTCGCCAGCGCCAATGCCGAGAACACCAAACCTACCACCTTGCCTTCCGCGCCGGAATCCCCGATTGCCAGCGCCGCGGAAATCGCGCTCATCAGCATGCAGCCCCAGGCCGCGCCGGCGATGAACTGCGTCACGATCTCGGTGTTGAGATCGCCCGCGAGTTCGGCACCGAGCACCGCGAGCGCGCCCAACAGGCCTGCGGCGCCCATCACAACCAGGCCGCCGCGGTGCTTGGTCACCACGCTTGCCGGAAACATCGCGATATTGAAACCGATCCAGAACACCGGCATCAGCCATTGCAGATCGTCTGACTTTGCGAAGCGCAGGAAGAACGGCGCGCTGTTGATGGAAAAATGCAGCTGATAGCCGAGCGCGAGAATGACCATCGAACCGATGAAGATCACCGGCATCCTGCCGAGCGGCTTTGCCGCCTGTGTTGGCTCATGCGGCGTTGAGGCGTCGCGCGTCAGATCGCGCTCGACCCTCGATAAGGCCAGCGCCGTGATCAACAGCACCACGCTGGAAATCACAAACGGCAGCCGCGCATCCTGCTTGGCCAACACCACGCCGAGATAGGGCGACACCGCACCGGCGAGGCCGTAGCCGAGCATCGCGAGCGCCGCCAGGAACGGCACCCGTGGCTTGGCGCGATGCCTGCCCAATAGTGTCAGCGGCGGCGCACGCAGCGCCGATGAGGTGGCGGCCCAGATCACGATCAGGGCGATGAACCAGACTTGCGCGCCCGCCCCGGTGCCGGCCACGAACGGCAGCGCGACAAAAGCGAGGCAGGAGATCGCGGTCAGAACGCCGACGAACAGCCCGAGCCGCCCGACCATGCGAGAAATCCGGTCGGCGGCGATCCCCATCGCGGTATCGGTAATAGTGAAGATCGCCTGGTCCAGCATCAGGATCAGGATCACCGACGACGGCGCGATCCCGACTTCGGCCGCAAGTCTCGGCAGGTAGATGACATAGGTGGTCCAGCCGAGCGTGAACACCAGTTGCAGGATCGCGAGATAGACGCCGGTACGATCGGCGCTTGCAGCACTCGCGTTCGCTGACAGTTCTGGCGTGCTCATCCTGGACCTCGGCCCGCGAAGCATAGCCAGAGGCGGCCCGGATGGAAAGCGCGCCTCAGAGCGCCCTGCGAAACGTCAGATTGATGCGTTGCCGGCCGAGGATGGCGTGCTCGCCGTCGGCGAGCGGCGCGACGCCGTGAAAGAAAAGCCGCGTCGGGCCGCCCCACACCACAATATCGCCGTGCTCGAGCCGGAAGCGGCGGGGCTTGTCGCTGCGCTTCAGGCCGCCGAACAGAAAGATCGCAGGCAGGCCCAGCGAGACCGAGACGATTGGCGCAGCAAAATCCTGCTCGTCCTTGTCCTGATGCAGCGACATTTTTGCGCCGGGCTGATAGCGATTGACCAGGCACGCATCCGGCGAAAAGCCGGCATACCCCGCACGATCGGCGGCCTGTTCCGCCAGCGCGCGAAACGATGGCGGCATCGCCGGCCATGGTTTTCCGGTCAGAGGATCGATCCCATCATAGCGATAGCCGGCGCGATCGGTGACCCAGCCAAAGCTGCCGCAATTGGTCATCGCCACCGACATCGCGTAGCCGCCCGGCGTCACCATATGGCGAAATGGCGCTTGCTGCGCGATATCGCGCAGGGCCGCGATCAGTTCGTTCTCGATCGGCCGCGCGAACCCGCGCAGCAGCACGGCGCCCTCCGCGATGGTCTCTTGCGACCGGCTGGCGTCGGCAACGCTTTCAAAGAGATCGGCAGTCAACGGGCCCGCACTCACTTCGCGTCGTGAAAGATCACACCGATTGTATGGCGGTGGCCGGAGCGAATCCGGCTGACGCCGTGGCGCAGGTTAACCCGATAGGTTCCCCGCGTCCCCGCGACCGGCCTGACATGCACTGCAAAAGCCACCGCGTCACCTTGGCCGAGCGGCACCACCTCGGGCCGCGATTGCATGCGCGGCCGCTGCTCGGTCAGCACGAATTCGCCGCCGGTGAAATCGCGGCCAGGTTCCGACAACAGGATCGCGACCTGCAGCGGGAATACGTGTTCGCCATAGAGGTCCTGATGCAGGCAGTTGTAATCGCCCTCACCGTATTGCAAGAGCAGCGGCGTCGGCCGGTCCTGGCCGGCGGCATGGCAGCGCTTCAGGAACGCGCCATGGGTTTCCGGATAGCGGATGTCGATCCCCATCGCCTCGTTCCAGCGATTGGCGACCTCGCGAAGCCGCCCATACAGCTTCGGCCGCATTTCCGCGATCAGGGATGGGAGCGGATAGGAAAAATATTTGTACTCGCCGCGGCCAAAACCGTGGCGACCCATCACGATCCGGCTGCGGAAATGCCGGTCGTCGGGATAGAGCGCCGCGAGCGCGCGGCATTCATCTGGGGACAACAAGCCTTTAAACACGGCGCAACCTTGAGCGTCGAGCTCGCGGGCGACCTGCGGCCAGTCGATGGCCTCGACGCGCGCGGAGATGTCGGAGGGAAAGGCAGATTGGATTTTTGCGGCTGATTTCATAACGCGATTTTCGCAAATCAATGGGTCCTGCACCACCCGATTTCCGGGCAGTCTTCACCTCTCCCGCTTACGGGGGAGCAAAGGCCGCCTTCGGCGGCCGTCCTTAGATAAGAACGCCGAAGCGGAGCTTCGGCTATGGCGCTCATAGAGCGCGGCGGGTGGGGGCTTTCACCACGCACCGGAATTCTCGTCGGGTACCCCCACCCCGGCCCTCCCCCGCGAAGAGCGGGAGAGGGGGAACAGCCGCCGCGGTCCAATCTCGCTAGCCCAGCACCGGCAATTCGATCACATCATAGCCGTGCCGTATCGTTCGCTTCAGCACCGGATCCTCCAGCTCGAATTCGAACCGGCTTGCCGGGCGGATGCCGCCTTTTGCCGCGAAGGTGCCGCCGAACATCGCGCAGCCATCGGGCAGACGCGTATCGCCGAAGCAACCCCTGATCAGTTGCTCGACCGGCAGCATATGATCCAGCGTGCCCTCCTGGTACAGCACACGCGCGCCGCCGATAAGAGCATACGCGCGCAGAATCATCCGATCCCAATGGCCGATGACGTCCTCGATTTCCCACAGCACCGGCGCCACCACCTTGTCGCACATCTGCTTCGACACGGTGACGCTGTAGCTCTCGACCTTGCGGTCGGTGTGATCGGAGCCGGCGCCGACGAAGATGCGGCCCTGCCAGCCGATCAGCACGAATTCGACCTCGCCGCTGGAATCGCCGCCGCTGACTTCGATGGAGTCTTCAGTGGTCAGCCGCCGCGCCGAGACGCGATAGTAGACCGGCACGGTCGGCGGCCGCGTGATGCCGAGCGCCTCGAGTTCGGCGATGTGCCTGTCGCGCGCCACGGGATCGCGGCCGGTCCAGCCCGCGATCACGGCCTGATCGATCGCCAGCGTCAGCGGGGTGGTGGTGTCCTGGGCATCGACGGTAAAAGCGAGATCAAACACGGATCGCCTCCTCCATTCCGGCGGCGAGTTCAAGGATACGGCGGTCGGCGCCACCCGATGACGCCAGCATCAGTCCGACCGGCACCTCGCCCTCGCGGTGGCAGGGCAGCGAAATCGCGCAGCCGTCGATCATGTTGATCAGGGTGCAGTTGCGCAGCGAGCGCAGGTTTTCCCGCGCAAAAACCTTGTCGTCGGCGAGGTCGGCGATAACGGGTGGCGTGTTGGCGGTGGTCGGCATGACCAGCGCGTCATACGGCGCCAGGCGCGCGGCGGCGCGCGCGATCAGCGATTTTCGCGCCGCCAGCAGGTCGATATAGTCGGCCGCGCTGATGGCCTCGCCGCGCAGGATGCGCCCCGACACCCGTGGGTCGTAGACGTCGCCGTGGCTGGCGATGAGGTAGCGGTGCCAGGCGTAGCTTTCCGCCGCCGCAAAGCCGCCCTTGGTGTTCATCACCCCGACATCGAGGAATTCCGGCACCGCGATCCGCTCGATCAGTGCGCCCTGCCGCGACAATGTTTCCAATGCGCGCTCGAAGGTCCGCGCTACCTCATCGTCGAGTTCGTCGAGCGCGATCGTGGTCGGCACCGCCAGCCGCATACCCTTGATCGGGCGCGGCCGCAGCGGAACGATGGGCTCGCCGGCCAGCACGGCGTCGAGCACCGCGCAACAGGCGGCCGTGCGCGCCAGCGGCCCAAAACTGTCGAGCGTGAACGACAGCGGCACGCCGCCATCGAGCGGCACCCGCCGCTGCGTCGGCTTGAAGCCTGCGATGCCGTTATAGGCCGCTGGAATCCGGCACGAGCCGCCGGTATCGGTGCCGAGCGCGCCATGGGCCATGCGGTCGGCGACGGAGACCGCGGCGCCCGAGGACGAGCCGCCCGGCACATGGCCGATATCGCGATGCCACACGCTTTTCGGCGTGCCGTAATGCGGATTGATGCCGATGCCGGAATAGGCGAATTCGGTCATATTGGTGCGGCCGATCACCACGAATCCCGCCCGGCGCAACCGCGCCACCACGGGCGCATCGGCTTCCGCCGGCGCCGAATCCTCCAGCGCGCGCGAGCCGGCGCGGGTCACCTGCCCCCGGATATCGAAGAGATCCTTGATGGAAACGGGAATCCCGGCATAGCGCGACGGCGCGGCCTTGATCTCGCGCAGCCGGTCCATCGCTTCGGCGGCTTCGATGGCGGCCTCGGTGTCGAGATGAATGAAGGCGCGCTCGCCTTCGCCGCTAGCATCAGCGATCCGCTCCAGGCAGCCATCGACGATTCTGCGGGCAGAGGTGCGGCCGCTTTCGAGATCGTCGGCGAGTTGCTCAAGGGTCGGGATGTTCAGCATCGCACGCTCTCGCGGTCATGGCCGGGCATAGTAGTCTGCCTTGCGCAGACTACGTACACTTGTCTGCGCCCGGCCATCCACGTCTTTATTGCTTTTGACGTCGGAAGACGTGGATGCCCGGCACAAGGCCGGGCATGACGGGCTATTGTTCATTCTTGATCTCCAGATCGAGCAGCGCGGAACTCAGCGATTTACCATGCGCATCGAGCGCGAGCGAGCGCGTCACGCCGCCGCCGAGCGCGGCGGTCATGACGAAATTCAGTGCCGATATGTTGGGCAGCTCGTAGCGAACCACCTCGCCTTCGACCACGCCGGCAAAATGCGCTCTTACGCGCTCGCTGGTCACCTGCGCCAGCAACAATGGAAAATGCTTCTCGTCATAGGCGATGACGGAGATATTGGAGGTGTTGCCCTTGTCGCCGGTGCGAGAATGGGCGATCTCGCGCAGCTTTGTCACGTCAGCCCCCCACAAACTGGATCGAAGGTTTTGCCAGTTCACGCGGCAGCAGTACCGACGCCACCGCGACGACGTCGCGTGCCGACTTGAAAGCGCCGCCGCCCGCCGCCGGGCCATTGGTGTAGAGCGTTTCGACCTCGTTGCCGATCCTGACCGCCTCGCGCAGGTTCTCGGTGCGGCCGGCGACGCGAACGCGCACCTCGTAGGGTTCGTTCGCCTGCACGGAAACCTGCGAACCGTGCAGCGAATCGACGCCGATCAGTTCGAACCGCAACTCGCTTGCCTCAATGCCGGTCAGCTTCAGCCGCTCGCGCACGATTTCGAGCGCCAACCGCCCGCGCGCCAGCGCGCCGGGGCCGGCGTAGGAAATCTGGCCCTCGCCGATAAAACTGTCGATATAGCCGACCGAGACTTTCAGCGTGCCGGTGCGCTTGGTGCCGCGCCCGCCGCTGACGCGCACGCGGTCGGGTGCGATCTCCTCGACTTTCACTTGCGAGAAATCGGCGACCACGTCCGGCTGGATATACTGCTTTGGGTCGTGCACCTCGTAGAGCAGTTGCTCCTTGCAGGTCCGCGCCGTCACCGCGCCGCCACTGCCTTCGACCTTGGTGATGACGAGCGAACCGTCCTCGCCGACTTCGCCGATGGGAAAGCCGAGGCGCGCCAGGTCGGCAATGTCCTTGTAGGGAGGATCGGCAAAATAGCCGCCGGTGATTTGCCCGGCGCATTCCAGCAGGTGGCCTGCGACCGTGCCTTGCCCCAACAGGTTCCAGTCGTCCATGGCCCAGCCGAAGGCATGGATCATCGGCGCCAGGAACAACGCGGGATCCGACGCGCGTCCGGTGATGACGATGTCGGCGCCACCGGAAAGCGCCTGCGCCATCGGCTCGGCGCCGAGATAGGCATTGGCCGACAACAGCCGGTTGCCGAGCTGTTTGATGGTGCCGTCGAATTCCATGATTCTGAGGTCGCCGTCCTTGCAGGCGTCGAGCACGTCGTCGCCGACCACCGCGGCGATCTTGAGCTTCGACAGCCCCAGCGATTTTGCGATCTCCGCGGTTTTCCGGGCCGCGGCGAGCGGATTGGCCGCGCCCATATTGGTGACGATCTTGATGCCCTTGGCGGCGCAGACCGGCAGTACCGCCCGCATCCGTTCCTCCAGCAGCGGATCGTAGCCGCCCTCCGGGTCCTTCATGCGCGCCTGCTGCGCCAGCGCCACCGTGCGCTCGCCGAGGCATTCGAACACCAGATACTGGATGCCGCCCTTTTCGGCGAGTTCGATCGCGGGCTCGATGCGATCGCCCGAATAGCCCGCGCCTGATCCGATCCTGATCGTCCGCATCATTTCAGCCCGAAATAGGCGCGCCGCAGCGCTTCGTTGTCGGTCATCTCGGCAACCGTCCCGGAAAAGCGGATCCGTCCGCCTTCCAAAACGAACACCCGCGTGGCGACCTCGAGGAAGCCGATATTCTGCTCGGCGATCAGAAGCGCAAGCCCCCGCCCGCGCAGATCGCTCAGGATCCGGATCACCTCCTTGACGAACAGCGGGGACAGCCCGGCCGAGGGCTCATCCATCACCAGAAGTCGAGGTTCGGCGGCTAACGCCTTGGCAATGCCCAGCATCTTGCGCTGGCCTCCGGAAAGACTGGAAGCCGGCGCGCGGCGTTTTTCGCGCAAGGCCGGAAACACGCCATAGAGTTCCTGGGCGCGCGCGCCGGGATCGGCATGGCCGAGCGCTTGGGCACCGACGCGGATGTTCTCCTCGATCGAAAGGTCGGGAAACACCGCGAGTTCCGACATATAGGTCATGCCGAGCCGCATCCGGTCGCTGGAGCGCATCCGGGTCACGTCCTCGCCGGCAAGGGTGATGCTGCCGTGCCGCGCCTCGATCAGGCCGACCAGCGATTTCAGGAAGGTGGTCTTGCCGGCGCCGTTGGCGCCCAACAGCAGCACGGTTTCGCCCGCGCGCACGTCGAGATCGACGCCCCACAGCACCTGCATGGTGCCATAGCCGGCATCGACGGCATTGGCCTTCAACAGCGGGACGGCCTCAGGCGGCATGCTCGCCTCCCAGAAACACCTCGATCACCTGCGGTACTTGCACTGCGACCGCGAGCTTGCCCTCAAAAATCTCCTTGCCGGCGTTCATGACGATGACGCGATCGGTGATGTGCTCGATGAATCCCATCAGATGCTCGACCACGATGATGGCGATGCCCGATTGCGCCAGCGCCTTGATCCGCTCGGCGATCCAGTCGAGTTCCGCCGGATTGAGCCCGGCGGCGAGTTCATCGAGCAGCAGCAACCGCGGGCGGGTGGCGAGTGCGCGCACCAGATCGAGCATCTTTTGCTGGGCATTGTTGAGATCGGATGCCGGACGGTCGGCGACCTCGGCGAGGCGGTATTCGTCGAGCAATTCGGCCATATCAGGCGGCGCCACCGCGGCGCGGCCATAGGCCAGCGCGACCTCGATATTCTGGCGCACCGTCAGCGACAGGAACGGCTTTGGGATTTGAAAAGTGCGGTTGATGCCGCGATGCACCAGCCGATGCGAGGCGACCCCGCCGATCGAGCTGCCATCCAGCACCACCTCGCCGCCATCGGGCGCATAGAGCCCGGAGATCACATTGATCGCGGTGGTCTTGCCGGAGCCATTGGGACCGACCAGGCCAAGGATCTCCCCGGGCGTGACATGGAAACTCAGGCCGTCGAGTGCATAAAAGCCGCCGAAGCGTTTTGCCAGTTTTGTCACATTGAGAATGGGCGCGATTTCAGGGGACATGCCAGCCCCTGCGCGTTGCCAGTGAGACCAGGCCGGCGGGAAGAAACAGCACCAGCCCCATGATCAGCAGGCCGTAGATCAGCTGGAAATATTGCGGTGTCGTAAAACCGATCAAATTGTAGATGCCATAGAGGATGATGACGCCGACGATCGGGCCGGTAATGGTGGCGACCCCGCCGAACAGCGCGAATACGATGGCAAAGATGCTGAATTCGCCGGAAAAGACATTGTCGGGATAGAACACCGAAACATACCAGGCATAGACCCCGCCGGCGAGGCCGGCCACCAGCGCGGACGTGAGCCAGGCGATCACCCGCATCCGCACCACGTCGACACCCGCCATCGAGGCCGAGACCGCGTCTTCCCGCACCGCCTGCAGCGCAAGGCCGAAGCGGGAATTCTTCAGGAACACGACGGCCCCCAAGGTCAGCGCCAGCACGACCAGCGCGGCCGAATAGGCCAGCGTCGGGTTGAAGGTGTCGGTCAGCGACACGCCGTAGGGCCCGCGCGTGATGTTCTCCAGCGCCGGATTGGCGACGAAGTGCAGCACGGCCAGGGAAGCTGCGAGATTGGCGATGGCAAAATAGGCCCCCGACAGCCGCAGCAGCGGCGTCAGCAACAGCCCGAGCGCCACACCGACGACTCCGCCCGCCAGCACGGCGATCGCCGCGGGCGCCTGATAATGCATCACCAGGATCGCAAAGCCGTAGGCGCCGGCGCCGAAGAAGCCGACATAGCCGAACGGCAGATAGCCGGTAAAACCGTAGATGATGTTCACGCCCTGGGCGAGGATCAGGAAGATGACGAAATTGAACAGCAGCAAATGGTTCTGGTAGACGCCTGGCAGCACCGCGAACACGGCGAGCAGCGGCACGACGATGAAGAGCGTGTGTTTGAAGGCGCTAGGCAACGCGCACCCGCCTTCCCAGGATGCCGCTCGGCCGCAGCAGCAGGATGAAGATCAGCAGCACATACGGCAACAGGTCCGCCCATGAGCTGAGATAGGTCTGCACCAGCATGTAGCAGACGCCATAGACCACGCCGCCGAGCGCTGTCCCCAGGGGATTGCCGAGCGATCCCAGCACCACGATGGCAAAGGAAGTCACGGTTGCATCGGCGCCGAACGCCGGGGTCACCGATCCGAACATGAAGGGCGCGAACACGCCGGCGACCGCCGCGAGCCCGAGCCCGATGCCGAAGGCCGCGGCCGAGACCCGGTCGACATCGATGCCGGTGGCAAATGCCTCGTCGCGCCGCGACATCACGGCACGCGTTAGCGTCCCGAGCCGCGTGCGATACAGATAGACATAAACCAACGCGATCGCGATCAGGCTGGTAATGGCGGCGATCACCCAGGCGGCCGGAAATCCCTGGCCGAAGATATGGACCGGCCCGCTCGCCTCCGCCTTGCCGCCGAACAGTTTTATCCGGATGGTCGAGAACACCGTGCCGAGCGCGCGGCTCTGGATCGAGCGCTCGCTGGTGCCGAAGAAGATGGTCGTGATGGCCTCGATCACCTGCGACAACCCGAAGAACAGGATGATCGACAGCATTTCCGGATTCACCGATCCCTGCAGCCGCGGCACCAGCACCCAATAGAGCAACAGGCCGGCGGCGAGGAAGATCACGAACGCCAGTGGCACCGCGAACAAGGGATCGATGCCGGCCAGCGACACCACGCCGAAGGCGACGAAGGCGCCGAGCATCAGGAAATCGCCATGCGCCAGATTGACGATGCGCATGACGCCGAACACGAGATTGAGGCCAATCCCGACCAGGCTGAAATACAGGCCGAACAGCACGCCGGCGACGAGCGCGTAAACCAGCATCAGCGCGTCGCCCCCGGCATACCGTTTCCGATCCCAGCTCGCCTCATGGACGCGGATAGACCGGCTTGCCGGTAGCGGTTTCGTGCGGATAGACCGAGACGAACTTGATGTGCTCGTGATCGATCATGAGCTGCCCGAGCGGCGTCAATTCGCCGATCTGGCCGCCCATCTCGTCGAGCGCAAACGTGCCGTCGAGCGTCTTGAGCTGTCCGGACAGGCTGAAGGTTGCCCGCCGCAGTTCCATCTGGTCGAGGCTGGTCGCGACCGACAGCGTCTTTTCGAGCACGAGGCCCGTGGTGTAGCCGGCGACCGCGTTGAAGCCGAACTCGATCTTGCCGTCGGGGTATTTCTTGTCCCAGGCGGCTTTGTAGTCCTTCATGTTCATGCCGAAATTGACGGGATATTCGAGTTCGGAGGGCGGCACGTAGGTGTAGACATACTCCAGGCCTTTCTCGCCGACGTTCTTCTCCAGCAGCTCGGTTTCGAGCCCGGCATAGATCGAGAACATCATCTTGAACTTGACACCGACGTCCTGGACGTTGCGCAAGAAGGCGATGTCGTTCGGCGCGTAGCCGAAATGGATCACAGCGTCCGGCTCGGTGTTGGCGATGTTGTTGATGATCACGGTGTAGTTGGTGGTCTCGGTCGGGATGCCCTGGTCGTAGACGATGTCGATCGGCGCGCCGGAATCCTTCACGAATTTGCGGAAGGCGTTGGCCTGGGTTCCCGTGAATTCGTTGGTGGCGTAGAGGATCGCGATCTTCTTGATGCCAAGGCCCGGGCCGTCATGGGAGATGAAATCGGCGACCGGCTTCGGCCAGACGGTGGAGACCGGATCGGCCATCAGCGCGATATAGGGATTGTCCTTGGAAAAGAAGCTGGCGCCGGTGCCGGTCTGGTCGAACAGGAACATCTTGTGGTCGCGCGCGATCGCAACCGCCGGCGCCGTCAGCACCGAGCCGGAATCGGCGACCAGCAGGTCGACCTTGTCCTGGGTGATCAGCTGGTTGTAGAGCGTGGAGGCGGTGGCCGTGTTGCTCTGGTCGTCATAGGCAACGAGCTTGACCGGGATTTTCTTGTCGAACGCTTTCACGTAGACCCCGCCGTCGGCGTTCTTCTGGTCGGCCCAGAGTTTCAGCGCGCTGTACACCGGTACCGAGATCGAGGCGAAGCGTCCGGATGACGCATAGAGCGTGCCGATCTTGATCTCGGCCGGCGCATCCGCAGCCATTGCCGGTGCGGCCAGCGCAAACCCCGCCGCCAGCACCGCGCCTGTGATCCTCAACATGAAATCCTCCCGATTTTCTTGGTTCTGGCGCGCAATGTACCGCGTCAGGTCATAGCCATACAAGCATCCCCGCCCAGGCAATAGTGCGTGTGCCGGAATACACGGCATGCAAGAGGTCGGCTGGACCGTTGACGGCGGGCCATCCAATGTCGCATCAAGATTGGAACCAGCGGGCCGAGGCGTGCCCGCCATCAGGAGGAAATCACCGACATGGCCGAGCCAGCGCGCGCGAAACCCAAACCGACGCCGGAGACCCAGCATTTCTGGGACGGCACGCAATCAGGCGAACTGCGCCTGCAGCGCTGCGACGCCTGCGCCAACGTCTATTTCCCGCCGCGCCCGTTCTGCCCTGCCTGCGGCGGCCGCAAGGTCAGCATCTTCAAGGCCAGCGGCAAGGCGAAACTCTACAGCTACGTCATCCATCACCGCCCGGTGCCGGGTTTTACGCCGCCTTACTCTATCGCGGTGGTGGAGCTGGACGAAGGCCCGCGCATGATGAGCAACATCGTGGATTGTCCGCAAACACCGGAGGCGCTCGAACTCGACATGAAGCTGGAGGTCAAATTCGAAAAACTCGACGACAAGATCACCCTTCCCTTGTTCCGACCGGCGAAGGGCTGAGATCATGCGCAGGAATCAAGTTGCCGTCGTCGGCGCAGCAGAGACCACCGAGCTCGGCGTCATTCCCAACACCTCGCAGATCCAGCTGCACGCCGATGCGGCGCTCAACGCCATCGCAGACGCCGGGCTGAAGCTTTCCGACATCGACGGCTTTGCCACCGCGGTCGAGACGCCGCAGCAGATCGCCCATTACCTCGGCATCACGCCGACCTGGGTCGACGGCACCTCCGTCGGCGGCTGCTCGTTCATGCTGCATGTCCGCCATGCGGCGGCGGCGATCGAGGCCGGGCTGTGCAAGACGGTGCTGATCACGCATGCCGAAAGCGGCAAGTCGAACATCGGCCGCACCCCGCGCATGACCGGCCCGGACAGCCTGAATGGCCAGTTCGAACTGCCGTACGGCGTTTCGACGCCGGCCAGCATGTTTCCGATTCCGGTTCTGCGCTACATGAAAACCCACGGCATCACCCATGAGCAGATCGCCATGGTCGCGGTGGTGCAGCGCGAATGGGCCGCGAAAAATCCGCGCGCCACCATGAAGGCGCCGATCACGGTCGAAGATGTTCTGAATTCGCGGATGATCGCCCATCCCTTCCGCATCCTGCAATGCTGCCTCGTCACCGACGGCGGCGGCGCGCTGATCCTGACCTCGGCCGATCGCGCCAGGGATTTCAAGACAAAGCCGGTCTATATACTCGGCACCGGCGAGAGCGTGGAAACGCCGATGGTCAGCCAGATGCAGACGTTCGACAGCTCGCGCGCGTTCAAGGTGGCGGGGCCGCTGGCGTTCCGGGAAGCCGGCATCACCCACAAGGACGTCGATCACCTCATGGTCTATGACGCGTTCGCGCATCTGCCGCTCTACGGCCTCGGCGATCTCGGCTTCATGCCGCATGAAGAAACCGGCAAATTCATCGCCGACGGCAATACAAGACCCGGCGGCAAGCTGCCGCTCAACACCAATGGCGGCGGCCTCAGCTACATGCATTCCGGCATGTACGGCATGTACGCGCTGCAGGAAAGCGTGCGGCAAATGCGCGGCATCGCGCCGGCGCAGGTGCCGGGCGCGAAGATATCGGTGTGCCACGGCGTCGGCGGCATGTTCGCGGCAAGTGGAACGATCATTTTTACGAATGAGAGATAGTCGTCATTCCGGGATGGTCCGAAGGACCAGACCCGGAATCTCGAGATTCCGGGTTCGCGCTTTGCGCGCCCCGGAATGACGAAAACAACGGAGGGCATCATGGCGCAAGGCAAATCACTCGACGGCAAATCCATCATCGTCACTGGCGCGGGCCGCGGCATTGGACGCGAGATCGCGCTGTTATGCGCGGCGGAGGGAGCAAAAGTCGTGGTCAACGACCCCGGCGTTGCCGCCGACGGCTCGGGATCGAGCGCCTCGCCGGCCGAGGAGGTGGTCGAGGAAATCAAGAAGCGCGGCGGCACGGCAGTCGCCAATTTCGAAACTGTGGCCGAGGCCATCCCCGCCAGCAAGATCGTCAAGGCCGCGGTCGACAGCTTCGGCAAGCTCGACGGTGTGGTCAACAATGCCGGCATCCTGCGTGACGCGATCTTCCATCGCATGAGCATCGATGCCTTCGAATCCGTCATCAAGGTGCACCTGATGGGTTCGTTCTATGTCTCGCATGCCGCGGCACGGCTGTACCGCGAGCAGGAGAGCGGCGCGTTCGTGCACTTCACCTCGACCTCGGGCCTGGTCGGCAATTTCGGCCAGGCCAACTACGCTGCCGCCAAACTCGGCATCGTCGGCCTGTCGAAATCGATCGCGCTCGACATGAACCGTTTCAACGTGCGCTCCAATTGCGTCTCGCCGTTCGCCTGGAGCCGGCTGATCGGGACCATCCCGACCGAGACCGAGGCGGAGAAGGCGCGCGTAGAAAAGATCAAGCAGATGGGCCCGGAGAAGATCGCGCCCGTTGTCGCCTATCTGCTCGGCGATGCCTCCAAGGACGTCACCGGACAAATCTTCGGCGTGCGCATGAACGAGATTTTCCTGTTCAGTCAGAACCGCCCGCTGCGCTCCGTGCAGCGCACCGAAGGCTGGACGCCGCAGACGGTCGCCGAGCACGCGATGCCGGCATTGAAGCCGTCCTTCTACAGGCTCGACCGCTCCGCCGACATTTTCAGCTGGGATGCGATTTGAGGAGGCGAATAGGGAAGTGGCGAATAGCGAGGGATCTTCCATTCGCTACTCGCTACTCGCTACTCGCTACTCGCCATTCGCCTCTTCCCTACCCGCTATTCCTCAAGCCCGCCGAAATGCCGTTGATGGTGATCTGGATGCCGCGCAGCACCTGCTCGTCGGGATTTTGCGCGCGATGCTCCTTCAACAGTTCCACCTGTACGTGGTTGAGCGGGTCGAGATAGGGGAAGCGGTTGCGGATCGAGCGCTCCAGCAGGGGATTGCCCTGCAAGAGCCGCTCCTGGCCCATGATATCAAGCGCCAGGTCGATCGAGGTCTGCCATTCCTGCCGGATGCGCCCGAAGATCTTGTCGCGCAACGCCACGTCCGGCACCAGTTCGGCATAGCGCGAAGCGATCGCGATCGAGCTCTTCGCCAGCACCATGTCCATGTTCGACAACAGCGTGCGAAAGAACGGCCACTCGCGATAGAGTTCGCGCAGGAACGGCATGCCCTTGTCGGGATGCTCCTTGATCCAGATCTCGACCGCGCTGCCAAAACCGTACCAGCCCGGCAGCATCAGGCGGCATTGCGCCCAGCTGAACACCCAGGGAATGGCGCGCAGATCCTCGATCTCGCGGGTCTTCTTGCGCGAGGCCGGCCGGCTGCCGATGTTCAGCGTGGCGATTTCGGTGATCACGGTGGAATTCCAGAAATAATCGGCAAAGCCCTCGGTTTCATAGACCAGCCCGCGATAGGCCTTGAAGGCGAGATCGGACAATTGCTCCATCGCCTTCAGATAGCCGTCCGATGGCGCGCTCTGCTTCGGCTGCAGCAAACTCGCTTCCAGCGTCGCGGCGGCAAGGATTTCCAGATTGTTGCAGCCGACTTCGGCATTGGAATATTTGCTGGAAATGATCTCGCCCTGTTCGGTGATCCGGATCTGGCCGTTCACCGCGCCGCCGGGCTGCGCGATGATGGCGTCATAGCTTGGTCCGCCGCCGCGGCCGACGGAACCGCCGCGGCCATGAAACAGCCGCAAGCGCACATGGTGCCGCTCGAACACCTCGACCAGGCCGATCTCCGCCTTGTAGAGCTCCCAGCCCGAGGTGACGAAGCCGCCATCCTTGTTGCTGTCGGAATAGCCCAGCATCACTTCCTGCACCGCGCCGCGGCTATCTACCAGCTTGCGGTAATCGTGCATCGACAGCAGCCGGTCCATGATGGCGCTCGATGCCTGCAAATCCTCGATGGTCTCGAACAGCGGCACGATATTGATGGCGCTGCGGCCGGAGGGATCGACCAGGCCCGCCTCCTTCAACAGCAGCGCGACCTCCAGCATGTCGGACACGCCCTTGCACATCGAGATGATGCATTGGGGGATGGTGTCGGCGCCGAACCTGGCATGAGCCTCGGCCGCCGCATGGAACACGGCGAGTTCGCCGACCGTCTCCTCGCTGTACTTCACGAAGCTCGACGTCAGCGGCCGCGTGTTGCGCAACTCGCCGGTCAGGAGCGCGATCCGCGCCTCTTCGCCCAGCGCCAGATAGGACATGCCGGGCATCGCGGCGTCGATCAGTTCGGCGACCGTGCGCTCATGCACGGCGGAATTTTGGCGCATGTCGAGACTGGCGAGATGGAAGCCGAAGCAATCAACGGCCCGGCGCAGGTGCCGGAGCCGCCCGCGCGCGATCACCCGCGAATTGTTCGAGATCAGCGAGCGATAGATGATATCGAGATCGGCCTTGAACTCCCCGACATCGGCGTAGGGTGCGGCTTCGCCGACCGGAGGGCGCGTGGTCTCGACGTCGAGCCGCGCGGCGGTCGCGGTCAGTCGCGCGTAGATGCCGGACACCGCCAGCCGATAGGGTTCGCCGCTGCGATGCGGCGATTTATCCGGCGAGCGCTTCGCGAGCGCGCGCAGATCCTTGGAAACATCGGTCAGATGCGCCGCCAGCGACAATTCGGAGCCGAGCACATGCAGCTCCTCCAGATAATAGCGCAGCACGCGGCTCGACTGCAGCTTCAAGGTACCGCGCATCACTTCCGCCGTCACGAACGGGTTGCCGTCGCGGTCGCCGCCGATCCAGCTTCCCATCTTCAGGAACGACGCCAGTTCGCCGGGCGCGGCGCTGTCGCCCTCGTTGAGCTTGTCCTCCAGCTTGCAATGCAGCCGCGGCACCTCGTGCAGGAAGGTGTAATCGTAGAACGACAGGCCGTTGGCGACCTCGTCCAGCACGGTGAGCTTGGTCCGGCGCAGCAGGTTGGTCTTCCACAGCGTCAGGACTTCGCGGCGCAATTTCTCGTCGCTCGCCGCAAGCTCCTCGGGCGTCAGTTGCACCCGCTCGCGCCGGTCCAACAGCGCCGCGATCTCCATCTCGCGGTCGATGGTGCTCTTGCGGCGAACTTCGGTCGGGTGCGCGGTCAAGACAGGACTGACCAGTGCGGTCGCGAAGAATTTGCGCAAGTCGGCCGCGGAAAAGCCGGCCGCGCGGGCATGCGACAAGGTCAGTGCCAGCGTTCCCGGAAGCGGTGTGGCGCTCGCGGCAGAACGCATCTGGCGGATGTTGTTCTGGTCCTCGGCAATATTGGCGAGGTGGGAGAAATAGCTGAAGGCGCGCACGATACGCACCGTCTGGCTGATCGACATGCTGTCGAGAATCACTTCCAGCTCGCGCCGCGCCGTCTTGTCTTCATCCCGGTGGAACCGGATCGAGGTCTGCCGGATGCGCTCGACCAGGTCGAACACGTCGGCGCCCTCCTGGTCGCGCACGGTGTCGCCGAGGATGCGTCCGAGCAGGCGGATGTCATTCCGCAGCCGGACGTCTTCCTCGAGCGCCTGGGCATCCTCGGCGCGATTGGACCGCAATTCAGGTTCGGAAGGCATGGTCTGGGGAGACATGGCTGACTACTCCAGAGGCTGCCCGGCAAGGCGGAGTGTGCAACATTTTTGCCGCAGTGCAAGATAAAGATGGAGGCGGTCTCAATTTGTCGTCCCTGCGAAAGCAGGAACCCATAATCCCGGACGCCAGATCTTACGGAAGGCGTCTGCGGGAGTGCTCTATCGACAGATCACGCGGTATGGGTCCCGGCGTTCGCCGGGACGACGGTGGTTTAAATCCTCCGCCCCGCTCGCTCCCAATAGGGATCGCGCAGGCGGCGCTTGAAAATCTTGCCGGAATCCTCGCGCGGCAGGTTTTTCTGGATTTCGACGTGTTTTGGGACTTTGTAGTCGGCCAGCGCCGTCTTCAGCCGGGCGCGGATCTCGGCAACGTCCAGCGTCACCCCCGCTTGCGGTTCCACCACCGCCATCAGCGCCTCGCCGAATTCCGCGTCGGGGATGCCGAAAACAGCGCAATCATGCACCCCCGGCACCGCATGCAGCGCGGCCTCGATTTCGGCCGGATAGATGTTGACGCCGCCCGAGATCACCATGTCGCGCTTGCGGTCACAGATGAAGACATAGCCGTCCTGGTCGATGTAGCCGACATCGCCCGAGGTGATAAATCCCTCGCGCTCGATCTCGGCGCGCTTGTCCGGCTTGTTGTGATAGGTGAAGTCCGGATTGCCTGATATCCGCGAATAAATCTCGCCGATCTCGCCCTGCGGCAGCACCCTGCCGTCCTCGCCGATGAAGCGCAGTTCGGCGCCCGGCGCGATCCGGCCGACGGTGCCGGGCTTGCTCAGCGCGTCCTCGGAAGTGGCGAAGGTGACGGCGCCGGATTCGGTCGAGCCGTAGAATTCATAGATCACCGGGCCCCACCATTCGATCATCGCGCGCTTGACGTCGGCGGGACAGGGCGCGGCGGCGTGGATGATATGGCGCAGCGAGGAAACATCGTATTTGCGGCGTACTGCCTCGGGCAGCTTCATCAGCCGGATGAACATGGTCGGCACCATGAAGATGGTGTCGATCCGCTCCGTCTCGATCAGCCGCAAGAACTCTTCCGGCTCGAACCGCGGCAGCAGGACCAGCGCGCCGCCGAGCCGGCCGGAGCGCAGGCCGAACGAATTCGGCGCGGAATGATAGAGCGGTCCAGGCAGCAGTGCCCGTGCCTGCGGCTGCAGGCCATAGATCAAACCGCGCATCCGCTCGGCGGAAGCGCTCTGTTCCGGCGTCGGCGCATGGCGCCGTACGCCCTTGGGATTTCCCGTCGTCCCCGAGGTGTAGATCATGTTCGCCGGCTGCGGCCGCGCCGGGCCATCGTAAGGCGTTTGTTGGGCGAGCCAGATTTCGAAATCGAGTGCGAAATCGGGCGTGGCGAGAAGATCGGGATCGATCCTGTAATTCGCCAGGATTTCCGGCGGCGTCGGGACGCTGAGCACGGTAACGCCGGCCGGAGTAGCGTCGCGCAGCTGATGCAGCAGGTCGGCATGGCCGACCAGCACGCGCGTGCCGGAATCCCGCAGGATGTAATTGATCTCCTCCGGCTTGAAATGCCAATTGACCGGCACCGCGTAGGCGCCGAGCCGCATCGCGCCATAGGCCGCCTCGATGAAGGCGATGTCGTTGCGCATCAGGATGCAGACGCTGTCGCCTTGGCCGACGCCGAGCCGCTCGAAGCCGCCGGCCATCCGCGCGGCGCGATCGGCGACCTCGGCATGGGTGCGCCGGCGCTGGCCGCTGATGATGCCGAGGAAGGGGGAGGAGGTTTCGGTCATTTTCTTTTTCGTTAGAGCGCGTCGACAATTTTGTCGTCATCACCGGGCTTGTCCCGGTGATCCACGTCTCACCTTCGTTGCCGCAAGTGAAGACGTGGATGGCCGGGACAAGCCCGGCCATGACGAGAAGCGCGATTATCCCACATCCGCAAAGCGCGGCGCGCGCTTTTCGATGTTGGCGCGGACGGCTTCGGTCTGGTTCGGACTACCCAGCAGCCTCTGCTGCTCGACGGATTCGGCGAGCAACGCGGGGCCGGGATCGATCGAGAGCTTGCCGAGCATGCGTTTGGCGGCGCGGATTGCATCGGGGCTTTTTGCCGCGATTTCTCGCGCGACTTCAAAAGCCGCAGCGCGCGGATCGTCGCAGATCCGCGTCGCGAGCCCGTAACCCAGCGCTTCCTGCGCCGAGAAAATCCGGCCCGTATAGGTCAGTTCGCGCAAGATATCGTCGCGCACGAGGCTCGCCAGGATCGGCGTTCCCGCCATGTCGGGCACCAGCCCCCACTTGATCTCCATGATCGACATCCGCGCATCCGGCGCGAGATACCGCATGTCGGCACCGAGCGCGAGTTGAAAACCGCCGCCGAAGGCCACGCCCTGGATCGCGGCGATCACAGGCACCGGCAGCTGCCGCCAGCCCCACACCGCCTGCTGCGGGAAATTGGCGAGACCATGGGTACGCTCGGCCAGATCGCGCTTCTCGCCGCCGGCGACGCCATTGCCACCCTCGTCCTTCATCGCAGCAAAGCGGCCCATGTCGAGGCCGGCGCAGAACGCGCGGCCCTCGCCGGACAATACTACCGCCCGCAGCCCCTTTTCCTGGGCGAGACGGCCGGAGGTCGCGACCAGCGCATCGAACATGGCGGCATCGAGCGCATTCATCTTGTCCGCCCGCACCAGCCGGACATCGGCGACGCCGTCCGAAATCGAGACCGAGACGCGATGCTCCATGAGAATTCTCCCCTGCACTTCTTCGTTGTTGCCGCTTTACAGAATGGCGTCGGCCGGATTTAGTCAATCAACCAATTAACAGACATTTTTCAGGGGTGGAAACGCCATGTTCAGCGAAAAGCTTCTCGCCGACCGCCGCATCCTCGTCACCGGCGGCGGCACCGGGCTCGGCAAGTCGATGGCGGCGCGCTTCCTTGAACTCGGCGCCGAGGTCCATATCTGCGGCCGCCGCAAGGCCGTCTGCGACGAGACCGCGACCGAACTGATGGACCTCTATGGCGGCCGGGTCACCAGCCACGGCGTCGACATCCGCAACCCGCTGGCGGTCGACGAGATGATCGAGACGATTTTCCTGGAAGGCGGGCTGACCGACCTCATCAACAACGCCGCCGGCAATTTCATCTCGCGCACCGAAGAACTCTCGCCGCGCGGCTTCGATGCGGTCGCCAACATCGTCATGCACGGTACGTTCTATGTGACGCATGCGGTGGGCCGGCGCTGGATCGCGATGAAGCAGCGCGGCAATGTGGTGTCGATCACCGTGACCTGGGTCCGCAACGGCTCGCCTTACGTGGTGCCATCGGCGATGAGCAAGTCCGCGATCCATGCCATGACCATGTCGCTCGCCACCGAATGGGGACATTACGGCATCCGCCTGAACACGATCGCGCCCGGCGAAATCCCAACCGAAGGCATGAGCAAACGGATAAAACCTGGCGACGAAGCCGGCGCGCGGACCAAGGCAATGAACCCGATGGGACGCGTCGGCAAGATGGAAGAATTGCAAAACCTCGCGGTATTCCTGATTTCCGGCGGCTGCGACTGGATCAACGGCGAGACCATCGCGATGGACGGCGGCCAGGCGCTGGCGATGGGCGGCAATTTTTACCAATTGCGCGACTGGAAGGATTCCGACTGGACGGCCGCGCGCGACTCCATCAAGGCGCAGAACGAAAAGGACCGCGCGGCACGGGGGTAATCCGGTCAACGAAATAATATTCACGGGGGAATCATGTCTCAACAAACGGCAAACCTTGCCGAGGTGGTGCGTGCGCGGGCGAAGAGCCGGGGCGACGCCACGGCTTTTGAATTCGAGGGACGCCAGACCAGCTTCGCCGAGCTCGATGTCAACACCAACCGCGTCGCCAATGCGCTGATCGCGCTCGGCGTCAAGCCGGGCGAGCGGATCGCCTATCTCGGCAAGAACAGCGACATCTATTTCGAACTGCTGTTCGGTGCGATGAAGGCGAATGTGGTGATGGCGCCGGTGAACTGGCGGCTGGCCGGACCCGAAGTCGCCTTCATCGTCGAGGACTGCAAGGCGCCGGTGCTGTTCGTCGGGCCTGAATTCATCACGCAGGTCCGCAATATCCGGGCGCAATTGCCCGGCGTGCGGACAGTGATCACGACCGAAGGCGGCGGCGCGCCGGAATGGCCGGATTTTACGGTATGGCGCGATACACAGAGCAGCGACGAGCCGAAGGTCGCGATTAATCCGAAGGACATCGCGATCCAACTCTATACGTCGGGCACGACGGGCAAGCCGAAAGGCGCGATGCTGTCGCATGCGAATATGCTCAATCTGGTTCAGTCCGGCAACGAGGCGGAAAAGCCCGAGTGGAACGAATGGACCGAGGACGACGTCTCGCTGGTGGCGATGCCAATCTTCCACATCGGCGGTTCCGGCTGGGGCGTGCTTGGGCTTTACCATGGCGCCAGGGGCGTGATCGCCCGCGAGTTCGATCCGACGAAAGTGCTGGATTTCTTCGAGCAGTCCGGCATCACCAAATTGTTCATGGTGCCGGCGGCGATGCAGTTCGTGGTGCGCCAGCCGCGCGCGCGGAGCGTGGATTTCTCAAAGCTGAAATACATGCTCTACGGCGCCTCGCCGATCCCGGCGGCGCTGCTGAAGGAGTGCATCGAAGTGTTCAAGTGCGGCTTCGTGCAGTTGTACGGCATGACCGAGACCACCGGCACCATCGTGGCGCTGCCGCCGGAAGACCACATCGAGGGGCTGGAGCGGATGCGCTCGGCCGGCAAGGCGCTGCCGGGCGTTGAGCTGGCGATCCTCGATGCCGATGGCAAAAAATTGCCGCCGCGTGAAGTCGGCGAGATCGCCACCCGCTCCGGCTCCAACATGGCCGGCTACTGGAACCTGCCGGAGGCCACCGCCAGGACCCTCGACAGCGACGGCTGGTTGCGGACGGGCGATGCCGGCTACATGGACGAGGACGGCTATCTCTACATCCACGACCGCATCAAGGACATGATCATCTCCGGCGGCGAGAACATCTATCCGGCCGAGGTCGAAAGCGCGATCTGCGACCATCCCGATGTCGCGGAAGTCGCGGTGGTCGGCGTGCCCGACGACAGATGGGGCGAGGCGGTCAAGGCGATCGTGGTGATGAAGCCGGGCAAGCAGGCAACCGCATCCGACATCATCAATTTCACGCGCGAGCGGATCGCGGGTTTCAAGACGCCGAAATCGGTGGACTTCATCGCCGCGCTACCGCGCAACGCGTCGGGGAAGATCCTGCGACGGCACCTGCGCGATCCGTATTGGGAGGGGAGAGAGCGGCAAGTGAATTAGCCACCGTCGTCCCGGCCTTGAGCCGGGATCTACCGTGTTGCATGTCAAGTGGCGGAGGCGCCTTTCCAGGGCTGGCCTGACCTGAGCACGGCGTTGGCGAAGACGACGAGGCGTCGGAGCACGGCGATGAGGGCAACTTTGGGCGGTTTGC
>Ga0210388_10000063_pt1 | contig 152668 bp, 131 predicted proteins | sample IncBWC19OmetaG_FD_155485 | JGI IMG/M metagenome (GOLD analysis project Ga0210388, IMG submission 155485) | Forest soil microbial communities from Barre Woods Harvard Forest LTER site, Petersham, Massachusetts, United States - Inc-BW-C-19-O ...
CAGCCTAGCCAACAGACCTCAAACTCCCCAATACGCCATCCCAACAACCGAACCCCAACAGAAAAAACGCCTCATTCTTTACGTTTTTCAGCGGACTGCTAGGGCAATCTTCGGCAATGCCGGGCGCCCGTGCCGGGCGCGCAGAAATGCTGCGCCGGTGGCCGGCGCCTCTCGTGGCACGTCAGCTGGCGTGAACGACCAGCTTTTCCTCGACGAAAAACCGCAGCGCGCCGTAGCCTTCCATGTCAACCGCGTACATGAAATTGCCTTCGACCGTCGGAAACACGGCGATCACCGTGCCAGCGTCGTGGTCATCGGCAGCGTTATCGACCATTTCGCCAATCGCAAACTTCGCCATCGGGAATTCCTCCTGGAATCGATGCAATTCTTCTATAAATTAGTTAACGTTTCTTAGCTTTTGCCGCGCCTGCAGTAGGAATGCCCCGGCAGGCAAAGACTTCTGCCGATTTGGTCAGATTTCGACGGGGACCGGACCGACGAAACCGGCGTTTTGGTGTAGACGGGATATTCTTTTAGGTGGTTGGGGACAGACGAGATCGTCGGCATGCTCGGGGCTCCAGAATTCAGCGACCGGTCACCGCCGGCATGCGCGTACTGTCCGCCGGCGCCGAAACCGCATGCCCACCCGCTCAAGCCGTTGGCCCTTCTTGGCGCGCTGAAGCGCAACCCGCTGGAATGCTGGGCGGCGCCGCATTTCGAGCGCCCGATCGTGGCCGGCGGCTTGCCGATCGGGCATGTGCTGCTGGTACACGAGCCCGGCGCCATCCGCCGCGTGCTGCTCGACAACGCCGTGAACTACCGCAAGGACCGCCTGCAACGCCGCGTGCTGTCGGCCGGACTGAGCGATGGCCTGCTCAGCGCCGAGGGCGAGCAATGGCGCCTGCAACGACGGGTGATCGCGCCGATGTTCGCGCGCCGGACCGTGATGGATTTCGCGCCGGCGATGCTGGCCGCCGCCGAAGCCCTGGTCGAGAGGTGGTCCGCGCTCGAGGACGGCGCATCCATCGACGTCGCCCCCGAGATGGCCAAGGTCACGCTCGATGTCGTGGAGCGCACCATCTTCTCGGATGGCTTCGGATCGGACGCCGAGGACATCCGCAAGGCGATGACGACCTATTTCAATACGATCGGCAGGATCAGTCCGCTCGACATTCTCGGCGTGCCCGACTTCGTGCCGCGGCTCGGCCGGCTGCGGGTGCAGGCAACCCTCAGGTTTTTCGAGAAGGAAGTCGACCGGGTCATCTCGGTCCGGCGCCGCATGCTCGCCGAGCAACCGGACCAGGCGCCGCGCGATCTCCTGACCCATCTGCTGGAAGCGCTCGATACCGGCGGCAGCGGCGGCCTGACCGAAGCGGAGGTGCGATCGAACATCCTTACCTTCATCGCGGCCGGCCACGAAACCACGGCCAACACCCTGAGCTGGGCGCTATTCCTGCTGTCACAGTCGGGGGAATGGCGCGAGCGGGTGCAAGCCGAGGCCGACCGCGAACTGATCGGGCCGGTGGAGGACATGGCCGACCGGCTGGTCGAGACCCGCGCTGTGATCGAAGAGACCGTCCGCCTCTATCCGCCGATCGCGGCGATCAGCCGCGTCGCGCTCGATCGCGACGAACTGAACGGCGAGCGTGTCAGGGCGGGATCGCTGATCGTGATCTCGCCCTATGTGCTGCACCGCCATCGCCTGCTGTGGGATCGCCCCGACGCGTTCGACCCGAGGCGATTTCTCGGCGCCGCGCAGGCAACGATCGACCGCTTCGCCTACCTTCCGTTCGGGACCGGGCCGCGCAAATGCATCGGCTCCAGCTTCGCCTTACAGGAGGCGACGCTCGTGCTTGCCACGATCGTCCGGCATTTCGCGTTTCGCTTGCGGCCGGGACACGCGGTATGGCCCATGCTGCGGGTGACCCTGCGACCGGCGAACGGCTTGCCGATGGTCATCGCCATGAGATCACTGCGCGACCCCGACCGCTGTCGACCGGCGGAGCGCGGCCTGCCGAACTCATAAAGCCGAAGCGATCGGCGACAGGGCCGCCATATCGGCATGCTGGTTCCAGAGATTCGAGCGCGTGATGCACTTTCCGCAATGGAAGAACGCCCGCGCAACGACGACGATCATCGCAAGCTCGGGTATCCGGCCGCCCTCCGCCATGGCGCTGCGGACAGAATGGTCCCGAACGATGCTGGCGCGGCCCGCGACCCGCAACGTCTCGCGCTGACCGGGCACGAAGAAGATCAAGCCGACGCCCGGATTCTGCAGCACGTTGTGAAACGTGTCGACCCGACGATTGCCGCGGCGATCCGGAATCGCGAGCGTCGCCTCGTCGAGACACCGCACGAACCCCGCGCCGTCTCCTTTTGGCGACAGGTCGACCATCCCGAGCGGATCGGTCGATCCGACCACGACAAAGGGCGAAGCCGCGATAAATTCGCGGCAGCGGCTATCAAGCTTGTGCAGGATCTTGCTGGTGAACCATCTGTTGGGAGGCCCGACGATTCTTCTTAATTCCGACTCCGACTTGATCACCTCGTCAAACCGCGCGTCGGCCGTCACCGTTGTGCTTGCGTCCACCTGATGCCCTTTGTCATTAGCGGGATCTTGATCCCGCCGGGGCCCCAAAGGCACGCTAACGCGTCGATGCGGCGGGAGTGCGCCCGGAACTTGGCTTCTTTTCCGCGCGGGAACCCTTAATACGCACGCCACCATGCACATCCGTTTTCCATCGCGATGGAAAGCGGATGCGGTGCTGGCCGTCGATCCCAATTAGAGCGAGCCGCTCAGCCTTTCGGGCGGGTGCGGATCATGAAGGTTTCGTAGGAATATTCCGCGACCTGCCACCACAGATTCAAGTCATCGCGGAACGCCATCTGCGAATCGTAGATCTTCTTGAAGTCGGGATTGGTCGCCGAGGTCTCGGCATTGACCTCGTTGGAGGCCTTCAGACAGGCCTCCATGATGGCCTGGCTGAACGGGCGCAGGATGGTGCCGTTCGCGACCAGCCGCTTGATCGCCAGCGGATTGCGCGCGTCATATCGCGCCTGAACATCCAGGTTGGCGTAGCCGGCCGCGATCGTCAGCAGCGACTGATAGGCCTTCGGCAGCGAGTCCCACTTGTCCTGGTTGATGAAGAAGTGCAGCGCCGTGCCGCCCTCCCACCAGCCGGGATAATAGTAATATTTGGCGATCTTGTAGAAGCCGAGCTTCTCATCATCGTAGGGGCCGACCCATTCGGTGGCGTCGATGATGCCCTTTTCCAGTGCCGGATAGATATCGCCGCCGGCGATCTGCTGCGGAATGGTGCCGAGTTTCGCCAGCGTCTTGCCGGCCCAGCCGCCGATCCGCATCTTCAGGCCATTGAGGTCGTCGACGCTGTTGATCTCCTTGCGGAACCAGCCGCCCATCTGGGTGCCGGTATTGCCGCCGGCGATGCCGTACAATTTGAACTTCTTGCCGAACTCGTTGAGCATGGCCTGGCCACCGTGATCCTGGAACCAGGCGTTCTGCTGCCGCGAATTGAGCCCGAACGGAATCGAGCAATAGAGCGCGAAGGTCGGGTCCTTGCCGATGAAGTAATAGGCCGCGGTGTGGCACATCTCCACCGTGCCGTTGCCGACCGCATCGATCACCTGCAAGCCGGGAACGATCTCGCCGGCGGCGAAAGTTTGGATCTGGAATTTGTTGTCGGTGGCTTCGGCGACGTATTTCGAAATCGTCTCACACGCGCTCTGGGGAACGTCGAGCGACTTCGGCCAGCTGGTGGTGCAGCGCCATTTCAACTCGGGCATCGATTGCGCGATCGCGGGTGCTGCGACCGTGGTCGACGCGGCAAGCCCGACGCCCGCGGTTTTCAGGAATTCACGGCGTTTCATGACCTTACCCCCCATTTGAATTTGCTCCGGAATCGCCAACCCCTTGACGATTCGCACAGGCGCCGCCTTGTCGGCGGTCAATCTTGATGTCCCTGACGATACCAGAGGTTCGGGCGCCCGGGTAGCCGATAGGGCGGCGGCGGCCCCGGCAACGGGCCAGCCTGGGTGAGGCATAGCGGCGCATCCTTTCACCGGGCGATCGCGCCGATCCAGGCCGCCAGCGTATCCAGCACTTCGCTCATGGCCTCGCGATCATTCCGCCCCGAACGCGCCAGCACATGGAAGGAATGATCGGCTTCCGCGACCCGATGCAGCGTGGCCAGCTTGCCCAGCCGCTCGACCACCGGCTCGAGCAGCGGCAGTTCGGCCAGCGCATCGCGGGTGCCCTGGATGAAGAGCATGGGGATATCGATGTCGCCGAGATGCTTTGCCCGCGTGTCGGATGGTTTGCCGGCTGGATGCAGGGGAAAACCCAGGAAGGCCATTCCGCGGACACCGGGCAATGGCGCGATCGCCTGCGCTTGCGACGTCATGCGGCCGCCGAACGATTTTCCGCCGGCGACCAGCGCCAGGTCAGCGCAGCATCGTGCCGCCTCATCGACGGCGGCCCGCACCGTAGCGTGCGCGACCGGCGGCGCATCCGGGCGCTTGCTGCCCTTTTCCATATACGGGAATTGATATCGCAACGTCGCGATGCCGCGATCGCAAAGTCCGCGCGCGACCTGCTCCATGGAGGTGTGCGTCATCCCGGCGCCCGCGCCATGGGCAAAGACAAAACAGGCGCGCGCCGATGGCGGCCGAAGCAGCAGCGCGGAGACGGCATTCGCACTACCGAACTCGATTTTCAGCTGTTGCGGGTTGACGACGTTCATTTACGGATCGTAGCGCGTCTATTTCCCGGTGTACCTTGAAATCCGGCGTCCCTGGCTCTCGGCGATCGGCGGCCCGAACCGTTGTTGTCCGGGCGGAATTCATCCGCTACCCTCTGTTTCAACATATAACGACAAAGTCTGTTCAGGGGGGAACGAATGACCGTGTTCGGGAGGATATCTGCGTCAAGGCTTGCCGCTGCGGCAGGATTGTTGTTCGCCGGGATCGGAACGGCCGCTGCGGATCCCGCTGAAATCAAGGTGCTGACTTCGGTGGCGCTGACCTCGGCGCTTGACGAACTCGCTCCACAATACGAGCGTGCGACAGGAAACAAACTCGTCATCGGCTACAGCCTGATCGCCGACATCAGGAAACGTATCATCGCGGGCGAAACCGCCGACGTCATCATCCTGTCGCGGCCGGTGATGGACGAACTGCAGAAGCAGGACAAGTTCGCGCCCGCCAGCATCGCAAATGTCGCGGGCACGGCGGTGGCGGTGACGGTGCGCGCGGGCGCGCCGAAACCGGACATCGGTTCAGCCGATGCGCTGAAGCGTTCGCTGCTCGCGGCGAAATCCATCGTCTATGCCGATCCGGCGAAAGGCGGCGCCAGCGGGGTGCATTTCGCGAAGGTCGTCGACCGGCTTGGAATCGCCGATGAGATCAAGTCCAGGACCATTCTCGTGCCGGGCGCCCAGGCCGCCGACCTCGTCGCCAAGGGCGAAGCCGAGATCGGCGTCGGACAGACCTCCGAAATCGTGCCGGTGGCCGGTGCGCAACTGGTGGGACCGCTGCCGGGAGACCTCGGCAGCGTCACGCTCTTCGCCGCCGCCATCGGCGCGGACAGCAAGGCATCGGAGGCGGCGAAGTCGCTGATCCAGTTTCTGACAGGACCGACCGCTGCCCCCGTATTCAAGTCGAAAGGCCTTGAGCCGGGATAGCATCAACGGTGCGAAGTTGAGCTATCGCTCCCTGCCCGAATTCCTCGTCGGGCGGGTCTGCTCGCGGTCTCTTTTGCGGTCGGCGAGATATCGAAGCTGGCCGGCCCTTCTCAAAGCTTCGATGCGCTCGGCGCCGGCCGGCATTTGGCGCGCAGCTTCGAGAGCGGCCTGGGCGGCCCCCCACTCTTCATCTGCCGTACTGGACTTCCTGGCGGACATGCATGATCGATCCGGCGTTCGCGAAACGTCACCGAGCCGAGATGTCCGTTCAAGTTAAATCGGGCTTGCGAAATATCGGGAAACAAAAAGCGCCGGACGACGACCGCCAGTTTTCGATTTGGGAATCCGCCTAACACCGATGGCGCACGCCGTCATGGCCGAGATAGGTGCCGGAAACCGGGTCGTAGGAACGATAGCGTTGCGCGCAATAGGCCTGATCGCGCCCCGGTCCAAACACGACTTGCGAAGGATAGGGCCTCGGAGAATGCCAAGGCGTCATGCCGAACAGCCCGGCAGCCCCGATCCACGCGCTGGGCGGATCGGCGGCGAAATTCCCCGGAAAGGAACCGTTGGTGGGGAAGTCGCGGTTGTCGTCGCGGCCGTCGAAATACCAGCCGCTGGTGTAGCCGTAGCGCAGCGGCCGGCCTGCGTAATCCTGCGCAAAGGCCGTCGTTGCGACGGCGCAGGTCAACGCGGTCACGGCCGTCAGCAGCATTTTCAATCTGGTCATGGCGGCATCACCCATCGCGTTACGGCCGAATGGTTCCCCAATCGCCTTTCCAGCCCTCGAGCTTACCGCGCCGGAACTGCAGATAGAGTCCATCGCTGCGGCTCGCCAAAGCGGCGCCTTTGACATTGGGCAAGGCAAGGTAGAGTTCGTCGCCGGGACGGCCGCGGACATAATTCAGCGGCGTGCCCAAGGCCCGCGACACCTCATCCGCGTTCATGCCGAAGACCAGCGGCGTGTTGTTCGGCGTACTCCATTGCGCGTGCGCCGGCGAAAGTGCAGCGCCCGCAAGCGCAAGCACCAGTGCCGCCGCCCTGAACGTCGCTTTTCCCATCACCCGTTTCCCGACATGCCCTTCCATCAATTCTGATCCGGCAGTTGCAGCGAGGCCAGCGTTCCCTGCGGCGTCCATCCGCCGCCCAGCGCCTGGAACAGGCTGCTGGCGGCCAGCAATTTCGACAGCCGCACCTGCACCAGGACATTCTCGTTCGTGAACAGCGTCTGTTCGGTCTGCAACACCGTGAGCAGGTTGACGGTGCCGCCGCGGAATTGGGCTTCCGAAACGTCGAAGGCCTTCTGGGAAGCGGCCACCGCCTCGGCCTGCAACCGCTCCTGTAGCGTGAATTTTGCCAGCGCCACCAGCGCCTTTTCGACATCGGCGAACGCCGACAACACCGCCTTGCGGTAGGCCTGCAGGTTTTGCAGCTGCACGCCTTTCGCCTGCTTCAGCTCGCTTTCCAGCAGAAAGCCGTCGAACAGCGGCTGGGTCAGTCCCGCGGACAGCGTGTAAAACCATGCGCCGGGGCCGAACAGCGAGGAGAGCGCTGCGCTCTGCACCCCGGTCTGGGCCGTCAACTGGATCTGCGGAAAGAACGCCGCGCGCGCCGACTCGACACTGAAGTTGGAGGAGGCGAGTAGCGCTTCCGCCTGGCGAACGTCCGGCCGCTGGTACAGCAGTTCCGATGGCATGCCCGGCGTTACCCGCGGCACCGCGATCGCCGACGTCGTGCCGCCGGCCACATTGAAGTTCGCCGGCGCGCGCGCCACCAGCAAGGCAAGGGCTGCGATATTCTGCTCCAGCGTCACCTGTAGCGGCGGAATCGAGGCGCGCACCGTCGCCACCAGCGCCTGCTGCTGCGACAAGTCGAGCTGCGACGCCGTCCCGCCCGCGAATTGCTTCTTGATCAGCTCTAAAATTCGCTCGGCGGCGGTGAGGTTGCGGTGGGCGACGCGCAGTTCATCCTGGGCGGCCAAGACCTGGAAATAGGTGTTGGCCACCGTCACGATCGTCGTCAGCGTCACCACTTCGCGGTTGTAGCGGGCAACGCTGGCGCTCTCTTCCGCCGCATACAGCGTCGCGCGGTTCTTGCCCCAGAAATCGACCATGTAGCTTGCGGTAAGTCCGAGGTTGTATTGGGAGAACGTGGTCGGGCCGGCCGCGCCGAGTCCGCCGCCACCGGAGGAGGCCGCATCGCGTATGCGCTCGGCCGTGGCGGTGCCGGTGAGCGACGGCAGCAGCGGCGCACCCGATACCCCGACCTGGGCGTCGGCCTGGATGATCTGGGCAATCGCCACCGCGATGTCGAGATTGTAGATTTGGGCGGCCTGCATCAGATTGGTGAGTTCGCTGGAGCGGAAGCCGCGCCACCAATCCACCGCCGGAACAGCGGCGTCGGGCTGTTGGCCCCGCGGGGCCTCGCGATAGGTCGCCGGCATATCGAGATTGAGATCGGGCCGTTCGGATCCGAGGATGCAGCCCGATAAGCCGAGGCCGACTGCGAGCGCCAAGGAGACGCGGATGCTGCGCGCCAACCCTGCCCGCGCCACTTTGATCCCGGGATCGCGCGGGACAGTTCGGAAGACTCGGCCGGTGGCGGGAACGGTTGCTGGCATTTATTCGCCCGGTTGCAGGCTGGCATCGGGCGCGAGCGGTGCCGCGCCGCCGATGCGGCGGCGCCGGTTCCAGGAGCTGAAGCGATCCATGTAGAGATAGATCACCGGCGTCGAATAAAGCGTCAGCATCTGACTGAGAATGAGGCCTCCGACGATGGCGATGCCGAGCGGCTGCCGAAGCTCGCCGCCCTCGCCCATGCCGAGCGCCAGTGGAAGGGCGCCGAGCATGGCGGCCATGGTTGTCATCATGATCGGCCTGAAGCGCAGCAGGCAGGCTTCGCGGATCGCGTCCAATGCGCTGAGCCCGCGCTTTCGTTCTGCCTCGAGTGCAAAATCGATCATCATGATCGCGTTCTTCTTCACGATGCCGATCAGCAGAATGACGCCGATGAGCGCCATGATGCTGAAATCGGTCCGGAACACCATCAGCGCCAGGAGGGCGCCGACGCCGGCGGACGGCAGTGTAGACAGAATTGTCAGGGGATGAACGTAGCTTTCATACAACACTCCCAGAACAATATAGATCGTGACCAGAGCCGCCAGAATGAGAAACGGCTGGTTGCTGAGCGAATCCTGAAACGCCTTCGCGGTACCCTGGAAGGTGCCGCGAATGGTTGCCGGCACGCCGATCCGGTTCATGGTGGCCTCGATCCTGGCCACGGCCGTGCTCAACGACGCGTTCGGCGGCAAATTGAACGAGATGGTGTTGGCGACCAGCAGGCCCTGGTGGTTGACCGCGAGCGGGGTCGCGCCCTGGGTGAAATGCGCGACCGCCGCGAGCGGGATCATCGTCTCCTGGCTGGTCGAGACCGCCGAGCCGGTCGAAGCCACCCCCTTGCCGGTGGCGCCGATCGAGTTGGTGGCGAGATTTCGGGCGGCCTGGGCGTTGGCCGAGTTGGCCGCGGCAGCGCTCTTGGCTGACGTGACCGTGCCCGCGACCGCATTCGTCGCCTGCGAGCCGCCGACGGAGCCGCCCGAGGTACTGACATAGACGTCCTTCAGCGTCTGCGGATTCTGCCAATAGCGCGGCGCCACCTCCATGATCACGTGATACTGGTTGCGGGCGACATAGATGGTCGAGACCTGGCGCTGGCCGAATGCGTCGTACAGCGTATTGTCGATCTGGCTCACGGTTATGCCGAGCTGGGCGGCGGCGTCACGGTCGATCACCAGATCGGACTCGAGTCCCTTGTTCTGCTGGTCGCTGTTGACGTCGGTGAGATTCGGATCGGCCTGCAGCGCCGCCGCGATCTTCGGCGTCCATTCGTTGAGTTCCTCAAGCGTCGAGCCCTGCAGCGTGAATTGATACTGCGCGTTGCTGGCCCGGCCGCCGACGCGGATGTCCTGCACGGCCTGCAGGAACAGGGTCGCTCCGGGAACCACCGCCATTTTACCCCGCAGCCGCGCGATCACACCATCCACCGGGATGCGCTGGCTGGGCGGATACAGCGAGACGAACATGAAGCCGGAATTGGTCTGGCCGCCGCCGGTGAAACCGACGGCGGTTTCGACCGCGGGATCGCTCTTGAGGATGGTGACGAACTGCGTCAGCTTTTGCTGCATCAACTGAAACGAAATGCTCTGATCGGCCTGGATGATGCCGATGATCCGCCCGGTATCCTGCTGCGGGAAAAAGCCCTTCGGGATGATGTCGTAGAGGTAGAAATTGAGCCCCAGCACCGCGGCAAGGATCAGCATCACCGACCGCGGATGCTCCAGCGCGGCGGTCAGGGTGCGCCGGTAGAAGCCCAGCATCGCCTCGAAAAAGCGCTCGCTCGTCCAATACAACCTGCCATGCTGTTGGCCGGCGTCGCCGCGCAACAACACGGCGCACATCATCGGCGTGGTCGACAGCGAGATCGCCAGCGAGATCAGGATCGAAATCGAGATCGTCACGGCAAATTCGCGGAACAGGCGGCCGACGATGCCGCCCATCAGCAGGATCGGAATGAAGACCGCGATCAGCGAGATGCTCATCGACAGCACGGTGAAACCGACCTCGTTGGCTCCCTTCAGCGCCGCCTGCAACGGCGTCATCCCGCTCTCGATGTAGCGGGTGATGTTCTCGAGCACGACGATGGCGTCGTCGACGACAAAGCCGGTCGCGACCGTCAGCGCCATCAGCGAGAGATTGTCGAGGCTGTAGCCCATCAGATACATGACGGCGAAGGTCGCGATCAGCGACACCGAAACCGCCACCACGGGCACCAGCGTCGCGCGCAGGTTTCGCAGGAACGCGAACACCACGAGGATCACCAGCATCACCGCAAGAATCAGGGACCGCTCGACGTCGCGCAACGAGGTACGGATGGTCGTCGAACGGTCGACCGCCAGTCCGAGATCGATCGCCGGCGAAATCGATGCCTTCAACTGTGGCAGCAGCCCCTTCACCAGATCGACGGTCGAGATGATGTTGGCGCCCGGCTGCCGGTAGAGGATGATCAGCACCGCCGGCTTGCCGTTGGCAAGGCCGGCGTTGCGGAGATTTTCGACCCCGTCGGTCACCTCGCCGACATCCGACAGATGTACCGCCGCGCCGTTCCGGTAGGCGACGATCAGCGATTTATAGTCATCGGCCTTGTTGGCCTGGTCATTGGCGTAGATCTGGAAGCGCTGGTCGCCGACGTCGATGCCGCCCTTCGGGCTGTGGGCATTGGCGCTGGCGAGCGCCGCGCGCACGTCCTCGAGCCCGATGCCGTATTTGTAGATCGCCTGTGGAATCAGATCGACCCGGACCGCCGGCAGCGAGCTGCCGCCGACCACGACTTCGCCGATGCCCTCGACCTGCGACAGCTTTTGCGCCAGCACCGTCGATGCCGCATCGTAGAGGTCGCCGCGCGTCAGCGTATCCGAAGTCAGGGTCAGGATGAGAATTGGAGCGTCGGCCGGATTGACCTTTCGGTAGGTCGGATTGGTCCGCAGGCTGGTCGGAAGGTCGGCGCGGGCGGCGTTGATCGCGGCCTGCACGTCGCGCGCGGCGCCGTTGATGTCGCGGTTGAGACCGAATTGCAGGGTGATGCGGGTGCCGCCGACCGTGCTCGAGGAGGTCATCTCGGTGACATCGGCGATCTGGCCCAGATGGCGCTCGAGCGGGCTTGCGACCGTGGTGGCGACATCCTGCGGGCTTGCGCCCGGCAAGGTGGCCTGCACCGAAATGGTCGGAAAATCCACCTGCGGCAGCGGCGACACCGGCAGCTTGAAAAACGCCACCGCGCCCGCCGCCGCCAGGCCGAAGGTCAGCAATGTGGTTGCGACCGGCCTGCGGATGAAGGGGGTTGACGGTTCCATGGCTCAGCTCAGCTCACTTCGCTCGCCGGGCCAGCCTCGCGCAAACGCCCGGAAAACCGCAGCGCCAGGCGGTCGAACCAGAGATAGATCACCGGCGTCGTGAACAGCGTCAGCAGCTGGCTGACCAACAGGCCTCCGACAATGGAAATGCCGAGCGGGTGCCGCAATTCGGAGCCGGCGCCGGTGCCAACCATCAGCGGCAAGGCGCCAAGCACCGCGGCCATGGTCGTCATCAGGATCGGCCGGAACCGCAGCAGGCAGGCCTGGTAGATCGCCTCGCGCGGCGGCTTGCCCTCGTTGCGTTCGGCGTCGAGCGCGAAATCGATCATCATGATCGCGTTTTTCTTGACGATACCGATCAATAGGATGATGCCGATGATGGCAACGATGGTGAGGTCGTCGCGGGCCATCATCAGCGCCAGCAGCGCACCGATGCCGGCCGACGGCAGGGTCGACAGGATCGTGAGCGGGTGGATGAAGCTCTCATAGAGCACGCCCAGCACGATATAGACGGTGATGATCGCCGCCAGAATCAGGAACAGCTGGTTGGAGAGCGAGGACTGGAACGCCAATGCGGCGCCCTGAAAACTGGTGATCACCCCGAGCGGCTGGCCGAGATCGATTTGCGCCTGCTTGATCGCATCCACCGCATCGCCGAGAGCGGCACCCGGCGCCAGGTTGAAGGACACGGTGGCCGAGGGGAATTGCCCGAGATGCGAGATCTGCAGCGGCGCGATATCCTCGTGCATCTTGGCCATCACCGCCAGCGGCACCGGTGCCCCGCCCACCGAAGACGGCAGGTAGATCAACGACAACGCCTCCAGCGAGGTCTGCAGCGACGGATCGGCCTCGAGGATGACGCGGTACTGGTTCGAATTGGTGAAGACGGTGGAGACGATGCGCTGTCCGTAGCTGTCGTAGAGCGCATTGTCGATCGTCGCCGGCGTGATCCCGAAACGGGCGGCCTGGTCACGGTCGATCTCGACATACACCGAAAGGCCCTGTTGCGAAATGTCGCTGGCGACGTCGGCCAGTTGCGGCAGCGTGTTCAATTTATCGACCAGCTTGGGAGTCCATGCGGCGAGCTGCGCCGGGTCGGCATCCTGCAGGATGAACTGGTATTGCGTCCGGCTGACGGTCCCCTCGATCGTCAGGTCCTGCACCGGCTGCATGTAAAGCGTAATCCCCGTCAGCGCCAACGTAGCGTCCTTGATGCGCTGCATCACCGTGGTGACGTCGGCCTTGCGCTGATCATGCGGCTTGAGATTGATCAGGATGCGGCCGCTGTTCAGCGTGGTGTTGGTGCCGTCGACCCCGATGAATGAAGACAGGCTTTCGACGTCGGGATCCTTGAGGATGACACTGGCAAGCTGCTGCTGCCGCTCCGCCATCGCGGCGTAGGAAACCGACTGCGGCGCTTCCGAGATCGCCTGAATGACGCCGGTGTCCTGCAGCGGAAAGAAGCCCTTGGGAATCACGACGTAGAGAAAAGCGGTGAGGCCGAACGTCCCCAGCGCAATCAGCAAGACGAACGTCTGGCGGTCGAGCACCCAATTGAGCGCGTGGCCGTAAACGGCGATGATCCGGTCGAAGGCTTCCCGGCTGTGGCGCTGGAATGCGTTCTCATGCGATTCGGTTTCAGGCTTGAGCAGCTTGGCGCAGGCCATCGGCACCAGCGTCAGCGACACCACCGCGGAAATCAGGATCGTGACCGACAGCGTGATGGCGAATTCGCGGAACAGGCGGCCGACCACGTCTCCCATGAACAATAGCGGTATCAGCACGGCGATCAGCGACACCGTCAGCGAGATGATGGTGAAGCCGATCTGCGCGGAACCCCGAAGCGCGGCCTGCAGCGGCGAATCGCCCTCCTCGATGTAACGCGAGATGTTCTCGATCACGACGATCGCGTCGTCGACCACGAAGCCGGTAGCGACGGTCAGCGCCATCAGCGAAAGATTGTTGAGGCTGAAGCCGAACAGGTACATCGCGCCGAGCGTGCCGACCAGCGACAGCGGAACCGACAGGCTCGGGATCAGGGTCGCCCGCGCGTTGCGCAGGAACACGAAGATCACCATCACGACCAGCACGACCGCGAGCGAAAGCTCGAATTCGACATCGTGCACCGAGGCGCGGATGGTGACGGTGCGGTCGGTCAGGATGTTGAGGTCGATCGCAGCGGGCAAGGTGGCCTGCAGCTGCGGCAGCAGCGCCTTGATGCCATCGACCACCGCAATGACGTTGGCGCCGGGCTGGCGCTGAATATTGAGGATGACCGCCGGAATGTCGTTCATCCAGGCGCCGAGCTTGTCGTTCTGGGCGCCATCGACGACGTCGCCGACATCGCTGAGCCGCACCGGCGAGCCGTTCTTGTAGGCGACGATCAGCGCCCTGTAGTCGCTGGCATTGCGGATCTGGTCGTTGGCATTGATGGTATAGGCGCGCATCGGCCCGTCAAAATTGCCCTTCGGCGTGTTGACGTTGGCGTTGCCGAGCGTGGTGCGCAGATCGTCGATGTTCAATCCGTAAGCGGCAAGCTTGCGAATATCGGCGCGAATCCGCACCGCCGGCTTCTGGCCGCCCGAGATGCTGACCAGGCCGACGCCGGGGAGCTGCGAGATTTTCTGCGCCAGCCTCGTGTCGACGAAATCCTCAACCTGGGTCAGCGGCATCGTCTTCGACGTCAGCCCCAGCGTCAGGATCGGCGCGTCGGCCGGGTTGACCTTGGCGTAGATCGGCGGCGCCGGAAGATCGGAGGGCAACAGATTGCCCGCGGCGTTGATGGCGGCCTGCACCTCCTGTTCGGCGACGTCGAGCGAGATGGCCAGACCGAACTGCAGCGTGATGACGGAGGCGCCCGCCGAACTCACCGAGCTCATCTGGTTGAGGTTCGGCATCTGGCCGAACTGCACCTCCAGCGGCGCGGTCACCGACGAGGTCATGACGTCGGGACTGGCGCCGGGGTAGAAGGTCTGCACCTGGATGGTCGGGTAGTCCACTTCGGGCAGGGCCGCGACCGGCAGGAATCGGAACGCCAGCATGCCGGACAGCATGATGGCGATCATCAGCAAGGTGGTCGCCACCGGCCGCAGAATGAACGGCTGTGACGGATTCATTGCTTCTGTCCGCCTTCCGGGCGCTGCTTCTTGCCGCCCGCCTTGTCCGGACCAGGGGCCGGGCCGGCGGCCGGGCTGCCGGCCGGATTGGCCGGTGGGGTAGCTGTCTCCGTCCGCACGATGATCTTGGCGCCGTCACGCAGCTTGTCGGCGCCGTCGATCACGACGCGATCGCCCGGCGCCAGGCCGGATTTGACCTCGACACGGTCGCCATCGGTGACGCCGAGCTGGACCGCGCGGACCGAGACCGTGCTGTCGGCACCGACCAGATAGACGAAGGTGCCCGGCACGCCGCGCTGGATGGCCGCCGTCGACATCGTCGTGACGTCCTTGTGGGTGTCGAGCAGCAAGCGGACATTGACGAACTGGTTTGGATAGAGCGTCTTGGCCTCGTTGGGGAACTGCGCCCGCAGCTTGATCGTGCCGGTGGTGGGATCGATCTGGCTGTCGAAGGTCTGCAGCGACCCATCGGCGATCTTGGTGGCGCCACTGCGGTCATAGGCGGTGGCGGGCAGCACGGCTCCGTCCTGAAGCCGCTTCGCGATGGCCTGCAGGTTGTCCTCGGGCACCGTGAACAGCACGCTGATCGGCTGGATCTGCGTGATGACGACGAGCCCGTTGGCATCGCCCGGCGTCACGTAGTTGCCCTGGTCGACCTGACGCAGCCCGACGCGGCCGTCCAGCGGCGACAGGATGCGGCAATATTGCAGGTTGACCTCGGCGGATTTGACCATGCCGCGGTCGGCCTCGACCGTGCCCTGGTCCTGGGCGACCAGCGCGACCTGGGTGTCCAGCGTCTGGCGCGGCACCGCGTTCTGCGCCGCCAGGCCCTGATAGCGGGCAAGATCGACCTGGGCGCCCTTCAGCAGCGCTTCGTCGCGTGCAAGCTGCCCCTTCACCTGGGCCAGGGTCGCTTCATACGGCCGCGAATCGATTTCAGCGAGCAGGTCGCCCTTCTTGACCTCGTCGCCTTCCTTGAAGTCGACCTTGATCAGGTAGCCGCTGATCTGGGTCCTGATGGTGACGGTCGCCAGCGACGTCACCGTGCCCAGCGCATTGAGGTTGACCGCGATGTCACCCTTGCTGACGGTCTCGGGCACGATCGACATCGGCGCAGCGTTGCGCGCGTTGCCGCCTGGCTGCGGGGCGCTCCCCTGCCTCGTCCACCAGACGACGCCGGCAATGACCAGAAGGGCCAGGACGAACGGCAGAAACAAGCGTCGGCGCGGCCGGGGCTCGGTGCTCTGCGAATCTCCATACAAAGGAGCTTCCTTGAGATGTTTTATCGGCTGATCCATGAAAACGTCGTCGGCTCCGCGCTGTGGGTGGCTTCGACAATCCTAGCATAACTTGCGCGCCTGGCTGTCTTTTTGAGATCACAGGCCATCCCATTTGAGTGGTTCGGCCGGGGTTGTCGCATTAACAATCCGAAACGTTCCCTGAGGCGAACGGGCCGGGCGACCGATTTTGACCACCAATCCGCCGCCCATCCCGGATTTGGTCGCGCCCGAACCGCAATTGGTTCTGGCTTGCCCGAGGAATCGCCCTGCCTTCAACTTGAACCGTCCGGGGGCGCCGGTTACGCTTCGCACGGGTCGGGGGAAACACCAAATGAAACAAATCAGGATCGGCGACATCACCATCGACGCGGTGATCGAGCGCGAAGGCCCGTGGCGGCGGCCGCAGGACTTCTTCCCGGCCTATGACGAAGCCACCTTCAAACGCCATCTGCCCACGATGGAGCCGGAGGTGTTCGACGCGGCGCTGGGCATGATCGTCATCACCTACCAGACCTTCGTGGTGCGGACCCCGCGCTACACCATCCTGATCGACACCTGCACCGGCGAGCACAAGGGCCATCCGCCGCCGTTCGATTTTCCCGGCAAGGAGCGCTGGCGCAACGAGCTGTTCGCACTCGGCATCTCCTATGACAAGATCGACTACGTGTTCTGCACCCATCTGCATATCGACCATACCGGCTGGAACACCACGCTACGCGACGGCCGCTGGGTGCCGACCTTCCCCAACGCGAAATACATTTTTCACAAGGGCGAATATGCGGCCTGGGAAGCGGAGAACGCCAAAGGCGCCAATCCGCCCGGCACGGTGTTCCGCGACAATTGCCTGCCCATCGTCGAAGCCGGACAGGCGCTCCTGGTCGACGACGATTACGCGCTGGACGATACCATCACGCTGACGCCGACGCCCGGGCACTCGCCCTGCCATTGCTGCGTCAACATCTTCTCCCGCGGGCAACGTGCCGTCGTGACCGGGGACATGATGCACCACGTGATCCAGTGCCGCGAGCCCGACTGGTCGGCAAGGCCGGACTGGGATCCGAAGCAATCGGCGCTGTCGCGCCGGAAGTTTCTCGCCTCCGTCGCGGAGACCGATACGCTGATATTGCCGATCCATTTCCCGACCCCGACGGTCGGATCGGTGACGGCGGATGGCGATCGATTCAACTACCGCTTCAAGCGCGATTAGCGGGCGAGAACGCAGATGAAGGAAGATCAAACATGATGAACCGACGCCAGTTCGTTCGCGCCGGTGCCGCCGGCGCGGCGCTGCTCGCCCGCATCCCCGGCGCGTATGCTGCGACCTACGATCTCCTGATCAAGGGCGGGCGCGTGATCGACCCTTCCGCGGGGCTCGATGCGGTGCGGGACGTCGCGATCGCGCAGGGCCGGATCGTGGCGATCGAGGCCAACATCGCCGCCGACGCCAGCGAGACCATCGATGCGCGCGGCAAGATCGTCGCACCCGGCCTGATCGACATCCACACCCATGCCGGCAAAAGCAAGGAAGGGCCGCCGATGTGCCTGCAGGATGGCGTGACCGGCTGGGTCGACGCCGGCTCGGGCGGCGCCGACAACATCGATCAGGTCGCCGCGGTCGCACGTGGCGCGCCGCAGCTCGGCCGCTTGCTGGTGAACATTGCCCGGACCGGCGTCGTCACCCCCGCCGGCGAGTTGCACGACATCAACAGCGCCAACGTCGCTTTGGCGCAAGGCGCCATCGCACGCAACCGCGACGTCGTCGTCGGTGTCAAGGCGCGGCTGTCGAACAATGTCGCAGGCTCCAACGATCTCGAGGCGTTGCGGCGCGCGCAGGAGGCCGCCGCGCCATTCAATCTGCCGGTCATGATCCATGTCGGCCAGAACTACTCGCCGCTGCGCGCCATTCTAGCCCTGCTCAAGCGCGGCGACATCGTCACCCATATGTACGCGCCGGGCATGAACGGCATCCTCGACGACAACGGCGTGCTGCTGCCCGAGGTGATGGCGGCGCGCCGCCGCGGCGTGCTGTTCGACTTCGGCAATGGCGTCGCCGACCACTTCAGCTGGGACAGCGTGGAAAAGGCGACCCGACAGGGCTTGTGGCCGGATACCTTCTCCACCGACTGGAACACGGCATCGAAGTCGAGCGGGGTCGTCGACCTGCCCAATGTGATGTCGAAGTTCATCATGTTCGGCATGCCGCTCAGCCAGATCATCGCCTGCGCCACCGTGAACGCGGCCCGCGTGTTCCCCTCGTTCGACGACCGCGGCACGCTCAATGTCGGCGCGCCCGCCGATGTGGCGATCATGGAACTGCGCGAGGGCACGTTCGAATTCCTCGACAATTACAAGGGCGTCCGCAGCGGCCACCAGCGGCTGTTTCCGGCCGGCACCGTACTGGCCGGAAAGAACGTGACGCACGCCTGACCTGATCACCCGCCGGCTGGTGGATACAGGTAAAGCTGTTATGATCGCTGAAAATCACTGCAGGGAGCCTCGCCATGGACGCCGTGACGCCAAAACCCGCTCGGACCGCCGACACGCATTCCCACCTCGTGCGCCCCGAGAGCATGGAGTGGCAGAAGACCCGCTTCCCCGGCTGCGAGGCCAAGACGCTGCTGTTCGACCGCGCGACCGGCCTGATGACCGCGCTGATGCGGTTTGCGCCGGGTGCGGTGCTGCCCGACCACGAGCATGTCAACATCGAGCAGACCTACGTTCTCGAAGGCAGCCTGGTCGACAAGGAAGGGCCGGCCAAGGGCATCGAGGCCAAAGCCGGCGAATTCGTCTGGCGTGAGGTCGGTAGCCGCCATGTTGCATGGTGTCCCGAGGGCGGGCTGATGCTGGCGATCTTCCAGGTCCCCAACAAGTTCTTCGAGGCCGACGGCCGCGTCGTCGATGCCAACGGCGAGGACTGGGACGAAACCTGGGGTCACACCGCCAAGGCGTGAGGATCTTCGTACCCAGCAAAAAGGGCGCTCGTTGCCGAGCGCCCCCTCGCGGACGGCAGCGATTTTCTTACGCGCCTTTTTCGCACTTCGCGATGGAACTGGTCTTTGCCGCACCGCTCAGCGGTTTGCCATCCGCACTGACGGCCTTGGCCGCGCAGTCGTCCGCCATGCACTTCTTCATGAACGAGGTCTTCGCAGCGCCGGCGAGCGGCTTGCCGTCCTTGCCGACGGCCTTGCTTTCACAGGATTGCTGGGCGACGGCGGAGCCGAGCGCAAACACGCTGACTATTGCAGCCAACAAAATACGCTTCATCATTGAATCTCTCCCTTGGCCATGACGGCGTTTCGGATTGGACCGTGGAATCCCGTCGCGATCAAGCTCCCAAACCGACTTCGTTGAAAAAATAGCGACGACATCCGCCAGCCTTCGGCAACAGCCTCAAACACCGCGCGCGAGCAGCGCCCTGAAATCGGCGCGCGCGCGTTGCGCCTCGGCCCTGGCGGTTTCCGAGGCATCGCCGAGGCCGAAATAGCCGTGGATCAGGCCGAAGCCGGGATGGTACCTCGTCGTGACACCGGCGGCGGCCAGCGCGTCGGCGTAGGCCTTGCCTTCGTCGCGCAAGGGATCGAACCACGCCGTGCAAACGACCGCGGGCGCGAGACCCGCCAGGCTCTTGGCGCGCAGCGGCGAGACCCGCCAGTCCAGGCCATGGCTGGCGTCGGCGAGATAGTGGCCGGCGAACCACTCCATCACCGCGCGCGACAGGAAATAGCCTTCCGCGTTCTCGCGGCGCGAGGGAAAGCGCGCATTCTCGGTTTCGTCCGCATAGTTTCCCGCGACGTCGGCGACCGGATAGACCAGCAACTGCGCGGCGAGATCGATGCCGGCATCGCGGCAGGCGAGCGCCACGGTTGCCGCCAGATTGCCTCCGGCGCTGTCCCCGGCCACGCCGACGCGCTTCGCGTCCCCGCCGAACTCTGCCAGCCGCGCGTAAACGTCGCCCAGCGCGGCGAAACCGTCCTCGAAGGCGCCGGGAAAACGGGTTTCCGGCGGACGCCGATAGTCGACGGAAACCACGACCGCGCCGGTCTCGATCGCCAGCAACCGCGCCTGCCGATCATGGGTTTCGAGATCGCCGGCGACCCAGCCGCCGCCGTGGAAAAACACCACCGTCGGCGATTTTTCGCGGCTGAGGCGGTAGACGCGGGCCGCAAGCGGTCCGGCCGCGCCGTTCACCTTGATGTCCTCGGCGCTCGCAACCGGTGGCGGCGGGATGGCGGCGCGCGCCGCCGCGAGCGCGCGGAGCGCATCGCGCGCGCTCTGCGGGGTCATGATGGCAGGATCGCGCAACGGCAGCAGCGGAATGATCTGGGCGACGACGGGATCGAGCGGTGCAGGCATGAAGCCCCCTGGGCGGTGAAAACCGCGGCAGCATATGGTCCGGCCGCGGCTCCGGCAACAACCCCGCAACGCCCTTCCGCGCGAACGCCACATGGCTTAAGAGCGGCGCAACCCGTCTCAGAAACCCGTGTGAATATGATTCGACTCGACAACATCTCCAAGCAGATCGGTCACCAGATCCTCTTCATCGAGGCGTCCGCGGCGCTCGAAAAGGGCGAGAAGGTCGGCCTGGTCGGTCCCAATGGCGCCGGCAAGACCACGCTGTTCCGGATGATCAATGGCGAGGAGCAGCCCGACGAGGGGCAAGTGGCGCTCGATCGCGGCATTACCATCGGCTATTTCAGCCAGGACGTCGGCGAGATGAGCGGCCGCAGCGCGGTGGCGGAGGTGATGGACGGCGCAGGTCCGGTCAGCGCCGTGGCCGGCGAGTTGAAGGAACTCGAGACCGCCATGGCCGACCCTGACCGGGCCGATGAGATGGACGACATCATCGCGCGTTACGGCGAGGTGCAGGCGCGCTTCGAGGAACTCGACGGCTACGCGCTGGAAGGGCGCGCGCGCGAAGTGCTCGCCGGGCTTTCCTTCAGCCAGGAGATGATGGAAGGCGACGTCGGCGCGCTGTCGGGCGGGTGGAAGATGCGGGTGGCGCTGGCGCGCATCCTCTTGATGCGGCCCGACGCCATGCTGCTGGACGAGCCGAGCAACCATCTCGACCTGGAAAGCCTGATCTGGCTGGAGCAGTTCCTCAGGGGTTACGAGGGCGTGCTGCTGATGACCTCGCACGACCGCGAGTTCATGAACCGCATCATCGGCAAGGTGGTGGAGATCGATGGCGGGCAGCTGACGACCTATTCGGGCAATTACGAGTTCTACGAGGCTCAGCGCGCGCTCAGCGAAAAGCAGCAGCAGGCCCAGTTCGAGCGGCAGCAGGCGATGCTGGCCAAGGAGATCAAGTTCATCGAGCGGTTCAAGGCGCGCGCCTCGCACGCAGCCCAGGTGCAGAGCCGGGTCAAGAAGCTGGAGAAGATCGAACGGGTCGAGCCGCCGCGGCGCCGCCAGACCGTGGCGTTCGATTTCCTCCCGGCGCCGCGCTCGGGCGAGGACGTGGTGAGCCTGAAGAAGGTGCGAAAGGGGTATGGCGCACGAAGCATCTATGACGGGCTCGACTTCATGGTTCGGCGCCGGGAGCGCTGGTGCGTCATGGGCGTCAACGGCGCCGGCAAGTCGACGCTGTTGAAGCTGGTGGCGGGCTCGACCGAACCCGATGACGGCACGGTGGCGCTCGGCGGCAGCGTCAAGATGGGCTACTTCGCCCAGCACGCCATGGATCTTTTGGACGGCGAGCGCACGGTATTCCAGTCGCTGGAGGATTGCTTTCCGCAGGCCGGCCAAGGTTCGCTGCGCGCGCTGGCCGGCTGTTTCGGCTTCTCCGGCGACGACGTCGAAAAGAGATGCCGGGTGCTGTCGGGCGGCGAGAAGGCGCGGCTGGTAATGGCGCAGATGCTGTTCGACCCGCCGAATTTCCTGGTGCTGGACGAGCCGACCAACCACCTCGACATCGCGACCAAGCAGATGCTGATCGCGGCGCTGTCGCAATATGAAGGCACCATGCTGTTCGTGTCGCACGACCGCCATTTCCTGGCGGCGTTGTCCAACCGGGTGCTGGAGCTGACGCCTGAGGGCATTCATCAGTACGGCGGCGGCTACACCGAATATGTGGCCCGTACCGGCCACGAGGCACCGGGCCTGCGGGGCTGAGCGGCGGGCAGCTATCGTGACATCGTATCGCGCGCCGGGCGTCTCATCGACAAAATATCGAAAACAACCCCATGCAAAGTAGCCGATGACTGCCGGCGCGATGCATGAACATGGGCTGCCCGCGCTGCGGTTCGCGCCAGCACAAGGGTTGCCGCGGATTTGATCATGCCGGCCTCTTGGGTTCTGCTGGCGCCATGGTCATATGGCCGAGGCATCGAGCGCTCCAAAATTGACGGTGCGCTGCGTTGGATGTTCGCGATGGGGCGACATCGAGAGCCAAGGGAAGCGTCACATGCCCACGATCACCACCAAGGACGGCGTCGAGATCTACTACAAGGACTGGGGCAAGGGTCAGCCGATCGTGTTCAGCCATGGCTGGCCGCTGTCGGCCGACGACTGGGATGCGCAAATGCTGTTCTTCCTCGGTCACGGCTACCGCGTCATCGCCCATGACCGCCGCGGCCACGGCCGGTCCACCCAGGTGGGCGACGGCCACGACATGGATCACTATGCCGACGACCTCGCGGCGGTGACAGCGCATCTCGATCTGAGCAACGTCATTCATGTTGGTCATTCCACCGGCGGCGGCGAGGTGGTGCATTATCTGGCCCGGCACGGCCAAAGCCGGGTGACGAAGGCGGCGATCATCAGCGCGGTGCCGCCGCTAATGCTGAAGACCGCGGCCAATCCGCTCGGACTTCCCAAGTCCGTCTTCGACGACCTTCAGGCGCAGCTCGCGACCAGCCGCACGAAGTTCTATCGCGACCTCCCGGAGGGTCCGTTCTATGGCTACAACCGTCCAGGCCGAAAAGCCTCGGAGGCCGTCATCGCCAACTGGTGGCGCCAGGGCATGATGGGTGGCGCCAAGGCGCATTACGACGGCATCGTCGCCTTCTCGCAGACCGACTTCACCGAGGATCTCAAGAAGATCACCGTGCCGGTGCTGGTGATGCACAGCGAAGACGACCAGATCGTGCCCTATGTCGCCGCCGGACCGTTGTCGGCAAAGCTGCTGAAGAACGGAACGCTGAAGACCTACAAGGATTTTCCGCACGGCATGCCGACCACGGAAGCAGCCACCATCAACGCCGACCTGCTGGCCTTCCTGAAAGCGTAGCGTTCGGGGTCAATACCGTGGCAGGCACAGCGAGCGGTGGCTGTCGGCGCTAATGAAGGCCAGGATTTCCGCGATCGCGGGATCCGCGGCCGCGCGTTCTCTTGCCTCGCACAGACGCTCGGCAAAGACCCCGGCGCCGTGAAACAGCTTTTGATAGAACATGCCGATCACCGCGAGGCGTTCGCGTGCAAAATTGTGGCGCTCCATGGCGACGGTGTTGAGGCCTTCCAAATTGGCGTATTGGCCGCTCGCCAGTCCGAACGGAATGACGTCGCCGCGAACGCAGCTGGTCGCGGCGACCATCGCCTGCGACCCGATCCTGACGAATTGATGGGCGGCGGCGAGACTTCCCATGGAAACGAAATCGCCGACCTCGCAGTGGCCGCCGAGCGTCGCCGAGGCGGCGAAAATCACGTCGCTGCCGACCCGGCAATCATGACCGACATGGCTGCAATTCATGAAGGTGCCGCGATCTCCGACGCTGGTAATGCCGCCGCCGGCCACGGTGCCGGCGTTCATCGTGACGTGTTCGCGGATGGTGCAGCCGCGGCCGATCTGGAGGCGGGTGAGCTCGCCGTTGTGCTTGAGGGATTGCGGCGCGGTGCCGAGCGAAACGAACGGATAGATCGTGCAACCGTCCCCGATCGTGGTCCGCGCGGTCACGTTGACATGCGCCATCAGCCGGCAGTCGGCGCCGATGACGACGTCGGGGCCGATATGGCAGAACGGGCCGATCGACGTGCCTTGGCCGACGACAGCGCCGTCCTCAATCCGCGCGGTCGGATCGATCGTCATTCAAAATCTCCCAAAACGTGAAGTCTCTCCGGCTCCCCGGACGAGCGCAAGCCCGGATGCCTGCGTGCAATTGAAGCAGGGGCGCTGGTTTGCCGCGGTCAGGTTCCGAGCCTTGGCCGGCGTCGAGCCCGCCCGGACCGGCCGGCAAGTTCACTGCCGCAGCATCGGATGGTCGTTCAGCACGTCTTCCCGGATCGAGGACGCCTGAATGGCGCGAAACAGGATCCGCGCGGTCCTGAAATTGTTCGCCTTCACACAAAGGCCGACGATCTGGCGCACCGAGGAATCGCGCAACAGGTCGTCGGATATTTTCATGGCGATTTCCATCGCGGCCTTGGCGGCGCGTTCATAGCGTTCGGCCTGGTGCTGCTTGTTCTTGTCATCCGGTTTCCGCTTCCTGCTGTTCGGCCGCTCGACGCCACCTGCCTGTTCCGCGCTATCGGCCGCCGATCGGCAGATCTCGCGGATCCGGTGCGCCGCCTCGATATCGTCGATCGGCCACTGGATTTCCTCATCCCAGATGTCCTTGGGCTTTTGCCTATCGAACCACCACATCGCCCATGCCCCAAATATCCGCAAGCATAGATCAGGCCGCGGCCGGCGGGCAGGTATGTTCGATGGGAAGCTGCGAGATTTCCGGCAAACGTCTTCCGCGGATCGGGCGCCCTCAGCGCCTGTCCTTCTTCCACATTAGCCCGTGGCGGAGCCGCTCCCTATACCGCAGGCAATATCTTTCCGGGATTGAAGATATTCTGCGGATCGAGCGCCTGCTTGATCGCGCGCATTGCATTGAGGGCCTCCGGGCCGAGCTCGGCCTTGAGGTACTTCTGCTTGCCCTGGCCGATGCCGTGCTCGCCGGTGCAGGTGCCGCCCATCGCCTGCGCGCGTTCCACCAGGCGATGCATGAATTCCTCGCCGCGCAGCATCTCGTCGCGGTCGTCGACATCGCACGCCAGCGAGCAATGGAAATTGCCGTCGCCGACATGGCCGACGATCGGCGAGAGCAGGTTGAAACGCTTCAGATCCGCCTCGGTTTCGGTCACGCAATCGGCCAGCCGCGAAATCGGCACGCAGACGTCGGTCGCGACCACGCCGGCGCCGGGCCGCAGGGCTTTCACCGCCCAATAGGCGTCGTGCCGCGCCTGCCACAGTTTGGTGCGATCCTCCGGACGCGTGGTCCAGCTGAAGTCGCCGCCGCCGCATTCCCTGGCGATCTCGCTGAAATTCCGGGATTGCTCGGCGACCTCGTTCTCGCTGCCGTGGAATTCGAGCAGCAATAGCGGCGTCTCCGGCAGCGACAGTTTCGAATAGGCGTTGCAGGCGCGCACCTGCTCGGCGTTGAGCAGTTCGATCCGTGCCACGGGAATGCCGGTCTGGATCGCCATGATGGTCGCCTGGCAGGCGCCGCGCACGGTTTCGAACGAGCAGGCCGCCGCGGCGATGGTTTCGGGAATGCCGCGCAGCTTGATGGTCAGTTCGCAGATGATGCCGAGCGTGCCCTCGGCGCCGACGAACAGATGCGTCAGGTCGTAGCCGGCCGAGGATTTCTTCGCCCGCGTGCCTGTGGTGATGATCTCGCCGTCGCCGCGCACGACTTTCAGCGCCAGCACATTGTCGCGCATGGTGCCGTAGCGTACCGCATTGGTGCCGGAGGCCCGCGTCGACGCCATGCCGCCGAGCGAAGCATCGGCGCCCGGATCGATCGGGAAGAACACGCCCTGGTCGCGCAGATGTTCGTTCAGCGCCTTGCGGGTGACGCCGGGCTGGATCACACAGTCGAGATCATCGGCATGGACTTCCAGCACCTTGTTCATGTCGCGAAGATCGATGCAGATGCCGCCCGCCGGCGCATTGACCTGCCCCTCCAGCGAGGTGCCGGTGCCGAACGCGATCACGGGAACGCCAAAATGAGCGCAGATACGCACCACGTCCTGGATATCGGCGGTCTCCTGCGCCATCACCACCGCATCGGGCGGCTGCGGCGCCAGCCAGGTCGTGGTATGGGCGTGCTGGTCGCGGACCGCCTGCGACGTGATGAGCCGGTTGCCGAAGCGGGCGGCGAGCGCCTCCAGCGTGCGCGCCAGTGCCTGCGGCTCCGGACGTTTCAGATGATCGGTGACGGTGATGCCCAACGGTTTCCTCCCGGCTTTGAGACCGACCCTTGCAAAGGATATATAGGGGGTCAAGGGACCTCCCGGGGTCGAACGAACGGAGACGCGCGATGACGATGGCCGCCGGCGACGATGTGCTGCACCGCCCCGCGCCGTTCCTCGCCTCGGTGATGCAGATCGAGCCGCAATGGATCGACTACAACGGCCATCTCAACATGGCCTATTACAACGTGATGTTCGACCGCGCCATCGATGAATTATGGCTCGAACTCGGGATCGGGCCCGCCTACAGGACGGCGCGGAACGGATCGACCTTTACCGCCGAATGCCATGTGCGGTATTTGCGCGAAATCCACCTCGGCGATCCCGTGCAGGTGTCGGTCCTGCTGGCCGGCGCCGACGAAAAGCGACTGCACACGTTCGAGGAATTGCGCCATGCCGGCGAGGGCTGGCTGTCCGCGACGTCGGAAAACATGACCATTCACATCGACATGAATGCGCGGAAAACTGCGCCGTTTCCGCCTGATATCCGCGCCCGCATCGAGGCACTGGCGAAGGCTCATTCGGCAATCCCGCGCCCCGAGGGCATCGGCCGCAGGATCGCAATGCCCGCGAAATAGGACAGGCGTCAGACGCGGGTTCGTCCCCGCGCCAGACCGACCACGGCCGACACCAGAAACAGCACCACCGCGATGAAGAAGATCGTCTTGGCGATTTCGATGGAGACGCCGGCGATGCCGCCAAAACCCAGAATGCCGGCGATCAGCGCAATGACCAGAAACGTAACGACCCAGCTCAGCATGACACACACCTTCGTCTTGTGTTTCGAGATCAGCGCGACGGAGAGTGCCGCGCATCGGTTGCGGGATTAATCGGGCGTGGGAACGAAAGTTCCCCGCGGTTCCCCTGCCCGAAACCGGGAAAATTTCAGCCCGACGGAGGAACAAATTCCGCCTGCGCAGCGCGGGCCCGCATGTGAGCGCGCTGTCCGTGCGGCGGACGCTCGCGCATCTCGCCCCGCAGGGCGGGGTCGCCTAACCTTCCGTCACCCACGCTGGCAGCCTGTCGAACCAGGGCCGCGCCTGTTCGAGTTGCCGGGCGAGTTGCAGCAACCGATCCTCTGCGCCGATGCGCGCCACGAATTGCACGCCGAGCGGCAGGCCGTCCGCGGTCCAGTGCAATGGCACGTTCATGGCGGGCGTGCCGGTGAGGTTGGCGAGCTGGGTGAACGGCACATATTGCAGACTGTCGCGCGCGATCTTGTCGACGGTGCCGTCGAGCAGGCCGATGCGGGCGAGAAGCCCGAGCAGGCGCGTGCGGTCGAGCAGGTCCAGCACCGTCTGCTCTACCGGCGTCGGATCGCCCTGTCCGTGGCGGATCGGCGGATGCGCCAGCGTCGGCGTCAACAGCATGTCGTAGCGCTGGTGGAAGCGTGCGAGCCGGCGTGCGAATTCGTTCCACTTCAGCAGTTGCGCCGTCAGCGCGCCGGAGGAGATCGCTCCGCCAAGCGACGCCAGCACCCGCGTCAGCAGCTCGAAATCCGAACGCCCTGCGCCACGCATGCGCGCCTGAGCCACCATGGCGGCGACCTGGCCGAAATAGACGTACAGGAAGGCCTTCGCGAGCGCCGCTCCATCGATGTCGGGCGCGGCTTCCTCGACCTCGTGGCCGAGGCCGCGCAGGAGGTTCACCGCCTCGTTCACCGCGGCTTTCGCCTCCGGGTGAACGTCCGTCCCGATCGGCGAGGCCGACGTGAAGCCGATGCGCAGGCGGCCTGGATCGCGCTGCATGGCCTGCGCGTAGGATTCGGCTGGCCTTGCCACCACGAAGGGATCGCCGGGCTCAGTGCCCGACAGGACATCGAGCGCGACGGCGGTGTCGCGCACGCTGCGGGAGATCACACCTTCGCTCGACGCCCCATACCAGTACTCGCCATAGCCGGGCCCCGAGGAAATCAGCCCGCGCGACGGCTTCAGGCCGAACAGCCCGCAGCATGCGGCGGGAATGCGGATCGAGCCGCCGCCGTCATTGCCCGCCGCCATCGGCACGACACCCGATGCGACGGCGGCGGCGGCGCCGCCGCTCGAACCGCCGGGCGTGCACGCGGCATTCCAGGGATTCGAGGCGCGGCCGAACAACTGCGAGTCCGTCACGCCCTTGAGCGCCAGCTCCGGCAGGTTGGTCTTGCCGAAAATCACCAGTCCGGCTTCGAGGTAACGCCGCACGACATGGGCATGTTCGGATGCGGCGGCCTCGGCAAGCGACCTGCTGGCGTAGCTCGTCGGCAGTCCGGCGTAGTCCTGCGCGCAATCCTTGATCAGGAAGGGAACACCGGCGAACGGACCTCGAAGCGGATTCGTCAGTTGCGCGCGGGCTTCGCGGTCCATCAAGCGACAGATCGCATTCGTCTTCGGTTGCGCCCGCTCGTTCTGGCGTATCGCCAGTTCAAGCAGTTCTTCCGCGGTCGTCTCCTTGCGTGCGACGCATTCGGCAAGCGCGACGGCGTCGCGCTTCAGATAGTCGGTGAAATTCACGACGTCCCCCGGATCGCTTTTCGGCTCGGCCGGATCGTATCGCCTTTGCCGGCGCAAGCCAGTCTTTGTTCCCTGCCCGATACCGGCCGGCCGGAGCCGGAATAAAAGCTCGACCGGCTATCCGCGTTTTCGAGCCAAATGGGTTCCGGTTCACGTCAACGGCTCCCGTGAGGAGCGCCGGATAAGTCTGTAAAACGTCGGGGTCAGGCCCCATATAGCCATTGATCCCTGCTATGAAGGCTCCCCTTCACGGCCCCGCGGTGCCATCGTGGGCGGAAGACGATTCGTAAGATGACCGAGCCGAACCGACTGAGCCCTCACGGCGTTCCCGACCACCAGCCCGCCGCTGGCGGCATTGCCGCGCGTGCACGCGCGACCGCGACCCCGCAATATCTCGCAGGCCTCAATCCGGAGCAGCGCGAGGCGGTGGAAACCCTGGACGGGCCGGTTCTGGTGCTGGCCGGTGCCGGCACCGGCAAGACGCGGGTGCTGACCTGCCGGATCGCCCATATCCTGAGCCAGGGCCGCGCCCGGCCCGGCGAAATCCTCTCGGTCACCTTCACCAACAAGGCCGCGCGCGAGATGAAGCTGCGGCTCGGCCAGATGCTGGGCCAGGCGGTCGAGGGCATGCCGTGGCTCGGCACCTTTCATTCCATCGGCGGACGCATTCTGCGCACCCACGCCGAACTGGTGCAGCTGAAATCCAATTTCACCGTGCTCGACGTCGACGACCAGGTCCGGCTGTTGAAGCAGCTGCTCGCCGCCGAGAACATCGACGACAAGCGCTGGCCGGCGCGGATGCTGGCCGGCCTGATCGACGGCTGGAAGAATCGCGGCCTGACGCCCTCGCAGGTGCCGCCGGGCGAAGCCGCCATCTTCGGCAATGGCAAGGGCGGCAAGCTCTATGCGGCCTATCAGGAGCGGCTAAAGATCCTCAACGCCGCCGATTTCGGCGATCTGTTGTTGGAGAACATCCGGCTGTTCCGCGAGCACGCGGACGTGCTGCGGAATTACCAGGGCCGATTCAAGTTCATCCTGGTCGACGAATATCAGGACACCAACGTCGCACAGTATCTCTGGCTGCGGCTCTTGGCGCAGGCGCCTTCTTCTTCCACCTCTCCCCGCGTGCGGGGAGAGGTCGGATCGCGAAGCGATCCGGGTGAGGGGGAGCCTCCGCGAGTCGCGCTTGCTGAGACAGCCCCTCACCCCAGCCCTCTCCCCGTGAAGGACGGGGAGAGGGAGCAGACCGTGCCTGCCGCAACACCGCCGCCCGCCCCCTCCCCGCCCCCGAAAAATATCTGCTGCGTCGGCGACGACGACCAGTCGATCTACGGCTGGCGCGGCGCGGAGGTCGACAACATCCTGCGCTTCGAGCATGATTTTCCCGGCGCCAAGGTTATCAGACTCGAGCGCAACTACCGCTCCACCGGCCATATCCTGGCCGCCGCCTCGCATCTGATCGCGCATAATGAGGGCCGGCTCGGCAAGACGCTGCGCACCGAGGACGTCGACGGCGAGAAGGTCACCGTCACCGGCTCCTGGGATTCCGAGGAGGAAGCCCGCGCCATCGGCGAGGAGATCGAGGAACTGCAGCGCGCCGGCCACAAGCTCAACGATGTCGCGATCCTGGTGCGGGCCTCGTTCCAGATGCGCGAATTCGAAGACCGTTTTGTCACCCTCGGCCTGCCCTATCGCGTCATCGGCGGCCCCAGGTTCTACGAGCGCGCCGAAATCCGCGACGCGCTGGCCTATTTGCGGGTCATCAACTCGGCCGCCGACGACCTCGCCTTCGAGCGCATCGTCAATGTGCCGAAGCGCGGGCTCGGCGACGCCACCGTGCAGATGCTCCATGACCACGGCCGCAAGCGCCGTATTCCGCTGTTCGAGGCCGCGCGTGCCGTGGTCGAGACCGACGAGTTGAAGCCGAAGGCGCGCGGAAGCCTGCGCGACCTGCTCACCAGTTTCGACCGCTGGCGTGCACAACGCGAAGTGACCTCGCATACCGAATTGGCCGAAATCGTGCTCGACGAGAGCGGCTACACCGAGATGTGGCAGAAGGACCGTTCCGCCGACGCCGCCGGCCGGCTCGACAACCTCAAGGAACTGGTGCGTTCGATGGAGGAGTTCGAGAATCTGCAGGGTTTCCTCGAGCACATCTCGCTGGTGATGGACCGCGACGGCGCCGCCGATGACGACGCGGTGTCGCTGATGACCTTGCATTCGGCCAAGGGGCTCGAATTCGACAATGTGTTTCTGCCGGGCTGGGAGGAAGGCCTGTTTCCGAGCCAGCGCACCCTCGACGAACAGGGTCGCGCCGGCCTCGAGGAAGAGAGGCGTCTCGCCCATGTCGGGCTCACGCGGGCGCGCCGCCGCGCAAAGCTTTATTTCGCCACCAACCGGCGGATCCACGGCACCTGGTCGACCACGATCCCCTCGCGCTTTCTCGACGAACTGCCGGCGCACAATGTCGAGATCACGGAATCCAAGGGCGGCTCGGGCTGGGGCGGCTCCGGTGGCTATGGCCCCTCGCGCTTCGACAATGTGGAATCCTTCGGCTCCAGCTACACGACGCCGGGGTGGCAGCGCGCGCAGGCCAACCGTGCCCGCGGACAAAACGGGCGCAACGGACAAGGCGGCGGACAGGCCGGTGGCGGCTTCAACGAAAACCAGTCGCCGTTCTCTTCGCGCGGCGACCCAGTCGGCTCGCGCAACAAGCGCGGCCCGATGACCATCGAAGGCGAACTGGTGGCCAAATCCACCGGCACCATTTCGGAATTTTCCCTCGACGACCGCGTCTTCCACCAGAAATTCGGCTACGGCAACGTGGTGAAGATCGACGGCAACAAGCTCACCATCGCCTTCGAAAAGGCCGGCGAGAAGAAGGTGGTCGATAGTTTCGTCGAGCGGGTGTAAAGAGATCAAGTGAAACTCGCGCCGAGCGCTACTTTGCATCGATCTCCTGATCCAGCTTCGTCGCCTGAGCGCGAAGCTCCAAAAAATTTCGAGCTGCATTGATCAATTTTGACGGTTTGAATGGGCGTCTCCGTAGTAACTCAATGCCTTCATGGTCCAATGGTCTCCACCTATACCATGTAGCCACCCCAAAAAAACTTCGAACTAGCGACACACCGAATGAAGCCATCCTGAGATCGTCTAGATTTAGAAGATGTCTATACAACATAATCCTAGAACGAGCGAACAAAGCCATTGATACCGCACCCAAACAAACCATGCCGAAAATGAACAATTCCCCCCCGTGAGAGATCAAGATATTCCATAAGTTCGATTCATGATGAGATTGTTCTTTTGAATCCAAAATGTACAACGCCATCGAAAAGGTCAAACCGAAATAAGCACCGAAAAAAGCTAATGAAAGAATTTTCAAGAGAAACCCAATAATCGTTGACTGTAGTCGCGATGAATTAGGAGCGGGCACCAGTTTCAACGCATTTACAAGCGCGCAATATTTTGTGTCCTCGTTGCCGGCGTACGCTACCGCCACGCAATCAGTATAAAGTGACGGCGGAATAAACTCTCCGATCGACCACAAACTGGAATTTGAGACGGAGTTCATTTGCTCCGGCAACAGCCGCTGGGGTCGTCGGGAAAGAGCCAACGCAGCCGCTGCGGATCGCAATCCCCCCTCAGCAATTAAGCACGCCCACGCCTTGTTACTCGCCATCTCCTTCAATGCGCGCTCCAGCGCAATCGCCATGAAGGGTGGTTGGCTTAGGTTGTTAATGACAACACTTGGCAGGTCCTTCAAAACATCGACACCACACAGTGAAGCAATTCGAAATGCTGCGGCCGCATCTTGTTCGGCGTAGCTTTCAATCAGCTTTGCCAGTGGGGCCGCAGATCTTTTGGCAAATCCTTGAAAAAACGTGGCGATACTATCCGCCTTTTGAATCCCCGCGACAACCCTTGAAGCTCGTTCAGCATCAGATGCAACCACTAAAAAAAGGTGCAGATCGCGCAGCCAATCGGAGTTCCAATCAACTTCCGAACCAGTTAGCAGACTCTCGATGGAGGCATCCACATATCCAGGCCACAGCGGATGGGCATAGAGTTTGGTTTCGAGAAAAGCTCGAGCCAACAGGCGAGAGTCATTTGATTCCGAAACCTCTTGAAGACACCGAGGTCTTCGATGTCTGGGGCTCAGGGCTGCCGCGAAAGGCAGGACTTCGACCAAGCGGGACCGCGCAGCCGGCACAAGCGAGAAAGCACGATGTGAGACCAACAATGCTTCCCATCCGTCGCCGCGCCCCTGAACGGCTTCAAAAGCACAAAAAAATTCACAAAAAGTGAGGTGAATAAATCGGAATGTTTCGCCTTCCTGCTCATCTGAAATTATTCCGGTTTCTTTGGCCAGCTCTTTAAAATATCTTTGGGCATCCGTCTCACTTGAAATGCCGACAACTTGCGAAACGGCCTTCAAACCGGCATCCCAAGAAAGATGATTAGGCGCTTGATCAGGGTCGGTTAAGTGATCGAACGCGATGATACCTAATATTTTCTGACGCTGTTCTCGCACGACAGCCTGAGCCTCAACGGCACCAATCTGCTTCGCACGCCGTTTGATCAAGAGCTCATCAGAAACTTTTGCATAGAAGTCCGTTCGAGAGTCGGGAGCAATCTGATAGCCAGAACTTTGGTCCTGCGCCACATACATCGAAAGAACCAAAGGGTTCGCGCACATTTCCCGAAGAGTAGGACGGTCGGTAAGCTCGTTGTAGATACGAACCACATTCTCCATTTTCGCATTTCGAAATGGCCACCGCGTAAGGAATAGATATATGTCGGATGGTGTGAATGGTTTTACAGACAAGACCATTGGAAATTGTTCGTCAAAATGCCCTCTTATCTGTTGATGAAATTGCGTCCTCATCGTCAGGACAATCGCACTTTCGGCTCCTAGTTGCTGAAGCCGGCTGGAGAGTTCATTTATGGCGGTGGAAACGCGGGGGTATGCAGCGGATGAAACTTCATCCAATCCATCGAGAATTATCAACAGACCTGTCTTGTTGGCGTAAGCATCGAAGCATTTTTCCAGATTATAGACCTCATTTTTTGCGCATTGAGCCTTAATGAAAGTTAGCATCCAATCGCCAAGTTTCTTAGTGGCAATACTCTTCGGGATTTCCAGAGTGCGGAGTTCCAGCAAGAACGGAAATCTTGAAATTTGCGGCAAATTTAATCCGCGCTGACATTCATCACGGAAAAGGCGCTTTGCTGCAGAGCTTTTTCCTGATCCGGGGTCTCCGATAATTCTAACTCGGCTACCTGCCTCTAAAATGGACGCACTCTTGAAGACTGCATTCGCTCCTGGATTTTCCATGATTAGCGGGATAAAAATTTCGTCGATGGGCAGACTGACTTCGAGTGTCGCCGGTATCATTAAGCTTTTGCTGGGGCCAGCTAACTGCAGCCTGCAGTACCGCTTCAGCGTTAGAGCTCCCGCCGCTCGATGAACAAATGCCTTATTAAGTACGTAGACCAGACCATCGATAACGTACTTGAAGGCGTCCTTTAGAAAGCGACGCGCCACGATCGCAAGATATATCAGCATCGGACCGACTATAAGCGGTACCAACGCTGACAATGGATCAAACTTCCAATCTTTAAGTATCCCCAGCACTGCACCCCCCAGTTGCATGATGCAGCTTCTTCGCAGAGAGCGCCTGCGTCAAGGGGTGGAGTTCGGGCGTGCGAGGGCTGGACGCGCCTTCGCGTTACCGGCTTTCACCATGTCTTCAAAGGGCCTATCTCGGGAGCAACCGTGGTCGTTCCGCACCCCAAGAAGGACTCGGGAAAAGGGCTGGTTCGTGCCATTTATAAGGGGGCAGGATGGAAGCCTGACTGAGGTTCGCCGTGGCACATTACATCGCGATCATCGAGGATGCAGGACCGGACTCCGCCGTAGGCGTTTGGTTTCCCGATCTGCCCGGCTGCACGTCGGCTGGCGATGATGTCGACGAGGCATTGCGCAACGCGCCGGAGGCTTTGGAACTGTATGCCGAAAGCTTCGAAGCAGACGGCAAGCCGATGCCTCGCCCGCGCACCCTCACCGAACTGAAGGCCGATCCGGAAATCGCAGACGATATCAAAACCTATATGGTGGCTCTGATCGAGTTTCCCGCTCGCGCTCACGCGGCGGAGTGACAGGATCACCTCCTCACTGCGAGAAGAAGGTGGTCGATAGTTTCGTGGAGCGGGTGTAGAGTCCGCATTGACCCGTCACTGGGACAGCGGACTTGTTTGATTGGTTGCATTCAAGGAAGCAGCTGTATAGAGGCCCCGAAGCGAGAGGACCGCTGCGAGGGTTCGTCACCCCTGCTGTCCTCTGGCAGGACCTTTCGAGGCGCGTCCCGCAATATCTCGCCGATGTCGATCAGGGCAAACTGATCCATCCAGCCTGCAAGCGCGCGCTGTCGGACGCCGGCGGCGATGTGGGCTCGGTCTGGGATCACACCCGGCTGGAGGCGATGCAGTACATCATCGCGGTGCCCGGGCACAACTCCGGGCTGCTCGGCGAAGCCGGTCGTCAGATCGAAATGATCGACGCCTATCTTTTTCAGCGCCCGCATGCGGACACCGTGATCGATTTCACCGGAAACACAGCCGCCGATTTTTCCATCGCGGTGGTGGCCGGCCTCAACTGGCTGACCCACTGCGCCCAGCTGGCGGCCGTCGACCGGGCCCAGCAATCCGGCACGCTGCGGCATTTCAGAAAGCTGGTTACGCTCGCGCGGCTTTGGTGGCTTAACGAAGGCGCCGTCGAGCGCTGCGCGCAGATGCTGTCGAGCGGGGAGCAGCCGCCACTGATGCTCTATTTGATCTGGTCCGATTACACGCGGCTGGCAAAGCAGATCGCCGCCGCCGCCATTTTTGGCGCCTCAGTCGACCGTTCGGCGAAACTGGTGACGCTGCCCGCCGATCTCGTCTCTCGCTTCGAGACCGCGAAGGATCCAGGCGATCTCTCGGACATTTGAGCCGACGGGTCGGGGGCCGACTTATCGCAGGACCTAACAAACTCCGTCGCATTTGAGCGAATTTTTACAAGCAATACTTATCCGCGGCCTTTACCGAAAACTCGTGGATTCTGCGTATCCTTTGATCTGGAGACCGCGGGAGCACAACTTGCTGCAATTCAAGACTACCAAGAAAATGAGTGAGGCGAGTTCGTTTCTCCGGGATCTCGACGAAGCGGTCTCGCGCGGGACGCCCGAGAGCCGCAAGCGCGCCTTGTGGCATACCACCGACCTGATGATCACCGGCGGCTACAGCGACGACGAGATCTGGACTTTTGGCGAGGTGATCGGGCGGCTCGCGGACGAGATCGAGGTCGCCGCGCGCGTCCAGCTTTCGAAGCGGCTGGCCCGCTTCGACCAGGCCCCGATCAACATCATCCACAAGCTCGCCTTCGACGACGAGATCGAGGTCGCCGCGCCGATCTTGCGGGAGTCCGAGCAGCTCGAACCCTACGCGCTGGTCGCCAACGTCTGCACCAAGAGCCAGAGCCACATGCTGGCGATCGCGCAACGGAAATCGATCGATCAAGAGGTCACCGACGTGCTGGTGACGCGCGGCAACCAGGACGTGGTCAAATCGGTCGCGACCAACAACGGCGCGCGGTTTTCCGACTTCGGCTTCCTGCACATGATCCAGCGCGCCGAAGGCGATTCCATCCTCGCCGAGCAACTCGGCCTGCGCAAGGACATCCCCCGCCACATCTTCCAGCAACTGATCGCCAAGGCATCCGACGACGTGAAGAAGCGGCTCGCCGACGAGCGGCCGGAAATGACCGATCAAATCCAGTCCTCGGTGAGCGATGTCGCGGGCGAGCTGCAGTCGAAATTCGGTCCGGTGTCGCGCAGCCACTTCGTCGCCAAACGGGTGGTGGCGACCCAGCATCGGCAGGGCAATCTGAACGAGAGGAGCATCGCCCTGTATGCCACCTCGCACAAGCTCGACGAGGTCACGATCGGACTGTCGCTATTGTGCGCGCTGCCGGGCGACGTCATCGAACGCGCGCTGTTCGACAAGAACAGGGAAATGCTGCTGATCCTGGCCAAGGCGCTGGACTTTTCATGGCCGACGATCATGGCGCTGTTGTTCCTCGGCGCCAAGGATCATCGCATCACCGCGAAGGATTTGAAGGACCTCGAAAGCGAGTTCGGCCGCCTCAACGTCGCGACTTCGCGCAGCGTCCTGCAATTCTATCAGTCGCGCAAGAATGACGCGGCGGCGAGTGCCAGTGCCAAGCGGCAGCCGGCGTTGGCGATGCAGTGAGATGAGCTGAAAACGGCAGAGGGAATATTGGTCATGAACGCAATGTCATTCGGTGCACGCAGGCTCCCCGGTTCCGCTTCCGATGAGCGGACGTCGGAAAAGCCGGTGGATGCGGCCTGGATCGTGCTGGAAGCCGCCAACGATCTCGGCGACCACGCCACCGTCGAAATCTGCCGGCGGGTGATCGATGCCAACCTGAACGGGATGCCGGCCTCGCCATACGACATGCACGTCATCGCCGAATATTTCAGGTGATCGCGGGACGGCCGCGCCGTTACGGCGGCCTCCGATCGGGGCAAACCGGTCGCCTCGCCGATTAGCACCATATGCGAATCCCATGGACCCGGCTTCGCCGGCGCTTGCGCTGACGCGGCGAGGTTCCTATCTGTCTGACCTCGCCCGTGCGGCCCGAAGTCCCGCGTTGTCGCTTCCCGCATTTCCGATTCAGGCCGACAAATCCCTGCATGCCCCCGATCATATCCGTCACCCATCTGTCGAAGACCTATGGCACCGGTTTCAAGGCGCTGAAGGATATCAATCTGGAAATCGGCCGCGGCGAGATTTTTGCGCTGCTGGGGCCGAACGGCGCCGGCAAGACCACGCTGATCAGCATCATCTGCGGCATCGCCAATCTGAGCGAAGGCCGCGTCCTGGTCGGCGGCCACGACATCAACCGGGAATATCGCGCCGCGCGTTCGCTGATCGGCCTGGTGCCGCAGGAACTGCACACCGACGCCTTCGAATCGGTGTGGGCGACGGTGAGTTTCAGCCGCGGCCTGTTCGGCAAGCCGAAAAATCCTGCCCACATCGAAAAGGTGCTGAAGGACCTGTCGCTGTGGGACAAGAAGGATTCCAAGATCGTCACCCTGTCCGGCGGCATGAAGCGCCGAGTGATGATCGCAAAGGCTTTGTCGCACGAGCCGCAGATCCTGTTTCTCGACGAGCCGACCGCGGGCGTCGACGTCGAACTGCGCAAGGGCATGTGGGAGGTGGTGCGGACGCTGCAACAAGGCGGCGTCACCATCATCCTCACCACGCACTACATCGAAGAGGCCGAACAGATGGCCGACCGGATCGGCGTCATCAACAAGGGCGAGATCGTCCTGGTCGAGGACAAGGCCGGGTTGATGCAGAAGCTCGGCAAGAAGCGGCTGAAGCTGCATTTGCAAGGCAGGATCGAGGCGATTCCGCCGGCGCTCTCGCCCTACAATCTCGAACTGTCCGACGAAGGCTGCGAGCTGACCTATCATTACGACACCAAGGGCGAACGCACCGGCATCACCAGCCTGCTCGGCGACTTGCGCGCCGCCGGCATCCGTTTCTCCGATCTCGACACCACGCAGTCGTCGCTGGAAGACATCTTCGTCAGCCTGGTGAGGACGCCATGAATTTCAGGGCGGTCCGCGCGATCTATCTGTTTGAAATGTCGCGTACCTGGCGCACGCTGCTGCAGAGCATCGTCTCGCCGGTGGTTTCGACCTCGCTGTATTTCGTGGTGTTCGGCGCCGCGATCGGCTCGCGCATCACCTCGATCGAAGGCGTCAGCTACGGCACCTTCATCGTGCCCGGACTGGTGATGCTGCAGGTCCTGACCCAGAGCATCGCCAACGCCTCATTCGGCATCTACTTCCCGAAATTCGTCGGCACCATCTATGAGCTGTTGTCGGCGCCGATTTCCTATTTCGAGATCGTGCTCGGCTATGTCGGCGCCGCCGCCACCAAGTCGATCATCCTTGGCCTGATCATCCTGGCCACCGCCGGCCTGTTCGTGCCGCTGCACATCCACCACCCGTTCTGGATGCTGACCTTCCTGGTGCTGACCGCGGTGACCTTCAGCCTGTTCGGCTTCATCATCGGCATCTGGGCCGACGGTTTTGAGAAGCTGCAGATGATCCCGATGCTGGTGGTGACGCCGCTGACTTTCCTCGGTGGCAGCTTCTACTCGGTCAACATGCTGCCGTCGGGCTGGCGCACCATCACGCTGCTCAACCCGGTGGTCTATCTGATAAGTGGCTTCCGCTGGAGCTTTTACGAGATCGCCGACGTCAGCGTCGGCGTCAGCATCGGCATGACGCTGACGTTCCTCGCGATCTGCATGATCGTGGTGTGGTGGATCTTCAAGACCGGCTACCGGCTGAAGAACTGAGGACTCGTCATTCCCCGCGCAAGCGCGTAGCGCTTGTCGCGGGGAATGACGAACTGCTAACGATAGCAGTGGAAACGATCATAGCGATCGTAGAAGCCCCGGCAGTGGTGCCGATACCGCGGACCCGGAATCCCGAGCACGCCGTCGACCGCGCCCATCGCTCCGCCGACGCCGGCGCCGACCGCGCCGCCAACCACGCCGCCGACCGGACCGGCGGCCCGATTGCCTTCATACGCGCCCTCCTGCGCACCGCGCACGATGCCCTGGGCATGCCCGATATGGGGCATCGCGAGCAATGCGAGCGCGAGCGCCGCGCCCGCCAGATAGAACTTCGTGGGCGAGCCGGTCGACAGCGCCGACGCCGCGATCTTCGTCTTGTTCATCTTGTTCTCTCAATTGCTGTTGCCGGCCGCGAATGCGCCAGTGGGATGGGCATGTGTAACGCCGATGTGACGGAAAGGTTGCGTGCTGGCCGCGCCATTCACGAAAAGCTGCGCAACGGCCAGATTGCGCCGCCTGGCCGCCTTAGTTTGCGCCCGCCTGCGCGTTAACGATGGGCAGAACACCGCGCTGGAACAAATGCCGATCTTCGGGCATATTGAGGCGGGGGACGATGAGAGCGGGTGCGGCAGTCAGTCAAGGCCCGGAGGCCAGGTTAACATGCGTTGCTTCTTCGTTGCTCTCGCTGGTCTGGCACTGTTCGCCGTCACCGGCGCCGCCCAGGCCAACATTGCCATCACCGTCGACAAGAACAATCAGATGATGACGGTCGCGGTCGACGGCGTCGAGCGCTACCACTGGCCGGTCTCGACCGGCAATCCGTCGCACGAAACGCCGAACGGCACCTTCCGCACCTTCCGCATGGAGGCTAGCCACTTCTCGAAGGAATTCGACGACGCGCCGATGCCGCACTCGATCTTCTTCACCAAGGTCGGTCACGCCATTCACGGCACCGAGTCCGAAGGCCACCTCGGCGTGCCCGTTTCCCACGGCTGCGTGCGGCTGTCGCGGGCCAATGCCACGACGCTGTACGCGCTGGTCGAACAGGAAGGCGTGCTCAACACCACGGTGACGCTGACCGGTTCTTCGCGAATCGCGCTCGCGCGCAACCCGCGCGCCAACACCGCGGTGGCGGGCCGCGATCCCGATCAGCAATATGCGCCGCAATACAATTCCGCCGGCGAACCCGTCGTCCTGACCCCACAGCAGCCGGCGCCCGGCCAGTACCAGTATCCGCAAGAGCGGCCCGATGACGGCTACATCTATCCGGCCGACGGCAGTTCGGATGTGGCGCGCTATCCGGCGCCGCGCTCCAGCCGGCGGGTCTACGACGCGCAGGCCTATCCGCAGCCGCAATATCAGTACGACAATCGCGGCTACGCGCCGCAATACCCGCAGCCGCAATATCCGCAGCCGCAGGTCTACGCGCCGCGACCCTATTATCAGCCGCGCGGGCTGTTCGATCAGGACTAGCGCGCGGGCTCTATTCGAACGCGCGCTTCCACTTTGCGATCCGACCTGCCCGGCATAGCTCCGGGCCGACATTTCAACGAAACTCTTCAACGCCGCCTGACCGAAGGATTAGGGCACGCCGGCGGTCTGGTTCGCGTATTTTCGGCAATGTTCGAGATAGGCCACCTCATGGCTTCCGATCAATGCAACGACGCTCGACCACAGCCATGACGGCGCATCCAGCGACTTGGAGCGGTAGCGCTCCAGTTCAGCCGACCACGCCTTTCGGGTCTTTTCGTCCATCTGCCGCGCATGAGCCTTGCCGACCACGCCCGCCAGGAAGCTGGCCGCCTTCATGGCGTCCGACACCGTCAACCGTTCGATTTCGATCTTGAGGTCCTGCGGCAGCAGTTCGCGAATGAACACCGAGCGCTTTTCGATGTGGCCGGCCACCATGCGCTTGCCGAGATGCGGTGACAGATGCATGGCACCCTCGACGACGCGCTGCGCCTGATCCTTCGGCATTTTCTGACCGGCATAGCGCGGCGCCGCAGCCGTCACCGCTTCCTTGATGTCCATCAGCGCCATATCTCGCTTCTTGCCGGTTCCGATCCCGAGCAATACCGCGAAACGCAGCAACCCGAGCGAGCTGCATCCCTTCATCCAATAGGCGGCGTCGAGCACCTCAACGGGCGCGTCATCGTCGCGCGATCTCAACGAGGTGGCAAGATGGCGCATGGCGGGGGTTTGAAACAGTTCGGCGATATCGGCTTTTTCCGAGCGGGATAATGCCCAGAACTTGCTACCGAGCGGGATCGTCGGCTTTTGATTTTCCAGCCGCTCATTGGCGAGATGCTTCCATGATCGCGCGACTGATTTCCTCATCACGAACTGAATTGACTTGGGCGCGTCGTCGATGCTGTCGGCGTCCTGCCGCAAGGCGGCCTGATAGCCTTCGACGACCTGCTCCAGAATCCGTGCCGTGGTCACGCCTGGCAGATCGGAACCGCGCGACGCCGTCGCCAGCGAAAGCGCAAGGCGGACGATGTCATGCGCGGGGTTGCCGATCACGGTTTGATCGAGATCGCGAATTTGAATCGCGACGCGGCCGTTGACGCCGGCGACCGGCCCGAGATTGCCGGCGTGGCAATCCCCGCAGATCCAGACCGCCGGTCCCTCAGGCAAGGTGCCGCGCTTTTGCGCTTCCAGCCATTGGTAAAACTGAACCGTACTGCCGCGCACATAGGCGTGTGCGGAGCGGGCCATCTTGAGGGTTTGACGGAGAGTCAGCGCCGATATTCGATCGCGAGGCCGCAATGCTTTCTTCGTGGACATCCCGATCCGATCGATTTGAAATAGCCGAAACAGATGCTTCAGCGAGGCAATGGTCTGCGAGGACTGGCCACCAATTGGAGGCGTTTTCCGAAACTGCGCTATTGAGGCGGCTCCGCCTGGAGGCCCATTTGCTTCCGGACGGCGACAACGGAATTGCCGACCTTGTCCACGGCGCGTTGCAGTTCGCTTCTTGTCACGCCAAGATGTTTGAGCCAGCGACGAACTTCGGCTTCGTCCTGCATGGCGATATGGCTGCGGTCGCGCTCGCCCTTGCTGGCCAGAACATCGCCCATCGATCATCCCATCCCGGCTTGAAGCAGCAATTCCGCGCTGTGGGCGAGAGCCTCGCACGCCAGCGCCCGATCGATTTCCGCGTCTCGTTTTGGGCCGGGCGGCAGCTTCTCGGCGTCGCGACGACTGAGGTTCGCCAGATTTGTCCAGTCGACATTGGAAACATCGATATCGTCGGGAAGCACCATGGTGCGTTTCTCAGTGATGCATAAACAGAGCGAGCAGCAGAATGATCGGCAATGGAATTCCGATCAGCCAAAGCAGGACGCCTTTTCCGAATGACATGACAGCCTCCATTCCATCATCAGCTGCATAACAAACGTGCAGGCGTCCCCTTGGTTCCAATGCAGGCTTCTCTCGCCGCGCGAGAATCGGAGGCCATCGCGAAGCCGTCGTCACTCAACATGGTAAACGACCCCATTGATGGGGCGCCGGTTCGAAAGGAAGTCGTCAAAAAAAGGCGCCGGGACGCTACGGTGTCCCGGCATTCAGTTGGGAACGATCGTCAGATAGCTTGTTCGGCCTCGACGTTGACGACCGATTTCGCCAGAGTTGTCAGAGCGGCATCGGTGGCCTTTTCTTCCTTCAGCGTCGCGTCCAGGAGCGCCACGGCGTCCGGCATTCCCAGCTCTTCGGCCCATGTGCGTAACGTGCCGTAGCGAGACATCTCGTAGTGCTCGACGGCCTGAGCGGCCGCGAGAAGGCCGGCGTCAAGCGCGGGCATTCCCTTGTAGTCCTGCATGATCTCTGCGCCTTCGTCGGTGATCCCGAGAATGGCATCACATGTCTTGGCGCGGGCGGGCTTGCCCAGGATACTGAATACCTGTTGAAGCCGTTTGACCTGGCCGCGGGTTTCTTTCTCGTGTTTGACGAAGGCCGCCTTTAAATCCTTCGACTGCGCAGCCTTGGCCATTTTCGGCAGCGTCTTGAGAATCTTGTTCTCGGCGAAGTAAACGTCCTTGAGCGTGTCGTGGAACAGGTCGCTCAGTAGTTTTGGTTTTTTAGCCACGGAAGCCTCCAGAGTAAGAAATGAACATGTAAACGCGGGTGGCGGTCCGTCGCCGGTATCGCGTGGGGTGGATTCCCCGCCCTCATGGGCGGGGAATTGTTTCGGCCGTGCGTTTAACGCAGCAGCAGAATCAGGATGATCAGGGGAATCGGAATGCCGACCAACCAGAGAAGAATGGGCATGTGGTTTTCCTTTCACGATTGATGGGATTATCGGATAGTTCTGCGGCGCCAGGTGCCATCGCGGAGGCCGCCGCCTTCGGTCGCGGCGAGGCTGGCGCAAAACGCGCCGATGAGAAGCGATGCCGTCAGCCAGAACGCCAGCTGCTCAGCTGCTTTCCGGGCCGCGTCCGCGTCGGCCTTCACCTGTGTCACGACGTCATTGACGCGCTTTTCGGCGTCGGCCTGGCTAAGGCCGGTTCGCGCAGCGACCACCTTGGCAACATATTCCCGGTCGGCTGGCTTCAGATCGCCGCCATTGCGGAAGCTGCTGGTAAAAAGCCGAACCATTTCGCCGCGGGAGTCGGATGCATTTCCGGAATTCTGGCCGGAATTTGGGGCGGCGGCCGGGTCGGACCGCAGCAGCGTGTCGACATAACCGTCCATCGGACCCGCCCGGCCCGCGGATGCGACCGCGCCCTGGGTAACGCCGGCGGCCGTCCCGCCCAGCAGGTGCGCTGCGGGCGACGCCAGCAAAACGGCCCCCAGCACGGTGGCAAGCGCCCAGGCGATGAAACCGTGCGCCGTATCGCGAAAATAGACTTCGTCGCCCTGGACGCCGATCCATCGCGAGCGCAGACGGCCGGCGATATAACCGCCGACCGACGACGACAGCATCGCGATGACGACAAGATAGAGCCCGGCACCGATCTTGAAGGTGGTGGCCGAAACGCCCGAGCCGCTCCACGGCGACACAACGGAGAGGCCGAGTCCGATGCCAAAGGCGAGAACCACAAGAGTCAGCGCGCAGCTGACGACCGCACCAGCGGCGACGGCAGCCCAGGAAACGCCTGCGACAGAGGGTTCTCCTGTATCTACCCCGGGTTGAATGACGACGGTATCGATCATGGTGCGCTCCCGGCATTATCGCGGACGTTCAAGCCGCGTGCCGAATTAATGAGCACAGGCAAAAAAGGTTCCGACCGATCGGCTTTTGCTTCGGGAGCGAAACGACGGCGCGCTTTTCCAGATGCCGGATCGGGTCTACTCGAACGCGCGCGGCCCACGCTCCGCGATCTTTCGCACGGCGTCGGCGAAGGCGCGGGCGACCGGCTCGAGAATCTCCGGGCCCGTGGTGCTGATATCGTCGGCCGGGGTGTGGAAGAAACGGTGCAGGCCGGCCATGCCCAGAAAATTCCGGTAACCCGCCGCCTGCACGTCGCGCAATTCACCAACCGCCTGCTTCTCCGCGACCAGACGCGTCGCCTTGATCGCAGCGAAGGATTCCGCGACCAGCGGCACGGCCGACGGGCTCAGCACCATGAAGCGAAGCGCATCGTCGACCCGGTCTTCACGCGTAAAACCCTGCGGCCCGGCGCTCCATGCGTAACACGCATTGGAGGCCCCGAAATGCACCCAGGCTAGGGTGTCCTGCGGCGATGGCGCGCCCTGCTTCAGAAACAGTTCCATGCCGCCATGGCCGATCTCATGGCCGGCGGTGGCGATGAAGATGAAATTGCCGGGCAGTTTCTCGGCCGCGACCGTGCGGGCCAATGCCAGAAAATTGGCGATACCCGGCCCGCGCTCGCAGACGCAACTGTACCAGCCCGTCATCGGGGTTGACACCACAATGACCGGTCCCTTGCCGGCGCCGATCCGGCCGACGACATTGCGCCCGGCGACATTCCGCTCGTAGTGGCCGGCGGCATCCAGCGTGACCGCCGCACCCGAGGCGACCGCGCGTTCGAGTAGACCCCTGTCCTTGCCCGCGACGACCATCACCGGCACCGGCCATGGCGGATCCTCCTGCGTCACGTTATAGGCGAAACGGTCGTCGCCGGGATTGCCGATCACCAGCAGGATCGCGGCGGGGCCGCGCGCCGCGGCTTGCGCGATCGCCGCCCGATGCGCCGGGCCGAGATAGGCGCTGCGGTCATAGGGCAGTTCGATCCACACGATCTTGCCCGCGGCCTCCCCGTCGCGCACCACCGGCGCGGTCAGGCGGAACGAGCTCTTGTCTTCCGGCGGCCACCAGAACGGCGTCGCCTCGATCGTCGCACCGTCGACCTCGACGCTGGCGCGATCGACGAAATATTGCCGGCCGAGAATCACGGGCTGGAACTCGACCCCAAAACCCGCCGCCTGCAATTCGCCGGCGATCCAGTCGGCGGTGGCGCGGTCGCCCGGCGAGCCGAACCGGTGCGAGCCGAACGAGGCGTAACGAGCCACATCGTTATAGAGATTGGCGCCGGCGAGGAAATCCTCCGCGCTAGCTGCTTGTTCGAACGCCAAGGCCATCACCATCCCGATCAGAACGCGCCATCCCGGCATTCCGCCGCCCTCTCATCGTCAGCGCTTGCAGCGTCGGCCGGAGAAGCGGACTTTGCAATCGCAAAACTTGACCCATGCCGCCGGACAGCCATCTGACCCGGACCGGGAAGCGTGCTATGCTGCCATCCATAACCGCTTGGATCCCTGGCAACCCGGCAGCGACATGTCCCAAACAGACGGCTCGAACGGTGCATTGGAATTGCCGGCCCGCGGCCGGAAAAAGAACAGCTATTTGTTCCTGGTCCTGGCGGTCGGGCTGTTCATCTTCGCGGGCGTCGCCGGCGCATCCTATCTGCTGTGGCGGCCCACCACCCTGCGGATCGCGGTCGGACCGTCGGGAAGCGACGACCAGCAGCTGATCCAGGCCCTGGCGCAGGCCTTTGTCCGGGAAGGAAGTCCGGTCCGGCTCTCATTGATCACGACGGCCGGCCCGGTCGACAGCATTGCCCTTCTCAGAACCGGCAAGACCGATCTCGCCGTGGCGCGTGCCGATGAGGAGATGCCCGACGGCACCGAGTCGGTTGCCATCATGCGCAAGAACGTCGTGGTGCTCTGGGCGCCCAGCGGTTCTCCGCGCAAGGGATCGGCCAAGGGTGCCAAATCGAAAATCAAGACGCTCGACGATCTCGCGGGTCATCGCGTCGGTGTCGTCGGCCGCACGCAAGTGAACGCCACGCTGCTTCGCGTCATCCTGACGGAATCCGGCGTCAATCCCGACAAGGTCGCGATCGCGGCATTCAACACCGACCAGATCAATGAGATGGTGCGCGATCCCTCGATCGATGCGTTCATGACGGTCGGCCCGCTCGACAGCAAGATCACGATCGATGCGATCGCCGCGACCGCGCGCGACAGGGGCGAGCCGACGTTTCTGCCGATCGATGTTTCCGAAACCATCGCCCGGAAGCATCCGCTCTATGAATCCGAGGAAATTCCCGGCAGCGCCTTCACCTCATCGCCGGCCAGACCCGACGATACCGTCGAGACCATCGAGGTCAATCACCTGATCGTCGCGCCGAAATCGCTGTCCGACAATGCGGTCGGAGCCTTTATCCGGCAGCTGTTTGCGGTTCGGCCGCAGCTTATGCGGGAACTGCCCACCGCGGCGAAGATCGAGAAGCCGGACACCGACAAGGATGCCGCGCTGCCCGCCCACCCCGGTGCCGCGGCCTTCATCGACGGCACCGAGCGGACCTTCATGGACCAATACAGCGATTACATATGGGGCGCCGTGCTGCTGCTTTCCGTGATCGGGTCGGGCAGTGCCGCGTTGCGCCACTATATCAAGCGCGACGAACGGCGGCTGAACACCCTGCATCGGGAAAAATTGCTGGCGGCGATTTCACTGGTGCGGAAGATAGATTCGATCGAGGAGCTGGACGCGCTGCAGAGCGAGGCGGACGACATCCTTCGCGAAACGCTCGACTACTTCGATGACGGCGCGATCGAGGAAGGCGATCTGACCGCCTATGCGCTGGTGCTTGAGCAGTTTCATCATGCGGTGGTCGATCGACGAACGGCGATCGCCGGCTCCGCGGTCAATATGCCGCGGATGCGCGCCTGACGGCGCGCCGCGGCAACGCTACGCCAGGGTGACCATGCCGGCCCAGAATTGCTGCCTCTCGGTGCTCGCCTCGACATCGTATTTGCGCACGAATTCCAGTTTGCCGTCGCCGCCGATGCGGAACATGCTGATGGCGGCGGGGACTACTCCGATATCGGTCCCCTCGCGTACCGGCATCGGCCAGACCGACGCGGTGACGAGCAGGCGTCCCCTCGAATCGATCCCGAAGGTGCGAAGGTAATTGGCGTGACCGTCGACATTCTGGATCAGCGTCGGCTCGCCGGTGGCCTGGTCGATGGCGAAGACCGCGACCGAATTCTCGCCGCCGGCGAACACTTTCTTACCCTCGACCTCGGTCAGCCAGAAGGCGCGGTTGGTGAGATAGACAAAGCGCCCGTCGGGATGGACGTGGATCGGGCCCGCGGCCTGCCGCAGCTTCGACGAGGGATCGCTGAGCGTCTCCTTGATGAACATCGGCTCGCGCGAAAGACCGGTCGCCGGATCGCGTCTGTAGACGTGGAGCTTGTTCTGGCTCTCGACCGAGACATAGACCCATGGCTCGGTCGGGTGAAAATCGAGATGTCGCGGCCCGAACTGCATGCCGTCTGCGGGCTGGATCGCCGCGAGGTTGCCGAGCACGCCGTCCTTGAAGCTGAAGGTCTTGATCGAGCCCGGGTTCACCGGATTGTCGCCCGGCGCGTTGTTGCCGCGCGTGACCAGAATGACCTGCCGGTTGTCGGGCGTGACGCGAATCTGGTGGGCGTATTTGCCGGTATCGAGCGCATCGGGCTGATCGACGCGGTCGCCGAACGTGCCATCGGCGTTGATGCGATGCACGGTCAGGCCGCTCGGATCGTTGTAGGCGGTCAGCAGGTATCCGCCTGTCTTGTCGACGCTGGCGTGGATCGGACGCGTGTGCAACGCCAGCGGCGCACCATGGGGCGTCAATGCGCCGCTGGCGGGATCGATCCTGAAGGCGCTGGCAAAATGCTTGTCGCCGCGAATGCCCGACGAGCCCGAGCCGCCGTTGCTGGAGACCACATACAGATACTGCTTCGACGGATGCGGCCAGGCATATTGAATATTGGCGGGCGCCGATACCGTGTCGCGCCTGACGAGGGTGGCTTCGTCGGCGTCTACGCTATAGAGCGTCAGCTCGGGCCCGACGGCCGCATAGAACACGTCTATCGCCTTGGTGTCTCCGGCGAGCGACGCCTGGGGCGCGGCGATGCCGCCGACCAGAAGCGTGGTGAATGTGCGGCGGTCAATCATGGCTTCCTCCGTTTTTTCTTTCTTGACGGCGACTTGTTTGTTCAGTCGATCGGCCGGTACATCCGCGGCCGCTTGCGGACGGGATCGAGCAGCGACCAGTCGCCCTGCTCGACGACGTGCCCCTTCGGGAACGGCGGCCGGGGCTCCTGGCCGAGCGAGCGCATCACCCGGTCGTCGCGATAATAGCAAAGCAGCACCACTCGGACCAACGCAACCAGGGGCGCGCCGCCGGTCTGGTGAAACGTCGCGGCGACCTCGGCGCGGCGCGCCGGTTCGAGATCGGCGAAGGCTGTGCCCGCAAGCGTGGCGAGCTGCGCCAGCGCGCGGCAGACGTCGTCGTGGTCGCGCTCCAGGCTTTTCAGGATATCGTTGAAGATGCGTTCGTCGTCGGCGCCCGGCACGTCATAGGTTGCGCTCGGTGGGATGATCATACCGGCGAGCGCACGGAAATCGCGGACCTGTTCGGCGGTGAGTTCGGCGTTTTTCATGTCGATCTCTCAGTCGAACAAATCAGCGAGGCGCTGCTTGATGCTGTCGGCGATGTAGAGCGCCAGCGCCTGGATGGTCGAGGTCGGGTTGACGCCGCCCGAGGTCACCCAGATGCTGCCGTCGACGATGAAGAGGTTCTTGACGTCGTGGCAGCGGCCCCATTCGTTCACCACCGAGCGTTCGGGGTCGGTGCCCATCCGCGCGGTGCCGAGCAGATGCCAGCCGCCGTTGAGGATCGGGCTCTCGACGCAGATGTTGCTGGCGCCGGCCGCGTTCAGCACCTCCCTCGCCCGCGCGATGCCGTGCTGCATCATCCTGTGGCTGTTTTCGCTGATGGTGTAATTGATCTTCGGCGCCGGGATGCCGCTGGAATCCTTCAGCACCGGATCGAGCGTGACGCGGTTATGCTCTTCGGGCAGATCCTCGCAGATCGCCGACAGCCCGATGCGGCGGTTGACGAGCTTGCGGTAGGCCGAATGATGCTCTTCGCCCCAGGGCAGCCTTCCCGCGGCTGAACTCACGATCGCCTCGAAGATCGAGCCGACGCCGCGGCCGAACTGAAAGGTATAACCGCGGACGAAATCGCGTCTGGAATCGGTCTCGTAGAATTCCTGGCTCCACAGACAGAGCGGCGGGCCGTGATTGCCGTCGAGCGGCTCGTCGACATAGCCGTAGTTCAGCGCGTAGGGGTGGAACATCAGGTTCTTGCCGACCAGCCCGCTCGAATTGGCGATGCCGTTGGGGAATTTCCCGGAGACCGAATTGAGCATCAGCCGTGGCGTGCCGACGCCGTTGCAGGCGAGGATCACGACTTCGGCCGGCTGAAAATGCTCATTGCCCTCGGCGTCGTAATAGATCGCGCCGGACGCCATGCCCTGCTCGTCGACCGTGATCTCCCGCACCCGGCACATGGTGCGCAGCTCGACGCCGGCGCGTATCGCCAGCGGCCAATAGGTGATGTCGGTCGAGGCTTTCGCGCCCTGCGCGCAGCCCGGCGTGCAGTGGCCGAGATTGATGCAGCGCCCGCGTCCCTCATAGTCTGTCGTGGCGATGGTGGAGTCGGACGGCCACCAGTGCCAGCCCAGTTGGTTCATTGCCTTGCCGAACCGCGTGCCCGACTTGCCCAAGGGCAATGGCGGCATCGGCGGCTGTTTCGGCGGATAGGCGGGATCGCCTGATAGCCCCGAGACCCCCATCATGCGGTCGTTTTCGGCGAAATAAGGCTCCAGCGTCGCATAATCGATCGGCCAGTCGTCGGCGACGCCGTCGAGCGTCCGCACCTTGAAGTCGGACGGATGCAGCCGCGGAAAATGCGCGGTGTACATGATGGTCGAGCCGCCGACGCCGTTGAAATTCACCACCTTGATCGGCGAATTGGCGTCGTTGATCGGATAATCGGTCGGTCGCGCGCGGCGGTTGGGATTGACGGCGAAATCGGAAAACAGCCGCGCCTCCCAGTCCCGACCGTTGCTCGGATAGTCCGTCGGCTTCACCCAGTCGCCCTGCTCGAGGCAGAGAATGTGCATTTTCGTATCGGCCAGGCTCCAGGCTACCGCGGCACCCGATGCCCCGGAGCCGACGATCAGGACATCGACCTTTTCGTGCATTGTATTCTCTCCCCCGCCTCCCCTGGACAATAACCCTACTCTTCCGGAAATGCCCAGCGCGATTGCCGCGTGCGATCTACTGCTCGCCGTCGCGTAGCCGCCGATAGACCGCGCCCAGCACGTTTGAATAGTCGTCGGTCCAGACCCGCTGGCTTTTGTCGGCCTCCGTCAGTTCCCACACATCCGACGAGGCCAGCTTGCCGACATCCGCCTCCTCGCGCGCGCAGACCACCACCGAGGTCGCGAAGATGTATTCGTTGTCGCGGTTGGAATCCTCGCTGTAGACCCAGCTCTTGAGGTCGTTGGCCTCCGCGATGCCGACGATGACGCTCGACAATTCCAGATGCCGGTTGGAGACGTGCATCACTACCGCGCCCTGCGGCGCCAGCTTCTGCTTGTAGATCGCCATTGCCTCCTGGGTGGCGAGATGGATCGGGATCGCATCCGACGAATAGGCATCGACGATGATCAGGTCGTAGACGCCGTCCGGCTCCCGGGCAAAGGTCAGGCGCGCATCGCCGATCACGGGTTTCAGATCCGGTTCGCAATTCTGGATATAGGTGAAATATTTCGGGTCGCGCGCGGTATCGACCATGGATTGATCGATCTCGAAGAACTTCCAGCTTTCACCCGGCTCTGACGCGCAGGTCAGCGTGCCCGAGCCGAGCCCGATCACTGCGACCCGTAGCGGCGCCCCCTTGCGCTCGCGCACCGCCGTGATCGCCTGCCCGATGCCGCCGTCCTTGTGGTAGTAGGTGATCGGCTCGGGCCGGCCGGTGACCGGCGTGCCGTCGTCGTTCTGGAATTTCTGCGCGCCGTGAATGGTGGTGCCGTGCATCAGCACGTGATACTGGCCGTTCGGCGTCACCACGATCTTGTGGACACCGAAAAAGCTGCGCACGGTTTCCACCCGTCCGTCATCGGACGGATAGGCCCGGATCAGCACCAGCGCCACAGCTACGGTTGCAAAAATCTTCCAGCGGTTGGCGTTCAGCCCGAGCGCCAGCAAGGCCGAGAGCACGCCGACCGCGCCAATCACATAGACCCGGTTGTCGTCGAGAAAGTTCATGATCCTGCCCTCCGAGTAGGAGGGCGCGATCAGGGCGACCGCGAGTGCGGCGAGAAACGGCCAGTACCAGGCGCTCCAGCGCGGCAAGCGCTCGGCGCCGCCGGGCGGCCGGCACAGCGCCGCCAGCGCCAGCAGGATCGGATATTCCGCGACCCATGAAAACGCATAGGGCGCGATCAGGCCTGCGAACAGGCCGCCGACCATGCCGCCGAACGACAGCGCGACATAGAAGCCGGTGAGGTATTTCGCCGCCGGGCGGGTGCGCGCCAGTTCGCCGTGGCAGGCCATCGCGATGACGAAGAAGCAAAGCAGGTGGCCGCCGAGCGTCAGCAGCAGGTTCTGCTCGCCACCGACCGCGAGCAGCACGATGACGCCCGTGATCGCCAAAGGCTGCGCCATCAGCATCCATCTGTGCGGCAGCAGCGGGCGCGACTGGAACACCAGCACCCAGGTCAAGAGATACAGCGACAGCGGCAGCACCCACAACAGCGGCGCCGCGGCGACGTCGGTGGAGATATGCGCGGTGACCGCGATCAACAGGCCCGAGGGCACCGCGGCCAGGAAAATCCAGCGCAAGCGCAGGATCCGCGGCGGCGGCGGCGCGTCGGTATCCTCGGCCAATATGTCGACGGCCGATGTCAGCGGCGAGCGCAGCAGCAATACGCCGCAGGCGGCGATCAGCACGATCAGCACGCCATAGCCGCCGGTCCAGATCAGATTCTGCGCGCGCAGCGTGAACATCGGCTCCAGCAGCACCGGATAGGACAACAGCGCCAGGAAGCTGCCGATATTCGAGGAGGCATAGAGGAAATAGGGATCGTGCCCGTTCGGGTGGCCGGTGCGGACGAACCAGGCCTGCAGCAGCGGATTGTTGGCGGCGAGCGCGAAGAACGGCAGCCCGATCGAGACCGCGAACAGGCCCAATAGCCAGAACGCATAGCCCGAGGTCGGCGGTTCACCCCAGCCGCTTGCGATCGACAGCGGCAGCGACAACAGCGCTATCACCAGCAGCACCAGATGGATCACCACCGGCAGCATGCGGCTGGATAGCCGCATCAGGTAATGCGCATAGGCGTAGCCCGCGAGCAGCAGCGACTGGAAGAACACCATCGCCACCGACCACACCGCCGGCGAGCCGCCGAGCCGCGGCAGCACCATCTTGGTGAACAGCGGTTGCACCGAGAACAATAGCAGCGCACTGACGAAAATGGCGGCCGTGTAGACGGTCAGCACCAGCCGGTTGCGGCTCACGGAGGGTTGTTCCGCGGCAGCGGACGGATCGGATGAACTCATGCAAGCTCCGGCGTGAACCCGGCCGACGCCGGAGCCGGCAATGGAGCATATGCAAGCGCGGCGGGCAATGCGGGGAGGCGGAGCTGGATTGTCACTTGGCGCTGGGCTGACAATCACATCTTCGCTAATGATCGTCATTCCGGGGCGCGCGCAGCGCGAACCCGGAATGACGGGATCCCGATTATATTTTGAAACAAACATGACAGAGACGGACGTTGTCATCATCGGCGCCGGGCATAACGGCCTCACCTGCGCGGCCTATCTGGCAATGGCCGGCCTGCGCGTGAGAGTGGTCGAGCGCCGCGCGGCGGTCGGCGGCGCGGCGGTGACGGAGGAATTCTATCCGGGTTTCCGCAACTCGGTCGCGGCCTACACCGTCAGTCTGCTCAACCCGCAGATCATTTCCGACCTGAAATTGAGCGAGCGGGGCCTGCGCATCGTCGAACGCCGCGCGCAGAATTTCCTGCCCGCCCCGGATGGCAGCTTTCTGCTCACCGGCGAAGGCCGCACCCATGCGTCTGTCGCCAAACTCAGCGAACGCGACGCCGACAGGATCGACGCCTTCAGCCGCCAACTCGAGGAGATTGCCGACGTGCTGCGCGCCTTCGTGCTGCGCGCGCCGCCCAACATCGTCGAGGGTTTTGGCGCGGGCGCGATCCGCGAGGCTTTCAATGCATGGGGTAGCGCCAATATCCTGCGCGGACTATCGCTTCCGCAACAGCGCTCGCTGCTCGATCTGTTCACGCGCTCGGCCGGCGAGATGCTGGACGACGTCTTCGAAAGCGACCTGGTCAAGGCCTTGTTCGGGTTCGACGCCATCGTCGGCAATTACGCCAGCCCCTATGCGGCGGGTTCGGCCTATGTGATGCTGCATCACGCCTTCGGCGAGGTGAACGGCAAGAAGGGCGTCTGGGGCCACGCCATCGGCGGCATGGGCGCGATCACGCAGGCGATGGCGCGCGCCGCCCGCGACCATGGCGCGGGAATCGAAACCGAAGCCGGCGTGCGTGAGGTGATCATCGAGCGCGGCCGCGCGGTCGGCGTCATCCTCGACAATGGCGAGACCGTCCGTGCACGATATGTCGCCTCCGGCGTCAATCCGAAACTGCTCTATACGCGACTGGTGCCGGCGGGCGCGCTGCCGGCGGACTTTCTCGATCGTATCCGGAACTGGCGCAACGGCTCCGGCACCTTCCGGATGAACGTCGCATTGAGCGCATTGCCCTCGTTCACCGCGCTGCCCGGCGACGGCGATCACCTCACCTCTGGCATCATCCTGGCGCCCAGCCTGCCCTATATGGATCGCGCGTGGCTCGATGCGCGCGCGCGGGGCTGGAGCCGCGAACCCGTGGTCGAGGTGCTGATCCCCTCGACGCTCGACGACACGCTGGCGCCGCCCGGCCAGCATGTCGCAAGCCTGTTCTGCCAGCACGTCGCGCCGCAACTACCCGACGGCAAATCATGGGATGACCATCGCGAGGAGGTCGCCGATCTCATGATCGCGACCGTGGACAACTACGCGCCGGGTTTTGGGTCAAGCGTGATCGGCCGGCAGATACTGTCGCCGCTCGATCTGGAACGGCAGTTCGGCCTGCTCGGCGGCGATATTTTTCACGGCGCGCTGACGCTGAACCAGTTGTTTTCCGCGCGCCCGATGCTCGGCCACGCCGATTATCGCGGGCCCCTGAAGGGCCTCTACCATTGCGGCAGCGGCGCGCATCCCGGCGGCGGCGTCACCGGCGCCCCCGGCCACAACGCCGCGCGCGTGATCCTGCGGGACCATCGCGCGCTGTTCGCATGAGGGAGACAACCATGGAGCTGGTCATTTTTGCCCGCTTCCACGCGCTCGAGGGGCAGGAAGAAGCAGTCGCCGAAGCGCTGCGCGAGGTCAGCGGCCCGACCCAGGCCGAGCAAGGCTGTCTGTTCCAGAAGGCCTATCGCTCGATCCGCGATGTCAGGCTGTTCTTCGTCCACTCCCGCTGGATCGACGAAGCGGCGTTCGACCTCCACGCCAAATTACCCCACACCGTCCGCTTCGTCGCCAAGGTACAGGCGCTGATCGACCATCCGATGGATGTCAATCGCACCCAGGCGCTGGACGCGGCGATGCTTTAGCGCCCCGTCCGGAATGTTGACAAGCCGGTGGACAGGCTGTGGAGAACCGGTTGATGACGCAGTGGAGAGGCCGGCTACTTGGCCGACCCGTCGCACCAGAGGTCGCGGGGTCCGATCACGCATTTGTCCTGACGCGTCGGACCGGCGGTGTCGCGGCAGTTGGACAACGCCTGCTCCTTGGCCATCCTCGAATTGCGGGCCATGGCCCAGCCGAAGCCCGGCGTCCCGTTTTCGGGATCGAGCGATTGGGCGACGCATTGATTCTCGAAGGTGGCGACGACCTTGCAGAGGGCTTTCGATGTCGACGAGGCGTTCGGCAAACCTTTGCAGCCTTCCAGTGCTTTCTGCTTGGCAGCCTCCGCGCTGCTGGCGTTGACATAGGTAAAGATCGCGACGCCGTCCTTGGCAATTTCCGCCGGCTCGCCGACCGCGACGGCACCCGCGGCCATGCAACGGCCACTTCCCGCCAGACCTATTGCAAGCGCGGTTACACCGACCGCCATCCAGTAACGCATGTGCTTCCCCCCTCATAAGCTCAAGGATATGCGGGCTTACCCCCGCGAATGTTACCATCGATGCGAAGAGGTCCCAAGGGCGGGAAGCGTCCCGCCGGCGCAAATCGTGCGGCAAGGATGGTCTGGATAGCAATGCAGTCCGGGTTGAGAACCCCTCGGATAGACACGGTATGTTTCGGTGTATAAGCCTGTGAACAACCCTTGCGCCTGATGTTGACAGGTTGTGGGACACACTCCCGCATACGCCAATTCCCCGAACCTCCCGATGACCGCCACCCTCACCCCGGCCACCCACCGCGCCAGTCTTGCGATCGGCAGCGAACGGAACGCCAGGCGCGTGGTCGATCTCATGACCGAGAGCTTTTTCGAGGCCCAAGCGGTGATCGCAGCCTTCGAGGGGCCCGGCGGGCGCTGGCACATCACCGTGCATTTTGCCGAGCCGCCGGATCAAACCTCGATCCGCGAATTGGTCGGCATCGCCGCCGGCGATGAGGTCGCCCAAGCCATCGCCTTCGACACGGTCGAGGCCAGGGACTGGGTCAGGACGACGCTGGACCAACTGGTTCCGGTCCGCGCCGGGCGCTTCACGGTGCATGGCCGGCATGACCGCGCGAAGGTTGCGCCCAACCAGCTCGGCATCGAGATCGAGGCGGCGCTGGCGTTCGGCACCGGCCACCACGGCACGACGCGGGGCTGCCTCGAGCTGCTCGATGACGTGCTCAAGGCCTATCGGCCGCGCCGGGTGCTCGATCTCGGCACCGGCACCGGCGTGCTCGCCATCGCCGCCGCCAAGGCGCTGCGGATCGGGCTGTTGGCGAGCGATATCGATCCGCTCTCGGTCAGGGTGGCCCGCGACAATGCGCGGCTCAACGGGGTGGGAGATCTGGTCACGACCATCCGCGCCACCGGATTCTCGGCGCCGCAATTTGCGCGACGCGGCCCGTTCGATCTGGTGCTGGCGAATATCCTCGCCAATCCGCTGCGGCAAATGGCAACGCCGATGGCGAAGCATCTGGCGCCGTCGGCGCTGGTCATTCTATCGGGGCTATTGCCGCCGCAGGCTCAGAGCGTGATCGCCGCCCATCGCAGCCGCGGACTTGTCTTGGAGCGGCACATTCAGGTCGAAGGCTGGAGCAGCCTGTTGATGCGTCACGTGGATTGAATGCTATTTCGCGCGCTTCGCCTCGCGCCGGGCGATGACGCTTTTCTCCTTGCGCGACGAGCGCCTGACGCGCGCCACGACGAAACGGTCCAGAATTTGAACGATCACACCGCGTTGCTTTTTTACGATAGGAGGAAGCGGGCCGCTGCGGACCGGCGGCGAGATTTTCTCAAACGTAAATGCAGGCATTGTGGTTCCCCTCGTCTTTGAGTTGAAACACCCCTGGATTTCCTCTTGGTAAGGTATCAACGGCTCGCGATAGCAATCCGTTCCAGCCCGTCTAACGCAGGTGCAGCAATTCAAGCACAGCTTGGGCCGAATGGGAAGGATTTATGACGCATTGCGGAATTTTCCACGCAATTCTAGGATGTTTGCGCGATGTTCGAAGCCCTTTTCCAGACATTCGAGGAACCGGAAACCGGCGTGGCGCTGACCGCGCGGCTGTCGGCCTTCCGCGAGGAACTGGCGCGGCGGAATCTGACCGGATTCGTGGTCCCCCGCGCCGACCAGCAGCAGAACGAATATGTCCCGCCCTCCGACGAACGGCTCGCCTGGCTGACCGGTTTTACCGGCTCCGCCGGCCAGGCCATCGTGCTGATGCAGGCCGCCGCCGTATTCGTCGACGGCCGCTACACGCTGCAGGCGGCCAAGCAGGTCGACACCAAGGCCTGGAGCGTCGAGCCGCTGGCCGATCCGCCGCCAGAAAGCTGGCTGGCGAAGCATCTCGCCGCCGGCGACCGCCTCGGCTTCGATCCCTGGCTGCATACTTCTGCTTCCGCCGAGCGGCTGACCGCTGCCTGCGCCAAGGCGGGCGCGGAACTGGTCGCGGTCGACTCTAACCCGCTGGATTCGGTATGGACCGAGCGCCCGCCGCCGCCGCTTGGCCCGGTGTCGGTGCACGGCCCGCAATTTGCGGGCGAGGCGGAAGCGCAGAAGATCCAGCAGATTCGCACCGAGGTGACAAAGCTCGGCGCCGAGACGCTGGTGCTGTCGGATTCGCATGCGGTGGCCTGGACCTTCAATATCCGCGGCGCCGACGTCGCGCATACGCCCTTGCCGTTGTCCTATGCGCTGGTGCCGAAGGACGGCCGGCCGACCGTGTTCATCGACCACCGCAAGCTCTCGAACAGCGCCCGCGACCATCTCGAGCAATCGGCCGATGTTGCCGAGCCGGACGCGCTGGCGCCAAAATTGACCGAGCTCGCGCAACGCGGCGCCGTGATCGCGCTCGATGCCGCCACCGCCGCCGACGCCTTGAGCCGGATGATAGCGGCCGCCGGCGGCAAGCCGCTGCGCGGCAGCGATCCCGTCACCCTGCTCAAGGCGGTCAAGAACAAGACCGAGATCGAGGGCGCGCGCGCCGCGCACCGCCGCGACGCTGTGGCGCTGGCGCGCTTCCTCGCCTGGATCGACCGCGAGGCGCCCGCAGGCCACCTCACCGAGATCGACGCCGTCGAGGCGCTGGAGACGTTTCGGCGCGACACCGGCGCGCTGAAGGACGTCTCGTTCCCGACCATTGCCGGCACCGGTCCGAACGGCGCCATCGTGCATTATCGCGTCACCCGCAAGAGCAACCGCCGGATTTCGCCAGGCGATCTGCTGCTGATCGACTCCGGCGCGCAATACGAAGACGGCACCACCGACGTCACCCGCACCATCGCGATCGGCGCGCCTACTTTGGAAATGCAGGACCGCTTCACCCGCGTGCTGCGCGGCCATATCGCGATCGCGCGCGCGCTGTTCCCCGACGGCACCACCGGCGCGCAGCTCGACAGCCTGGCGCGGCAATATCTCTGGCAGGCCGGCATCGATTTCGAGCACGGCACCGGCCACGGCGTCGGCAGCTATCTCTCGGTGCATGAGGGACCGGCGCGGATCTCGAAGCTCGGCGCCACGCCGCTCCGGCGCGGCATGATCCTGTCGAACGAGCCCGGCTACTACAAGACGGACGCCTTCGGCATCCGGATCGAGAATCTGGAGCTGGTGGTCGGCGCCGAGATTCCGGGAGCGGAGAAGCCCGTAAACGCCTTCGAGACGCTGACGCTCACTCCGATCGACCGCCGGCTGGTCGATCTCAGCATGCTGAGCGGCGATGAACTCGCCTGGCTCAACGATTATCACGAGCGCGTCCGCCACGCGGTGCGCCCGCATGTCGACGAGGCGACGAAGGTGTGGCTCGACGCCGCGACGGCGCCATTGTCGCTTTGATATCGGACGGCCGTCGCTGCACGAACAACCTCCGTCCGTCATACCCCGCGAAAGCGGGGTATCCAGTACGCCGCGGCTTCTCGATTCAATCACAAGCGTCTCTGGAATACTGGATCACCCGCTTAAAGCAGGTGATGATAGCTCAGGTTGTCATTGCGAGCGCCAGCGAAGCAATCCATGGCGCAGCAAAGTGGAGAGATGGATTGCTTCGCTGGCGCTCGCAATGACGGTGAGACACACCTTCGCGTTCTCGCCGCACGATTTTTTGCGCGAGGTATTCTTTTATTCCCGCCCTTTGCAAACAAAGGGCGCAGGGAATGCCGGGCGCTCGATGCACCCGCAGCCTCGCGTACGATAAAAAACAAAGTACACGAGCGTAGTCACCACAGGTCACACCGGAATCACCCGGCATTCCCCACACAATGGTTTTAACGGCTGCTCCGTGCTCGCCCCGGTGCGCCGGGCTTGTTGGCCACCGTCGCCTCGAGAAGTCGCCTTCGCGAAACTTGACACCAGCGTCGGGGTGCCAGGCCCACACGTCTTGTCCGTCCGCCTCCGGCGCCTCCGTCAGAGACACCATCAGCGTCCATCGCATCCCGCCCCGCGTTGATGACGTTGCGCAACGCCCCTTTTGGTGGGGCGGGATGAATGGCATATAGGATATTCCGAATATTCGGTAAATAGGAATATTTTTTCGGGACAGGCTTGACAAGCGGGTCGAACAAAGACGTTACGACGTTGGTGATTTGCCCGTCGAGGCAGCGAGGGGCCGGTCGTGGCGCCTCACATCAGTGCGTGAAGCAATCAATTTGACGTCGACGGATGTCCGCCACGTTCAATATCGGCGGCTTCCCGCCGAACGAGCGCGAGGCCCGACAACCTGCGCGCGACCTAAAAGTTGGTTGCCATTGGAGCGAACAGAGTCAAAAAAACGAAGGCGCTCTGCGGTGACATCGCGGTGATGCTGTAAACGCCGTTGGTCAATATGGCTTTCGGCACAAGGCTCAAGCTTTGACTGAAAATTGGCGCTTTGACGGTCAGGCTATAGGCGGTGTGTCCGGGGCCGATCGCCGTCAGCGTTAGGTGAGTCTGAAAGGAAAGACTGTTATTTTCGTCGCCTTCCGGACCGGCGAAGCTCGAGCCGGAAAAGAAGGCGGGTTCGTGAGATGTCGCGCGCGTGAATTGCAGGGGCCCCAGTGCCGCAATCTCCTGACCGTTTGGGGAAAACAGATTGGCGACACACTGAGCCGTCACCTGGGTATCTCCCGGCACCGGCGCCGGAAGGGCGTTCGCGGCCTTGAACAAAGCGTCCAGAGGGTTTGCCATCTCACACCCCTTTGCTTCCAACCCGGCCGTGATATTCGCGCTTTTCCGTCCTTCTTACAAGAACAATTCTACCACACGTTGAAGAGCGATGCAGCCGTCGGAAACAAAGGCGCCACCATAAATAAAAATTTAGAGATCGCGCGCTTGCGCCGGTGAATTGCAATTCTCAGTTCCTGCCTCGTGCGCAGAGCGCCGAATGATGGCGTGCCAATTTCTGCTGAGCACAACCATTCTGAGCAAACTGGCATTGGGGGCCAGTGGGACACGGACGGTCAGCGAGGCCGCGTTATGAAGCCATTCTGGTTTGGAGCGGGTTCAGTAAGCAATGCCGGAGTGCTCGTCCGGCTGGGCGCGATCGGCGCGGTATTGCTGGGCGTGGCCGGAGCGTTCGCCTATGTGGGCGGCTGGCTGTCGCCGGCACGGCTGACCCAGGACCGAATGATGGCCGCATTCCAGGACGCCAACGGCCCTCATCCCGGATTCCGTCGCAACCATGCGAAGGGAGTTTGCGTCACCGGGTGGTTCGAGAGCAACGGCGAGGCAGCGGCACTTTCGAAAGCCGCTGTGTTCAGGCCCGGACGTGTCCCGGTCGTAGGCCGCTTCGCGCTCGCCGGCGGCATGCCCTTTCAGCCCGATCAGCCTGCGACAGTGCGCAGCATGGCGCTACGCTTCCTGCCGCCCGGTGGCGAGGAATGGCGCACCGGCATGAACAACATCCCGGTTTTCCCGGTGAATTCGGCGCGCGACTTTTACGATCAATTGCTCGCCGCCAGCCCCGATCCAGCGACCGGAAAGCCTGATCCGGCCAAAATGAAGGCATTCCTGGCTGCCCATCCGGAAGCAGCGCGGGCGCTGGCGTTGATCAAGCAACGCCAGGTGACCTCCGGGTTTGCAAACTCCACCTTCAACAGCCTCGATGCCTTCCGCTTCGTCAACGCAGCCGGCGCTTCAGTCCCGGTTCGCTGGTCCACGGTGCCGGTGCAACCCTCTTCGGCTGACCGCGCGGGACCATCGGCGGAAGCAGACCCCAACTACCTGTTCGATGACCTGGTCGACCAAATCGCGGAGCATCCGCTGCAATGGCGGCTGATGGTAACGATCGGCGGGGTTGATGACCCGACCAACGACGCCACGCTGCCCTGGCCCGCCGACCGCCGACAGGTCGACGCCGGGACGGTGACCATCGATCACGCATCGGGTGAGGACGGCGGGCCTTGCACCGACGTCAACTACGATCCCCTGGTGCTGCCGTCCGGCATCGAGCCGTCCGACGACCCATTGCTGAGTGCCCGCTCGGCGGCCTATGCGCGCTCCTTCACGCTGCGTGCCGGAGAGGAGCATGAGAAGCCGCCCAGCGCGGTCACCACGCAGGAAGTGCAGGCAGGAGGCAAGTCATGAGCACCCAGGCACGCTTCCCGGCTGCGTCCCGGCTTCTGCACTGGCTGATGGCGCCGATGATCGTGGCGATGTTCTTCATCGGCGTCGGCATGGCCGCTACGCTCTCCCCACGCTACGAGCTCCTGGTTGCGATCCACCGGCCGCTTGGAATAGCCATCTTCGTGTTGTGCGTGATCCGTCTCGTCAACCGGTTCATCAACCCGCCGCCGGCGTTGCCCGATACGATTCCGTCCCTGCAGCAGTTCGCCGCCAAGGCGTCGTACATCCTGCTGTATGCCCTGATGTTCATCATGCCGCTGGTCGGCTGGGGCATGCTGTCGGCGGCGCGCTATCCGATCGTGCTCTACGGGCCGCTGCAGTTGCCGCCGATCCTGCCGCATGATTTGACGCTCTATGCGTGGCTCCGCGAGCTGCATACTTACCTTGCCTACCTGTTCTTCGCGACCTTCCTCGTGCATTTCGGGGCGGCGCTTTTCCACGGCCTGATCCGGCGCGATGGCGTGCTCGAGAGCATGGCGTCGTGGCGGTGAGCCGCCGGCCGCCTCGTCTGGCGAGCCATTAAGGCCAGATTTTATACGCCTGCGAGGCACGCCCGTTGTGGGTCAAGACCGGTCCTGACGGCTCCGAAATCCGATTTCAGCTCCACCGCCGAAAGCGGACTCAAGCGAGAGATCGCGCGAGGTCCGCTTCGTGCCAGGAACGGACTCATGCGCCGCAGGAAGTGGCATCGTCATTCGATCACTTCGTCGGCCCGGCCGAGAAGCGTGACCGGGATTTCGAGGCCGAGGACCTTCGCGGTCTGGAGATTGATCACCAACTCGAACTTTGTCGGCTGCTCGACCGGAATGTCGGCAGGCTTTGCACCACTGAGAATCTTACCAAGAAGGGGCACTATTTGGCGATGCATGGCAACGTAATCGACGCCGTAAGACATAACCCCCCCAGCTTCAACATAGCTTTTGAAGGTGAACATGGTGGGCACATGTTGTTGGATCGCGAGCCTCGCGATATCCGGCGCGCTCTTTGTGAAATGAGCGGAGGATAGAACCAGCAACATATCCGGCGAACGCGGTGCCAGGTATCGGAAAGCAGCATCGAAATCGTATGGCGGGTTTTCAAGCTTTATTCCGTTCAATTCCAGACCCAGTCTCTCTGCGGCCTGCTGGGCAGCTTTGAATTGGGCGGCGGACAGCTCATCATAAAGGGCCGTGGCTTGGGTCTTTCCTGGTAAAGCCTGCTTCAGAACTTCGAGCTGCTTTTGCGCAAGTTCTGTTGACTGAAAGACCAGTCCCGTGACATTGCCGCCGGGGTGGGAGAGACTCGATATGTAGTGACGCGCGATCGGGTCAAAGTTGATAGCGATCATTGCGATCGGAATGGTATTGGTCGCGGCAACGGCGGCTTGCAATACGGCCTCGGGTCCGTCGGCGACGAGCACGTCAACACTCGTCTGCACCAGCTCGGCAGCCAGCCTGGAAATATCGACATCCGGAACGTTGAAGTTTCGATACGCGATGGTCAAATTCTGACCTTCGATAAAGCCGAGCCGTCGTAGCTCGCTGGCAATTTCGGAGTAACTTGCGACGATCATTGGATTGTCTGGTTGGGCTCCGAGATAGCCGATCCGGACGGTCCTACCCGGCTGCTGCGCCATCGCGCCCAGTGGCCAAGCCACTGCACCACAGCCGAGAAGTGCGATGAAATCGCGACGCTTCATGCCCGCCACCAAAGGATCAGACCCTGGCAGTGTAGCTGTAAACCCAATATCCGGAAGACGTTGGGGGCAGCCCCACGAAATAAACCTGGTGATCCCCTGTGTCGGCTCCGGGTTAAGCTCGGAAATACTCCCCGGGAGCGGATGTTTTCCGCTCTATGCCTGAAAGCGGACTCAAAAGCCGGACATCGCACCATGTCCGAAACCTGCAGCGGACATAGGGCGCGCGCAGACGCAATGTCCGATCCGCGATTTGACGCGACAAAGGGAGCGGCGCCGCCCAGCTCCGACGAGCCCCCGGCCGCCCCGTCAGGCCAGCCATCGACTCACTGGTTCGTCACCACCACTTTTCCCTTGGCGCGTCCACTTTCGACGTAGTCGAGAGCATCAGCAATTTTCGCCAATGGATAGGTTCTGTCGACGATGGCCTTCAGCTTTCCCTGCTCGATGAGTTCCGCAAGCAGGGCGAGGTCGCTACCGCTTGGATGCATGAAGAGAAAGCGATAACTGACGCCAGCGCGGCGAGCCCGGGATCGGATGCCGTAGCTGATGAGCCAGAAAATGACGGAGAGAGCGCGGCGGCCGCCGAGATCCCTGATCGCGGTTTGCGGCTCCGGAACGGCGGCGACCGAAACGATGCTGGCTCCAGGCTTCATGATGTCGAACATTTCCGCCAGGGTCTTGCCGCCGATCAGGTCAAATCCCGCATCAAATCTGGCTGCCACGCTGGATATATCCTGGACCGTATAATCGATCACCTCATCAGCGCCGAGCGAGCGCACCAGCGCTTCGCCTCGCTTCGAAGCCGTTGTCGTCACATGGGCGCCCAGCCATTTGGCGATCTGGATGGCAAAAGTGCCGACCCCGCCGGCGCCGCCCGAAACGAACAATTTCTGTCCCGGTTTGAGATGGAGTTCGTCCCTCAATGCCTGCAGCGCCGTCAGTCCCGCCAGCGGTATGGCGGCCGCAGCCGTGAAATCCAGATTGCGAGGCATCTGCGCCACGTCGTCCTCGTCGACACAGGCTTGCTCGGCGAAGGCGCCGGCACGCTCCTTCGCGACCCGGGCAAACACCCGGTCACCCACGCGAAACCGTTTGACGTCGCGACCTACAGCAATGACTTCACCCGCGAGTTCGTTGCCGAGCACCAGCGGAAGTTTCGGCCGCAGGATCGCGCGCAGCTTCCCCTGCCGGAACTTGAAATCCACCGGGTTCAGGCCCGCAGCCCGTACCTGGACCAGAATATCGCGCGGCCCCGGCGCTGGTGCCGGCACATCCATCAGCTGCGAGCCTTCGGGACCGCCGTAATGCCTGAGAACGTAAGCGCGCATGAAGTCTCCGGGTTCAGGAAGGGTATCGCCACATCGACCACCGAACGCGAATTAGAAAACAATCGGGTCGTCTCCCCGTACGGTCGTTTCACATTAGAGCGGGATGACTTTTCCTCGAATCGTCATCCCGCTCTAACTTTTTGATTGAGCATGATCTATTCGGAAAACCGGTGTCCACTTTTCCGGATCATGCTCTGGTTACTATTTGGGGGCTCGCGGGTCACTTGGCGACATGGCGGGCTACGACAGCGCGACCCTGCCGCCACGTCACTGAGGAAGCCCTGCCAATCGCAGTCCTTCCAGCACTCTTCCCATCTTGTTGTTGAATGCGGCGTTTCCGATCATCGGCCCGAAATTGTTCAAGGCTGTGTTCGGCCACAGCTTCAAGTAATGGTCCAGCGCATCGCGTGCTTCCTGCTCGCGGCCGACCAAAGCATAGGCCGCGGCCAGATAGGCTGCAGCGTGCCCCGCATTGGGCGCCTCAAGCATCGCCCGCGACAACTGGTCGATGGCCTTCTGATCCTGCCCCTGCATCAGATAGATCAAGCCTATCCCCTGATCCCAGCTCCAGCGCAACCGCGAATCCGGCTCTATTCGATCGGCCTGGAGGAATTCGGCAAGCGCCTTGTCGAACTGGCCCAGCATCAGCCTGTTATATCCGATCTCCTTGTGCAGGAACGGGTACTCCGGAAAGCTCACGGCGGCTTCGCTGCATACCCTGATGGCAGCTTCGTACTGTCGCATCGCACGAAGGACATGGCACTGCGCGCCACGCACAATCTTGCTCTCAGGTGCGATACGGACGGCCTCCTGCTGCGCCAGGTCGGCTGCGTGAAGGTCGCCGGCAACGTCACTCGACCAGTGATTCAGCACGCCGGTCACAATTGCAAACGTCAGATGAGCCAGGGCAGTCGCATTATTGTGGTCGAGGTTGACAGCCCATTGCTCGAGTGCGCGGACCGCTTCATAATCCTCGCGAGAGGTCATGTTGATCTGTCCGGAAATGTGATCAAGTTTTGCGGCGGTCTCGACATTCGCCCTGGTCCGTTGCGATTGTACCGATCGCGCGAAATAGCTCCAGGTTAGAACCGCGAAACATAAAAGGCTGATGGCGGCGATGGCTGCCGCCAGCTGGCGCCGAACAGGGAAGCGGCGCTGCTCGACCGGTGCTGGCACGACCGAGGGCAGCGCTTGTGCATGTCCGTTGATCGTTTCCGTACCGGGCGCCTGCGGCGCAGGCAGCCGCCCATTGGCCTCATGCGTGTCGATGATTTCGAAGGAGCCGCTTTGAGATGGACTCGCGGCTGGCACATCCGACGGCTCCAGCCCCTCCCGCACGTCGCCGACGAAACGCACACCCTTGCGCGGCAAGGTCTTGATCAGGCGCTGCTCGGTTCCGCTGTCACCGATCGCACTGCGCACGGCATTGATGCGGGTACTCAGCGCCGATTCCGACACGATGCGGCCGCCCCAGACCTGTTCGATCATCTCGTCCCGGCTGACGACATGCTCGCGGTGACGGATCAAATATACCAGGAGGTCGAACGCCTGCGGTTCCATGGCGACGGCGGCTTCGCCACAGCGCAGCTCGCGTCGGCCCGGATCGAGAGCGTAGTTTTCAAAAACATAAAGCAATTCAAAGACTCCCGCCCCTGAACGGTCATCCGTCACGCCTTTTGGCGCGGCTTCCCTGAAAAAATAATGAACTTCATGAGCGAAAAATAAGGTGTCCTGAAGGCGCGGCACGGGGCCTTCAGGCACGCTCGGTCGCGATCCCCCGTCGCGGGCCTACTCGACGTACCGGGGAGAGCGTCGATCGTTCAAATCCCGGAAACCGGGCAGGAGGTCACAATGACCGCTATCGCGCACGCGTTGTCCCGTGCCATTCAATCGGCCGGCGAATTCGAAACGCTGAAACTTATCGCCATATTTTGCGGAGTTGGCCTTCTGCTGACGCTGGTCGGCCTGAGCCACGGCCTGGACTTCAGCATGCTGCAGGAAGCCGGCGTGTCGCCCTGATTGCCGCGGCCTCACCCCCCGACCAGCTTCAGCCACTCATCTTCCGTCAGCACCTCGACGCCGTGCTTCTTGGCTTCCGCAAGCTTCGAGCCGGCGCCGGGGCCGGCGACGACATAGTCGGTCTTCTTCGACACCGAGCCCGCGGCCTTCGCGCCGAGCCGTTCGGCCGTCGCCTTGGCTTCGTCGCGCGTCATTTTTTCCAGCGCGCCGGTGAACACCACGGTCTTGCCCGCGATCACCGAATTGCTCTTTGGCTTCTCGGTATCGAGGATGGTGACTTCTCTTGTCAGCCGCTCGACGATGCCGCGGTTGTGGCTCTCGCCGAAATAGGCCTTGATACTGGCGATCACGGTTTCGCCGATCTGGTCGATCGCGTCCATCTCGGCCATCGCTTCCTCGTCGCCGTCTGCGACCCTGAGGCAGGCGTCGTGGAACGCCTGCCATGAGCCGTAGCCGCGCGCCAGCGCCAGCGCCGTGGTCTCGCCGACATGACGCATCCCGAGCGCATAGATGAAACGCTCCAGCGCAATCCGCCGCCGCTCCTCGATCGCCGAAAACAGGTTGCGCACCGAGGTCTCGCCGTAGCCTTCGATCTCCTCCAGCTTCAGCCTGGCGTTGCGCGCCTGCAGCGTGAAGATATCGGCCGGCTCCTTGACCCAGCCTTCATCGAAGAAATATTGCAGCTGTTTCTCGCCAAGCCCGTCGATGTCGAACGCGCGGCGCGAGACGAACAGCTTCAGATGCTCGATCTTCTGGTAGGGACAGGCGAACTCGCCGCTGCAGCGGGCGCGCGAGCCCTCCTCGCCGGTGGCGGTTTCCTCGCGTATCACGTCGGTGTGCAGCGGGCACGGGCATTTCTTCGGAAAATGATACGGTTTTGCGTTGGGCGGCCGCTTGTCGAGCACGACGTCGACGACCTGCGGGATCACGTCGCCGGCGCGCTGGATGATGACGGTGTCGCCGATCCTGATATCGCGGCCGTCGCGCAATGGTTCGCCGTCGCCGCCGATGCCGCGGATGTAATCCTCGTTATGCAGCGTGACGTTCTGCACGATGACGCCGCCGACCCCGATCGGCTCCAGCTTGCCGACCGGCGTAAACGAGCCGGTGCGGCCGACCTGGATCTCGATGTCGCGCAGCACGGTCATGGCGCGCTCGGCCGGGAATTTGTGCGCGATCGCCCAGCGGGGGTTACGCGACACGAAGCCGAGCCGCTCCTGCCAGTCGAGCCGGTCGACCTTGTAGACCACGCCGTCGATGTCGTAATCGAGATGCGAGCGCTGGTCTTCGATCTGGCGATGGAACGCGATCAGCTGTTCGACCGAATGGCAGATTTTCGTCAGTGGATTGGTCTTGAAGCCGCAGCGCTCGAACCAGTGAATCATCCCGGACTGGGTATCTTCCGGCATCGCGCTCATCTGGCCCCAGGCATAGGCGAAGAAGCCCAGGGGACGCGAGGCGGTGATCGACGGGTCCTTCTGGCGCAATGAGCCCGCCGCCGAATTGCGCGGATTGACGAAGATGGTGTCGCCTGCCGCTTTCTGCCGCTCGTTCAGCGCCAGAAACCCCGTCTTGGTCATGTAGACTTCGCCGCGCACCTCGCAGATTTCGGGCACGCCCCGGCCCTTCAGTTTCTTCGGCACGTCCTCGAGCGTGCGGATATTGGCGGTGACGTCCTCGCCCTCGGCGCCGTCGCCACGAGTCGCGGCGGTGACGAGTTCGCCCGCCTCGTAGCGCAGCGACATCGACAGGCCGTCGATCTTCGGCTCGGCTGAAAAATCGATCGGCTCGTCGTCAGCGAGCTTGAGGAAGCGGCGGATGCGGCCGACGAAATCGACGACGTCCGCTTCGGCAAACGCGTTGTCGAGCGACAGCATCGGCACCGCGTGGCGGACCTTCCTGAATCTTCCCGATGGCGCCGCGCCGACCTTTTGCGATGGCGACTCACTGGAAACGAATTCCGGAAACCGCGCCTCGATCGCGTTGAAGCGTCGGCGCAGCACGTCATATTCGGCGTCCGAAATTTTCGGCGCGTCGTCCTGGTAATAGGCCTTGTCGTGCCGCTCGATCTCGAGCGTCAGCCGCTTGTGCTCGGCCCTGGCCTGCGCCTTGGTCAGGGTGGAGACGTCGGGGGCGGATATCTTTGCTGCTTTAGCCATGGCCCAATAGTTACGACGAAGATTGTTCGGAGAAAAGGCGGCGGGGCGCCAATAACCTCGCCCCGCTCTGCGCGGGGAGAGGTCGGCGCAAAGCGCCGGGTGAGGGGCGAGGCACCCTGTTCAATCCATAGAAACCTTACGCGCGGAGAGAGCCCCTCACCCCAACCCTCTCCCCGCGAAGAGCGGGGCGAGGGAGCGGACCTACGCCGTCGCCGCCTTCAGCAGTCGTTCCGCGGCCGCCCTCGCCTCCGCCGTGATCTCGGCGCCGGCCAGCATGCGGGCGATTTCCTCGCGGCGGTGGTCGGCGGCGAGCGCGTTGACACGGGTGGCGACGCGCTTGCCCTTGTCGAGCGCGTCCTTGGAGATCAGCAGATGCTGGCTGGCGCGCGCGGCGACCTGCGGCGCATGCGTCACCGCCATCACCTGCACCTTGGAGGCGAGCCGCGACAGCCGGGCCCCGATGGCGTCCGCCACCGCGCCGCCGACGCCGGTGTCGATTTCGTCGAACACCAGCGTCGGCGCCGAACCGCGATCGGACAACACCACCTTGAGCGCCAGCAGGAAGCGCGACAGCTCGCCGCCGGAGGCGACCTTCATCAGCGGCCCCGGCCTTGTGCCGGGATTGGTCTGGACCCAGAACTCGATGCGATCGAAACCCTGCGGGCCCGGCGACTGCGGATCCGACTCGATCTGCGTCGTGAAGGTGGCGCGTTCGAGCTTCAGCGGCGCCAGTTCGGCATTGACCGCCTTGTCGAGTTTTGCGGCCGATTTTTCCCGCGCGACGGACAGCTTTTTCGCAGCAGTGTTGTAGCGCTGGTCGGCCTCGACCGCCGCCGCCTCCAGCTTCTTCAACTGCTCGGCGCCGGCATCGATCAGCGCCACGTCGGCGGCGTATTTGGTGGCGAGCGCCGCCAGAGCGTCGACCGGCGTCGAGTATTTGCGCGCAGCGGCGCGCAAGGCGAACAGCCGCTCCTCGATGCGTTCGAGTTCGGCCGGGTCGAAGTCGGCGGCGACCAGCGCGGCATTGAGATGCTGGTCGGCCTCCTCCAGCGCGTTGATCGCCGCGTCGATCGCCTTCACCGCGGGCTCGACCAAAGCGGGCGAATTGCCGGCGCGGCGCTCCAAACGCCGCACGGCCGCGGACAACGCCGGAACCGGCGAATGCGCCCCGCCGACCGCTTCCTGCGCCTCGCGCAGGTCGGCTGCGATCTTCTCGCCCTGCATCATCGTGGTGCGGCGTCCGGCAAGTGCTGCCTCCTCGCCGTCAACAGGCGCAAGCTTCTTCAATTCGTCGGCGGCATGGCGCAGATAATCGGCCTCGCGCGCGGCGCGCTCCATGCCGGCGCGATGTTCTCCGAGCACGGCATTGGCGGCGCGCCGTGCGTCCCACAGCGCCTCCAGCGCTGCGACGTCCTTCTCGAGCCCTGCAAAAGCGTCGAGCAGGCGGCGGTGGGTGGAGGCGTCGACCAGCGCGCGCTCGTCATGTTGGCCGTGAATTTCGACCAGCGCGGAGCCGACCGCCTTCAGGGTCTGCACGCTGATCGCCTGGTCGTTGATGAAGGCGCGGGTGCGGCCGTCGGCCAATTGTACGCGGCGCAGGATCATCTCGCCGTCATCATCCAGCCCGTTGTCGCTGAGGATTTTTGCGGCCGGATGATTCTTCGGCACGTCGAATACCGCGGTGACCTGGCCCTGCTCGGCACCGTGGCGGACCAGCCCTTGGTCGCCGCGGCCGCCGAGCGCGAGCGCAAAGGCATCGAGCAGGATGGATTTGCCCGCGCCGGTTTCCCCGGTCAGCACCGCGAGCCCGCGCGAAAACTCGATATCGAGCCGTTCGATCAGGACGATGTCACGGATCGAAAGACGCGCCAGCATGGAAAGACCTTACCCGAGACCCAGTTTCTTGAAGGCTTTGGAGATGTAGGAGCCGGTGTTCTCGCTCGGCTCTACACCGCCCGACTTTACAAGATTATAGGCGTCCTTGTACCAGCGGCTGTCGGGAAAATTATGCCCTAGCACGGCAGCCGCGGTCTGCGCCTCGCCGACGATGCCGATCGCCATATAGGCCTCGGTCAGCCGGGCCAGCGCTTCCTCGACGTGGCGGGTGGTCTGATACTGGGTCACCACGGTCTTGAAGCGGTTGATCGCGCCGATGTAGTTGCGTTTCTGGAGATTTTCGCGGCCGATCTCCATCTCCTTGCCAGCCAGCTGGTCGCGCGCGCCTTCCAGCTTGGCCTTGGCGCTGACGGCATATTCCGAGGTCGGGTATTTGCGGACCACCTCGTTCAGCGCCGAGATCGCCTTCTCGGTGCGGCCCTGATCGCGGCTGACGTCCGGAATCTGGTCGTAATGCGAGGCCGCGATCAGATATTGCGCGTAGGCAGCATCCGGGCTTCCCGGATGCAGGGTGACGTAGCGGGTCGCAGCGCCGATGCAGCTGTCGTAGTCGCCGGCTTGATAGAAGGCGTAGGACGACATCAACAGCGACTTGCGGGCCCAGTCCGAATAGGGATGCTGGCGGTCGACTTCCTCGAATTTCTTCGACGCCGCCTTCGGGTCGTGCTTCTGGTTCATCAGGTACAAGCCCTCATTGTAGAGCTTGTCCGCGGGCTCCTCGACGAAGGTGTCGTCCTTGGCGAAGAACTTGTCCCACAAGGCGCCGGTGCCGCATCCGCTGAGCGGGACGGCGAGTCCGACCAGCGCCAGGGCCAGCCGAATTTGCCGGCCGAATCGCCTGACCGGGCCGAGGCCGCTGCCTGCCGATCCCTTGCGTTGTTCGCGCGTCATCCGCTGTGCCGACATAAGACCTAAGACCTGACGCCTGTGATGCGTTGCCCGCCGCGGCGCGTCCTGGGAGCGGTCATGGACGCAATCATTAACTGTCCCCGGAGCAAACGTTGCGGCCGAGGGCCTGTGTAGCCGAAAAAAGCCCCTCAACCAACCGGATACGCAGCCATTTCGCCCGGATTAAGGCGGCGCGGATCGCTCACGGCCGATCATGGTTACTGCAGTAAAATCGGGGTTTGGCCCTGGTACGGGGCCGAAAGTCAGGACATTTCGAAGACGAAAGTAGGACACGTCGAAGACGACGGTCAGGACATTTCGAAGACGAAAGTCAGGAAACGTCGGGGCCGTAGGCCGGGGCGATCATGGTGCCCACCATTCCGCTGCCGATTTCGGCGTGAGCGCGCGGCCGGCGGGCGTTTTCGGCCTCGATCACCCGATAGGCGCTGCGATCGGCCATCAGCGCCGTGAGCACCGCATGGTTGAGCTTGTGGCCGCCGCGGACCGAGCGATAGGCGCCGAGCAGGGGCAGACCGGCCAGCGCGAGATCGCCGATCGCATCCAGCACCTTGTGGCGGGCGCATTCGTCGCTGAAGCGCAAGCCCTCGGTGTTGAGCAGGCGGGTTTCGTCGAACACCACCGAATTCTCGAAGGAAGCGCCGAGCGCAAAACCGGCGCTCCAGAGTCGCGCCACGTCGTTCATGCAGCCAAAGGTGCGGGCTCGGCAAATCTCGCGGCGGAACCGTTCGGCGCTGAGATCGAGCGTATAACTCTGGCGGCCGATCACCGGATTGGCGAAGTCGATTTCGATCTCGGCGCGGAACCCGCTCGCATGGGGCCGCAACTCGCCGAAGGAGTCGCCGATGGCGACCTGCACCGGTTTCAGCACCTGGATGAAGCGGCGTGACGCCGACTGCGTGACGATACCGGCCTGGTCGATCGCCGCGACGAAGGCCGCAGCGCTGCCATCCATGATCGGAACTTCCGGACCATCGACTTCGATAGTGGCGTTATCGACGCCCATGCCCCGCAGTGCAGCAAGCACATGCTCGGCGGTCGAAACCAGCGGACCCTGGCGGTCGCCCAGCACGGTTGCAAATTCGGTTGATATGACGGCTTCCGCGGTGGCCTGAACCTCGCGGTCGCAACCATCGAGGCCGGTGCGGACAAAAATAAAACCTGCATCGACAGATGCAGGTCCGATTGTCAGATTGACGGGTAAACCGGAATGAACGCCGACGCCCGTCACGGTAGCCTGCGACCGAAGCGTTGTTTGCCGGCTAAATTTCATGCGAAGACCGCCCACTACCGACTCACCAAGAGACTGGAACGCCACGCTTGCGTGCCGATTCTGCTCTAAGTTTCCCCAAGTCACGGCCGACCATAGTCACTGCCCCAAAGCGCGCCAACTCACGCTTTTTTACCGATTGTTACCCAATCTCTGCCGTATTCACGCCAATGGTTGACCAAATTGCGCCACGATCGGCCGCGATTTCAGCTCCGCTATTTGATCACCGAATACATAATTAATGATTTAAAATCAGTTGCTTGCTGAGACCTCAAGAGCTTCTCGCCAGCCAAAAATAAAGGCCCCGGCGCCTTGGCCGGGACCTTTTTGCGTCGCCAAAATGGTAACAAAATTCAGTTGGCTTGCCGGCGCAGGAAGGCCGGAATATCCAAATGATCGTCGCCCTGTGGCGTTGCAGCAACAGGTGCCGGGCGACCGTGGGTGTCCAATCCTTGCGGCGCCGGCCGCCGAGCATACTCCGATACCGGCTCGTTGGCCGCAATCTGCTGGGCGACCGTGCGTGGACCCTTCCGCTCCGGCAGCGGCGGCAGCGGCGCCATCGCCGGGCCGGAGGCGCGGGCCGCGATCGGCGGCTCGGTCTCTTCGTCGCGGCGGCCGAGCCCGACATTGGCAAGCCGCTGCAGCAACGACATCCGGGTCTTCTGCGGATGCTCGTCCTCTGGCTCGCCGCGGGCCTGCCGGATTTCGTTCTGCACGGGCATCGGCAGATCCTCGAATTTCGGCATTCTCGGCGTGCGCGCCGGCGGCCGCTCGGCCGCCTGCGGGATGAAGGTTTCGGGGGTCGCGGGTTCGCTCGCCTCGGTGCGGGCGACCTCATGGTCCGGGAACAAGGTCGGCTTCTGCGCGATCGGCCGAACCGTGACATCGCCGTAGGAGGCGGGCTGCAGCGTCGGCGCGGGCTGCGGGGCGTCAGGCGCGACGGCGGCGGCGATGGCTGCAAGCGCGGCACGTTCGATGCTGCCGGAGGTCCGCTGCGGCGCTGCTGCGGGCGCCACCGGCGCAGGCGCCTGCGCGTCCAGCTTCTGGGCGCGCTCGGCGAGACGGGCATTATCGGCGCGCAGTTTCGCGGTGAGATCGGCGAGCCGGCTTTCCGGCGAGCCGGTCGAGGCCACGGCGCTGGCGAGCGGGACGGGAGGCGCGGTGTGGCGCGACAGCGTCGCCTGCTCGATGCCGGTGGCAACGACGGAGACGCGGATGATGCCATCGAGGCCCTCGTCGAAGGTGGCGCCGACGATGATGTTGGCGTCCTGATCGACTTCCTCGCGAATGCGGGTGGCGGCTTCGTCGACCTCGAACAGCGTCAAATCCTTGCCGCCGGTGATCGAGATCAGAAGACCGCGCGCGCCCTTCATCGATGAGTCGTCGATCAGCGGATTGGCAATCGCTGCTTCCGCCGCGGTCAGGGCGCGCTTGTCGCCCGAGGCCTCGCCGGTGCCCATCATCGCCTTGCCCATCTCGCGCATCACGGCGCGAACGTCGGCGAAGTCGAGATTGATCAGGCCTTCCTTGACCATCAGGTCGGTGATGCAGGCGACGCCGGAATAGAGCACCTGGTCGGCCATCGCAAAGGCGTCGGCGAAGGTGGTCTTTTCGTTGGCGACCCGGAACAGGTTCTGGTTCGGGATGATCAGGAGCGTATCGACCACCTTGTGCAGCTCGGCGATGCCGGCCTCCGCGGTGCGCATGCGGCGCTGGCCCTCGAAGTGGAACGGTTTCGTCACCACGCCGACGGTCAGGATGCCCATCTCGCGCGCGGTCTTGGCGATCACGGGAGCGGCTCCGGTGCCGGTGCCGCCACCCATGCCGGCGGTGACGAACACCATGTTGGCGCCAGAGAGATGATCGCGGATTTCGTCGAGCACCTCTTGCGCTGCGGCCGCGCCGACGTCGGGCTGCGATCCGGCGCCAAGGCCTTGCGTGACCTGGGTGCCCATCTGGATGATGCGCTGCGCCTTCGACATGGTGAGCGCCTGCGCGTCGGTATTGGCGACGACGAAATCGACACCCTGAAGGCCCGCAGTGATCATGTTGTTGACGGCATTGCCGCCAGCTCCGCCAACGCCGAACACGGTAATACGCGGCTTCAGCTCGCTGATATCAGGGGGAGTAAGATTGAGTGCCATGGTTGCCTCTCGATTACGCGCGCGTTGGTTCGCCCCGGCCGACGGCCGCGGGAGTTGGTGAAAGTCCAGGGATTGCGGAAGAGATCATCAGAAGCCCTCGCGAAGCCATCGTCCGACCTTTCCGAAATAGCCGTCAGTCCCTGTCCTGAGCTGCCGCGTATGCCGCGGTTCGACGTGTTCAAGATGAGCGTATTGCGGATAGACCAGGAGACCCGTGGGCACCGCGAAGGACGCGCTCTTGGCCTCGTTGGGCAGCCGGCCGAAGCCGAGCGGACGGCCGATCCGCACCGGGCGGCCGAGGATCTGGGTTGCAAGCTCGGGAAAGCCGGTGAGCTGCGAAGCGCCACCGCTCAGCACCACGCGGGCCTTCGGCTCGGCGGCAAAGGGGGAATCCGCAAGGCGGTCCCGGACCATCTCAAAAATCTCCTCGGCCCGCTGCCGGACGATATTGGCGATCGTGGCACGGGATACGATCTGGGGAACATCCCGCTCGCCATCGCCGGCGGTCGGCACACTCATCAGCTCGCGCGTGTCCGACCCACCGGTCAGCACGGTGCCATATAACGTCTTGATTCGCTCGGCATCCGCAATGCATGCCGAGAGGCCGCGGGCCAGATCCATGGTGATGTGGTGCCCGCCGACGGCAAATCCGCAGGCATGCACGAAGCGCCCGGCGGAATAGATCGCCATCGTGGTGGTGCCGGCGCCCATCTCGACCACGGCGGCGCCGAGGTCGGCCTCGTCGTCGGTCAGGATCGAAAGCCCCGCGACATAGGGGGCCGCGGCCATGGCCTCGACATTGAGATGGCAGCGCTCGACCACCAGCATCAGGTTCTTGGCGACGGAGGCGTCCGCCGTGACCACGTTCATGTCGACCCCGAACTGGCGGGCCACCATGCCCTTCGGATCGCGGATGCCCTTGACGCCATCGAGCGAATAGCCGACCGGCAGCGCGTGCAGCACGGTGCGGCCTTCGCCGGTGGCGTGGCGCATGCCGGTGGAGGTAACGCGGGTGACGTCGGCCGCGGTCACCGCGCCGCCCTTGATGTCGGCGGCGGCCTCGATCAATTGACCCTGCAGCCTGCCCGCCGAAACCGGCAACAGCACGGACTCGACCCGGACCTTGGCCATGCGCTCGGCCAGCGCCACCGCCTGGCGCACCGCCTGCTCGCATTCGGCGAGATCCACGACCGCGCCGGCCTTGACGCCGCGCGACTGGATCTGGCTGTAGCCGATCAACTCCACGGCATGGGTGCGGCCGCGCAGCGCATCGCTCGGCGGGCATGGCTTCAGCCGCGCGATCATGCAGGCGATCTTGCTGGTGCCGATATCGAGGGACGCCACCAGCGCGGTGCGCTTCTGCGGCATCGGGCGCGTCTTCGGGGTCTGGTTGCGATCGAGGCCGGTCATGCGTCACCGGCCTTCTTCTTTTGCAACTGCTGCTGCTTCTTGAAGGCATCCTCGCGGGCTTTGGCCGCATCGTCGGACAATTGCACCGTCAGCCGATCCGGCAGCCGCATGTCGACCGCGACGATGTCGCGCGAAAACAGTTTCTCGTCCTTGTCGAGCTTGCTCAAGGCAGCCAGCGCGTTGCCGACGTCGTTTTCCGGCAAGCGGATGTCGAGACCGTCCTTGAGCCGCAGGTTCCAGCGCCGCTCGCCGACGAAGATGGCGGCCCTGGTCACCGACTTGACCTGCGGATAGCGCGCGAGCAGCGCGAGGAAATCCTTGGCGCGGGTTTCGGCGCCCTTGCCTACCACCAGCGGCAGCGAGACGAAGCGGCGCGACAGATAGGGCTCCAGCACCGCGCCGTCGTCCGATATCACCGAGAGACGGCCATCCTGCTGCCATAGCGCGAACGCCGAGCGCTCGACGATGTCGATCTGCAGCTCGCCGGGATAGAACTTGTGCACGGTGGCGTCCGCGATCCAGGGATTGGCTTTCAGGCGGTCGCGCACGGCGGCGGCATCGAGGAACAGCAGCGAGGAGCGGCCGTTGACGCCGCCGATCGCGAGCACTTCGTCCTGGGTCAATTGCTTGCGGCCGTTGATGCCGACCGAAATGATCCGGAACCCGGCGGAATTGGCGATCGCATTGCGGGTGTCGCTCAGCGCCGAGGTCAATTCGTCGACGTGGCCGCCGCGGACGATGCCGAAGCCGGTGCTGCCCAGCAGGATCAGGACGGTCGCCGCGATCCCGGCGCGGTTCGGCAAATGCTGTTCGATCCAGCCGAGCAGCCGATGCGGCGGTTCGCGCTCGAGCGAGGGTTTTGCGGACGCGCGAGGCAAGCCCAGCCGCTCGCGCAGCAGGATGACCGCGCCGATGGCGGCGGCCTTCAGGTCAGTTTGGGGCCTCAGCGATCGCAGCGATCGGTCGAGGCGTCCTGCACCATGCATTGCACGAGCTCGTCACATGTTGCCCGCAAAGACATTGCGGGTTCTGGCACAAATGACGTCTCGGTCATGCCGGGTTGGGTACTGACCTCAAGCCTGAAGAGGCCACCTGTCCCCTCGATGCGGTCGCAGAAAGCGGAAATCCGCAACAGCTCACGCCCCGGCAGCCAAGCGCCACCTGCGCCGCCAGCGTTAACCTTCGGACTTCCTGGTAAACAAAGCGTAAAGCAGGGGGACAAGCGGCGCGATTTGATCTGCCGTCTGAATAGTTTGCCGGGCAATCGTTCCAATTTTACTTAATGGGGCGATTTCGGTCGGCACCGCCGAATTCCGGGACAATCGACCTATTTCCAGCAATATTATTTCGTTGTCGGGCGGACCCTCGGGGCGGTTATGGTTAAAACGGCTGGGAACTGCGAGCGACGGGGCACTCCCGCTACTTCCCCGCGCGCCTCGCGGCCAGCGCGATCTGATCCCTCAGGAAATCGGCGAATTCGATACCTTGCGCCATCAGCGCCTTCGGATAGAGCGAGGCCTTGGTCAGGCCGGGCAAGGTGTTGGTTTCGAGAAAAACCGGACCCTGCCTGGTCACGATGAAATCCGAACGGGAATAGCCGCTGCAGGACAGCGCCTTGTGGGCGCGTACGGCGCGATCCATGATTTCTGCGTTGACGTCGGCTGCGAACCGGGCGGGACAGATTTCCTGCGTCGCCTTGGCGATGTATTTGGCCACATAATCGAACGCACCCTCGGCCGGGATGATCTCCACCGGCGGCAGCGCGATCACAGAACCATCCACTTGCTCCAGCACGCCGCAGGTCGCTTCCACGCCTGCGATGAACGGTTCGATCACATATTCTTCGGTGCGCGCCGCATTGCGAACGGCGACGAGATCCTGTTTGGCGTTGACGAAGATCAGGCCGTAACTCGATCCATCCCGCGCCGGCTTTGCGATCAGCCGGCCGTGCGCGGCGAGCGCCGTCTCGATGTCTTCCACCGCCACGGCGTCCGGAGCCTTCAACCCTGCAAGCGCGGCGAAGCGCTTGGCGGCCACCTTGTCGAAGGCAAGATGCGACGACGCCGAGCCGGAGCCGGTGAAGGCAAGCCTGCGCATCTCGCACATCGCCTGCAGCTCGCCGTTCTCCGCGGTGCCGCCGTGCAGGCCGAGCACCAGCACGCGGTCCTCGGCGCTCGCTTTGTCGAGTGCCGCTTCGATGTTGCCGAGGCTTGGCGTCGCCGGCTTGAATGGGACCTCGAACGGCCGCATGTGTTTCAGCAGCGCCTCGGAGGCGGCTTCATGCACGGTGTCGTCGGCATCCCAGAACCACAGATCGGCTTCGGGCAACGCCGAACACAGCGCCTGCGCCGAGGCCACCGACACCAGGCGCTCCTTGTTGGTGCCTCCGAACAGAATGGTTGTCCGCATCAGTTCTTTCTTTCGTCATTCCGGGGCGATGCGAAGCATCGAACCCGGAATCTCGAGATTCCCCGATGTGCAACTGCACATCTGAGGTTCGCCCTTCGGGCGCCCCGGAATGACAATTACGGGGCGATCCCGATCCGCTTGATTTCCCAGTGTAGCTCAATTCCGGAATTTTCCTTCACCCGCGTGCGAACCGTCTCGCCAAGGGTCTCGATATCATGGCCGGTGGCGTTGCCGGTATTGATCAGGAAATTGCAGTGCATTTCCGACACCTGCGCGCCGCCGACGATGAGGCCGCGGCAGCCGGCGGCGTCGATCAGCTTCCAGGCGCTCTGGCCGGGCGGATTCTGGAAGGTCGAGCCGCCGGTCTTTTCGCGGATTGGTTGCGCGGTCTCGCGGTGGGTCTGCACCTCGTTCATTCGCGCACGGATCGCTTCGGGTGAAGCGATCCGCCCGCGAAATCGCGCCGCGGTGAAGATGATGGACGAATCGACGCCGCTGTCGCGATAGACGAATTTCATCTCCGCATTTGCAAAGGTATGTCGCCTGCCGTCGCGGCCGATACCGGTGGCCTCGATCAGCACATCTTTGGTCTCGGCGCCGTTGGCGCCGGCATTCATGCGCAGCGCGCCGCCGACGGTGCCGGGAATGCCGAAGAAAAATTCGAGCCCACCGAGATTGGCCGCGGCCGCCGTCTCCGCCACGCGCTTGTCGAGCGCAGCCGCACCGGCGCTGACGACATCGCCCGCAGCGCCGGTCTCGCCAAAGCCGCGCGGCGACAACCGGATCACCACGCCCGGAATGCCGCCGTCGCGCACGATCAGATTGGAGCCGACGCCGACGACATACAGCGGCAGCTCACGCGGCAGATGCTCGAGGAAATAGGCCAGGTCATCCTCATCCGCCGGCGTGCACAGCACCTGCGCCGGACCGCCGACCCGGAACCAGGTCAATTCCGCAAGCGACTGGTTCGCCAGCAGCCGTCCGCGCAAGGAAGGCATCGCGGCCTTGAGGTCGGGCGTGATGTCGGGAAAGGTCACCGCTAGTCCAGCGCCTTCAATTCGCCGGGCAGCGCGTAGGCCCATTGCGTGATGTTGCCGGCGCCGAGGAGGACCACGAGATCGCCGTGGCCGGCGAGGGCCTTGACCACGCCGGCGAGATCGGCGGATTTCTGCAGCGGGATGACTTCGCGATGGCCATGGGCGCGCAGGCCGAGCACGAAATGATCGCGGTCGATGCCCGCGATCGGCGCCTCGCCGGCCGGATAGACTTCGGCGACGACGACGGTATCGGCGTCGTTGAAACAGGTGCAGAATTCCTCGAACAGCGACTGCAGGCGGGTGAAGCGATGCGGCTGCACCACGGCGATGATTTTTCCATTGGTGGATTCCCGCGCGGCCTTCAGCACGGCGGCAATTTCGACGGGGTGATGGCCGTAGTCGTCGATCACGGTGACGCCGTTCCATTCGCCGGTTTTGGTGAAGCGCCGTTTGACGCCGCCGAAACCCGCGATCGCCTTGCGGATCATCGCATCCGACAGGCCGAGTTCATGGGCGACCGCGATCGCCGCGGTGGCGTTGAGCGCGTTGTGGCGCCCCGCCATCGGCAGATGCAGATCGGCGATCTCATGCGACGCGTCGGTCTTGCGGTTGCGAAATGCGACCTTGAATTTCGATCCGCCGCCCATCGGAACCAGATCGATCAGCCGCGCGTCGGCCTGCGGATTTTCGCCGTAGGTGACGATGCGGCGATCCTCGATCTTGCCGACGATGCTCTGCACCACCGGATGATCGATGCACATCACCGCGAAACCGTAGAACGGCACGTTCTCGACGAAACTGCGGAACGCGTCCTGCACCGCCTCAAACGTCTTGAAGTGATCGAGATGTTCGGGATCGACATTGGTGACGATCGCAACGTCGGCCGGCAATTTTAAAAACGTGCCGTCGCTCTCGTCGGCTTCTACGACCATCCACTCGCCGGCCCCGAGGCGGGCATTGGTGCCGTAGGCGTTGATGATGCCGCCATTGATTACGGTGGGATCGAGGTTGCCGGCGTCGAGCAGGGCCGCCACCATCGAGGTCGTGGTGGTCTTGCCATGGGTGCCGGAGATCGCCACGCAGCTCTTCAGCCGCATCAGTTCGGCCAGCATCTCGGCGCGGCGCACCACGGGAATGCGTTGCGCGCGCGCCGCCATCAATTCGGGATTGTCGCGCTTGATCGCGGTCGAAACCACGACCACGTCGGCGCCGTCGACATTCTCGGCCTTGTGGCCGACCGATATCCTGATGCCCTTGTCGCGCAGCCGGCTGACATTGGCGCCCTCGGAGGCATCGGAGCCCTGCACGGTGTAGCCGAGATTGCACAACACCTCGGCGATGCCGCTCATGCCGATGCCGCCGATCCCGACGAAGTGGATGGGTCCGATCTCGCGCGGCAGTCTCATGAGGCTGTTCCTGTCATTGCGCGTACTGGATGCCCCGCTTTCGCGGGACATGACAAGGGTTTTTTCCGTCATTCCGGGGCGCTCGCAAGACGAGCGAACCCGGAATCTCGAGATTCCGGATCAGCCCGCGGAGCTTGTCATCGGGCCGCGCTTCGCGCGGACCCGTTGGCGGCCTGTCCGGAATGACTTGACGTCAGATTCCGGCGACTTTGACCACCAGATCGGCCAGCCGCTCGGCGGCGTCGAGTCGTCCGGCGCTGCGGGCGGCTGACGCCATCGTGGTCAGACGTGCGGGCTCTGCCGCGAGCGCGGAGATTTCCGCGGCCAGCCGGTCGGGCGTGAATTCGGCTTGCGGAATCCGCAAAGCCCCGCCGGCCTGCGCCAGCACGCCGGCATTGGCGAACTGGTCCTGGTCGATCGAGCCGGGCAGCGGCACCAGGATCGAGGGACGGCCGATGGCGGCGAGTTCGGCCACCGTGCCGGCGCCGGAGCGCGAGACCGCCAGATGGTTGGAGGCGAGCCGTGCCGGCAAATCGGTGAAGAACGGCGCCAACTCGGCATTGATCTTGAGCCGGTCATAGACCGCGCGGACCCGCGCCATGTCCTCCTCGCGCACCTGCTGGGTGAGCATCAATCTGCTCCACAGCGCAGGCTCCAGCCGCTCGATCGCCGATGGCACGATGTCGGCCATCACGCGCGCGCCCTGGCTGCCGCCGACCACCAGCAATCGAAATGGCCCGGCCGGTTCAGGCGCAACATATTTCACCGCGGCCGCGGCGAGGATGGCGGGACGCATCGGCGTGCCGACCGTGGTGGTCTTGCCCGAAAGCTGGGGATCGCGGTCGAGCACGCCCGGCAGCGAGGTCGCGATCGCGCTGACGCGGCCGGCGAGAAACCGGTTGGCGCGGCCGAGCACGGCATTGGCATCGTGGATGATGCCGGGCACGCGCAACAGCCGCGCCGCCAGCAACGGCGGCACCGTCGGGTAGCCGCCGAAGCCGACCACGGCCGCAGGCTTCAGCCGCCGCATCAGGTTGAGCGAGACCGCCATGCCGGCCGCGAGCATCGCAGCCGTATAGGCGAGTTGCCATGGCGTGCGGCCGCGCACGGTCTCGCTCGGCACCACGTCGATCATGTCCTTGGAGAACAACCCGCTGTAGCGCAGCGCGCGCTGGTCGGTCGCGAGCCGCACGCGAAACCCGCGCCGGATCAGTTCGACGCCGAGCGCCTCGGCGGGAAACAGGTGCCCGCCGGTGCCGCCCGCGGCCAGCAGGATGAGAGGAGCGTTTGTTGAAGCGATCATCGCGAGCTAACCCGTCATTGCGAGCGAAGCGAAGCAATCCATCTTGCCGGACGAAGAAAGAATGGATTGCTTCGTCGCTTCGCTTCTCGCAATGACGAAAAGCTACTGCAAGGTCAAGCGTAACTGCCCGCCGCGTTGGCGTCGCCGATCGAATCCATCTCGGTGCGCGGCCGCTGCCTGGTCAGCGCCAGCATCATGCCGACGCCATAGGCCAGCGAAACCATCGAGGAACCGCCATAGGAGATGAACGGCAGGGTCATGCCCTTGGCCGGGATCAGCTGCAGATTGACCGACATGTTGATCGCGGCCTGCACGCCGAACAGGATGGCCAGCCCCGAGGCCGCGAAGCGGGCGAACATGTCCTCGGTGGAGAAGGCCCGCGACAGTGCGCGGATCACGATGAAGGCAAACAGCGCCAGTAGCGCCAGGCACAGGATGATGCCGAATTCCTCCGCCGCCACCGCGAACACGAAATCGGTGTGGCTGTCCGGCAGGCTGCGCTTGGCGATGCCTTCGCCGGGGCCGAGCCCGAACCAGCCGCCGTTGTAGAAGGCCTCCATCGCGGTATCGACCTGAAAGGTGTCGCCCGAGCCCGGGTTCATGAAGCGCGTGATGCGGCCGGCGACGTGCGGCACCAAAAGATAGGCCGCGAACAGTCCGGCGCTGGCAGCACCCCCGAGCCCCAGCACCCAGATCATCCGCATGCCGGCGATGAAGAACAACGCTCCCCACACCATCAGGATCAGCATGGTCTGGCCGAAATCGGGCTCCATCACCAAGAGCGACACCAGCATCAACAACAGCACCAGCGCCATCGAGGTAGCCGGCATTTCCGGCCGCCGCGCCGATTCCGCAAACAGCCACGCCGCCAGCACCACGAAGGCGGGTTTGGCGGATTCGGAGGCCTGGATGTTGACGCCGATCAGCGTGATCCAGCGCCGCGAACCCTTGACCTCGGGTCCGATCAGGAGCGTCGCCACGATCAGCACGATCGAGACCGCGAACACGATCAGCGCGGTGCGCCGGATCTGTCGCGGCGACAGGAACGACACGGCGATCAGCACGATGAAGGACGGCAGCAGAAAAAACACATGGCGGTTGAAGAAGTGGAAGGGATCGAGCCCGATCCTTGTGGCCACCGGGGGGCTCGCCGCGAGCGACAGGATAACGCCGGCCAGCATCAGCGCGATGATCGCGCCGAGTTGCAACTTGTCGACGGTCCACCACCATTCGCTGAAGGGGTTGCGTTGTTCGCGGGAGAGCATGGGCATTCGCTGGGCACAAGGGTTTGCCCATTGGTCGCCGATGATGGTTGCCAAGGGGTTAATGGATTGGAAATGTTTTGAGTTTGGGCGCGGCGCTGCCCTACAAAAGGTCGTCATGACCCGCTACCAACCAAAATATCGAAAACGACCCCATGCAAAGTAGCCGGAGGTCGCCGGGACGCATTTTGCTGGGGTAACGACGGAAGTGGCTCGAATGCGCGCCGGGGTCTCAGTTTGACCCATCTCGGAAGCCGGCCCTAGTCGAACAGCGGTCCTGTATGCTTTGATCCGTAGGGCTGAGACTACAATTCTTGGGGAATTCCGTGACCGCCGAACGAGTGGAACGACGGCTGGCAGCGGTGCTAGCGGCTGATGTCGCTGGATATAGCCGCCTCATGGGTGCTGATGAGGAGGGCACGTTGGCCCGGCTCAAAGCGGCCAGGAAGGCGTTCGTTGACCCCACCATCGCCGCCCATCGAGGTCGGATCGTCAAGACGACCGGCGACGGCATGTTGGTGGAGTTTGCCAGCGCGGTCGATGCAGTACGCGCTGCCATTGAAGTCCAGCGTGCAATGGACGAACAGAATGCAACCGTGCCAGAGAATCAGCGGCTCGAATTTCGCATTGGCATCCATGTCGGCGACATCATTATCGATGACAACGACATTTTCGGAGATGGCGTAAACATCGCCGCGCGACTCGAAGGAATTGCTGAGCCTGGCGGGGTCTGCATGTCAAATGACGCCTACCGGCAAGTTCGCGGCAAGGTCGAGATTGTTTGCGAGGATCTGGGTCCGCTGCATCTCAAGAATATTGCCGAGCCCATGCAGGCGTGGCGGGTCCGATCGACGAGCCAAGCTTCGTCCAGTGCAAAATTTGGTTCAGCTGTGGCCTCACCATCGGTTCTTCCACTTCCCGACAAGCCGTCCATCGCGGTGCTCCCTTTTCAGAACATGTCTGGCGATCCTGAGCAGGAATATTTCGCCGACGGAATGGTCGAGGATATCATTACTGCGCTGTCGCGGTTCAATTCGCTGTTCGTGATCGCGCGCAACTCGAGTTTCACTTACAAAGGCAAGCTAGTTGATATCAAGCAGGTCGGTCGCGAACTTGGCGTGCGTTACGTCTTGGAAGGAAGCGTGCGGAAGGCCGGCAACCGTGTTCGCATCACCGGGCAATTGATCGACGCCAACAACGGGAGCCATATTTGGGCGAGCAAGTTCGACGGTGGTTTGCACGATATTTTTGACCTTCAGGACGACATAACGAGTAGCGTCGTAGGTGCAATCGCCCCGAAATTGCAGCAATCGGAATTTGAACGGTTAAAACAAAAACCAACGGAAAACATGTCGGCTTATGACTATTACCTACGTGGCCTTTCGAAAATGTATCAATTCAAGAAAGAGGCCCTGGAAGAAGCTCAGCCACTTTTTCGGAAGGCATTTGAATTCGATCCCGAATTTGCGGCACCCTATGCAGCGTTATCTTTCAGCTACGGCGTACGACACACTTATGGCTGGGGCTTAATAACTCAAGAGGAAAAGTCCGAATTAATAGCGTTTGCTAACCGTGCGCTCGATCTCGACAACGAGGATGCGTCTGTCCTGACGCAAGCTGGTTACATGCTTGCCTTGTTAGGCCATGAAGTGGAGCGCGGCGCTGCCCTCATTGAGCGGGCCATCAATGCCAATCCTAACCTAGGACAAGCGTGGACATATCGCGGTTTAGTGAACGTCCTTCTTGGCAATCCTGAGCAATCGATTGAGTATTCAAAGCGAAGCATGAGGCTAAGCCCACTGGACCCATTGGCTTTCGTCCCAAAAGTGGGTCTCGCATGGGGATATCTATTTTCAGATCAATATATCGAGGCCGCGAAATGGGCGGCAGAAGCAGTGATTGAAAAGCCCGACTTTCTGAGTGCTCAGCGGTGTGCAATCGCTTGCCATGCGCTTGCCGGAAACCTTGAGGCCGCGAAGGCAAGTTGGGAAATTTCCAAGCGAACTGACCCAACCCAACGGGTTTCGCAAACCAAGCAGCGCTTGCCGCTCAGGCGTGAAGCAGATCTTATGAAGCTTGTCGAGGGATTCCGACTGGCGGGAATGCCGGATTGAGAGCCATATTGCTCAACTCGGGGATCGAAAAAGTCCCGGCGACTTGCGCTTCTGGCACTTTTCCGACATGCCGGGGCGGTCGCTTCATGTCTGTCGCTGGGGTAACAACGGAAGTGGCTCGGATGCGCCCCGAGGTCTCAGTTTGACCCAAAGCGGTCGGTGCCGAAAAAGACCTTCAGTTGACCACGAGCCCGAGCTTTTTGATCACCGCCTGCCATTTGCCTTCTTCGCGCTGGATATTCCGCGCGTATTCCGAAGGCGTGCTGGCGATCGGATCGCCGCCCACATCGATCAGGTGCTTCTTCACGTCTTCCGAGGTCACGATCTTGCGCAATTCCCGGTTCAGCCGCTCGATGATCGGCTGCGGCGTGGCGACCGGTGCGACCAGTCCGTAGTACTGGACGATCTCCAGGCCCGGCAACCCGGACTCGGCAATGGTCGGTACATCGGGGATCGCGGCCATGCGCGAGGGCGATCCAACGGCAATCGCGCGCAGCGCGCCGGACTGGATATTGCCGATCGCCGGCGGCAGCGTGTTGAAGGCGAGCATCACATGATCGCCCACGAGATCATTGGTCAGCGGTCCGGTCCCCTTGTAGGTGACGATCGTGATGTCGGTGCCGGTCATTGCCTTGAATTGCTCGGCGCCGAAATAATTCAATGTCGGTGCCGGCGGCGTGCCGAGCGTCAGCTTCGCGCCTTCTGTCTTCGCAAGCGCGACGACTTCGGCCAGCGACTTTGCCGGGACCGATGGATTGGACATGATGACGATCGGAACCGAGGCGATCAAACCAATCGCGGCAAAATCCTTTTCCAGGTCGTAGCCCGGATTGGCCGGAAGGGAGGCCCCGGTGACCAGGAGCAGCAGCGTGTAGCCATCCGGCGGCGCCCTGGCGACGTCGCGCGTGCCGATCACGGAGCCTGCGCCCGGACGATTGACGACGACCACCTGCTGGCCAAGCGCGTCGGTGAGTTTCTGCGCGATGAGCCGGCCGACGGCGTCGACGCCGCCCCCGGCGGGAAACGCGATCACCAACGAGACGATCCGCGAAGGGTACTCTTCCGCTGCCGCGTTGCGCCATGCCGGAGCTGCGAGCAGAACGCATAAGGCGACAATCAGCGCCGTGCGCCTGAGCCGCGCAGCGAGGAGCATCTCCGTCATCGTCCGTCCCTCGTTGTTTCGTACAGATGTTGAACGCAATTCCCATTACCAGGCGCCGCGCCTCACACCACCGGCTTGACGCCGGGCAGCGCGGTGACGAGGTCGCGAAAACGGCTGCCGCGGATTTCGAAGTTGCGGTACTGGTCGAACGAGGCGCAGGCCGGCGACAACAGCACCACCGGATCTGATAGCCCCGAGGCCTCGGCGTCGCGGGCGGCGCTCTCGACCGCGACCTCCAGGGTTTCGGAAATCTCGTGCGGCACGCACTCGCCCAGGGTGGCGGCAAATTCCGCCGCGGCTTCCCCGATCAGATAGGCTTTCCGGATGCGCGGAAAATAGTCGGTCAGGCCCGTAATGCCGCCGAGTTTCGGCTTGCCGCCGGCGATCCAGAAGATATCGGCGAAGGAGGACAGCGCATGCGCGGCCGCGTCCGCATTGGTGCCCTTGGAATCATTGACGAACAGCACATGGCCGCGGCGGCCGACCTGTTCCATGCGATGCGCGAGCCCCGGAAAACTGCGCAAGCCTTTTTGCAGGGTTTCGGTGGAGACGCCGAGCGCCAGCGCGCAGGCCGCCGCACAAGCCGCATTCTGCGCATTATGCAGGCCGCGCAGCGAGCCGATGCCGCCGATCGCGGCGATCTCGCGGCGCGCGCCGCCCGCGGCGCGCCAGATGATCTCGCGTTCGACATAGATGCCGTCGGGCAGCGGATTCTTCACCGAGATCCGGACCACGCGCCGGCCGGCCCGCTCGATGCGGTCGGCGGTGTTGCGGGAAAACCCGTCGTCGACGCCGACGATCGCGGCGCCCTCCTTCTGCACGCCGGCGACCAGCCGCTCCTTGACCGCGGCATAATGTGCGAGTGTGCCGTGGCGATCGATGTGATCCTCGCTGATGTTGAGCAGGATGCCGACGCTGGGATCGAGCGAGGGACACAGGTCGATCTGGTAGGACGACATCTCGATCACGTGCACGCGGCCCATGCGCGGCGGCTCCAGCGACAGGATCGCGGTGCCGATATTGCCGCCCATCTGGGTGTCGTAGCCGGCGACCTTCATCAGATGCGCGATCAGCGCGGTCGTGGTGGATTTGCCGTTGGTGCCGGTGATGGCGACGAACGGCGCATCCGGCGCGTGACGGCGGCGTTCCCGGCAAAACAGCTCGATGTCGCCGATCACCTCGACGCCGGCCTGTCGCGCTGATAGCACCGTCCAGTGCGGCGCCGGATGCGTTAGCGGCGCGCCCGGGGTCAGCACCAGGGCCGCGAAATTCGCCCAGGACACCTTTCGTAGATCCGCGGTGATGAAGCCCGCCTGCGCTGCCTTGACGAGATTGTCGGAGCTGTCGTCGCCCGCAACGACCTCGGCGCCGCCGGCCTTCAGGGCATGACAGCTCGCAAGCCCCGAGCCGCCGAGCCCGAACACCGCAACCGTCTTGCCCGCGAAGGAGGTGACCGGGATCATGGGTGATTAGACTCCGGCGTCATCCTGAGGTGCGAGCCCTTGCGAGCCTCGAAGGATGCTGGCATCGCCCGAGCCCCCATCCTTCGAGGCGCGCCGCAAGGGCGGCGCGCACCTCAGGATGACGTCCGCATGTGTTGCGAGACAATCCTGGTTCGACCGCCGCCGCCACGTCCATCACCGCAGCTTCAGCGTGGAGAGGCCGGCGAGCGCCAGCATTACCGAAATGATCCAGAACCGGATCACGATCTGCGGTTCGGTCCAGCCCTTCTGCTCGAAATGGTGATGCAGCGGCGCCATCCGGAACACGCGCTTGCCGGTGAGCTTGAACGACACCACCTGCACGATCACCGAGACCGCTTCCAGCACGAACAGCCCGCCGATCACGGCCAGCACGATCTCGTGCTTCACCGCGACCGCGATCGCGCCGAGCATGCCGCCGAGCGCCAGCGAGCCGGTGTCGCCCATGAAGATCGAGGCCGGCGGCGCGTTGAACCACAGAAATCCCAGACCGGCGCCGAACATCGCGCCGCACAGTACCAAGAGTTCGCCGGTGCCGGCGACATAATTGATCTGCAGATAATCCGAGAACACCGCGTTGCCGACCAGATAGGCGATCAGGCCGAAGCTTGCAGCGGCGATCATGACCGGCACGATGGCGAGGCCGTCGAGACCGTCGGTCAGGTTGACCGCGTTGCCGGCGCCGACGATGACGAAGGCGCCGAACAGCACGAAGAACCAGCCGAAATTCAGCACCACTTCCTTGAAGAAGGGGATCACCAGCGCACTGGAGAGCTGCTCGCGGCCGAGCCGGACCAGCGCGTAGCAGGCGGCGATCGCAATCGCCGCCTCGATCGCAAGCCGGATTTTTCCGGCAAAGCCGCTATGGGATTGCTGCGTCACCTTCAGGTAATCGTCGTAGAAGCCGACGAAGCCGAAGCCGAGCGTCACCGCGAGCACGATCCAGACGTAAGGATTGGCCGGATTGGCCCACAGCAGCGTCCCGACGACGAGCCCGGACAGGATCATCAGCCCGCCCATCGTCGGGGTGCCCTTCTTGGTCAGCAGGTGCGACTGCGGGCCGTCCGTGCGGATCGGCTGGCCCTTGCCCTGGCGCAGCCGCAAATGGTCGATGATCCACGGACCGAACAGGAACACGAACAACGCGCCGGTCGCGATCGCCCCGCCGGTGCGAAAGGTGATGTAGCGGAATACGTTCAGGAACGAGCGAAACACGCCCATGCCGGGAACCGTGTTGGAAAGATCGATCAGCCAGTAAAACATTCAAACCGCCCTATCCCGCGGCTTCGCCGAGCGCGGTCTCGCCGGGAAAGCGCTTTTCGAGCGCATTCACTTTCATCTTCCAGCCGGACAATCCCTAGGCGGCCATAATGGCCACATTCATGTCGCCAGCGCGAATCGCGGAAAACTATTTTGCACGTCTGCTGACGCATACCCGCCCCGCCGGCCCGTGGGAAGTCCCGCAACGCAACGAGACCACAACCGGCCTTACACCCTCGCCTGCAAGGCAGCCGCGAGCCTCGGCACAAACTTGTTGACCCAGAACATCTTCTTGCTGCCCTTGACGACCACGACGTCGCCGCCTCGCAGCAGGGCGGCGATTTCCCGCGGCTCCAGCGTCGCCGGATCCTCGTGCCAGCCGAGACCCTGGCCTGACGGCAGCCGTTCGTAGAGATGGCGCATCAACGGACCCACGCAATAGACACCATCGATGCCGGCGAGATGCCCGGCCAGGGCTTCGTGATAGCTCGGCGCCTCAATGCCCAGCTCCAGCATGTCGCCCAGAATAGCGATGCGTCGTCCATCCTTGATCGGGCGCGCCTTCAAACTATCGAGCGCAGCGACCATGCTGGCCGGATTGCCGTTAAAACTGTCGTCGATCAGGGTCGTTCCGCCCGCGGCCTGCTCGACCCCGCGCCCGCTCATGATGCCGACCTGGCCGAGCTGTTTGGCCAGCGCCGCCTCATCGAGACCCGCGGCATGAACCGAGGCCAGCGCCGCCAATGCATTCTGCAACCGGTGCGGTGCGCCGGGCGTCAGGCTGAATTCGACCGGCCTGCCGCACACGTCCGCCGTGACCTGCCAGCTCTCGCCGTGCGCCGCATGTCGCAGTTCGCGCACTTCGGATGCTTCTCCGAACCGCACGACCTTGCCATTCCATTCCGGCGCGTCGATGTCCGCCGGCAATACCAGCACGCCGTCCTTAGACATGCCGCGCACAATGCTGAGTTTTTCCCGCCGGATCGCTTCCAGGCTGCCGAGCTTCTCCAGATGCACGGGCTGGACATTGACGACCAGTGCCACCGTCGGCCGTGTCAACTCGCTCAATCGCGCGATCTCGCCGGTCTGATTCATGCCCATCTCGACCACCCAGGCTGCCGCTTGCGGCCCGGCGTTGCACAGGGTCAGAGGCACACCCCAGAAATTGTTGAAGCTGGAGGGGCTGGCAAAAGCGCCCGGATAGGCCGCGATGAATTCCTTGGTGCTGGTCTTGCCGGCGCTGCCGGTCAGCCCGATCACCGGCCCCTTGAACCGCGCCCGCGCCGCCCGCGCCAGCGCCCACAGCCCGTCCAGCAGCGTATCCTTCACCACAAGTTGCGCCACGCTGACGCCGTCGATCCGGTGCGGGACAATCATCGCGACCGCGCCGGCGGCTTGCGCATTGGCCGCGAATTCCCATCCGTCGCGGCCGCTGGCAAAACTCGAGACGAAGCCGCCGCTCGGCGTTCCGCTCAACGCCACGAACAGGCTTCCCGGCTTCACCAGGCGGCTGTCCTGGGTGACGAAGTCGATCACCGTTTCCGGGAATTTTTCATCGATGCCGAGCGCGCGTGCGGCCTCGGCGATGGTCCACAGCGGCGCCGCGCTCATGCGACCCTCGGCGCCAGTGCCGCCGCCACCGCATCGTGATCGCTGAACGGCAGCACGCTGTTGCCGACGATCTGCCCGGTCTCGTGGCCCTTGCCGGCGATCAAGAGCGCATCGCCCGGCTGCAGCGCCGCGATCGCGGTCCTGATCGCTTCAGTGCGGTCGCCGATTTCGCTGGCGCCGTTCGCAGCATTCAGGATCGCCGCGCGAATACTTTCCGGATTTTCGCTGCGCGGATTGTCGTCGGTGACGATGACATGGTCGGCATTCTCGCTGGCGATCGCCCCCATCAGCGGGCGCTTGCCGGCGTCGCGGTCGCCGCCGGCGCCGAACACTACGACCAGCTTGCGCCTGGCATAGGGCCGCAGCGCCTGCAGCGCTTTCGCCAGCGCATCCGGCTTGTGGGCGTAATCGACGAAAATCGATGCGCCGTTGCGCTCGGCGACCCGCTCCAGCCTTCCCTTGGCGCCTTCGAGCAGTTCGAGTTCAGTGAAGACGGCGCTGGCGTCGTCGCCGCTGCCGATCGCAAGGCCGGCTGCGACCAAAGCGTTCTCGATCTGGAATTCGCCGACCAGCGGCAGCCGCACCCCATGCCGCTTGCCGCGATGCTCGAGCTTGAGCCGTTGCGCAAAGCCCTCGATCTCGGCCGCAACCAGCCGAATGCCCTCGCCCGCACCGTCGCCGTTGCGGCCGACCGTGACCAGCCGCAACTCTCGCGCGCGCGCCACATCGATCGCGGCTTGCGAGCAATCATGATCGGCCGAGATCACCGCCGCGCCGTCGGCAGCGACGAGGTCGCGGAACAGCCTGAGCTTGGCGGCGAGATAATGCGCGACGTCGGGGTGGTAATCCATGTGATCGCGCGACAGGTTGGTAAAGCCCGCGGCGCTGACGCGCACGCCATCCAACCGGTATTGATCGAGCCCGTGCGAGGAGGCCTCGAAGGCGAGATGGGTGACGCCCTCGCGCGCGATCTCGTCGATCTGCCGGTGCAGCGCGATCGGATCCGGCGTCGTCAGCGAGCCGTAGATGCTGCGCGTCGGCGTCACCAGTCCGATGGTGCCGATGGAGGCCGATGGATGGCCGAGCCGCTGCCAGATTTGCCGCGTGAAGGCGGCGACCGAGGTCTTGCCGCTGGTGCCGGTGACGGCGGCAATCGTTGCGGGCTGGCGCGGAAAGAATTTCGCCGCGGCCAGCGCCAGCGCACGGCGCGGATTGGGCGTGACGACGAACGGCACCGGCAGCGCGTCCGCCAGCGGGTGACCGCCTGCGACCGCAACCGCGCCGGCTGCGATCGCCGCGTCGATGAAGCGCGCGCCGTCGGTCCTGGCGCCCGCGAGCGCGAAAAACACATCGCCCGGCCTGACCGCGCGGCTGTCCGCCGCAAGCCCCGTCACGGCGGCCGCTTCCGCAGCTGCGGGAATCGTGGCGTCATCGCTGAACAGGTCGCGAAGTCTCATGATCTTCCAGTCCGCCGGCGCGGTGACTTACGCCTTACTGGGTTGTCTTCGATGCCGCAAGAATAAGGCGGTCGGACGGCGGCAGGTCGAAGCGGGGTTCAATGCCCAAGAGCGGCGCGATGCGGGAAATCACGGCGCCGCCGGTCGGCACCGCGTTCCAGCCCGAGGTGATGAAACCATAGGTTTCCTTCAGCGCCTGCGGCTCGTCCAGCATGACCAGCAGCTGGTATTGGGGATGGTCGGCCGGCAGGATCGCGGTGAAGGCGGTCAGCACGCGCTTCTTGACGTAGCGGCCGGCGACGACCTTTTCGGCGGTGCCGGTCTTGCCGCCGATATAGTAGCCGGCGACGTCGGCCTTTCGGGCGGTGCCGATTTCGGCATTCAGCCGCATCAGGTACCGCATCTTCTCGGAGGTCTCGGGCTTGATCACCCGCGTGGCGACGGCGATGGCTTCCGCTTCCGTGCGTTTGAGGAAGGTCGGCGGAATCAGGTAGCCGCCGTTGACCAGCGCATCGATGCCCATCACCGCCTGCAGCGGCGCCACTGCGATGCCATGGCCGAATGCGATCGTCACCGTGTTCAATTCGCCCCAGTGGTGCGGCACGAGCGGCGAGGCGCTCTCGGGCAGTTCGGTGCGCAACCGGTCGAGCTGACCCAGTTTGCGCAAAAACGCCTTGTGCGCCTCGACGCCCTGCGCCAGTGCGATCCGCGCCGCGCCGACATTGGAAGAGAAGGTGAAGACTTCCTTCATGTTGAGCATACGGCCCTTCGGCTCGTCGTCGTGGATCGTGAACTTGCCGTAGTGCAGGGGACCGCGCGCGTCCCACAGCGAGTTGAGATCGTACCTGCCGGAATCCAGCGCCATCGCCAGCGTGAAGGCCTTGAAGGTCGATCCCATTTCGTAGACGCCCGTCGTCAGGCGGTTGATGCGATCGGGATCGTGCGCCTCTTTCGGATTGTTGGGATCGAAATCCGGCAGCGACACCATCGCCACGATCTCGCCGGTCTTGACGTTGGAGACGAGGCCGGAGGCCGCCTTGGCGTGGAACTTTTCCTTGGCCTTCAGGAGTTCGTCGCGCAGCGCATGCTCGACCCGCAGGTCGACCGACAATTCCACCGGCCGCTGCAGGCGATCGGTGGCAAAGCCGGCGCGGTGCAGGTCAGCGAGCCCGTTATTGTCGAGCCACTTCTCCATCCCGGCGATGCCCTGGTTGTCGGTGTTGACGAGGCCGATCAGGTGCGCGACCTCGTTGCCGGTGGGATAGACCCGCTTGTTCTCGCGCAGGAAGCCGATGCCGGGAATGCCGAGGCGGTGAATCTCCGCTTGCTGCTGCGGCGTGATCTCGCGCTTCAGCCAGACAAAGCCTTTTTTCGACATCAGCCGCTCGCGCACTTCACCGGTGTCGAGATCGGGCAAGGTCGCGGTCAGGAGCTCGATGGCCTCGTCCTTGTCGATCAGCCGGCGCGGCTCGCCGAACAGGCTCGGCGCCTTGACGTCGGTGGCGAGCACCTCGCCGTTGCGGTCGACGATATCCGGCCGCGCGGTCGCAATGGCGTCCTGCGCCGCGGTGCGGCGGGCGCCGTGGGCGTCGCCGATGGTGGCGAACATGACCAGCCGGCCGCCGATCACCGCATAGATCGCGACAAAGGCGACGATGGCGAATCCGACGCGGGCGCGCGCTTTCGCCGACCGATCGACGTTGCGCCCGTACAACAGGCTGCGGATCAGCCGCTGCCGCCACGGTTCGCCGGGCTTTGCCGGTTTTAGCTGGGGATCGCTCATGGATGATCCTCGGACGCCGGCGCAGGTGCCGGCACCGAACCCGTCACGGCAGCTGGATCGGCCACGGCATCGATGGCCTCGATCATCGAGCCGATCGGATCCGGATCGCCCGGCTTGACGAAATTCGGCGGCCGCTCGGGCAGGTTCTTCAGGGAATCATACTGGTTGGCGTTGAGCGGCTTGAGCGGCAGGTGACGCTCGGCAAGGCCCTGCAGCCGCAGCGGCGCGTCAAGCCTGGTCCATTCCGCGCGCAGCACCGCGATGGCATCGCGCTCTTCGCGAATTTCCGCATGCAGCCGCAACACCCGTTCGGTGCGGGCGGTGGAATCCATCTTGATCCGGTAGACATAGGCGGCGGCGAACACCAGGGCGGCGATCACGAGGAGATGGACGAGGCGCATGGTCAGCCCCCCCTCATCGCGCGCTCGAGCGTCGGCCAGGCCGGCAATTCCCCGGCGGCATGCGCGGGCGCGTCCGCGCGCTCGGCGGCGCGCAGCTTTGCGGAACGCGCGCGCGGGTTGGCGGAAATCTCAGCGGCGTCGGGGGTGACCGGACGCTTGGTCAGGATGGAAAAGCTCGGCGCTGCCTGGGCTAATTCGGGCAGATGCCGCGATCCGCCGCCGGCGCTGGCGCGCTCGACCAGGAAATTCTTGACGATGCGATCTTCCAGTGAATGAAACGACACCACCACGAGGCGACCGCCCGGCTTCAGCACCCGTTCCGCCGCCGACAACGCCAGATGCAGCTCATCGAGCTCGGCGTTGACGAAGATCCGCAAGCCCTGGAACGTCCGCGTGGCCGGGTGAATCTCGCCCGGCTTCGAGCGCACCACCTTGGCGACGATATCGGCCAGCGCCCGGGTGGTTTCGATCGGCGCTTGCTTGCGCGCGGCCACGATGGCGCGGGCCACGGCGCGCGAATGCCGCTCTTCGCCGAAAATGTAGATGATGTTGGCGAGATCGGCCTCCGAGGCCTGCGCGAGCACATCGGCGGCGGTCGCGCCCTGATGGCCCATCCGCATGTCGAGCGGGCCATGAAGCCGAAACGAGAAGCCGCGATCGGCCTCGCCGAGCTGCATCGAGGAGACACCGACGTCCATCACGACGCCGTCGACCGTGGGCGCGCCCTGCGCGGCACAGATTTCGGCCAGATTGGAAAAGCGGTCTTCGACCAGCGTCAGCCGGCCGTCCGATCGATCGACCAGGTCGAATCCCGCCGTCACCGCGCGCCGGTCGCGGTCGATGGCGATGACGCGGGTTCCCGCCGTTTTCAGGATCGCGGCGCTGTAGCCGCCGGCCCCGAAGGTGGCGTCGACATAGAGCCCGCCGTCGCGCGGGGCCAGCCACGCGATGGCCTGGCGGCCGAGGACAGGAATATGGCGCTGATCAGCCGGAGTCATGCCCGGTCTCCGGGCGCGGAGTGGGCAAAAATACGGGAACTGGACGCCAATGGCCCCATTGCGCCTCGAATCCAGCGGCTTCGCCGGGCTTTTCGCCGCGAAAAGCCGGTACGGCGCGGGATTGCCGATCCCGCGCGGCCCCGCTCGCAAACCCTGATTTCCCGATGGAATGATGAGGGTTGCCATGGGATTTCGAGCGTGACGGAGGCCTCGGCCGTCCCCCAAAACCGGTTCGGCTCTTCACCCCTCAGTAACGGCGGTTACCGTTAAGAAAACGTTGATAGGACTATTACAATTGGCCCGCGCACCCTCCCGTCATTCCGGGTCGATGCGAAAGCATCGAACCCGGAATCTCGAGATTCCGGGTTCGCGCTATGCGCGCCCCGGAATGACAGGGCGATTTGGTGATGCTTCCCGCACACACTCGGCCAAAATGCGAAGCGGCGAGCGCGGAACGCATTGCGCGGATGGCAATCGTTAAGGAATAGTTAACGCCTTCGTCCCGAAGGCGTTTTGCCGCCGTTCTCCCGCCCGGTTTGAGTTATCCTATGTCGCTTGGTTCGTTCGCATCCGATGGTATTGATTCGAAGCGTCAACGCGCCCTCCCGATCCCAAGGGCCAACGCGAACATGAAGACATTCACCCCGGATTCCTCGATCGCCTCCGACGTCATCCCGTCGGCGAACTACGGCGATCGCGCCAGGAACCAGCTGCCCGACATGGTGCTGCTGCACTATACCGGCATGCCGGACGTCGAAGGCGCGATCGCCCGGCTGTGCACGGCCGGCACCGACGTCTCGGCGCATTACATCGTGCTGGAAGACGGCCGCATCGTGCAATGCGTGCCGGAGGCCAAGCGGGCCTGGCACGCCGGCGTTGCCTCCTGGGCCGGTGAGGAGGACATCAATTCCTGCTCGATCGGCGTCGAGATCGTCAACCGCGGCCACGACTGGGGCTATCCGGATTTCCCGCTGCGCCAGATCGCCGCCGTGATCGCGCTGTGCCGCGGCATCATGCTCCGCCGCAAGGTGCCGTCGCATCGCGTGCTCGGCCATTCCGACGTGGCCCCTGCCCGCAAGAAGGACCCCGGCGAGAAATTTCCGTGGCATTCGCTGGCCAATTCGGGGGTCGGCCACTGGGTGCAGCCGGCACCGATCGTGCGCGGCGAGTCCCTGAAACTCGGCACCATCAGCGACGACGTCCGCGACCTGCAGCAGGCGCTGGCGCGATACGGCTACGGCCTGCCGGTCAGCGGAAAATACGACGCCACCACCATGGAAGTGGTCGCCGCCTTCCAGCGCCATTTCCGCCCGGCCCGAGTCGACGGCGTCGCCGATAATTCGACGCTGACCACGCTGCATCAGCTGCTGTCCGGTCTTCCAGCCGAAGCGATGGCGGCCGCGTCGAGGTAGGGGCGTTCGTCATGCCCGGCCTTGTGCCGGGCATCCACGTCTTGCTTTCCTGGGGGAGGCCAAGACGTGGATGGCCGGGACAAGCCCGGCCATGACGATCATATTCCATCCAACTCCTTCAGCCGTCGCGCATAGAGCCGCCGCAGCGGCTCCAGCTGTGTCGCTTCCGTCGCCGCCAGATACGCCGCGCGCGCTTCTGCGCGGCGGCCGAGACGGCGCAACAGGTCGGCGCGGACGGCCGGCATCAGGTCGTAGCCCCTAAGGCCGCCGCGGGCGTCCAGCGCATCGATCAGGTCGAGCGCACGGGCCGGTCCATCGACCATCGAGACGGCGGCGGCATGATTGAGTTCGATCACCGGCGACGGGCTGATCCGCAGCAGCACCTCGTAGAGGCCAGCGATCTGCTTCCAGTCGGTGTCGCGATAGCTCGGCGCCCGCGCATGCAGGGCTGCGATGGCGCCCTGCACCGCATAGGCTTGCGGGCGGCCCGGCATGCGCAGCGCGTCTTCGACCAGCCCTAGGCCTTCGGCGATCTGCGCCTGGTCCCACAGCGTGCGATCCTGCTCTTCCAAGAGCACGATGTCGCCGCCATCGGTCTGGCGCCCGGCGCGGCGCGCGTCGTGCAGCAGCATCAAGGCCAACAATCCCTTGATCTCCCCGCGGCCCGGCATCAGCGCGTCGAGCAGACGGCAAAGCCTGATCGCTTCGCGCGCCAGATCCGGCCGCATCAGATCCTCGCCGGAGGTTGCCGCATAGCCCTCGGTGAAGACGAGATAGATCACCGCGAGCACGCCGCGCAGCCGCGGCTCCAGCGCGTCACGGCCGGGCACCTCGTAGGGGATTCCGGCGAGCCGGATTTTCTGCTTGGCGCGCACCAGGCGCTGGGCCATCGCGTCCTCGCCGGCGAGAAAGGCACGGCCGACCTGCGCGGTCGAAAGCCCGCACACCGTGCGCAAGGTCAGCGCGACCTGGACCTCAGTCGCGAAGGATGGATGGCAGCAGGTGAAGATCAGCCGCAGCATGTCGTCGTCGAGCACGGTGCTGTCGTCAGCCGCTTCGCCAGGCGCCGCGTTGAGCAGCAATTCGTGCGTCAGTTCGCCTTGCTTGCCGCGAAAGCTGATCTGCCGGCGCACGCGATCGATCGCCTTGTTGCGTCCGACATTGACCAGCCAGGCCCGCGGATTGGAAGGCAGCTCCGTGGCGGGCCAGCGTTCCAGCGCGGTGGCAAACGCGTCCTGCAACGCATCCTCGGCGAGATCGAAATCGCCGACCAGGCGGATCAAGGTCGCCAGCGACCTGCCCGCCTCGTCGCGGAATATTTTTTCGATGTCGGTGGGGGTCATGCGATGTCCAGTCATTCCGGGGCGTCCGAAGGACGAACCCGGAATCTCGAGGTTCCGGGTTCGACGCTGCGCGTCGCCCCGGAACGACGGTATAGCCGTCAATTATACACCCAGATCGGCCGCACCTCGATCGAGCCGAACCTCGCGCCGGGAATCTTTGCGGCGATGGCAAGCGCTTCGTCGAGGTCCTTGGCGTCGATCAGATAATAGCCGCCGAGCTGCTCGCGGGTTTCCGCGAACGGGCCATCGGTGGTCAGCGTCTTGCCGTCGCGGATGCGCACCGTGGTCGCGGTCGTGGTCGGCTGCAGCCGGTCGCCGGCCTTGAAATTGCCGCTCTTGACGATGCCCTGCGTGAACGCGCCGTATTCCTCGAACACCTTCTGAAGTGTCGCGGGATCGATTTTCGCGTACTCGGCTTCGTTGGCATAGATCATCAGCAAATACTGCATCTGGTTAACTCCCTTGATCGGCTTGATCGCCGGCATCCAGTCGAACGGCGAAACCGCAAAACGACATCTTCAGGATAAATTATTTTGGGCGGCCGATGCGGCCGTTATTGGCTTGACGCGCCGGGTCGGAGCCCCCATGCAGGGGGTGTCAGTCGGCCGGACGGCCGCTCCGGCAATCGTCGAAAGGCGGCTGGAGAGGAAAGTCCGGGCTCCATCGACATACGGTGCCGGATAACATCCGGCGGGGGCAACCCCAGGGAAAGTGCCACAGAGAATGAACCGCTTCCCCCACCCTACCCTCCCCCGCTTGCGGGGGAGGGATAAAGGGAGGGGGCGAGCAAGGGTGAAAAGGTGCGGTAAGAGCGCACCGCGGCTCCGGCAACGGAGCCGGCATGGCAAACCACACCGGGAGCAAGACCGAATAGGGACGGCAACGCGGGTCGTTCGCGCAAGCGATAACACCGCGGGGGCGATGTCTAGCCCGCTGTCCGGGTAGGTTGCTCGAGGCAATGTGCGAACATTGTCCCAGAGGAATGGCCGTCACGTATCGCCGCGCGCAAGCGCGGTGGTGCCCTACAGAACCCGGCTTACAGGCCGGCTGATGTCTTTAAAAATGAGGGGTTCGGCGCAACCACGCCGGACCCCTCGCCATTTTTGTCCGGATTGGAAGCAGATTATTTCGGCGACCCGGCGGACGGATTGAACAACTTCTGGCCGTTCACCTGATACGCTCCGATGGCTTGCTGCCCCTCGGGTGAAACCAGCCAATCTGCAAACACTTTTGCGGTGGCCAGCTTTGCGGACGCATGCTTCCCGGGATTTAATTCGATCACATCGTATCGATTGAGCAGACGCGGATCGCCCTCGATCGAGACGATCAACGATCCCTTGTTGTTGAAGCTGAGCCACGTGCCACGGTCCGACAATGTATAGGCGTCCATCGCGCTCGCGGCATTGAGGGCCTGGCCCATGCCGCCGCCAATGTCGCGATACCATTTCTCCTTGCTGAGGACGTCCGGCGTCTGACCGGCGATCTTCCAGAGCCGCAGTTCGGCCGCGTTGGTACCGCTCTTGTCGCCGCGCGATACGAACGGCGCTTGGGAAGTGGCAATCGCCTTCAGTGCCGCGACGCTGTCGCTGCCGCCCTTCACATGCGCCGGATCGGCCGAGGGTCCAACGATGATAAAGTCATTCCACGCGATTTGCCGGCGCGTTGAGCCATGGCCTTCATCGATGAACTGCTGTTCGGCATCCGGATCATGAACCAGCAACAGATCCGCATCGCCCCGCCGCGCGGTATCCAGGGCCTTGCCGGTGCCCTGTGCGACGACGTTCACCGTGATGCCGGTCCTGGCCGTGAACTGCGGAAGGATATTCGCCAATAGCCCGGATGCTTCGACCGATGTCGTCGAGGCCAGAATGATGGATAGCGGCTCGGCCAAACTCGCATGGATAGCCGCAATGGTCGCGGCCAGCGCCAGCACGTTTCGAAACCTGCTCATGCTTCATCACTCCCCGCCGATCGCGCCCGGCCCGCCAACGCAAAGACTGTCGCGCTGATTGAAATGCTGATCCCGACCAGCACCGCGCCAAGAGCCAGAGCCAGCGCCAGATCGCCCTGGCTCGTTTGAAGTGCAATGGCCGTGGTCATCGTCCTGGTCAAGCCGCGAATGTTGCCGCCGACCAGGATCACCGCGCCGACTTCCGAAACGGTGCGACCGAAGCCCGCCAGAACGGCCGTCACAAGGTCTGCACGAATGATCATCAGTATCTGCGGAACGGCCTGCAATCGCGTGGCGCCATCGCTGGTCAGTTCGTCACCATAGCGGGCCCAGGCCCGTTCGCTGGCCCGATGCACAAGCGCCGCGATGATCGGGATGGCAAGGATGGTCTGTGCGATCACCATGGCGGTCGGGGTGAACAGCAGCGCAAGGAAGCCGAGTGGCCCGGAGCGTGAGAGGACCAGATAGAGCACGAGGCCGACGACGACCGGCGGCAATCCAAAAAATGCGTTTATCAAAACGATGACCGATCGTCGCCCGCGAAACGGAAAAACCGCAAGAGCGGTCCCGATCGGCAAGCTGATCGCTGTGGCAACAGCCGTCGCCGCCAGGCTGACGCTGATCGACAATGCGACGATGTCGAGAAAGTCCTGCAATTCGCTAATGGTGATGATGCTCTCGCGGACCGCTGTGTTAGCCGCGCAAGGCGGAGACTAGCCGGGGACGCGGAGCATTTCGACCCTGAAAATTCCCTGGTTCGGCATTTTCGGCGGTGACCCTTGTGTCAGCCGGACATCGGCCCGCAATTCTGCTATAGGAGCATTCAAAGACGCATTCGAAGGAGACCTCACATGAGCCGCCATCCCGATTTCGTGCCTCAAGGTGTGATTCCGGCGGTGCTGCTGCCGTTCCACGAGGATTTGTCGATCGACGAGCGGAGTTTTCGCATCCATTTGCGCGACGTCAGGGCGGTCCACGGGCTGTCGGCGATCACGATCAACGCCCACTCCACCGAGGTCGCCTCCTGCACCGAGGATGAGCAGCGCCGCGTCATGGAGATATCAGGCGAGGAGGTCGGCTCCGCGCTGCCGATCGTTCACGGCGTCTGGGCGGACGGCAGCCTGGAGGCGGCGCGGATCGCGCGGCGGGCCGAGGCCGGCGGGGCTTCGGCGCTGCTGGTGTTTCCGCCGGCGCCGTTTGCGCTTGGACAATCGGCCGCGATGGCGCTGGCGCATTTCAAGAGCATTGCGGAGGCGACCGACCTGCCGCTGATCGTCTTTCAATATCCGCTGGCGAGCGGACAGGGTTATCCCCTGGCGACCCTGGAGCGGCTGTTCGACGAAGTGCCGACCATCCGCGCCATCAAGGACTGGACGCCGCACGTCGCCCAGCATGAGCGCCAGATCCGCGAGTTGCAGGGACGCAAGCGTCCGATCAACGTGCTGTCCACCAACAGCGCATGGCTGTTGAGTTCGCTGGTGCTCGGCTGCAACGGCCTGCTGTCCGGCGCCGGCAGCGTCATCGCCGATCTCCAGGCGAAACTGTTCCGCGCCGTCAGGGCCAACGATCTCGCCGAGGCCCGCCGGCTGAACGACCGAATCTATCCGATGACGCGGGTGTTTTATGCCGATCCCTTCATCGACATGCATAACCGCATGAAGGAGGCGCTGGTGCTGCTCGGCAAGCTGCCGCGCGCGGTGGCGCGCCCGCCGCTGGTCAAGATCACCGACGCGGAAATCGCGCTGATCAGGGACGCGCTGATCGAGGCGCAGTTGCTCGAGGTTGAAACGGCGAAGGGACGCAGCGCCGCGTAACGGCTGAATTTCGACGCCTGCCGAATGGTTAATTTCGCCTTCACCGTTAGGTGATCGGCCGGACCGGTGCGAAAGTGCGGGCTGGGCAAGCCCACGGCGCGCGCTATATTGAGCATGTCGAGAACGACACGAGCGGCTCATGTTGCTTCGGGTTCTTTTTCCGCATCCCTATGCGGTCGAGGTTTCGAGACTGCGGCAGCATCTCGACCAGGCGCATTTGGCCTGGGCGACGGAATGGAAAGCCCGGCAGACCGATTTCAAAATCGAGAACATCCGGTTCGTTCACGATCCGCTTTGGAACAAGCGAATTTTCAGCCTGCAGGCCGCCTGCGACGGAGAAGTCTGGTTCTGGCGCGCCACGCATGTGTTCGCGATTGGCACAGCAGGATCGATCTAACAGACGAGCAGTGGGGTCGGGCGAAGACCTGTGGCGACTCGTAGAAACCGTCACCCCGCAACAATACTGGCACCGAATCTGCTGCAAATTCGCGCTTACGTCGAAACGATCTTCTCCAGCAACTTCATCAGCGCCTCCGGCGCCGTGACGTTCGGCGAATGGCTGGCGTCGATCTCGTAGTAGCGCCAGCCGGGTTCGGTTTTCGCGCGCGCCGCGAACGGCCCAAAGGTGTCCGCCGGCGTGATGCGGGTGGCGTAGATGTAGCTGCGCGGCATCGTCGGTTCGCAGCTCAGCTCGAGCTTCGTTTCAAAGCACTTGATCGGCATGTCGACGCGGCGCTCGGTCAGCCATGCGAGGTCGGCCGGCGGCGTGTCCGGCGGCGTCGGATTCGGCGGCACCCGGTAGCCGTCGCCGGCCCTGGCCAATTCCCGCATGCGCTCCCGCGCCGGCGCGTTGAGATCAAGCAGCGATTGTCCGTCCCGCGGCACGAAGGCATCGATGTAAATCAGTCGCGCGACGCGGTCGCGGGCGCGATCGGCGACGCCGGTCGCGACCATGCCGCCGTAGCTGTGGCCGAGCAGCACGATGTCGCGCAGGTCTTCGTATTTGATGACGTTGAGGATGTCCTCGATGTGGGTGTCGAGATCGATCGAAGGGTTGGCCAGATGCGCCCGCTCGCCAAGCCCGGTGTAGCTCGGCGTTGCCAGCCGATGCCCGGCAGCCTGCATCGGCGGGTGCATCTTCTTCCAGGCCCAGCCGGCCGACCACGCGCCGTGGCAGACAAGAAAGGTGGCGGCCATGATGTTTCCCCGTTGGCTATCGCGGCTGGAACGCTATAAGGCACAAAAACCAGGCCCCGCCAACTCGGCGCAGCCGTCATTCCGGGGCGATGCGAAGCATCGAACCCGGAATCTCGAGATTCTCCGATGTGCGATTGCACATCGGAGTTCGCATCTGCGATGCGCCCCGGAATGACAGTGCAAATGACCACATCCGCGCTTGTCCTCCTGTTCTCCGGCGCGCTCGCCGGCGGCTTCGTGTCGGGGCTGGCCGGTTTCGGGACCGCGCTGATGGCGCTCGGGATCTGGCTCTATGTGCTGCCGCCGACGACCGCGGTGCCGCTGGTCGTGATCTGTTCCATCGTCGCGCAGACCTCGACGCTGCCGTCGTTCTGGCGCTCCTTCGATCTTGCCCTGGTTTGGCCGTTCGTGATCGGCGGCTTGGCCGGCGTGCCGCTGGGCACGCTGATGATCGCGCACGCCGACCCGCATTCGTTCAAATTGTTCTTTGGAATATTGCTGCTGGTGTTTCCGGCCGCGCTCTATCTCTACCGCAATCCGATCGCCTTCAGCTTCGGCGGCCGCGCGGCCGACGCCGCGGTCGGATTTGCCGGCGGCATCCTCGGCGGACTGGCCGGCCTGTCCGGTCCGCTGCCGACGCTGTGGGCGAGCGTGCGGGGCTGGGGCAAGGACGAGCGGCGCGGCATCTTCCAGACCTACAATTGGACCGTACTGGCGACCGCGCTGTGCCTGCAGGCCGGCGTCGGTATCGTCACCGGCGAGGTGCTTCGGCTCGCGCTGTTCGTGCTGCCGGCAACGCTGTCCGGCGCCTGGCTCGGCGCGCGGACCTATCGCGCCCTGAGCGACCGCAATTTCAGGGACGTCGTGCTCGGGCTATTGTTCCTGTCCGGTGTCGTCCTGGTCTGGAGCAGCCTCGGGCTATCGTGATGTCATTCCGGGATGGTCCCAACGGGTCGGCGCTCTGCGCCGCCCGATGACAGGCTCCGGACCAGACCTCAGATGCGCAATTGCGCATCGGGGAATCCTAGGATTCTGCGATGTGCAATTGCACATCGGAGTTCGCGTCTTTGACGCGCCCCGGAATGACTGCAGCAGAGCGCAGCACCATGCCGCCGGCGATGCCAACGCCCAGCACATAGATCCAGCCTTCCTGGAAATCGAACAGATGCGAATTGAACAGCGAGGTGAAGATGTTTTGCACCACGACCATCAGCCCGATCCAGGCTGGAAGGCCGTCGCCGCGGAACAGCAGCAGATGCACGAGCCACATCGCATAGAGCAGGATAATCCCGATCACGCCCCACTGCACCGCCACGTTGAGGGTCTGATTGTGCGGATCGGAAACGACCACGGCATAGGCGCCGAGCTGGCCGGCCGCGGCCTGCTGGAAAAGGCCGCGCGTCGAGCCAGTGCCTTGGCCGATGACGGGTGCGTCTTCGAAAAACCGCAGCGCCCGCTGCCAGTAGATCAGCCGCGAAACCATCCCGGACTCGTTGTTCTGGATCGTGGTGTGCTGATAATCGGTGACGAATTTCGACATCGTGGCCTGCAATTGCGGGGATACGTTCCAGACCGCCGCGGCCAGCAACGCGGCGGCGCACAGCACGGCAATCGCGGTGCGCAGCCGCAAATGCATCAGCGCGAATACCGCCAGCATGACCGGCATCGTCACCAGCGCCGTGCGCGAAATGACGACGAACATCATATTGACCAGGAAACTCACGGAAATCGCCGCGCACAGCGCCGCCATTCGCGGCCGGTTGCTGCGCAGGTATGACAGCGCCGGATAGGCCAGCACGACCGCGCACAGCATGAATTCCTGGCTCTGGTCGATATAGTTTTTGACGGCGATGCCGCTGACGGGAAAATACGGCCCTTTCGAAAAATACAGCTTCAGCGAAAGCGCGGGATCGAAGGCGACCACCCAGGAGTACGCCATCAGCAGCAGGCAGGAGACCAGGAAGGCGATGAAAACCCACGAGCCCCGCGCCGTGCGTTCGAAATGATAGAGCAACAGCGGCAGCACGAGCAATCTCGCGGCCGGGCCGGCCGCGTAGAGGCGCTCGTGCCAGGGAGCGTGCGACCACAGCGTTCCGAGCAGCGCCAGGGCGCAGATGGCGACCGGCAGGATGCAAGCCCACCGCTTCACCACGCGCAGGAACGCATCAACCTCCAGCGTCACCACCAGCCCGACCACCCAGCCGGTGGCGACGATCACGGTGCCCGTCGTCGACCACGGCAGCACCAGCGCGAGCAGGACGGCTCCGAGGTCGAGATTGCGGATGCCGGTCGCCTGATCGAACCAGATCGACCAGATCGACGAAGCCCGGGAGGGGCCACATTCGCTTTGCACCGCTTCAGCCATCATCTTCCCTCGCGCCTCGGGGGCGGATTGGCGGATACGTAGCGCACGCGGCCGATGCGCTGCAATCCCATAGCGTGCCGGTGTTGCGGCCGCCTGCGACCGTCTGCGACCGTCATTCGGGGATGGTGCGCAGCACCAGACCCGGAATCTCGAGATTCCCCGATGTGCAGTGCACATCTGAGGTTCATGCTTCGCACGCCCCGGAATGACGCTGACGCAAACTCACTCCGCCGCCGAGACCCGAGCGAATTCCGTCACCTGCCGTTCGAACAGCCCGCGATAGATTCCCCCGGCGCGGTTGGCAAGCGCGGCATGGGTGCCCTGCTCGACGATCTCGCCGCGGTCGAACACCAGGATGCGGTCGAGGCTGCGCACCGTCGACAGCCGGTGCGCGATCACGATCGAGGTGCGGCCCTTCATCAGCCGCTCCATCGCCTGTTGGATCAAGGCTTCCGATTCGGAATCCAGACTCGAGGTCGCCTCGTCGAGAATCAGAACCGGCGCGTCGGCGAGGAACGCGCGCGCCAGCGCGACGCGCTGCCGCTCGCCACCCGACAGTTTGACGCCGCGCTCGCCGACCAGCGTGCCGTAACCCTTGGGCAGCCGCAGGATGAAGTCGTGCGCATTGGCGAGCCTTGCGGCCTGCTCGATCGCGGCCATGCTGGCGCCGGGCCGGCCATAGGCGATGTTCTCCGCCAGCGAGCGGTGGAACAGGATCGGGTCCTGCTGCACGATCGCGATCTGGCTGCGCAGCGAATGCTGCGTCGCGTGCGCGATGTCCTGGCCGTCGATCAGGATGCGTCCGCCCGAAACATCGTATAGCCGCTGCACCAGTTTCACGAACGTAGTCTTGCCGGAGCCGGAGCGACCGACCAGCCCCACCCGCTCGCCGGCGCGGATATCGACCGACAGCGCATCGTACAGCGGCACGCGATGGCCGCCGTAATGGAACGTGACGTCGGCGAATACGATGCGGCCGCCGTCGACGCTGATCGGCACCGCGCCCGGCGCGTCCGCGATGCCGATCGGCTCGTCGTGAATGGCGACGAGCTCCTCCATGTCGTTCACCGAACGCTGCAGGTTGTTGATGTGCATGCCGACGTCGCGCAGATAAGCGTGGATGATGTAGTAGCTGGTCAGCACATAGGTGACGTCGCCGGCCGAGGCCCGGCCGGCGATCCACAGCAGCAGCGCGCCGCCGATCACGGAGCCGCGCAGGCACAACAGCACCGACAGCTGCGCCACCGCGGTGTAGTTGTAGCGCAGCCAGGTCCGCCGCACCCGCGCCCGCCAGCGGCCGACGACGCGCGCCAGCCGTGCGTCCTCGCGCGCTTCGGCACCGAATGATTTCACCACCGCGTTGCAGCTGATGGCGTCCGCCAGCGTGCCGCCGACCCGGGTGTCCCAGGCGTTGGAGATCCGCGCTGCCGGCGCGATATAGCGCGTCGAAAACGCCACGATCATCGGGATATAGATCGCCGCTCCCGCCGCGATCACCAGCCCGAGCGAGGGCCAGTGCAGCCCGAGCAGGATCATCGAGCCCAGCAGCACCGACAACGAGGGCAACAGCGCCATCAGGATGGTGTCGTTGAGCAGGTCGAGCGCCCACATGCCGCGGGTGATCTTGCGCACGGTCGAGCCGGCAAAGCTGTTGCCGTGCCAGTCGGTGGAGAAGCGCTGCACCCGCATGAAGGCCTCGCGCGCCACGTCGGACATGATCTTCAGCGTGAACGGCACGATCGCCTGGAGGCCGGTCATCCGCAGCACCATCGAGGCGAAGCCGAGCCCCACGATCGCGGCAAACGCCGAGATCGCGGCGTGGCGCGCGGCAGGGTTTTCGGCGCCCGAGGTCATGGCGTCGACCAGATGGCCGGAAAACACCGGCATGAACAGGTCGGCCACGGTCGCGCCGAGCAGGCCGGCGGCCGTGATCGCCGCGGTCACCGGCTGCTTGAGCCAGTGGCGGAACACGAAGGGCAGCACCACTCGAATGGCGGCGGGGCGCTTGTCGCGAAAGGCGGTCATGGCGTCATCCGGCTACGCTTGTGCGCATACCGGCTCCATTGTTGACGCGCGGACGGCCATGGGCCGAACGCAAGCGTCGTTGAAAAATGTCGGCAACTACTGGGAAGCTTGTGGATCGGGACGTCAGGCCCGATCGATGCTGGCGGAGGCGGCCCTCAAAGGGCCCAAGGCACGTCCGGCATGAACTCGGGACGCGAGGTCGCGATCTGCGAATTAAACGAAATCATGCAAATCTCCCCGGTTCGAGTGACAATCCGGGGCTTGTAGATGAATCGCGGGCGTTTTGCAAGTTGGCCGAAGCGTCGGCGGCCGTTCAGAACTGGAAGTACAGGAATTCGAGCCGCTGCCACATCCCGAACAGCGAGACCGCCACCGCCAGCGCGGTGGCCAGCGCCCATGCCGCGCTCGGCTGCCAGCGCAGCCAGCGGGTCCGCTCCGGCGCGCGGCGATATTCGCGATAGCCGAAGATTTGCGGGACGTTGGGCAGCAAAAGCGCGACCGCAAGCGCGGCCGCCACTGCGCCCGAGCCGATCAAGAGCAAATGCGGCTCGCCGACCAGCACCGGCAGATCCATCAGCCGCAGGATGCCGGCCGGTGCGTAAGCGGAGCTGCCGGCCTCGAAGCCGAACAGGCTGCCCAGCATCTGCCAGGCGCCTGCCATGGTCTTGGCGCGGAAGAACACCCAGGCGATCACCACGGCGAAGAAGGTGATCGCCCAGGAAACGGCGTTTGCGAATCCTCGTGCGGCCGATCCCTTGATCGGCGCGCGCGTCTCGCCGCCGCGCCATTCGCGCCACAGATGATTGACGCTCAGATAGACGCCGTGCAGGCCGCCCCAGACCAGAAAATTCCAACCCGCCCCGTGCCAGAGCCCGCCGAGCAGCATCGTCACCATCAGGTTGAGGTAGCGGCGCTGTTCGCCGAGCCGGTTGCCGCCGAGCGGGATGTAGAGGTAGTCGCGCAGGAAACGCGACAGCGTGATGTGCCACCGCCGCCAGAATTCGACGATCGAAGTGGATTGATAGGGCGAGCGGAAATTCACCGGCAGGCGGATGCCGAACAATAGCGCCAGCCCGACCGCCATGTCGGAATAGCCGGAGAAGTCGAAATAGATCTGCAAGGTATAGGCCGATGTCGCAAGCCACGCCCATGGCGTGGTGACGCCGCCGCCGGCGTCGAGATGCGCGAATACCGGCGAGACGAACTGCGCCAAATTATCGGCGATCACCACCTTCTTGAACAGCCCGGCGGCGAAGATCGCAAGCCCCCGCGCCGCCAGCACCGCGGAACGCCCGGTGCGGCCGCGCTTGAACTGCGGGATCATCTCGGCGTGATGCACCAGCGGCCCCGCGATCAGATGCGGGAAGAACGACACGAACAGCGTATAGCTCAGGAGGTCGCGCTCGACCCTGGCGCCGCGCATGACGTCGACCAGATAGGCGATCTGCTGGAAGGTGAAGAAGGAGATGCCGAGCGGCAGCACGATGTTGAAGAACGGCAGCGGCGTGCCGGTCAGCTCAGTCAGGCTCTCGAACAGGAAATTGGTGTATTTGAAATAGCAGAGCAGCGCCAGATTGAGCGCGACGCCGGCGATGCCGATGGCGCGGCGCCGCAGCGAGTCCTCCATCCGCAAACCCAGCGAGAAATTCACCGCGATGGAAGCGACCAGCAGTAGCAGATAGACCGGCCGCCAGGCGCCATAGAAGAACAGCGACGCTCCCGCCAGCACCAGGATGCCGGCGCGAGGCGAGTGCCGGCGTGCCGCGGCGAACGCCAGCACGGTCGCGGGCAGGAACTGGAACAGGAAGGTGTAGGAGGAAAACAGCATCGCGCGCGCTAATGCTTCAGCCGCGACACGAGATAACGGGTATAGATCGGGATGCCTGAGGCGTTGACATGCATCTCGTCGGCGTAGTTGCCCTGCTCCAGCCCCGGCACCTCCTGGATATTGAGCACATCGAAGCCGCAGCGGCGGCCGGCATCGACAACCAGGGCTGCGTATTGATCGTCCTTCTCGCGCCAGGCCGGGTCGCTGGGGCGCTGGTAGCGCGGCGCCCATGGCGGCACCACGACGGTGAGCTTCCTCGTCAACGCCACCATGTCGCAGAGCGCAGTCGTCTCGAGGCGCGCCTTCGGGCCCGACAGGTCCCAACCGGCGTAATGCGGGTGGGAGCCGATGTCGGCGGGCCAGCGGTCGTCGGGCTCGTTGCGGTCGATGATCTTCAGCCCGTTCGCCACCGGCCTGGCGCCTGTCACGGCGGTGTCCTGATCGGCGGCGAGCCGCGCATTGAAGGCTTCGCGGATGAAGCGGATCAGCGTGCCCACGCGCAGCGGCAGGAACGAGACCATCGCCTCTCCAACCCCGAGCCGAGCCGCGACATCCAGCGGATAGACGGTCGCCGAGCGGACGCCCTCGTTGAACAGGAACGGCGCCACGCTGATCACGACATGGGCGCCCTGAAATGCCGCCGGCTCGCGGCGCATCGCAGCTTCCACCGCCAGCGGTTCGCCGGCGTCGTAGCCGATATTGACCGCGGTCCCCCTCGGCTTGCCGAGCAGCTGCGCGGCGAGATCGGGATCGACCTGATAGACCGTGCGGCTCTCGCCGGCGAAGATCAATTCGGGGTGCGAAGCGAGCAGCGGCAGTTTCACAGCAAGCAGCGCGGGCACGTCGTCATGGACGCGATCGGCGATGGCGAGCAGGCCTGCGAATGCGGCAAGCCAGACCGCAGCGGTCAGCGCCAGCGCGGCCGCGATCCACCATGCGCAGGCCGCCTGCACGCGCGGCAGCGATGCTCGCCCGGGGATGGAAAGGCTACGGTTCATGCCGCCGTTCAAGCATGAACGGCTGCGGCAGACAACATCGGGGAGCCGGCGAACGAGGGGCGCGAACCCATGATTTCAGCTTGGTATCGCGGATTATGTTCGGCTCGTTCGCGGCGAGCCGCCCAAGGCATGGATGACCGCCGCAACGCGGGTCTCGACCCCAAGCTTCTGAAAGATATGTTCAAGATGCTTTTGAACGGTGCGAGCGCTGATCGTCAGAACCGCGGCGATCTCGCGGTTGGTCTTGCCGGCGGAGACAAGAGCCAAAACTTCACGCTCACGATCGGTGATAGGCAATTGCGCGAGGTCGGAAGCAGAGACATCGAAGCGCTCGGCCCTCATCAGCAGGTAACCGGCGGATGCATCGTCCGGATCGGCGACAAAATGCACGATGAGCTTTGAGCCGAGATGTGTTGAAGTGAACTGCTGGCCGTGACTGATCGCCGGCCGCTCCAGGCCCCAATTGCGACTGCGAGCGAACCAGGCGAACAGCGTCGCCGGAAGCTCGCTCTGCCGACCGGAGCGGTATTCGGGAAAGAACCGGCTCAACAGCCGCAACGCCGCCGGCGACGCGTCAAGGATATGCCCGGCCATGGTCACCCGCATCATCTGCCAGGCGCCGTCGGCGGCAAGCTGGCTGATGCGCTTCAAACCGATGCTGGCTTCTTCGCATACAACGAGATTGCGGTAGATCGCGGCGAGCGGTTGGCGCACCGCGTCCAATAACCCGCGCTCGCCGTCCCTGAAATCGGATTGGCTGCGGTTGAAGACGATACTGATGACGTTGGCGCTGTCGATACGCAGCGGCAGCGCCATCACGTGGTTGATCCCGATCTGGCGGTAGTACTCGGCATGGAGCGCTGAATTGCGGAAGGAACGCACATTCATGCAATCCGAAATGCGCTGCGTCGGTCCGCCCGGATGCGAGCCGTGAAATCGCACCAGGGGGTGCTCGCGAAAATGCCGATTGAAAGCAGCGCGATCAGCTTCGGACAGGGCTTCTCCCTTTCGTCCGACGACCCGCCTTGTGCCTGCTTCCAGGTCACAAATGCTCAGAGTCGTGAGGTCGGAAGCGACGATGCCCGGCAATTGCTCGAGTGCAGCATCAATGAACGACGCGCTGCTGACACTTTGATCGGCAAGCAATTGCAGCGCGCGCAAGGCTGCACGCAAGTCGCGCTCGGGTAGCCGGGCAAGCAAGGCGCCCATGAGACGATCCAACCGAAGTACAGACGGTCCGTCGGCGCGAAAGCATAGCAGGTTTGCCGGAGCGCGTCACGCCTGGCATCGGCCCAGGCGTTCGACGCGCTCGCGGACGGCTTGCTTCAGGCGGCGTGCTTATGGCCCGCCGCATAATCGAGCATGCCTTGAAAATCGACGACGATGGCGGCTTCGTCGCCGATCACCCATGCGTCGTGGCCGCTTGGCAGCAGCGACACGTCGCCCGGCCGACAGTCGAATTCCGCGCCATCGTCCATTCGGATCCGGAGGACGCCGGCGACGTGGTATTGGAAATGCGGCGCTTCGCAGCTCGAGGTCTTGGCGATCGGCTGCACGGAGGTCGCCCAGCGCCAGCCGGGCTCGAATACGGCGCGGCCGATCGTGGCGCCGCCGATCTTGATCAGTTCCAGGCGGCCCTTCGGGAACTCGCGCACCTCGTCCGGCGCGCCGAAGTTCTTGAGTTCCGCCTTTTCAGTCGTCGCGTGTGCAAGCTGGGCCATGGATATGCTCCTTCCCTGAAGATCTTGGTCAGGCCAGGTCGCAAGGCTAGGATCGGCCCCCGGGCCGGGAAATACGCATGTTGGCGTACGCGATCGGAGGCAGCTCGCTTCGCAAGCTGAGCCCGCGCCCTAATGCGCGGGCCCTGACGTCAGCGAGGCCGGCTTCTTTAGGAACATCACCAGCAGGCTGAGGCCGAGATAAAATACCGTCAGGATGAAGAAGGCGTCGCCATATCCCATCACCACCGCCTGGCGGTGCACGATCTGGGACAATTGCTTCATCGCCATCAACGCCGCGTCGCCCATGCCCTGCATGCGCTGGGTGAACATGTTGAGCGTTTCGACCGCCGTGGTGTTGCCCCAGGTCACCCGGTCCTGCAGCCGGGAAATATGCAGGTCGGTGCGGTCGTTCAGGACTTCGTTGATGACGGCAAGCCCGAGCGCGCCGCCGAGATTGCGGGTCAGGTTGAACAGCCCGGAGGCGTTCTTGACCCGCTCCGGCGCCAGCGTGCCGAGCGCGATGGTGTTGGTCGGCACCATCGCGAACATCATGCCGATCCCGCGCAGGATCTGCGGCAGCAGCAGCTCGTAGAAATCATAGTCGCGGGTGATCCAGGTCATCTGCCAGGTGCCCAGTCCGAAAATGATCAGGCCGACCACGACGATATAGCGCATGTCGACCTTGAGCATCAGCCGCCCGACGATCGGCGCGGTGAGGAACATGGCGGCGCCGGAGACGAACATGGTCTGGCCGATCATCAGCGGGCCGTAGCCGCGCACCTCCGCGAGATAGCGCGGATAGATGTAGGTCAGTCCGTAAAGGCCGATGCCGATGCAGAACGACAGCAGGCAGCCGACGCCGAAATTGCGGTCGGTGAAGGCGCGGATATCGACGATCGGCTCTTCCGCGGTCAGCACACGGTAGAAGAAGGCGATCGCGGAGACCACGCAGATCGCGGCGCAGGTCGCGACCGAACTGTCCTGCAGCCATTCATATTGCGGACCTTCCTCGAGCACGTATTCGGCCGCGCCCAGGAAACCCGCCATCGCGATCAGGCCGAACCAGTCGAAACGGTCGAGCAGCTTGAAATTCGGTTTGTCGAAATCGACCAGCGCCAGCACGCCGATGGTGATGCCGATGCCGGGCACGACGTTGATGAAGAACAGCCAGTGCCACGACATCGCATCGGTAATGATGCCGCCGACCGTCGGCCCGATGGTCGGCGCCAAGGTCGCGACCAGGCCGATGATCGGGCCGACGATATGGAATTTCGACCGCGGAAACACCGTATAGGCGGAGGCGAACACCGTGGGGATCATGCCCGCGCCCAGAAATCCCTGGATCGCGCGCCACAGGATCATCTGCTCGATGGTGGATGCAAAGCCGCACGCGAAGCTCGCGACGGTGAAGCCGGCGGCGGAAATCGCAAACAGCAGCCTTGTGCCGAAGGCGCGCGACAAAAATCCGGACAAGGGTATCGCGATCACTTCGGCGATCAGATACGAGGTCTGCACCCAGGACACCTCGGTCGAACTTGCCGACAGGCCGGCCTGGATGTCGGAGAGCGACGCCGAGACCACCTGGATGTCCAGGATCGACATGAACATCCCGAACACCATGATGAGAAACGCAAACAGCCGGCGCGGAGCGATGCGCTCGGCGGGCGCAGCCGGGGCGGCCATCATGCTGGGCGGGGCGGTGGCGGCGTCGGCCATGGTCTGCTCGGGTCAGGACAGGTGCATCGGGCGGCGCCCGAGGCCAATCATTGCGGATGGGTCGAGGCCGGCGTGTCGAGGTCGGCATCGCTGTCGGCATCGGCCGCGCCCTTGCGGGTATCGACGGTGGCGTAGACCGACATGCCCGCGCGCAACAGGTTTTGCCGCGCGACGTCCTTCGGCACGCGAACACGAACCGGCAACCGCTGCACGATCTTGGTGAAGTTGCCGGTGGCGTTGTCCGGCGGCAGCAGCGTGAACACCGAACCCGCCGCGGGCGCGATGCTGTCGACCACGCCTTCGAACTTGCGATGGCCGTAGGCGTCGACGGTGATCGTCACCGGCTGGCCGGGACGGATGCGCTTGAGCTGGGTTTCCTTGAAATTGGCATCGATGAAGACATCATCGAGCGGCACCACATTGGCGAGCCGCTGGCCGACCAGGACGTAATCGCCGGTCGAGACCAGGCGGTTGGAGAAGATGCCGTCGACAGGGGCGCGCACCAGGGTGAAGTCGAGGTCGCGTTCCGCCTTGGCAAGCGAGGTCTGCAGTTCGGCGAACTGGGCCTGGGCTTCGGCCTGCTGCGCTTTGGTCACTTCGACATTGTCGCGGGCCGTGTCAAAGGACGCCTGCGCGGCTCTCACCGCCGCGGCGCCCTGGTCGCGGCCGGCTTCGGACTGTTCGAAGGTGGCATGGGTGGCATAGCCCTTGTTGCTCAGGGTCTGCTGCCGGTCGTAATCGAGGTTCGCCCGCTTCAGGCCGGCTTCCGCCGACACGAGATTGGCCTGGGCCTGTTCGACCGCGCTTTCCTGCATGGTGACCTGGCGGCCGATGCGATCGATGGTGGCCTGCTGCGTCGCGATCCTGGTGCGCGCGGCGTCCACCGCGATCCGATAATCGCCGTCGTCGATCCGGAACAGCACGTCGCCGTTCCGCACCAGGGTGTTGTCGCCGGGAAGGATCGCCGAGATATGCCCCGACACCCGCGCGCCGAGCGTGGTGTTGTTGGCCCGCACATAGGCGTCGTCGGTGGAAACGTAAAAACGTCCGACCAGGACATAATAGGTGCCGTAGCTTGCCGCGGCGAGCGCGAGCAGCGCGACGATCCCCATCAGGACCAGTTTGCGCTTGCCCGATTTCGGCGCGGCGGCAGTGGCCGGCGCGGCAGGTGCGGCGACCGGCTTTTCGACGGCCGGTTTTTCGGTCGCTGGATCAGCCGGGATTTCCGCCGGGCGGCGCGCGATGGTCTCTTCCGAAAGGTGGGCTCGAAGCTGGTTGGCGAGATCGACGGAAACGTCACGCGCGGCATCGCCTTCGGCCTGGCCCGGCTCGGGGCGAAGAATACGCGCGGCTTGGTCTCTCGCTGCGGCCATTACGGCCTCCTTACTAAAATATCGCGATGCAGTGACAGCCCAAATCGGGCTTCTGCCTCGCCAGCCTTCAAATTAGCATTGACCGAACGGTTCGGTCAAGTTATATTCACTGGAGCAAGCATAGACGGCAAGTTGCTTCCGAGGTGTTTCCGCCCGTCAAATCTTTCCAGAAAAGCTAAACCAATGGTTGCAGCCTATCGCGCCCCTGTCCAGTTCGTCGGTGAGGAAGACAGTTCCAAGCGCCGGCAAATCCTCGACGGTGCCAGGAAGGTCTTCATGGACCTCGGCTTCGACGGCGCCAGCATGGGTGAAATCGCCCGCTCCGCCGGCGTCTCCAAGGGCACGCTCTATGTCTATTTCGCCGACAAGAACCGGCTGTTCGAGGCCATCGTCGAGGACGAGATGCTCGACCAGCAAAAGGTGGCGTTCAACTTCGACCCCGCACGCGATGTCGCCACCACGCTGCGGGAGTTCGGCCAGGCCTATATCGAACTGCTGTGCCGGCCGGGCGGCGGGTCGGCGATCCGCACCGTGATGGCGATCGCCGAGCGGATGCCGGAGGTCGGCCGCCGCTATTACGAGGAGGTGCTGGAGAAAACCATTAACCGCTTCGCCTCCTATCTCGATACCCGTGTGCAGGCCGAAGAGCTCGTGATTCCCGACTGTCAGCTCGCCGCCTCGCAATTCATGCAGATGTGCCAGGCCTCGCTGTTCCTGCCCTTCATCTTCCAGGCCGCCCCCCCGCCGTCGGCCGAGCACATCGCGGAAGTGGTCGAAAGCGCCACGCAAATGTTCCTGGCCGCATATCGGAAAAAGCCGGCCTAGGCTCGACAGCACCGCATTTGAGGGCGACAATCGCGGCCGGAAGAACCGATCATTGCTGGGTCTGCGGATGCGAAACACCTCGGCTTTGTTTGTCGCGACCGTTCTGGCCGCGATCGTGGCGTGCCAGGCCAAGCCTGCGCAGGCCGGCGACCTTCGGCCGGCTGTTCCAGCCGAGGTCGGCTTTCGCCAGCTTGCCAGGGGATGGGTGCCCTACCGCTGCAGCGGGGAGCCGGTGTTCAATTTCTATCACGGCGCCTATTACGACACCCCGCCGGCGGTCTGGCAGGGCTACGTCTATCGGCCCTATTACCGCTACGCCGCCTGGCGCGCTTTCCCGCGAACCTACTTCTGCGCCGAGAGGTAGCGTCGGCGGAATTGCGGCGATCAACTGATATCGTCGGCTTCGCCGAGAACCCCGGCTTATTTGGGAGGAATTAACCATGCAAAAGGTCCTGGTCGAGGACAACGCCGACGGAACCACGCTGATCACGATCAACCGGCCGGAACGCCGCAACGCGATTTGCGCCGAGACGGCACTCCTGCTGCAAAGGGCGTTTTGGGCCTTCGAACGCTCCGCCACGCAAAAGGCCGCGGTCGTCACCGGCGCCGGCAACGAGGCGTTTTCGGGCGGCGCCGATACCGGCAATTTTCCCGAACTGTGGCGCTGCATTCCGACCGTCGGTTTCGAGACCAACAAGCCGATCATATCGGCGGTGGGCGGCTGGTGCGTCGGCGGCGCGCTGGTGCTCTCGATGATGTGCGATCTGACGGTCGCCGCCGACAATGCCAGGTTTTCCTATCCCGAAGCGCGGCTGGGGTTTACCGGCGGCCTGATCGCAGGCCTTGCGGCGCGCATTCCGCACAAGGTGGCGATGGAGCTGATGCTATTGTGCCGCATCCTCGATGCGCAACGCGCCTACCATGTCGGCCTCGTCAACGAGGTCGTGCCGACCGGACAGCAGGTGCCGGTTGCGCTGAAGATGGCCCGCGAAATGACCGAGTTCTCGCCGCTGGTCATGAAGACCCTGAAGCGTTTCGTCACCGACGGGGTGTTGGCGCAGGGTCCATCCGAGCAATCCGGTCGCGCCCAGCGCGCGCTCCACGAGGTCAAGGAAAGCGAAGACGCCGCCGAGGCGCGGTCGGCGGTGAAGGAAAAGCGCAAGGCGATCTACAAGGGACGCTAGGGCGTCTCCCTCGCCCCGCTCTTGCGGGGAGAGGGCCGGGGTGAGGGGGCTCTCTCAACGAGCGCGACTCGCGGAGACAGCCCCTCACCCGGCGCTTCGCGCCGACCTCTCCCCGCGAAGAGCGGGGCGAGGTAAGCGAGTTCGCGTCACAGGCTCGCGGCGTGAGCACCACAGGCGCTCAGACGATGGCACGCGCGCGCAGGTCGGCGATCGCATCCGCGCCATAGCCGAGCGAGTTCAGCACCTCGTCGGTGTGGGCGCCGAGTTCAGGCGCCATCGAATCGAGCCGGCCGCCGCCATGCGCGAGCTGAAAACCGCTGCCGGCGAAGCGCAGGCGGCCATAGGGCGTGTCGATTTCCTGAACCGCGCCGCGCGCCGAAATCTGCGGATGATCGATCACGTCCTCGATCTTCCAGATGCTGGCGCAGGGCGCACCCGCCGCGTCGAGGATTTTTTCCCACTCGCGCGGTTGTTTGCTCGCAAGCGCCTGCTCGATGATGGCCCGCAGCGCCGGCTCGTTTTCCTTCCGCGCGAACCAATCGGCAAACCGCGGGTCTTCCAGCACGTCGGTGCGGCCGAGCGCGGTCATCAGCGCGCGGTATTGCTTCTCGTTGTTGACGGCCAGCAGCAAATAGCCGTCTCCCGCCCGAAACAGATTGGCGGTCGCCCGGCGGCTGACGGCCTGATTGCCCGACAGTTGCTGACGATGGCCGGCCACGGTGTAATCAGCCACCTGTCCCGATAGAAACGCCAGCGCCGCCTCGAGCATGGAGACGTCGACCCGCTGCCCCTTGCCGGTATGACTGCGCTGGAACAGCGCGCTCGATACCCCGAATGCGGCGGTGGCGCCGGACAGCACGTCGCAGACCGCAAAGCCGGCGCGCGTCGGCCCGGTCTCCTCGTGACCGGTGATCGCCATGATGCCCGACATCGCCTGGATCTTGCCGTCATAGCCCGCGCCCGAACGTTCCGGGCCGGTCTGGCCGAAGCCCGAGATCGAGCAATAGATCAGCCGCGGGTTGACGGCGGAGAGCTCGGCGTAGCCGATGCCGAGCTTGTCCATCACGCCGGGACGGAAATTCTCCATCACCACGTCCACCTCGGCGGCGAGCTGCTTGACGATGGCGATCGCCTCGGGCCTCGAGAGGTCGAGCGTCAGGCTGCGCTTGTTGCCGTTGACCGCCTGCCAGCCCGGCGCAAGCCCGCGATCGGCCCATTCGCGGCTGAGCGGCGTGCGGCGCATGTCCTCGCCTTCGCGCCGCTCCACCTTGATGACGTCGGCGCCGAGCAGCGCGAGCTGGTAGCTCGCATAGGGGCCTGCCAGCACCTGCGTGAAGTCGAGAATCTTCACGCCTTCGAACGGTCGGGTCACGTCAGCGTTCCTCCGGGCGTCATTGCGAGGAGCCAACGGGTCCGGCCCTTGGCCGGCCCGATGATAAACTCCGCGACGAAGCAATCCATTCTTTCTTCGCGTGGTGAGATGGATTGCTTCGCTTAGCTCGCAATGACGAAATGTGAAAGGCCGATCCCTCTTGTGACGGCCCAATTATGCTCTTGATCGCGCCTCACGCGGCGCGGTTGCCGCGCGCGATTTCCTTCTGCTTGTCGAATTCGGCGCGGCGCCGCGCCAGCTCTTCCGGGCTCATCTGCGCGACATTGTTGTAGTCGAGCTTCCAGGAAGCATCCGCGCTCCAGCGCAGCGGCGACTGCATCGTGGTGCGGGCGCCGGAGGCCGTCTCCAGAAGACGCAGCGCCAGCTCCAGTGTCAGCGCCTGCGACTCCACGTCGTGCGGCTTGCCGGCGGAATTGCCGAGCGGGAAGTCGCTGAACAGGAAGCGCGGCACCGCGGCGTGCTCGACGATGTCCTTGGCGCATCCCATCACCACCGTCGAAATGCCATTGGCCTCCAGGTGGCGGGCGACGAGCGCGGAGGTCTGATGGCAAACCGGGCAGTTCGGCACCACCACGGCGACGTCGACTGCATCCGCTAGGCAGCGGGCGAGGATGTCGGGCGCATCGATTTCGATGGTGACGCGGTGGCTGCGATTGGTCGGCGCGCCGAAGAAGCGCGGCGCGACCTCGCCGATCCGCCCTGCGGCCGCGGCCATCAGCAACTGCGGCAGCGGGAACCAGGTGCCGCTGTCGGTCGCCGTGGTGTGCTTGCGGTCGTAGCCGATATGCGAGATGCGCAGATCGTGCGGCTTCGAGGTGTCGCCGTCATAGATTTTGTAGAATTTTGCGCCGCCATTATAGGCCGCACCCGGCCCCTGATCGCCCTTCGCCGGATCGTAGGGGGCGGCGGTGGTGACGATGGTCACCCGCGATTGCGAGAGCGGCTTCTTCAACTGATGGAACGGCGCATCGATGTAATGCGCCCAGCGATAGGGCGTGGTGTAGCCGATCGCGGTGTAATAGTCGCGGGTCCGCTGCATGTAGGGGACCGGCGAATCGTAGTCAGGCGCAAAGCCGAGTTGGTCATCGAGCGAGCCTGGCATGTTGGTGTCTCTCCTTGCGTTCCGGCACGAGGCCTGAGGATAGCCCGCACGTTCCACAAAAAACAGACGTCAAATCGCGAATGTTCGAGATCCGCTTGCCCTTCTACTCGTCCTCGAATTCGTCTTCCTCGTTGACTTTCTCGCGCGACTTGTGGACATGCGCCACATGCGTGCCGCCGAGCGATCCCGTCACATTGGGCTCGCGCGAGGCATAGGGGTTGCGTCCCGCCGCGCGCGCCGCGATCTCCTCGCCCGAGACCGCAGAAGGCTCGCAGATCAGCCGCCGCGAGGTGCGGCGCATCAGGTCGACGTGGATGTGATCGTAGTGATAGACGTTGGAGCCGGGCGCGAGCACCGTGGTAAACTGCTGGCAGGCGGCACCCTGCACGTCGCGCAGGAAACCCTGCTCTTCCGGCAGGCCCTTCCAGCCGTCCTTCACCGAAATGCGCCGGCCGTCGGCGAGCGTGAAGGCCGCGATGTCGAGCGCGTTGCCGAACGCGTGCTCGGAAATATGGGCGTGCGGATTGCCGTTCATGCCGCGGCAGGAATAGGCCGAGATCTGCTTGATCTCGACGACGCGGGCGCCGAACCAGCGCTGGGCCGCCGGCTGCACGGAATCAGCGAGCCAGTGATCGAGCACTGAGACCAGCGGACAGGCGAGCGTCGCCGCCGGTTTGACGGCGACCGGTCCGACGGATGCGACCGGATTGCCCTGCACTGGGCCGAGCCGCGGCAGCGGCTCCGCAGGCGTGTAAGGCGCGGCGGCCTCGGGCCGCGCGGGATATGGCGCGGAAGCGCGGTCGCGCGGCGGATAGGCCGGTGCGGCCGGATATGACGGGGGATACGCGCCGCGTGAAACTGGCCGGCTCGATCCCGGCGCGCCCTCGGGCGGCAGTTCGATATCGTCCTCGTCGGGGGCAACGCCGGGCGCGGTCAGCGAGATCGGACCGTTGCTCGGCGCGTTGTAGGGGGGCTGGCGCTGCGCGTTGTCGGGATAGGATGGCGGATAGGGCGGCGGATAAGCCTGTGGCGGCGGCTGCGAAACCGGCCAGCGCGGCTGGTTTCCGATATTGCCGGGCGGCCGCAAATCATCGTCGGCAAAACCGAAGCTGCTGTTGCCTTCACCGAGTGCCGAGACCTTGAGCGGATATTCCGCGCCGCACACGCCGGGGCCGGAAATCGGATCGATCCGGACCAGGTCCGGCCCCTCCTTCACGGCGCCGGATTTCAGGCACGCCAATTCGGCCTCGGCCCGCCATGGTTCGCGCTCCGCGGACTCGAAAAATCCGTGGCCGCAACCCGCCAGCGTTACAAGGACGATGGAGCCGACGAGATACAAACGAACTCCGCGCGTCATCCGGGCAGGATTGCGCGAATTTATTTAAGGAGTAATCAACGCCTTGATTTCACTAATCTTTAACCATGCGGTGCGGCGCGGCGAGAGCGCGAGTGGCAGCCACGCTTACTTTTTTGCCAGGGAACGATTTGCTAGTTTCGGCGTTGCAGCGGGCAGCGACGTGAACCAGGGAGCGTTCCCCATGACTTTCGTCGGCAGACTGAGCGTTGTTACCGCGTATATCGCCTTTGCCTTTGTCGGTGCCATCGTGCTCGGCGTGTTCTAGGGCAGAGAGCTTCGGTTTCCAAAGCGCCCGGCGGACTGGATCGTTCCAGCCGCCGGGCGTTTTGATTTGGGCTCACCACGTGTACCGCACGACTCCCTTACCGGCGTAGCTTCGGGTGACATCCGAGAATTCGCCTTCAAATGTGACGGCGACAGACCAGCCATTGATCCATTTCATCTCAGCTGACGCGGTGGTGAGCGCGGAGTCGCTCGCCTGCGCCGCGCCGTTGACGACAAAGGAGGCACCCGGCAGCGCCTGGAAGGTGGCGGCGATGCTGCGGTCCGGATTGAAATCGTGCGCCCAGGCAAAACGGCCGCGCAGGGTCAGGATCGCGTTCTGCATCGCAAATGATTTGTCGGTGCGGATACCCAATTCGCTGCGCGTGTCGGTCACGCTCCTGGCGTTGTAGGCCAGCGCGAAGGTATTGGAGCCAACGATTGCCTGTTCCGCATAGGTCGGCAGATCGAAGGTCGTGAATTGCGCGGCGGCGTAAGGCGTCACCCCCATCCATGGCGTCACAAGACGATAGCCGCCTTCAGCCCGGCCGGAGAATGCGTTGGCGTTGAAGCGCGCCTGAAGCTGGTCGATACCCGCGACGGTCACCGTGCGGTTGGTCGTGATGTCCTGCCAGCCGTAAGCAAGCGCGCCGGAGACGTAGGATGCGCCAACGGTGTGACGCACGAAGGCGCCGGCCTGGAACAGGTCCGAGCGTCCGGAGCCGCCATTGGCGACGCTGAAATTGGTACCGCCGCCCGCAAGCGAAAACCCGGCAATCGTGCGTGGCGAGAAAAAATAGTCGGCACCGACCGCGGTGCCGAACACGCTGCTCGTGGTGCCGTTCGAACCCAGCGTCGTGTTGCCGTCGGTGGTTTGCGAGCCGCCAAAACCCGCCGCCCAGATGCTCCAATGCGGATCGAACAGATTGTTGCGCGGCGCGGCCTTGGTCATCATGCCGTAGGCGTCGCGTTCGGCGCCGCTGCCCTTGCGGCCACTCGATGCGTAGGCACTCGAAGCGCCCTCCTCCGCGAACGGCGTCGTGCTCGTGGTCGATGCCGTGTTGTCGCCGCGTCCCGCGACGAACGGATCGAGCAGCAGGGAGAGAAACTGCGTCATCGCATCGAAGGTAGTCTGCTGCGATCCCGTCGCGGTTTCGCCTGACGCCTGGGTCAGGCCTGCCGGGGTCAGGGTGCCGAACACCAGTGGGATACCGCCGGAGGTGTTGAAGAAGCGCGAGAGCGCGTTTGCGACGTTCCTCTGATTGCCGTTCAGGCCGGGCAGTTGCGACAGCGCAAGCTCGACGTTGAGATACGCGTCATTGGCGTCATAGCTCAAGTTGGCAGCAAAAGATGATGGAAGATTGGTGTTCACCAGCGAATTGAAGCTGCCGTTGACGCCACCGGCAGCACTGACGATGGTATATTGCTTTGCCACGTAATTGCCGGGCAGGAACAGCGCTCCGACATTGCCGTTCAATGATGCAGTGCCGGTCACGCTGGCGAAGGTCGATGCGGCGGGATTGAGTTGTATCAGATAGAGCGAGCCCGACTGGAACGCGAGATTGCCGGCGACAGTCATCGCAGAGCCCGGCGTACCGTTGCCCGGCATGAATATTCCGCCGTTGATCACGGTGTTGCCGACGATGCCGCTGCCGCTGAGCTCGCCGCCGGTATTTACAGTCGTCATCGAGGACGGCGCAATCGAACCGCTGACGCTGAGCGTGCCGGCGTTCACGGACGTAGGGCCGACATAAGTGTTGGCGCCGGTGAGAATGGTGTTGCCGGACCCGTTTTGCTGGAGAGCGCCGTTACCTGAAATCACACCGGCGAATGCGTAGGCATTGTCGCGGTTTATCGCGAACATGCCGTTGTTAGCGACATCGCCGATGATCGAGCCGGTAGCGCCGCCGTTGCCGATTTGCAGCACATGGTTCGCATCGATGAACGTTCCGCCAGTGTAACTATTGGCTCCGGTCAGCAGCAGCGTGCCGTTGAACGTCGCAGGAAAGAAATTCGAGACGTGCACGCTACCAGCGCCCGCGATTTCACCGGCAAAGGTACCGCTCGCGATCCGCAGGTCGGTTGTTGCGTTTGTGCCGGTTACTACCAGCCCCGAGCCAAGCAAATTGTTGATTCCACCTGAGGAGGGGGACATTTGGTCGTTGAAGTCCAATGTGGCGGCCGTTGCGACGGTGGTCGATGCATTGGCCCCGGTCAGACTGCTCAGGAAACTTGAACCGGCTGCGGAACGCAGCGTGCCGCCGTTCACTTCAAGTTGCGAACTTGGAGAAATGAAAATTCCGCCGGGAGGCCCGATCACGACGGTGCCAGTGTCGGTTGCCGAACCGAAGCGTGCCACGCTGTTGTCGGAAAAAGTCAAAAAACCGGTTGTGGTCACGGTCTGTGTCGCGGCTACCGAAAATGTACCGGTCGCGCCATTTGCGAAACTCAAGCCGTTCGCCAACTGGCCGCTCACTGTTGAACGCAATGTGCCGCCGTTGAGCACTACCGTATTGGTGCCGAGCGCATCGATCGCGCCAGCCGTTGCATGCGATGCTTCAAGCACGCCCGCGTTGACAGAGGTGCCTCCGGTGTAGCTGTTCGGGCCTGACAGGGTAACGGTTCCAGTAGTCGACTTCGTCAAGGCACCGCTGCCCGTCAGTGTTGCGGAAACAGTGCCGGAGCGAACGTCGAACAAGCCCGACGAAGAAAGCGCGCCGTGCTGGATCGTGCCGGTTATAAGCGTGACGCCGCCGTTCTGAGTCTGGGTAGAGCCGCCGAGATCGAGAATGTTCGGGATGGCGGGGCCAGGAGGAAAGAACATACCAATATTCGTGCTCATTGTTAGAGCATTGCCGATGTTGCCGAGCGTCCCCGCGCCGGCAAGCTGCAGCGTTCCCGACGAGATCGTCGTGCCGCCAGTATAATCGTTAGGGCCCGAGAGCGTCAGCGTGTCGCTTGAGGATCCAGATATCCCTAACTGGCCCGAACCGCTTATTTGACCCGAGAAATTGCCTTTGAAGATCGAAAGAGTGCTTGTGGAGTTGGTCCCTATTAGCACCCGGCCATCGCCAAGAAGATTGCCGAGAACGCTTCCAGCCTGATCGTTGAAATCCAGAGTCGCGCCAGCATGTACCGTCGTGGGCGTCAAACCGGTGATACTGCCAAGGCTCGAGTTTCCCGCCCGCAGAGTGCCCCCCGCGACGTCGATCGTGGCCTGGCCGTTGCCGAAGCTGAGGATGGATGCAGCAATGACCACAGTACCAGTATTCGTGGCAGAGCCGAAAACCAGGTGCGGATTATTAATGGTGAGATCGAAGACCGACCCGCTCAGCGTGAGCGTTTGGCCTGCCGCTGCCGCGACGGTGCTGGTCACGTTGGGCTGGAATTTGATGTTGTTGCCAATCGAGCCGGTGGTCGCGGACTCCAGCGTACCGCCTCCGAGGTTGATGCCGTTCGCGGTCGTGACCGCGGTCGAGCCGCTGAGCAGGAGCGTGCCGCCGTTGTTGATGTTGAGGGTGCCGGTGAACAGGCTCCCACCCGCCTGGAGGTCGACGGTGCTACCGGCGTTGGTGATCGATAAAGTGCTTCCTACGCCTCCATTGGCCACACCTCCATTGATCTGTGCCGTCCCACCATTCGTGACATTGATCTGGCCTTCGATTGAACTCGGGACACCGTTGCTCCAGTTGCCGTTGACAAACCAGCTGCCGGTGCCGCCGGTCCAGTTCGTTGTCTGCGCATGAGTGGGAACAGCACCCAAGCAAATGGTTGCCAGCGACGTCGCGAGCGACAGCTGCAACTTTCTCCGACCTCGCGACCCTCGTGCACGGGCCGCTCCGAGCCAAGCGCTTACAACCAGTATGGCGTCGCTAAAGCGGTCAACACGCCCTGCGACCGAGCCAGATCGTTCGGCCTTGGTCGCCGTCAATCGCGATCGAAAATGAAAACCACAAGCCACAATTTCACGCCCCGCGGCGGCGTCCACGTTTGTGCCGCAGCCCCAAAACTCACGCTAGCATGGTGGTCAAGGGCACATATAACGGAGCTTTCCAGAGATGCGTTTCCCGGTTGCCTGGTGCATATGCGCAACAGTACGATGCGACCGAGATTCCGCTGCGATGTCCTCCTCGCGAACCCGCCCTCACCACATATTCGAGCAATCCGAGCCGGTGATGCCGCCGATGGTGAAATCCTTGCATAGCATGCCGGGCTCATCCGGATCGGGAATACATGCCGTCGCGCGAATGGTCGCGCACAGTATGGCTGTAGCGCCAGCCGCGCGTGCGCATGCAGGTCTTGTAGGCCTGCGAGGTCGGAACGCCGCTTTGCGGCGCGCCCAGGGTTTGCGAGCAATAGCTGGTGTCGACCTGCAGCACGTCGTCGCCGCGCTTCTGTTTGGTGATGTTGGTATAGACGTCGTTGTCGGCATGCGCGCCGAGCACGGAGCCCAGCAGCAGCAGGGTGACGAGAGCCAGGCGTTTCATCGTCGATCTCCATCTTCGTGGCAGCTCCGCGTTCAGCCATCGGTCGCGCCATGCGCGTGGGCCGGTTCAGATGGAATCGATTACAAATTGGAAATGCTGACTGAGGCGCTGGATACGGGGCATCATGCTTCGAGACGCGGCGAAGACGTTGCTTCGCTCTTTCGTCATGACCGGGCATAGCCGCCCGAAGGACGGCGTGGCTTGCGCTCGCCTATGCCCGGGCATGGCGAGTTTTGACAATGACGGAGCGCGGTATCGCCACGCGTATCGCTACGTCCGCGGCTCGTTGACGATCTGGCGCGAGGTAATCAGCCGCTGCGGCGGGCTGATCCGGGTCCAGACATTGCCGGTGCAGAAGAAGCGACCGAACGCGCAGGCCTCGACGCGGAGCGAGTTCGGCCCCTGCATCGCGATCTCTGCATAATAGGTGTTCTTGCTGTCGCGGCTGTAGATGTTGCCCGACCATTCGGAATCGTTTTTCGGCTTCATGTTGATCAGGACCGATTCACCCGAGGTGTCCGACCGCGGATTGATCGCATATCCGCACAGCGCGCGGCCGCATGGTTCGATGCGAACCGATCCCTTTTTCCCCTCGGTCTGCCAGTCGCCGAGCGGGGTCGTGGCCGGCGCCTCGTCTTCGACCTTGATGATCTTGGGCGCTCCCTGGGGCGCGGGCCGGGTCACGACCGGCGGCGGCGCGACCGGCGGTGCAGCCGGCGGAACGACAGGCCCGGCGACCGGAGGGGGGTTAGATGGCGCAGCGGCTTGCGGGCGCGGCGCGGCGGCTTCCTGCGGGCAAGCGATCGGCTTGACCGGCGCCGGTGGCGGCGCGGCGATGACCGGAGCCGCGGCAGCCTTTTCGGTTACGGCCTTGGCGGCCGGCTGAAGGGCTGGCGGCATCGAAACCGGCGCAGCGGCTGGCGCAGGCGGCTTCGGTACGGCGGCGACAGCGGGAGCTGTAGCCGGAGCCGGAGCTGCCGCGACATCATCATCTCGATCGCGGGTTCGACGCGATTCATAAATTCCGGGAATCGATACCGAGACGCAGGAGGCGGAATTGCAATGCCGCGGTGCCTCGACGTGGATGCGGTGTCCGGCAACCGTGAACGAAAACGATTCGCCGGCATGAGCGGGCGAACTGACCAGCAGCAACGCAAGCAGATAGTAATATCGGGTCATCGCTGGTCCCTTCCCTTGGATGTCGCGGAAACTAGCTCCGCGAGGCCGCTATCGAATGTGATTTGAATCACCGTGGCCGGTGCTGCGCGCGCCGCCGGTCGCAGTTTTCGGCCCTTGTGACGCAGGTCACGGAATCCGCCGCCGGCCGGGTTTAGGGTCCTGGCAGGTTTCAAGCCCGCTTTGAGGAGGCACTCATGAAGATGCGCTACGTTCTCGCAGCCCTGCTGATGACCGGCACCGCCGCCCATGCCGGCAATTCGATTTCGTTCGAGGTCAACGGCCACCACGTCCGGATCGAGGCGCCGAAGCATTGCAGCGAACTGTCCTGCATCCAGATCTCGGCGCCCGGCGTTTCGGCTTCCGACTTCGGCTTCAAGAGCATCAAGGCGAGCCACGACGATGACGATGTCGTGCGGCCCGCGCCGAAATCTGCGCCTTCGCCCGCGCCGGTCATCCAGGCCGCGGCGCCGGCGGCCGCACCGGTCGCAAGCGCCCCACCCGTTCCGGCAACAACGCTGGCCTCGACCGCGCCCGCGCCGGTCGCCAATGACATCGCACCCGCCGCTCCGGCACCCGTAGCGACTGTTACGCCCGCGCCTACTCCGGTCGCCGCGGCACCCGCGCCGGCTCCGACCACCCCGCTCGGCATCTGGGCGACGGAAGAGAACAAGGGCAATGTTCGCGTCGAACAGTGCGGACAGAATCTCTGCGGCTACGCCGTCAAGACCGGCGAGAAAATCCTCATCGACATGAAACCGTCGAATGCGAAGTGGACGGGCCAGATCCACGATCCCGACTCGGGGAAGAATTACGACTCGACCGTCGTCATGAAGGGGCCGAACGCGATGCGCGTACAGGGCTGCGCCTTCGGCGGCATGTTCTGCGGCGGCCAGACCTGGAACCGGGTCAGCTGACGCGGCCCGCGGCCTCTGTTCTATTCTCGTCATTCCGGGGCGCCCGTAGGGCGAACCCGGAATCTCGAGATTCTCAGATGTGCAATTGCACATCGTAGTTCGATGCGGAGCCTGTCATCGGGCCGGCCGGAGGCCGGACCCGTTGGCATCGCCCCGGAATGACACCAAGAAAGCCCGCGACGAAACAATTCCCCTTTCCGACGAAACCATTTCCTGCTTCCCGCGCAAAAACGCTGCAACCAATGCTGCCTATTGCTGCCGACGAAACAGCGGCGGATCGGCGTATGAGCCGCGCGCCCGCGAAGGAGGCATCGGATGGCGTTAAAGTCTTCGATTACCGGGCACTGCAAACTCACGGTGGCGATCGTGCTCGCGCTGGGAATGCTGACGACGGCCTCCCACGCCTACACGCTCGAACAGCAGCAGATGTGCTCAGGCGATGCGATGCGGCTCTGCAGCTCGGAAATACCGAACGTGGACCGCATCACCGCCTGCATGGAACGGCAGCGCGATTATTTGAGCGAAGGCTGCCGGGCGGTGTTCGAGGTCGAGACGCCGGCGGCTGCGACGGAAGCGCCCGCAAGCGATGCTGCCGCCGCGAGGCCTTCGAGGCCGATCAATCTGGTTCCGAAATACCGGCATGGCTGAACGGAGCGGTTACCACGCGTAGCGCACCACGCCCTTGCCGGCGTAGCTGCGCGTGACTTGCGAGAACTCGCCCTCGAAGGTCGCCGCCGCCGACCAGCCATTCATCCACTTCATTTCGGCGGACGCGGTCGTCAACGCGGAGTCATGCGCCTGCGCCGCGCCGTTGACGACGAAGGAAGCGCCCGGCAGCGACTGGAAGGTGGCGCCGATGCCGCGATCCGGGTCGAAATCATGCGCCCAGGCGAAGCGGCCGCGCAAAGTCAAGATGCCGTTCTGCATGGCAAAGGATTTATCGGTGCGAATGCCGAGTTCGCTGCGGCTATCGGTGACGTCCCTCGCTCCATAGGCGAGCGCAAACATGTTGCTGCCCACGATCGCCTGCTCCGCATAGGCCGGCAAATCGAAAGTGGTGAACTGCGCGGCCGCGTAGGGCGTCACCCCCATCCATGGCGTGGCGAAGCGATAGCCGCCCTCGGCGCGACCCGAATAAGCATTGGCGTTGAAGCGCGCCTGCAGCTGGTCGATGCCGGCAACGGTGACGGTGCGGTTGGTCGTGATGTCCTGCCAGCCATAGGCGAGCGCGGCCGAGATATAGGCCGGTCCTTGCATATGGCGGACATAGGCGCCGGCCTGGAACAGGTCGGAGCGGCCGCTGCCGAATCCGTTGACGCTGAAATTCGTGCCGCCGCCGGCGAGCGCGAAACCGGCCAGCGTGTACGGCGAGAAGCGATAGTCGGCGCCGACCGCCGTGCCGGCGATGCTGTTGCTCGCGGTGTTCGATCCCAGCGCCGCATTGCCGTCGGTGGTTTGCGAACCGCCAAAGCCCGCCGCCCACACGCTCCAGCTCGGAACGAAGGGGGCGGCCGGCGGCGCCTTGCCATACATCGCGGCGTAGGCGTCACGCTCGCTGTTCGTGCGCGGCCTGCCGTTGGAAGCATAGGCACTCGCTTCCTCGGCGAACGGCGTCGCGCCCGCACCGTTGGCGCCATTGCCCGAACGATTCATGAAGGGATCGGTCAGCAGGCCCATGAACAGGCCCATCGCATCGAACGTGGCCTGCTGCGAGCCGGTCGCGAGTTCGCCGGAGATTTGCGTGAGCGCTGCGGGCGTCAGTTCACCGAACACGATGGGGATGCCGCCGGTCGCATTGAAAAACCCGGTCAGCGCATTGGCGACGTTCTGCTGATTGATATTGAGGCCGCCCGGCACGCCGAAACCGAGCGCCAGATCGAGATAGGCGTCGTGAGCATCATAGCTCAGGCTGATCTTGAAGCCTGCGGGAAGACCGAGCGAGTCAACCCCGCTGAAGGTGCCGCTGACGCCACCCGCGGCGGTCAGGATGGTATATTGCTTGGCCACATAGGTGCCGGACGCAAAGCTCGCACCCACGAGGCCGTTCAGCGTCGCGGTGCCGGTGACGCCGGTGAACGTCGAAGTGGCGGGATTGAGCTGGACGAGATAGAGCGCGGCGGACTGGAATGCCAGATTGCCGGCGACCGTCAACGATGAACCCGGCGTGCCATTGCCGGGCAGCAGCGTGCCGCCGCTGGCGACCGTGGTGTTGCCGACCGAACCAGTGCCCGTCAGGACGCCGTTGGCATTCACCGTGGTCAGGCTGGACGAGGCGATCGAGCCATTCACCTCCAGCGCACCGTCGTTGATGGTGGTCGTGCCGGTATAGGTGTTGGCGCCCGCGAGAATCTGCGTGCTGGATCCATCCTTGACGATGGCGAGCTGGACGATGACGGGGGCCGGCGCATTGAGGCTTTCGCTTAACGGTAGCCCGCCGCCGCTGGGGCCGTCGCGCAGCACACCCGAAAAGGAGGTGGTCACGCCGCTGGCGCCGCTGATCGTCAAGGTCGCGGTGCCCGACGCCGCGCCGTTCTGCACGATGCCGCCGCCGGCGGTGCCATCGGCCAGCGAGGCGATGGTGTTGCTGAAACCGCTCAGTGTCAGCGTCGCTCCGGTGTTGACCTGGAAAGCGGAGTTCTGCGACAGCGCGGTCGTGGAATTGGCGATCACGGTGCCTGAATCGATGTAGGTAATTCCCGAATAGGTGTTGACGCCCGACAGCACGATTTCCCGCTCTCCGCTACCGGCGATGCTCTCCAATACCAGCTTGCCGCCGCTCGATCCCGATGCGTCCGTGATGTTGCCGGTAATGCGGAAAAAGCCGCCGCCGGAATCGATGGTGCCGCCATTGGCGGTGATCTGGATGGCGTTGGCGATCTGCCGTTCGCTGAAGAATCCCAGCGCCTGCAGTTTGCCGCCGTCAAACGTCAGCGTCCCCGTGCCGATCGCCGACGAGACGATGCCGGAAGCCGGTTGCCCGGGCGTATGGAAGACCGAGTCGACGCCGAGCTGCAGCGTGCCCGCGGAGATCACGGTGCCGCCGGCATAGGTGTTATTGCCCGACAAGATCACGGTTCCTGAACCGCTCTTGGTCAGCGTACCGGTTCCGCTGATCAGCCCGGAATGCACGCCATTGAAGCTTTGGCTGTAGACGAGCGCGGCGTTGTCGGTAATTGCGTTTCCAGCCAGGCTGTTGGTATCGCCGATCAGCGTGCCCTGGCTGATGGTCCAGTTCTGGGCACCCGACCCGGTCAGCGTCCAGGTCGAGGTGCCGATCTTGTTGAAGGTCGAGTAGCCGGAAAACTGCGTTGCGAACAGGCTTGCATTGAAGCTGTCGGTGCCGGTGCCGCCGAGTTGGAAGGTGTCGGCGCCGAAGCCGTGCGCAGTGCCGTTGATGACGCTACCGGGACCGAGCGTCAGCGTGTTGCCGCCGCTGGAGAAGCTGATGGCGACGCCGGCGCCGCCCGTGATGGTGCCGGCATTGAAGATCGAGGTGTTGCCGAACGCCACGATGGCGGTAGAATCCGCCGTGATCAGGCCGGCGGCATTGTTGGTGATGCTGCCGCTGGTGGTCGAAATGGCGTTGAGTCCACCGCCGCCCGACAAGGCCGAGATGATTCCGGAGTTGACGATGTTGACGGTATTGCCCTGGATGGCGGTGCCGGCAAGGCCGGTCGCCGAGATCGTTCCAAAATTGGTAATGGTGAGGTTCGGTGTCTGGCTGCCCGCAATGCCAAACCCGTCGCCGGTGATCAGGCCGGTAGAGTAATTCGTCAGCACCAGCGTATTGGCGCTGAGGCCGGTGCCGCCGTTGCCTGCAGTCGGCGCCGAGATCGTGCCGTAATTGTAGATGATGGCGCTGTTGGCGCTGATGCCGAAGGCGTCGCCGGTGATCACGCCCGTGGAGTTGTTGGTCACCGTGACGACGCTGGTGTTGTTGGAGTTGAAATCGATGCCTTCGCCGCCACCGCCGCCGGTCAGGCCGGAGATCGTGCCCGAATTCACAACGGTGCCGGTGCCGACGCCCTGGATGGCGATCGAACCCTGGATGGTTGCGCCCATATTGTTGGTGACCATCAGGCCGGTGTCCTGGGCGGCGATGCCGGCCGCGTCGATAAGATTGTCAGGAATGTCAACGCGGCCGATGCTGCCCGAATTATTTACGGTCAGATTGGTGCCGTTACCCTGGATGCCGAAGACATCGCCGATCACGCCGTTGCCGTTGGTGGTGACGGTGCCGAAATTGTTGACGGTGTTATTGCTGCCGACGTCGATGCCGATGCTGGTGCCGGTCACCGAACTCGGCGGCGATGCCACGACATTGATGGTCAGTCCGTTCTGCAGGCCGCTGCCATAACCGGTGTTGGCCTCGGGACCTTGATTCACCGTCGCGCCGCTGCAGGTCACCGTGACATTGTTGCCGCTCGCGGGGGTGCATTGCTGTGCGGAGGCTTCGGTTGACGCGAACGCGACGGCGCCGAGCAGGCCCATCACGACGAATAAAATGCGCCTTGGCGATGGACCAGCACTGCGCGAGTTGCCCGGACGCCATGCGACCGCCTTCGATCGGTCTCGACCCGACGCGATAACCCACACAGACATGGCAACCCACCCAACCCCTTGGCGTGCGTACACTGTATTTTAACGGATATTCCGGTCCGCGAAGCGCTGGATTGCGCTCGCATCAAATAAACTGTGCTATTGCGTCATATCGGCAACTCAAGAACGTCTTCTCCTGCACTTTTTGCGTCCATTTTTCCGGCCGCGCTACCTGGAGCCGCATTCAGCCTGCGTTCAGGGACCCGGCCCCTCAATGGCAAGACCTTCCATCTCCGTTTCCAAGCCAGGATCGGGTCCATCGTGAAGAAGCAGCGGTTCTTTAGCGTGGTTTGGCTGCTCGGCTTTCTCCTGCTCGGTGGCAGCGGGGCATTGGCGATGCCGTCTCCCGTCGATGCACGTGCGCAGGTCGTTGTCGATGCCGCTCCGATGAGACTTGCCCAGGCCCAACCGACGCAAGCGCCGGCCGCGGCTGCCTCGCCCGCGCCTGCCGCCGACGCCGAGCCGATCGGAAACGTAGCAACGCTCACCGGCACCGCGACCGTCACCCGCAACAACGCGTTGACGCCGCTCAAGCTGCAGGACGACATCTTTCTGAACGACGTGCTGCAGACATCGGCGAATTCCACGCTCGGCGTCACCTTCAACGACGCCACCACCTTCAATCTCACCGCCAATGCGAAAATAACGGTCGACAATTACGTCTATGAAGACGGCGGCAAGCAGAACTCGGCGCTGTTCGACGTCGCCAAAGGCACGGTCGCCTTTGTCGCCGCCGCCGTCGCCAAGACCGGCGACATGAAAATATCGACGCCGACATCGACGCTCGGTATCCGCGGCACCACCGGCCTGGTCGAAGTGCCGGAAGGCGCCGCCGCCGCCAGCGCCAGCAATGTGAAACTCTATCCCGATCCGGACGGGCATGTCGGCCGCATCGAGGTCAACGATCGCAACGGCGCGCGGCTCGGGTTTCTGACGCAAGGCGCCAGCGGCTTCACGATCCGGCCCGGCGCCGGCGGACGCTTCGCCGCGATGCCGCTTGCGATCTCGCCGCAGCAGGCGCTGCGCGATCAGGGCATTGTGCGCCAGGTTCATGCCGCCCAAAGCATCGGCCGCCAGATCGTCAACCAGAAGCAGATCGAGCGGCGGCAGAATCCGAACCGCAACAACCCGGCGCGGCAGCGCCAGAACGGTGTGCCGCAACGGCCCGGTTCGCCGCAACAGCCCGGCCTGCCAAACCGCGCGGGGCAACCGCAACTGCAGCAGCCACCGGGCGCCCGACAGCCCAACGCGCCGGGCCTGCAGCGGCCAGGATTGCAGAACAGGCCATTGCAGCCGCCGCGCCGCCCGGGTCCGCCCGCGCCGCGAGGCAAGCCGCAGAAGCAGAAGCGCTGAGGCTCAGAGCGGCTTGCGCAGCAGCGGCTGACCGGCGCGGATGCGGGCTCCGTCCACGACGTTGTCGCAGAATTCGAAATGATCGGGCGCCAGCACGATGATGGTCGAGCCGTGCTCGAACCAGCCGAGTTCGTCGCCCTTGCGCACAGTGACATCGCAGTGGACCTGCGTCGGTCCACGGCTTTCGGCATTGAACAGGAGATCGAGGAAATGCAGCCGGATGCTCGCGACCAGAATGGCCGCGACCGGGACCAGCGTCAGCGCCTCGCCGCTATCCAGCCTTGTCCTGATCACCGCGCGCTCGTTCTTGCAGAACAGTTTCTCGACGCGCTTCAGCGCGATCGAATTGACGTTCCAGGTATCGCCGGAGATGAAATTGACCTGCTCGATCCGGCTGTCACAAGGCGCATGGAAGCGGTGATACATGCTCGAGGTCAGCCGCAGCGTGACGAAGCGGCCGTTGCGGTGCTGCTCCACCAGCGCAGAGTCGCCGAGCAGGTCGAGCAGCGAATAGGGCGCGCCCTTGACCTGGAACAGCTCGGTGTCGGCGATCGCGCCGAACGCGCCGACGATGGCGTCGCACGGGCTGACCACGACCAGTGGATCGGGATCGGAGGGCCGCAGGCCGGGCTTGAGCTCGCGCGTAAAACAGTCGTGCAGGCTCTTGAAATCGGATTTCCGCGCTTCGGAAAGATCGAGATCGGAAAACAGCCGCCAGCAGGCGATCGAGAGGTCGCGGATCTGCGGCTGCTCGATCTTGCTGAACCAGCCCATGAAGCGGGTGAGCGCCGCGCGCGGGACGCGGTTGGTCAGGAGGAAGTTGAGGTCTTCCTGCTGGGTGAAGCTCGCAATCAGGCTTTTGACTGTCATGATTCTGTCAGGAGGTGTGGTTAGCGCTTGTCGCCATGGATTCGCTGCCGATTCTGTCTCTCGCCGCCGGTGCGGTCGCCGCGACCGCCGTGGTCGCTCCCAAGGTGAGAGCGAGATGGGCGCTGTCGCGCGCCAAACACCGCTCGCTGGCCGGGCACTCGAAGATGTCGCGCCTGGCGGCGCAGCTGATCCCGTTTTACGAATTCGACGTCGGCGATTTCTTCCGTTCCGACGGCGCGCCGGCCGAAGTCGCAGGCAGGCGCCAGGACGGCTTCTTCCGGCTTGCTGCGCTCTACAAGGAGCGCTTCGCCAGGAGCCGGGAAATGACGGCGCAAGCCGCGGCGCAGATTTCCGACCTGAAATTCACCCAAAGCTACCGGGTGCCGTTCCAGTATAGCCGCCTGGTCCGCGAAAATCTCGGGGCCGGCAGCTTCATGCAGTCGTCGAGCGGCGTCACGCTGACCGACCTCGACGGCAATGTGTTCTACGACCTCACCGGCTCGTATGGCGTCAATATTTTCGGCAACGATTTCTACAAGGAATGCATCGCCGGCGGCGAGAAGCGCGCCGAGGCGCTCGGCCCGGTGCTCGGCGCCTACCATCCCGTCGTCGCCGACAATGTCCGAAGATTGTGCGAGATTTCCGGCCTCGACGAAGTCTCGTTCCACATGTCCGGCACCGAGGCGGTGATGCAGGCGGTGCGGCTCGCCCGCTACCACACCCGCCGTTCGCATCTGGTTCGCTTCGCCGGCAGCTATCACGGCTGGTGGGGCGAGGTGCAGCCCGGCGTCGGCAATCCGGTCTCGCCGCACGAAACCTATACGCTGGCCGAGATGTCGGAGCGGACGCTTCACGTCCTCAAGACGCGGCGCGACATCGCCTGCGTGCTGGTCAATCCGCTGCAGGCGCTGCATCCGAACGCCAACGCGCCCGGCGATTCCGCGCTCGTCGACAGCTCGCGCGCCACCAATTTCGACCGTGCCGCGTATACCGAATGGCTGAAGGCGCTGCGGCAGGTCTGCACCGAGCGCAACATCGTGCTGATCTTCGACGAGGTGTTCGTCGGCTTCCGCCTCGCCGCCGGCGGCGCGCAGGAATATTTCGGCGTCCGCGCCGACATGGTGACCTACGGCAAGAGCCTTGCCGGCGGCCTGCCGATCGGCGTGGTCTGCGGCCGCAGCGAATTGATGCGCCGCTTCCGCGACGACCATCCCGCCGACGTCTGTTTTGCGCGCGGCACCTTCAATTCCCATCCCTACGTGATGACGTCGATGGATGAGTTCCTCTGCCGGCTCGCGAGTCCGAATTTCCGGTCGGTCTATCACGGGCTCGACGAGACCTGGGACGGCCGCGCGGCGCTGTTGAACGAGCGGCTTGCCGCCCACGAGCTGCCGGTGCGCGTCGCCAACCTGTCCTCGATCTGGACGGTGCAATATGCCGAGCCGTCCCGCTACAACTGGATGCTGCAATATTACCTGCGCGCCGAGGGACTGGCCTTGAGCTGGGTCGGCACCGGACGGCTGATCTTCAGCCTGAACTACACGGATGCGGATTTTGCCGAAGTTTCCCAGCGCTTCGTCGCGGCGGCGGCGAAGATGAAAGCGGACGGCTGGTGGTGGCACGAGCCCACGCTGACCAACAAGCAAATCCGCCGGCAAATCCTGAAAGAGATGCTCGCAAGCAAGTTTTCGCGCTGAGTACGGTCTATGGACCCTTGTCGTCATGGCCGGGCTTGTCCCGGCCATCCACGTCTTTCTTGCGGTGAGAGAACAAAGACGTGGATGCCCGGGACAAGCCCGGGCATGACGACGTCTGCGACCGCAATTCTGGTTAGACACTCAGGCGTGCTGCTCTTCGAACCCGTCCTGCTCGATGATATCGAGGCCCGGATCGATCAGTTCGCCCTTCAACAGATACAGCGGCGCCTTGCAGTAGAGTTTGAAGTCGTTGAAGGGATCGGTCAGGATCTTGGTCATCCAGACGAGGCCGGTCTCGACGTCGCGGATGAAGAACAGGTGCACGGTGCGGAACAACAGGCCGCCGACGCCCACCACCAGCCAGATCTTGGCGACCTGGCGCATGAAATCGGCCGGCGAAACCCACGGCGTCACCAGTCCGAACAGCGTCGGGTCGAAATACAGCACCAGCGGCGACGCCGCCCAGATCGACATCAGCACCACCTTGCGCTGCAGATTGTAGCCGACCTTGATCTCTTCCTTGTGTTCGTGGGTCGCCTGATTGAGGTGATCGTAGCCCCTCGGCTCGAAGAAGAAATGCCCGGCCTGGCGCGAGGTCATCGAGACCAGCCAGCCGATCAGCGCGGACGCCACCGGATCGAAGAACATCATCGCATAGCCGATCATGAAGCTGACGGCGCTGACGAAGTGCAGGCTCTGGTTGATCCGGCTGTGGTGATAATAACGGTGATCGTCCCAGCGCTGGATGCGCAGCTGCTCGCGGAAGCTCTTGATCATCATCTCCCCCAGATCGGTTGATTCGTTATACATGAACTCGATGAATGGGATGTGACATCATCGAAATGTCACATCAGCCAGCACGATCGCGCCGCCGGGCAACGTGCAGTTCACCGCGATCAGGCGGCGGCCGCCATCTCGGTCTTGCGGATGCGGACCAGCGAGAAGTGGCCGAGCGGCGGCACCAGGCGGCGTTCGACCAGTTCCACGCCATGCGCGCCCGACAGCCACTGCGTATAGCGCGACCAGGCGAATTCGGCGGTTCGGAAACCGAGCGGACGCACCACCGGCTGCAAACGCTGTTCGATGAAGCGGCGCACGCCGGCGTCCGCACTGACCCGGGTCAGGATGATCAATTCGCCGCCGGGACGCAGCACGCGGGCGAACTCGTCGAGCGCCGCCTCCGGGTTGGGCACCGCCGTCACCACATATTGCGCCATCACCACGTCGAAGGAATTGTCGGGAAATTCCAGTTTCTCCGCGTCCATCACCGCGAGACCCTCGACGTTCTTCAGCCGCAGCTCGTCGACCCGGCGCTTGGCCTTGCGCAGCATCGCTTCCGAAATGTCGGTGCCGAAGATGCGAAGATGCGGGGCATATTGCGGCAACGAGATGCCGGTGCCGACACCGACCTCCAGCACGCGGCCGCCGATCTTGTTGGTGGCGGCAATGGCCGCCTTGCGGCCCTTGCTGAACACGCCGCCAAACACGAGGTCGTAGACCGGCGCCCAGCGGTCATAGGCCTGTTCGACCGTCTCGCGGTCGAAGTCCAGCTCCCTTGCGCCGTCAAGCTTCATGATCTCTGCCATTATCGTTCTCTCACCTCGTTATCTCAAGGATCCAATTCAACCCTGCACCGCGCCGCTCGCGGCGATGCGGCGGGCGGGACGCAACGCACGGCTCGGCTGCAACGCGCTGAGATTGCCGATGAACTGCCTGGCGCTGTTCTCCCAGGAACGTTCCAGCGCAAAACTCCGGCAGGCGTCGCGGGACATTTCGAGCGCGCGCATGCAGGCGCGGCGCAGGTCCAGATCCAGCGCGCCGACCGGATGATCGGCGATGACGTCGAGCGGACCGGTCACCGGGAAGGCCGCGACCGGCGTGCCGCAGGCCAGCGCTTCGAGCTGCACCACGCCGAAGGTGTCGGTGAGGCTCGGGAATACGAACACGTCGGCGGCGGCAAAATGCGCGCTCAACTCGCGGCCCTTCTTTTCGCCGAGAAAGCGGACCTTAGGGTAGCGGCGCTGCAGCTCGGCGCGCTGCGGTCCGTCGCCGATCACCACCTTGGATCCCGGCAGGTCCAGCGACAGAAACGCCTCGAGATTCTTCTCGACCGCGACCCGGCCGACCGTCATGAAAATCGGTCGCGGCAAATCGAGATGAGCCGGATCGTCGGGCGTGAACAGCCCGGTGTCGACCCCGCGTCCCCAATTGCCCAGCTTCCTGAAACCCCGCAGGCTGAGTTCCTGCCGCAGCGAGGCGGTGGCGACCATGGTCACGGCGGCGGCATTGTGAAAGTGCCGCAGCACGGCGTAGCTGACGCCAGCCGGAATGATCGTACGCACCGCGATATATTCCGGGAAGCGCGTCGTATAGGAGGTGGTGAAGGCGAGCTTGTGGCGCAGGCAATAGAAGCGCACCGCCCAGCCGATCGGCCCTTCGGTGGCGACATGGATGGCCTCCGGGGCCGCCGCCTCGATGCGGCGGGCGATCTCGCGCCGGTTCGGCCACGCCACCCGCAGGCCCGGATAGGTCGGGAGCGCGAACGAGGGAAAGCCTTCGGGGGTCAGGAACTCGACATCGGCGCCGAGCGCCGCAGCGCTGCGCGCCAGGGAGGTCAACGTGCGAACCACGCCGTTCACCTGCGGATGCCAAGCATCGGTCGCGATCAATATCCGCATCAGGAGGAGTCCGGGAGCAATTGATTCTCAATTGCGGACGTTCGACCATGGATATTTCAGGCGTGTGACGACATGAAATTGATAAGGTTCTTTTTGGACGATTTTCCGCACCTGTCGGCGTCGCGAAACCGTCATGAAACAATCCTTACCGCGACGAAACCATTTTGCGGCCCGGACGCAAACGTTCTGAAACCCCTGCCCTGTACTGATTTGAGCCAACAAGGCGCCGAACGAGCGCCGGGGCGGACAAACAGACTTAAAAAAACAGGGGACGACGATGTTCAATCTGGATGGATTGGTGGCGAATTCGCGCCGTGCCGTGGCCCTGGGGGCGCTGGCGCTCGGCGCTATTGGATTTTCCGGTGCCGCCTCGGCCGCGCCGCTGGAGTTGTTCCCCTTCGCGATGACGCCGCCGGTGCAGGCCGCGCCGCCGCCCGTGCAGGCCGCGCCCTCGGAGGACGAGGACAGCGTGACCGAGCTGCCGGCAAGGCTGCGGCGCCAGGTGGTCAGCTATGCCACCCGCGAGGCCCCCGGCACCATCATCATCGATACCCCCAACACCTATCTCTATTTGGTGCTCGGCGGCGGCCAGGCGATGCGCTACGGCATCGGCGTCGGCCGCGACGGCTTTACCTGGTCAGGCGTGCAGTCGATCACCAAGAAGGCCGAGTGGCCGGACTGGACCCCGCCGCCGGAAATGATCGCGCGCCAGCCCTATCTGCCGCGCCAGATGGCCGGCGGCCCAGGCAATCCGCTCGGCGCCCGTGCGATGTATCTCGGCGGCACCGTCTATCGCATCCACGGCACCAATGCGCCGGGGACCATCGGCACCCATGTCTCCTCGGGCTGCATCCGCCTGACCAACGACGACGTCAGCGACCTCTATTCGCGGGTCAATGTCGGCACCAGGGTGATCGTGCTGCCGATGATGGATCGGCGGGCCGACATGACCGAGGGCAAGCGGGGCTGATCATCCGTCTCCGCCAAGGCCCATCAGGCATCGAGATGGCGCGGTTTCCGCGCCATCTCTTCGTTTCCGGGCGGCAACCATTTCAGAAGGTTTCCGGGCGGTGGGGGAGACCAAAGTCGCATCCTTTTGCCACTCTGGCGCCGCAACAGCCCGCCCTGTAAACTGATCAACTCAATCGGTCCGGGGGGACGATGCGGCCGGCGATGAGCCTCAAATCTATCCTGCTCGGGATCGCGGTGATCCTGGTCTCATTCTTCGTCAGCCTGAAGACGATGGACTGGCTGGCGGCGCGCCGCGCCGTTCCGCCGCCGGTCATTGCCGAGCTGCCGCCGCTGCCCCCCGCGGCTCGGGTTTCCAGCATCATGGTGCCGGTGGCGATTTCGATTGCGGCGATCCGTGACGTCGCCGACCGCAGCGCCCCGCGCAACTTCGCCGGCAAGGCCACCAATCCGGTGTCGCAGGTTCTGCAGAACGCCGACATCGGATGGACCGCTTCACGCGGGCCGATTCAGGCTTCCGGCGCCCAGGACGTGCTGTCACTGGCGATGCCGCTGACTGGAAAACTGAACATCACCGGCTCGCTATCGGCGAAGGCGACCGGCGCGGTGGGCGACGCCATCGGCGGACTGGTCGGCAACGATGCCGCCAAGCAGATCGGCAGCATCAACATCAAGTCGGTCAATGCCAGCGCCGAGATCAAGGGCGGCGTCACCTTCACCTCGCGGCCGAAGTTTGGCCAGTCCTGGCATCTCGAGCCAAATCTGATGGGGCAGGCGACGCTCGGCGACACCAGCCTCATCGTGGCCGGCGCGCGCGTCAACGTTCCGGCGCAGGTCAAGCCGCTGATCGACAAGAACATCGCCGATCAGGTCGCTGCCGCCGAAGAGCGGATTCGCGGCGACCGCACCTTCGAGCAGGCCGCTCGGGTACAATGGGCTCGGGCCTGCCGCTCGATCCCCCTGCAGGCCGGCGGCACCGGCGCGTCGCTGCCCCCGCTTTGGCTGGAGATCAAGCCGACCGCCGCCCTCGCAGCCCAACCCCATGTCGATGCCTCCGCGGTCACCGCGACGATCGGCATCGAGGCTGAGACACGGATCACCTCGACGGAGACCAAGCCGGATTGCGCGTTTCCCGGCAGGCTCGTGATCGTGCCGCCGACCCCGGGCGGGGTTTATATCGGCGTGCCGATCGACCTGCCGTTCACCGAGATCAGCGGCCTGGTGGCCGCGCAGTTCGCCGGCCGGACCTTCCCCGAAGACGGCTCGGGCCCGGTCGAACTCACGGTGAAGGGCGCAACCGTCGCGCCGTCGGGCGACCGGCTTTTGATTTCGCTATTGGTGCACGCCAAGGAGAAGAAGAGCTTCTTCGGGTTCGGCGGCGAGGCCATGGTGCATATCTGGGGCAGGCCACTGCTCGATGACGCCCACCAGATCCTGCGGCTCGAGAACGTCGAGCTAGCCGTCGAATCGGAAGCAGCCTTCGGACTGCTCGGAACCGCGGCGCGCGCGGTCGTGCCGCATCTGCAGAAGGTGCTGGCGGAAAAGACCTCCATTGACCTCAAGCCGTTCGCCGCCAATGCGCAGCAGAAGATCTCTGCTGCGATCGCGGACGTTCAGAAGAGCGACAACGGCGTGCGGGTAACGGCGCACATCGACAGCCTGCGGCTCGCCGACATCGCCTTCGATTCGAAGACGCTGCGGATCATCACGGTGGCGCAGGGCGCGATGAATGTTGCGGTGACCGCGCTGCCGGGGCAGTGAGCCTTCTCCCCGCTGAACCTTCTTCTTCTCCTTCTCCCCGCTCTTCGCGGGGAGAAGGTCGGGATGAGGGGCTCTCTCAGCAGGCTCGACTCGCGGAGAGAGCCCCTCACCCGCCCGACTTCGCTGCGCTTCGCCGGGCGACCTCTCCCCGCAAGTGCGGGGAGAGGCAAGAACACACTCCTCAGTCCTCGTATTTGAAGGAGACGTTGAGCTTGGCGCGGTAGGCTTCAATCTTGCCCTTGGCATCCAGCTGCAAGTCGAGTTTGACGACTTCGGCAACACGCAGATCCCGAAGCGTCTTGCCGGCCCTCTCGACCGCCGCCGCGGCCGCCTTTTCCCAGGAATCCTTGCTGGTACCGATCAGCTCAATGACCTTGTAGACACTCTCAGTCATATCATCCTCCCGTTCGGTATTGAGGCAGGAGGCAGGTGCTCCTGCCGTCGACCAGCCTAACATCGGGATATCAGCGCCGAAAGCGCAATTCCCCACAGCAAAGCGCGTCCGGCAAAACCGGACGCGCCCTTGCCGGATGATTCGATCTGGACCCCGCCTTAGTTCGAGAATTCGAACTCGGGCATCGCCTTCAACTCGTCCTTGGTCGCGTTATAGACCGCATGGTCGGGATACCAGGGATTGGGCTTCGACGATGCCGTCGCCGGCCCGGCGCCCGCCGAACCCGTGGTCGTCGTCGACGGCGGCCGGATCATGGGGGCATTGGGGCCATTGGGAGCACCGGCGACGCCGGTATAGGCGACGGGCTCGTTGACGAATTTGATCTTGTCGTAAGGCACGGCAACCAGATGCGAGCCGACGCCGAGGAAGCCGCCGACGCTGATCACCGCCGCCTTGATGTTACCGCCCTTGTCGGTCAGGAGTTCGTTGATCGAGCCGATACTCTCATTGTTGTCGTTGTAGACGTTGAGCCCGACGAGCTTCGAGGCGCGCCAGTCGCCCTGGAAGGCGGAGTCGGAAGCGGCTGTTGGCGCCATGTTGGTGCGGTCGGAGGGTGTCGTCGGTGTCTGCGCAAACGCAACGCCGGCCAAGAGTGAAGCGGCCAAACCGGCCGTGAGATATCTACCTAACATCTGTTTTCTCCCTGATAATCAAATTGTCAGGAGAAAACCCGCAGGCGCAGCGGCCGTTCCGGATCGCTGCATCGATTTTCGGCGAACGGGAAGCCAATATCTTTCGGGTTCCGTGGAACATGCCGCGCCGGCGCGCGCGCTCGATATCCGCATTTCGCCCCGCGATTCCTGGATGCGAATCAGAACCCACCCCAGTAGGGCGGGATTCCGTAATAGCGATGCAACTCCGCTTCCTGCGAACGGTCGCCCCAGTCGAAATCCTTGTCGGCGCGGAACGACGGCGCGCGCCGGAGTTCCTCGTCGTCGATGTCGAGCACGTAGGCCTCGAATTTCGGATTGTAGGTCAGGCGCGCCCATGGCAGCGGCAGCAGATTGGTTCCCATGCCGAGGAAGCCGCCGAAACTCAGGACAGCGTAGGACACCCTGCCGGTGACCTTGTCGATCATCAGCCGTTCGATGTGGCCGAGCTTATCGCCGTTCGGCCGACGCACCGCAGTGCCCTCGACCCGGTCGCTCGCAATCAGCGGGTGCGGTTTTTCCATGACGCTGGTCACCATCATCCCCTCCTCCGGGTTGATGAGACGAACCAACGTGATGGTCGCGATGGAGTTCCCCTCAGGCCGCGAGCACCTGGGGATCCCGCTCCTCGAAGAACGCCACCGCCTCGAACTGGTAGTCGCAGGCAAAGCAGTGCCAGAGATAGGAGATACGGTCCGGGCCGTTTTCGATCCATTCCGGGGCGGCGATCGGCTTGCCGCATTGGGCGCAGGGATTGCCTCGAGGCGCATTGCCGAAGTTCATTCGGGTCATCGCGGATCTCCCTTTTTGCTTTTGTGTTTTTGCCGTTGGCGAATTGGACAGGATGGCTGCCGGAATGCCCACGCTTCATCCTGCCGCGGCGCGACTTGTGGGAGCGCATTGAGTCATTTCAACGGCAACGAATTTGCTGGAGCCACATACTCCGCCGTCATCCTGAGGAGCCGCGCTCTTGCGCGGCGTCTCGAAGGATGGATCACGGGCAAGCTCCATCCTTCGAGACGCGGCCAAGAGGCCGCTCCTCAGGATGACGGCGGAGTGTGAGGCGAGAGGCGCGGAGGAGAATTTATTTCGCCGTCGGATCGACCGCGGGCTCGGCGATATGTACCGCGCCCGCTCGACGGAGGTGGATGGTGGCGATATCGTCGGCATAGACCTTCTGCCAGCCGTCGATGTGGTCGAGCAGCTTCGTCGCCGCGCTCTGGGTGCGCATGAGGGTCGCGTCGATCTGGTACTGCTCCAGCAGCCGGAACAGGTTTTCCGGCTCCATCAGGCCGCTTGCGGCGTTGTGGTCGACGAAGAATTTTTCGCCGTAGAGTTCGGTGCGGCCGTCGATGAAGGGCGCAACGCCATTGGCGATCAGGTAGCCGCCGAAATCATAATCGTTGAACACCCGCGCGACATTGAGTTTCTTCAGCGCCACCACCGCAGCGACCGGCGCGCTGTGCGGATGCGGCTCGAAACGATGCACCGAGGCAAAGGCAAACGTTCCCGCCGCCAGCAACACGGCGAGCCCGGCGAATACCACGCCGCGCGCGCGCGGCGCGGTGGTTGCGGCCTCATTACCGCCGATCTGCCGCGCCAATGGGGCGGCCAGCACCAGCGGCCCTAGCAGCGCCAGGATCTCGCCGGCGCGCCCCTGCGACAGCGCCATGTGAACGAGACCGAGCAGCAGCAGGATGCGCGTCGGCGGCAGTTTGATGCCGCGCCAGAGCGACAGGCCCACGCCGAGCAAGAGGCAGATTTCCAGCGCGCCCAGGCTGCCGAAATCGGCGGGCTTCCATTCCATGATCAGCGGCAGCGCGCTGCCGAGCTCGAGGATTTTCCGCGACGCCAACAGCGCATTCCAGCCATAGGGCGTGCACCAGCTTGCGATCAGCGCGGCGATGCCGAACGCCGCCCAGCGCAGCATCAGCGTTTTGCGCGCCGGCACCCCGGCGCTCACGATCGCATCGAGCGCGATCGGTCCGACCAGCACCAGCCCAAACACAAAGCCGCCATGCAGATTGGCCCACAGCGCCATCAAGGGCAGCAGCCAGAACGACGGCGCCGCCCGCCGGTCGGCGGCGGCGATCAATCCGGCCACCCAGGCCACCATCACCGGCATCGCCAGCACATGCGGACGCGCCAGCAGATGCGGCACGGTCAGCGCCAGCGCGGCTGCGACGAACACCAGCGTGGTGCTTTCGCTCAGATGCCGGCTCACGAATTTGGCGAACAGCGCGAAGGTCGCCGCGATCGCCGCAGACGAGAGCACCACCGGCCCGCTCCAGCCGAACAGCGCATAGCTTTTTGCGAAAAGCACCTGCGCCAGCCACTGCGTCGAGATCCAGGGCTGGCCGCGCATGGTGAAGGAGAACACGTCGGTCTCGGGCACCGCGCGGTGGTCGATGATCCACTGTCCGACCGTGATCTGCCATAGCGTGTCGGGATCGATCAGGAGCCGGTTGCCGGCCAGCAGAAACAGCGCGTAGACGCCGATGCCGACCCATAGCGGCGAGAGCCCGCGCAGCGGGGCTGCCACCTCGGTCGAATGGGCAACGGACAGGGTCATCGGCGCGCCCGGATTTCTCGGTTTCTCGCCGGGATCGAAGCACGCCAGGGCATAATGCTTGGTAAAGCCGCTCACCGCGAATGTGGCCAAAAGCCCGAGAAAGCCGGGTTTTGGCCACATCAATGCCCCCCGTTTACGGGAATCGGTAGCCAACGATTAACCGCGGGTCACAAGATCGCCCGCACTGGGGTTTTGGCTGGATGAAACGTCCGTTAACGCTTGCATGGCTGTTGGCCATCGCCGTGCTGAATTTCCCGGAAACCGCACTGGCGCAGCGCGCCCGGTACGAAGCGATGGTGGCAACCCATGCCAGGGCCAATGCAGTGCCGGCGGTGCTGGTGCATCGCGTGATCCTGCGCGAGAGCCGGTATCAGGCCGACCTGATCGGCCGCGGCGGCACCATCGGGCTGATGCAGATCAAGCTCGCCACCGCGCACGCTCTCGGCTATGCCGGCGATGCCGAAGGCCTGCGTGATCCCGACACCAATCTCGCCTATGGCGTCAAATATCTCGCCGGCGCCTATCGCGCCGCTGATGGCGACCATGCCCGCGCCATGCACCTTTATGCCAGCGGCTATTACGACGTCGCCAAACGCCAGCGGCTCGAACGTATCGCGTTCTCAGGCATCGAGAGTTGCGGAAATCCCATTCCGGCGCCCGCCGCGGCACGGGCGAAACTGCCCGGCAACGGCCCCGCCGAAGCGCGCGCGCAGCAGGTTCCGGACCGCTAGTGCGGTGCAAATCGGCAATGCCCGCGTTGACACGCCCACCCATCGGCCTACATTAACCTCGTTCCGAGGGGAGCTCCGATGAGGAGCTGAGAGACCGCAAGCTTGGACCTGTATCTTACGGGTCCGGGACCGCGGTGACCCTTTGAACCTGATCCGGGTCATGCCGGCGAAGGGACAGGGATGTACCAGAGTTCGAGGCCACTGCGGGGGGATTCCCCCGTTTCCATCATCGGCGCGGGCATCGCCGGCGCGTGGGCCGCGCTGTTGTTCGCGCAGGCCGGCCGGGCCGTCACGCTGCACGAGCGCAGTGACGAGGCGATGACGCTCTCGACCAGCCACTGGGCCGGCGGTATGCTCGCGCCCTGGTGCGAGGGCGAAAGTTCCGAACCGGTCATCAGCCGGCTCGGCTTGCGCGCGCTCGACCTGTGGCGCGCCGAATTGCCGGATACGCCCTTCAACGGTTCGCTGGTGGTGGCGCATCCGCGCGACCGCGCCGATTACGAACGCTTTGCCAGGCTCACCACCGGCCACCGGCGGCTCGACGCGCGCGGGCTTGCCGACCTCGAGCCCTCGCTGGAGGGCCGTTTCCGCGACGCGCTGTTCTTTGCCGGCGAAGGCCATGTCGAGCCGCGCCGTGTGCTGCCGAAACTGCACCAGCGCATCATCGCCGCCGGCGGCACCATCAAGTTCAACAGCGAACCGAAACCTCAAGAGATCGACGGCATCGTGATCGACTGCCGCGGCCTGTCCGCACGCGACAGCGAGCCGGCGCTCCGCGGCGTCAAGGGCGAGATGATCCTGATCGAAACCAGCGAGGTATCGCTGGCGCGCCCGGTGCGGCTGATCCATCCGCGCTGGCCGCTCTATGTGATCCCGCGCGAGCAAAACTTGTTCATGCTGGGCGCGACCTCGATCGAGGCGGAGGATACCGGCGTCAGCGTCCGCTCCGCGCTGGAACTGTTGGGCGCGGCCTATGCGGTGCATCCGGCGTTCGGCGAGGCGCGCATCGTCGAATTCGGCTCCGGCTTGCGGCCGGCCTATCCCGACAATCTGCCGCGGATTGCTATTCGCGACAATCACATCGCGGTCAACGGCCTCTATCGCCACGGTTTCCTGATCGCGCCGGCGCTGGCGGAACTGACGCTCGGCTACGTCGCGCATGGCCGGATCGACAACGAGGTGATGCAATGCGCGTGACCGTCAATGGCGAGGCGCGGGATGTGTCGTCGGCCAGCGTCGACGCGCTGCTCGCCGAACTCGACTACGAGGGCACCCATTTCGCGGTCGCGCTGAACTACGACGTGGTGCCGAAGAGCAGGTGGCACCAGACGCCGCTGAAGTCAGGCGACGAGATCGAAATCATCACGCCAAGGCAGGGAGGGTGAGGATGAAGGTCGCGGCGCCTCTTTCTTACCTCGCCCCGCTTGCGGGGAGAGGTCGAAGCCGAAGGCTTCGGGTGAGGGGGACTCTCCACGAGTCGCGCTTGCCGAGAGAGCCCCTCACCCCAACCCTCTCCCCGCAAAGAGCGGGGCGAGGGAGCGCAGGCACCGTTCGGAATAAACGAGAAGCATAGATGCCAAAATTCTACGACCGCGAATTCTCCTCCCGCCTGCTGATCGGCAGCGCGCTGTACCCCTCGCCCGCGATCATGCAGAGCGCGATCCGCGCCTCGGGCGCCGAGATCGTCACGGTGTCGCTGCGGCGCGAATCCGCCGGCGGCAAGACCGGCGACGCGTTCTGGTCGCTGATCCGCGAGCTCGATGTCACGGTGCTGCCGAACACGGCCGGCTGCCGGACCGTGCGCGAGGCCGTGACCACGGCAAAGCTGGCGCGCGAATTGTTTGCAACCAGCTGGATCAAGCTCGAAGTGATCGCCGACAACGACACGCTGCAGCCCGACGTCGTCGGCCTGGTCGAGGCCGCTGATATCCTGATCAAGGACGGGTTTGAGGTGTTCCCCTATTGCACGGAAGATCTTTCGGTGGCGACGCGGCTGGTGGATGCGGGCTGCAAGGTGGTGATGCCCTGGGCCGCGCCGATCGGCAGCGCCAAGGGCATCATCAACCGCGACGCGCTGAAACTCCTGCGCGAGCGGCTGCCCGACATCACGTTGGTGATCGATGCCGGCCTCGGCGCGCCGAGCCACGCCACTGAGGCGCTGGAACTCGGCTATGACGCGGTGCTACTCAACACCGCCATCGCCAAAGCCGCCGAGCCGGTCGCGATGGCGAAAGCGTTTCGCCTCGGCGTCGAGGCCGGCCGCGCGGCTTATGAAGCTGGCCTGATGGAAGCCCGCGATTTCGCCTCCCCTTCAACCCCTGTCGTTGGGACCCCGTTCTGGCATGCCGTATCCTGATCGATTCTATCCGGTGGTGGACAGCGTCGCCTGGGTGGCGCGGCTGGCGCTGCTCGGCGTCGGCACGATTCAGCTGCGCGCGAAAAACCTCGACGACGCCGAGGCGCTGCAGACCGTGACCGACGCGCTGGAGATGGTGAGGGGCACGGCTGCAAAGCTCGTGGTCAATGATTACTGGCGCGCCGCGATCGTGGCCGGCGCCAAACATCTGCATCTCGGCCAGGAAGATCTGGCCGACGCCGACCTCAAGGCGATCCGCGACGCCGGCCTGACGCTCGGGCTTTCCACTCACGACGATGCCGAGCTCGAAACCGCGCTGCGCGCCGAGCCCGATTATATCGCGCTCGGACCGATCTTCCCGACCACGCTGAAATCGATGCGCTTCGCGCCGCAAGGCATTCCGAAGATCAGCGAGTGGAAAAAGCGCGTCGGCGACATCCCGCTGGTTGCGATCGGCGGCATCAAGCTCGAACAGGCTCCTGCGATCTTCGCCGCCGGCGCGGACTCGATCGCCGTCGTCAGCGACGTCACCCAGAACCCCGACCCCGACGCCCGCGTCCGCGCCTGGCTCGGCATCAACGCGGAGGCGGTGTGATGTCCGCCACGCCAAGCTGTTTGACCCGTCACCCTGAGGTGGCCGCCTCTTCGGCGGCCCTCGAAGGGCGACGGCCCGGCTGCATCCTTCGAGGCTCGCAAGGGCTCGCACCTCAGGATGACGCATACGACTCGCTGCATGCGACCAACAAATTCACAGGAGGATAGGCCATGAACATCCGCTCCAATCCCGACACCACCCTTCCCGCCGTCACCACCGGGCCGCTGCCCGCTTCGCGAAAGATCTTCGTCACCCCCGACGAGGCGCCGGATGTGCGCGTGCCGATCCGCGAGATCATCCTTTCGGAAGGCGCCGGCGAGCCGAATCTTCCCGTCTATGACACCTCCGGCCCCTATACCGATCCGTCCGTGGTGATCGACGTCAACGCCGGCCTTTCGCGCAACCGCATCGCATGGGTGAAGGAGCGCGGCGGCGTCGAGGAATATCAGGGGCGCGAGATCAAGCCGGAAGACAACGGCAATGTCGGCGCCTCGCACGCGGCAAAATCCTTCACCGGGCATCACAAGCCGCTGCGCGGCGTTGATAACCACATGATCACGCAGCTCGAATTCGCCCGCGCCGGCATCATCACCAAGGAGATGATCTACGTCGCCACGCGCGAAAACCTCGGCCGCAAGCAACAGCTCGAACGCGCCGAGGCGGCGCTCGCCGACGGCGAAAGTTTTGGCGCCTCCGTGCCGGCCTTCGTCACGCCGGAATTCGTGCGCAGCGAAATCGCGCGCGGCCGCGCCATCATTCCCTGCAACATCAACCATGGCGAACTGGAGCCGATGATCATCGGCCGCAATTTCCTGACCAAGATCAACGCCAATATCGGCAACTCCGCCGTTACTTCATCCGTGGAAGAAGAAGTCGACAAGATGGTGTGGGCGATCCGCTGGGGCGCCGACACCGTGATGGACCTCTCCACCGGCCGCAACATCCACACCACGCGGGAATGGATTCTGCGCAACGCGCCGATCCCGATTGGCACCGTTCCCATTTACCAGGCGCTGGAAAAGTGCGACGGCGATCCCGTCAAACTGACCTGGGAGCTCTACAGGGATACGCTGGTCGAGCAGTGCGAACAGGGCGTCGACTACTTCACCATCCACGCCGGCGTGCGGCTGCCCTACATCCACCTCACCGCCAACCGCGTCACCGGCATCGTGTCGCGCGGCGGCTCGATCATGGCAAAATGGTGCCTGGCGCATCACAAGGAGAGTTTCCTCTACACGCATTTCGAGGACATCTGCGACCTGATGCGCCAATACGATGTGTCGTTCTCGCTCGGCGACGGCCTGCGCCCGGGCTCGATCGCGGATGCCAACGACCGCGCGCAATTCGCCGAGCTCGAGACGCTCGGCGAACTGACGCAGATCGCCTGGAAGAAAGGCTGCCAGGTCATGATCGAGGGCCCCGGCCATGTGCCGCTGCACAAGATCAAGATCAACATGGACAAGCAGTTGAAGGAATGCGGCGAGGCGCCGTTCTACACGCTGGGGCCGCTGACCACCGACATCGCGCCGGGCTACGACCACATCACCTCGGGCATTGGCGCCGCCATGATCGGCTGGTTCGGCTGCGCCATGCTCTGCTACGTCACGCCGAAGGAGCATCTCGGCCTGCCCAACCGCGACGACGTCAAGACCGGCGTCATCACCTACAAGATCGCCGCGCACGCGAGCGATCTCGGCAAGGGCCACCCGGCGGCGCAACTGCGCGACGACGCATTGAGCCGCGCCCGCTTCGACTTCCGCTGGGAAGACCAGTTCAACCTAGGTCTCGATCCGGAAACCGCCCGCAGCTTCCACGATGAAACGCTGCCGAAGGAAGCCCACAAGGTCGCCCATTTCTGCTCGATGTGCGGCCCGAAATTCTGCTCGATGAAGATCACGCAGGACGTAAGGGATTATGCGGCGACGCTGAATGATCCGAGCGGCGTGGGGATGAGCGTGAGCGGCACCATCGAGGACGGCATGGCCGCGATGAGTGCCAAATTCAAGGAGATGGGCGGGCAGGTTTATCTGGATGCGGAGAAGGTGAAGGAGAGTAATCGGGTGTTGTGAGGCACCCTGTCCTCGTCATGCCCGGGCGAAGACCGAGCATCTATCGGAAGTACAAACGGCCGGGCGAAAGCCCGGCCGTTTGGTTTAAAGGTCGACAAAGCGGCTCAGATCACCATTTGCTGCACTGCATCACTGACCGTGATTGCACGGCAAAGTTGTCCCTTCTATGCTAGCTGCCTGGGGAGACTATGCCAAGAATTATCCAACATAGGCTGCAAAGCCTGACAGATTATGTGGAAATCATTCAAGATCTGCAACGGGGCATAAATCGTCCGTTGTGGTTCAGGGGGATTACGAACTCAGCTCACAGCCTCGTCCCGTCTTTCTATCGTCATCCAAAGATAAAATCTGCCCCGGAACTCAATAAATTAGAGCAGGAGTTACTGACTCGCTTTCGTCAGCGAAGTATTCCTTATCGCACTCGAGATTTGTCCGATGATTGGGAAGCCTTATTTTTTATGCAGCACTATGGCGTTCCGACGCGCCTGCTTGACTGGACCGAAAACCCGCTTACCGCGCTGCATTTTGCTCTAACAGGCTGTTGAAGAAGTCTTTGAGCGACGGGCGATGAATGGGACGTTGTCGCCGTTGAGGAGGCAGATCTCCCCTTCGAGTGAACCGTCATGCTGCAGT